>Ga0255356_1001286_pt1 | contig 16013 bp, 13 predicted proteins | sample HBST100metaG_FD_189944 | JGI IMG/M metagenome (GOLD analysis project Ga0255356, IMG submission 189944) | Peat soil microbial communities from Stordalen Mire, Sweden - H.B.S.T100 | ecosystem: Environmental > Terrestrial > Soil > Wetlands > Peat | place: Sweden: Norrbotten County, Stordalen Mire... | reverse complement strand
ACGATCCATTGATGAGCTATGGACAGAGATCGGAAGACAGCTCAACGAGGTTACGCAAAGCGAATGCGAAAACTACATCGCTTCGTGCGGATATGTATGCACTTAATTTGAAAACGCTCTAAAGCCCGCGTCGTTTTGCGGCCTTTGCGGCACGACTAAAGCCGTGCCCTTTCAAAACATTGCCCTTCCCATTGGGCTCCGGCGCGGTTGAAAGAGCGCTCGTTCAAAGCGTTGCCATTCCAGTTGGGTTTCGCCACGGTTGAAATCGCGCCCTTCTATGACACCGGGTTGCTCGGCGACTTGTTACACGGTCGCTTTGGTGGCGCCGGTGGAGATGCCTCCGTCCACCAATAGAGTCTGGCCGGTGATGTAGCGGCTTGACTCCGAGGCGAGAAAGACGATGGCTCCATCGAGATCGTCGGGCAGGCCGGGACGCTTGACCGGAATGCGATCACAGATATATTCGACCCATGCGGTATTTTCATACAGAACCTGATTTTGCCGCGTCTTGAACCAGCCGGGCGCGAGACAATTCACGGTGATTCCGCTGGCGCCCCAATCGTCGGCGAGACTCATGGTGAGTTGACGCACTCCGCCGCGGCTGGCGCCGTAGGGCGCGAGGCCGGCGTATCCGGCGACGCTGGTTACAGAACCTATGTTGACGATGCGGCCGTACCCGCGCTGAATCATGCCGCGCGCAACCGCCTGCGCAACAAAAAACGAGCCGCGCAGGTTCGTATCGAGGATGGTGTTCCAGTCGTCCCAACTCACGTCGAGCGCGGGCTTGCGAATGTTGCATCCGGCATTGTTGACGAGGATATCGATCTTGCCGAAGTGGCCTTCTATGGCGGCGATGGCGCTCTGAATGCTGTTGTGGTCGCGGACATCGAGTTCCGCGGAGAAGGTTTGCCGGCCCAGAGCCTGAATTTCATCGGCAAATGCGGCGAGCGAATTTCTGTTCCGGCTGGTGATTGCAATGTCGGCTCCGGCGCGGGCAAGCGCGCGGGCAAAATACTGCCCGAGCCCGCGGCTCGTGCCGGTAACCAGCGCGACTTTTCCAGATAAGTCAAACAAGGCATCGTTCATAGGTTGTTTCCTTTGGATCGTGCTATCAGGGTTCCAGGATGACTTTAAGAAGGCTGGGGTCGCGCTCGTATAAACGATGGAACCATGAAGCTCCAGTGTCAAGCGGGGCGACCGCGGAAATGAGCGGTTCGACTTGAATGGCTCCGCGCGCGATCAACGAGATACATGCGGGATACTCCCCCGCCGACGCGCAGGAACCTTGCAGGCGAATCTGGCGCGTGACCGCCGATTGCAGACCTATCTCAATGGTTGGCGCGATGTTGCCAACCAGAGTTACCGCGCCGCCTTTTCTTACACTGTCCAAGGCGAGCTTGACGGGGATGGTGGAACCGACACACTCCAGTGCGGCGTCCGCTCCGCGCCCCATGGTCAGCTCGATGATTTGATCGGGAACGCCGGGGTTGCGGGAGTTGAATGTCTGGGTTGCGCCCAGGCTTCGCGCAAGTTGCAAACGGGCGTCGTCCAGATCGACGATGAAGACTCTTCCCGCGCCCGCCTGGCGCGCGGCCTGCAAGGCAAGCAGGCCGATCATTCCCGCGCCCACCACGACGACGGTATCGTCAAGCGCAATGGGAGTTAGCGACACGGCATGGACGGCTACGGAGACAGCTTCAATCATTGCGGCGTGCGGGAAAGGCATGTTATCCGGCAAAGGATAAGCGATGCGCGCAGGCACGGCGACATACTCCGCAAAGGCGCCCATGCGCCGGAACCCCGGCGTTGAAACGCCGATCACTTCGCGATTGTCACAGAGATTGACCTGGCCCCGGAGGCAATAGAAGCACTTGCCGCAGTAGACGGTCGAGTCGAAGGTCACGCGGTCGCCCGCGTGAAAGTCAGTCACCGCGCTGCCCACGGATTCAACGAGCCCGGCGGCCTCGTGTCCCATGACGATGGGAGGAAGCCGCCGGCCAGTGCTGCCATCGTACCCATGCACATCGCTTCCACAGATGCCGCAGGCGCGGATGCGTATGAGCAACTCGTCGTCCGCGGGCTTTGGCACAGGCATATCCACTATGTCGAGTTGCTTATAAGCTGAAAGTAATAGCGCCTTCATTCCATCTCCATGCTGTCCGAAAAAATACGTTCCGCCAAAGCCGGAAAGCCGAAATACTCAATCCCATTTTATGCCTTCTGTGGGACTGGACCATCGCAAGAGCCTCACGCTCAGGGCGTGGCACGGAGGAACGCCGGAGCTGGGCCGACGCGCTCGATCTTGCCCAGCAGGAAGATGTATGCGGCGACTCCAACGACAAGATAGATGGCCGCCACGGCAAATGCCCAGGCGAAGGACTGACTTGCCGAGACCAGATATCCCGTGGCGATTGGCGCCGCGATTCCCGAAATCTGATTGGAAAAATTGACGATGCCGCCCACCTTTCCGACATTGTTTCCGGTGGTAATCATGGAGGGAATCGACCAGCCAACGGGCGCCGCCGCGGAAAGACCGCCGATGGAGATGCTGATCCAGAGCAGAGCCTGCGACGCGGTGTGGGCGTGGGCCGCGCCCAAGATCCCAAGCCCGCAGGTGGTGCCGACAACCAGCACGGTCTTGCGCACCAGGCTCGCATCCAAGCCGTGCTGAATGAGGAAATCGACCAGCCATCCGCCCACCACAATGTCGGTGAGGGTTGCAAAGAGCCATGGAACGCTGGTGTAAAGAAACGAATGGAGAAGATCGATGTGGAGCGCGAAGGAGAGATAACTCGGCAGCCAGGTGAGCAGCAGATAAAAGACATAGTTATAAGAACCAAAGCCGATGGCCAGCCCCAGAACCTTGCGCTGCTTCAGGAGCGAGCCAAGCGAGGCCGGTTCCGCGGCTATGTGCCTGGAGCCTATAACTTCCTCGGCAATGTACTGCCGCTCCTTGATGCTCAGCGCCGGGTCGTCGTCCGGATCGCGATAGATTCGGCAGAAGAGCAGGAAATAAACGAAGCTGATGATGCCGGTGAGGGCGAAGCTCCAGCGCCAGCCGACCTTGAGCAGGACGATGCCGATGATAGGAACGCCAATGGCCGAAGCGAATTTTGCCGCCGCGTCGAATACAGAGGTAGCCAGGCTGCGCTCCTTGACAGGAAACCAGTAGCCGATGGCCTTTGCATTTGCGGGGAAGGTTGGCGCTTCACCCACGCCGAGCGCGAATCGGGCAGCAAACAACGAGCCAAGCCCCGGCGAAGCCGCCGCGCCGAACGAAGCGATGCTCCAGAGGAATGTGCTTACCCGTCCAATCCGCCGGACGCCAAACTTGTCGAGGAGCACTCCAATCGGCAACTGGCACAAGGCGTAGGTCCAGTTGTATGCGCCGGAAAGATAGCCGAAGGCAATGTTAGAAATCCCGAAGGCGGCATAGAGCGACGCGTGCGAAACGGAAAGGTTGACGCGGTCGAAGTAGTTGACCAGAACGCCGAGGCCGAGCAGCCACGCGATTCGCCAGCGGCGCTTTGGCAGCTTCTCCTGATCGTCGAATTCCGAATTTGCCAACGGGTTCCTCTTTACCAAACAGTTTACGGGTGTCGGGGAGCGCCGGTGAATGGCGTGCGGCAAGATTTCCCTGCTGTCTGGAGGCCCATAAGCGCGCGCTGTGCTGCCGGGGATTTGGGACGGCTGGAATTGTCAGTGTAGCGCAGCGCGGCTGGCGTGAAACCGCATTCCGCCGAGTTTGCTACGGGATGCGTGCGGCGAGTTGAGCGGCCAGGGAGACGGCTTGCTGAGGATCGGGCAGGTTCGCGTATCCCGCCAGGGTTCTCCCCTTGCGGAAGATGCAGATTCCATCCAGATAGGGCGCCTTCGCTTGAAGCGCTTCATCGCCAACTTGCGCGGGTGAAGCGCCGGCAAACCGCTCACGGAGTTTCTTGAGGACTTCGGCGGCGGATTCCGGCGAGGCCTCGATCACGATAAATGCCTGCCCCTGCTTATATTTCGCCACATAGCCGTGCTTGAGTTCGCGCAGGCCCAACACGCTTTCAGGAACCACGCGGACGGTGGTGAGGTTCTCTTTGGAGAACCAGTCCAATGCTTCCGGAGGGGTGTCGCGGCCTTCAAGGCGAGCGAGGATCGCGGCGACGAAAGCCTTCAATGTCGCGGTCTGATTGCTCTCAGGGTTTGCGGCCAGTTCGACAATTTCAACGTAATATTTGCCCTTGGCGAAGCTGGCGCTTTGCCGTTGGATCTGCCCGCCCATGCCGATGCGGGCAATGGGCAGGCTTGGATCGCTATTGGCTGCGAAGATGCCGTAGGCCGAGTCGGCATCGGCCATCTCGGAGACGTCGATATCCAGCGTGTCGCCGCCCGACTTGCAACTGACGCCCTGCATGTGCGCGAAGCTGTATTGCAGGTAGCCTTCCGCGCCGCCATCCTTGTATTCGTAGAGGTTGTCGGCCACGTACTGGCGCTTGGCGCCGGACTGCTCCCATCCGGGCGCGAAATGGCAGTTGAGGTAGTCCTGAGCGTGCGCCATTCCCGCGGCAAGCAGGAGCGTCAGCAGCAATCCGGCAGCCTTCATGCAAACAACTCCTGGGCGCGCGCCATCCGGTTCGAGACTTTGACGCCGAAGGGGCACTTTACCGTGCATTCGGCGCAGTCACCGCAGCGGACCGCGGCCTGCTCTTTAGTCAGCTCCTTGAAGTTTTCCCGTCCCAGCGCGAACTGGCCATACCCGTCGGCATAGGTGAGATAGCGCAACACGTCGGCGACCGGCAAACCCTTTTGGCAAGAGCCGTCGCACTCGCCGCACATGCGGCAATAGAGCGGCCGGATTTGCTCAAGGTGGGCGGTGAGCAGCCTTTCGTCGCCTTCGGCGAAAGGATGCGCCATGGCCTTCAGGTTCTCATCGAGCTGGTCCATGTCGGTCATGCTGGGAATGGTGGTGGAGACATTGGGCTTGTTGATGACCCACTTGAGCGCCGCCAGCAGAGCGCCTTCCTGCGTGAGCTTCTTATAGAGAGGGTCGCTGGGCCGCACGCTGCGGGATCCCCCGGCCATCACCTTCATGGCTACCACGCCCATGCCGGCCTTGGCGGCTGCGGCGATCGCCTGCTCCATGCTGGGATCCATGGAGAAGTTGTAGGAGGTCAGCACCACATCGAAGACGCCCTTCTGCGCCATCCAGGGCAGCAGTTGCTGCTGGCCGCCGTGGGCGCTGATGCCGGCGAAGCGGATCTTGCCCTGCTTTTTGGCAAGCTGCTGCGCTTCAATCATGTCGTCGTGAACATCGGCCGGGCTGCCCTTGCCGTGGAGATACCAGATATCGACGTAATCGGTGTTGAGTTCGTGCAGGCTGGCATCGAGCTCTTTGAGCAGCCCCTCTTTGTCTGGAGCGCCCGACTTGGTGGAGAGCACGATCTGCTTCCGCCGGGCTCCGAGGGCCGCGCCCACCATGCGTTCGTTGTTGCCGTGCTGATAGCCGCGCGCGGTATCGAAGTAGTTGATTCCAATGTCGGCGGCGCGTTCAATCACGCTGGGGTCGGAGGTGATCATGCAGCCGAATCCCACCGTGGTCACCTTGAGGCCCGTGCGGCCCAGGGTTCTGTAGTCAAGTTTTACCGGGGAACCGGCGGCGCTTGCCGTGGATTTCCCGGACGATTGCCAAAGCCCCATGCGGGAACCAGCGCCCGCGACCGGAATCATGAGCCCGGCAGACAGGAATTCGCGGCGAGATGTCTTTGACTGCATAAACAAGCCTCCATCGGTGACCCACGTATGGTAAACCTGCATTCCGAAGAGTGACAAGCCACCCTCGACGGTCGAGGTTCGGACCCGCGAGAGGCGGTGGCTGGACGGTCCGGCAGCAGGTTCGATCGAGCGGTCCGCTGCATCGTCTTGCGTTCGTGATTCACGAACTGCGTGCGGTGGTACGAGTCGATTTTTGAGCGGAACCGGAGGCCCATCAGGTTGCCGCCGGTTGCCTGCCTGGGGGTAAGATAACTGCGCAAGCGCCGGGAATCCTGTGCGCGCCGCCGCTTGAAGATGTGATGCACATCACAGCGAATTCCTCCAAGACTCGGTAGATTAATGCGGGTTTTGAGGAAAGAATTTGCAGTGTGCTGGGAACGTGCCCTGTGAGAGCGAAGCCGGGAAAACCGTGGGGCGGTGGAGACGAAGGCGGCGGAAACGAAGATAAGGATGGGTGCGGGAGATTCGGGCGCGCCTGGGGAGGCAGATGGGCATGAACTGGCGCGAAGAGTACCGTAACAAGTGCATGGATGCCGCGCAGGCGCTGGGGGTGGTGCATTCCGGCGCGCGGGTATGGATTCAGTCGGGATGCGGCACGCCTTCGCTGCTGGTGGATGCGCTGGTGGCGCGGGCTCCCGAGGTGCGGGATGTGGAGATCGTCCACATGATGACGCTGGGGAGCGCTGATTATACGCGGCCGGAATATGAAGGGCACTTTCGCCATCGCGGACTGTTTTTGGGGGCGAATGTGCGGGAAGCGGTTGCGGCCGGACGCGCCGACTACACGCCGATCTTTTTGAGCGAGATTGAAGGCTTGTTTGAGAGCGGGGCGATGCCGCTGGACGTGGTGCTGATGCAGGTTTCGCCGCCGGATGAGCACGGATTCGTGAGCCTGGGAACGACGGTGGACTGCACCATGACCGCGGTGCGCTGCGCCAAGGCGGTGATTGCCGAAGTGAATGACCAGGCGCCGCGCACGCATGGAGACACGTCGATCCATGTGAGCCGCATCTCGGCGATCGTCGAGACGTCGCATCCGCTGAAGGAGGTTTGCACGGAGCCTTCGTCGGAGTTGCATCTGCGCGTGGCGCGCAATGTGGCCTCGCTGATTCCGGATGGAGCCACACTGCAAACCGGGATTGGCGGAATTTCAGAGGCCGTGCTGGAGTGCCTGGGAGACAAGCGCGACCTGGGAATTCATACCGAGATGTGCCCGGACGGAGTGATCGACCTGATGGAGTCGGGGGTGATGAACGGCGAGCGGAAATCGCTGCACAGGGGCAAGGCAGTGCTGTCGTTTGTGCTGGGAACGCAGCGGCTGTTCGATTTTATCCGCGAGAATCCGAGCTTCGAGTTCCGTTCGATTTCGTATACCAACGATCCGTTTGTGGTGGCGCAGAACGACAGGATGGTGGCCATCAACTCGGCGTTGCAGGTGGACCTGACGGGGCAGGTGTGCGCGGACTCGCTGGGGACGAAACCCTATAGTGGGTTTGGCGGGCAACTGGATTTCATTCGCGGAGCGGCGCGGTCAAAGGGTGGCGTGCCGATTATCGCGTTGCCGTCGACGGCGATGCACGGCGATGTGTCGCGGATTGTGCCGATGCTGGAGCCGGGCGCGGGCGTGGTGACCTCGCGCGCCGATGTGCATTATGTGGTGACCGAGCACGGCATTGCGTATCTGCATGGAAAGACGTTGCGCGAACGGGCCGAGGCGCTCATCGCGATTGCCGACCCGCTGTTCCAGGCGGAGCTTGAGGATTTTGCGGTGCGCTCGCACTACCTGGAGCGCAAAACAGCGGCGTTCGCCTGAGTTATAGTGAGTTGCCGGAGAGGAGCGCTGAATGATGGATGCGGAGAAGCGGGACAGAGGCTTGATGCGGGTGGATGAGGACGAGTGCAAGGGATGCGGCCTGTGCGTTGAGGCGTGCCCGCCCAAGGCGATCCGCTTGAGCGAGCGGCTGAATCACTCCGGCTACAGGACGGCTGCGTATGCGGGCGCCGGCTGCACAGGGTGCGGAATCTGCTTCATGGTGTGTCCGGAGCCGGGGGCGATCACGGTGTGGCGCCTGAAGAATCACAAGACCGCCGATGGACGGGGGTTGGATACAGGCATTGAGGGGGCTAACCAATGCGCAAGCAATTGATGAAGGGCAACGAGGCGATCGTGAAGAGCGCGATTCTCGCTGGATGCCGGGCGTTCTATGGGTATCCCATTACGCCGGCCAGCGAGATTACGGAGACGGCGGCCGAGTACATGTCGCAGGTGGGCGGGGTGTTTTTGCAGGCTGAGAGCGAGGTTGCGGCCATCAACATGCTTTACGGCGCGGCTTCGGCTGGTGTGCGGGTGATGACGGCGTCGAGCGGGCCGGGGATCAGCCTGATGCAGGAAGGCATCAGCTACATGGCGGGCGCGGAACTGCCCTGCGTGATCGCCGACATTACGCGCGGCGGGCCGGGGCTGGGGAACATTGCTGCCGAGCAGGGCGACTATCACCAGGTGGTGAAGGGCGGCGGACACGGAAACTACCGGACCCTTGTGCTGGCGCCGCATTCGGTGCAGGAGATGGCGGATTTGACGGCGCTGGCATTTGAACTTGCCGATCGCTACCGCAACCCGGTGGTGCTGCTGGCGGATGGATTCATCGGGCAGATGATGGAGCCGGTGGAGTTTCCGCAGACGGCAACTGCGCCGAAGCTGCCGGAGTGGGCCGTGGCGGGGACGGCCGAGTCGCGTGGCAACCTGATCAATTCGCTGCATCTGGATATCGATGAGTTGGAGGCGCATCTTCGCCACCTGGAGGCGAAGTATCAGTGCGCTGAGCAGCATGAGGCGCGCGCCGAAGAGTGGCAAACGGAGGATGCGGAGATTGTGCTGGTGGGCTACGGAATTGTGGCGCGGATTCTGAAGGCCGTGACGGCGGAGGCGCGCGCCGGCGGGCTCAAAGTGGGCGTGCTGCGTCCGGTCACGCTGTATCCATTTCCGAAATTGAATTTTGAGCGGCTGGCCCGGCGCGCGCGGGTTTTTGTGGTGGTGGAGATGAGCAATGGCCAGATGGTGGAAGATGTGCGGCTGGCGGTGAATGGTGCGCGGCCGGTGGAGTTTTTGAGCCGCATGGGCGGCAATGTGCCGTCGCATGAAGAGGTGCTCAGGTTTGTGCGCGAGCAGGCGCTGCATTACCTGCCGGCGATGGAGCCGGAGGAAGAGCGGTTGACAAATGTCTAGCGAAACGGTTGCAGAGTACGCAGTAGTGCATTCCAAGGCGAAGTCGTTCTATGACCGCTATGAGCGCAAAGCAGAGAATCAGCATCAGACGCACTTTTGCCCTGGATGCGGGCACGGCATGGCGCACAAGATGCTGGCCAAGGCCATCGATGAGTTGGGTATCCAGGACAAGACAATTCTTATCGCTCCGGTGGGCTGCTCAGTCTTCACTTACTGCTACTTCGATGTGGGCAATATTCAGGGCGCGCACGGGCGGGCGCCCGCTGTGGCCACGGGGGTGAAGCGGAGCAGGCCCGAGAGCATCGTAATCGGCTACCAGGGCGATGGAGACTTGTCGGCGATTGGGTCTGCGGAGATTCTTCATGCGGCCAATCGCGGCGAGAACATCACGGTCATTTTTGTGAACAACGCAATCTATAGCATGACCGGCGGGCAGGTGGCGCCGACCACTCTGCTGGGGCAGAAGAGCACGACCACTCCGAACGGACGCAGCGCCGCGACTGAGGGGTATCCGCTGCACATGAGCGAACTGCTGGCCACGCTGGAGGCTCCGGTCTACATTGAGCGCGTAGGGCTGGGAGACAACAAGCAGATTGCGCAGGCGACACGCGCTATCAAGCGGGCCGTCGAAAACCAGGCGCGTGGGCTGGGCTTTTCGCTGATTGAGGTGCTGTCGCCGTGCCCCACGATCTGGAAAATGCCGCCGGTGGAGGCGCAGCGCTGGGTGCGCGATGTGATGGAAAAGACCTTCCCTCTGGGGGTGTTTAAGGATCGCATCAAGGAGGCGCTGCCACGGCGGTTGGCGGATGCGGGGCCGGCGCTCGACAAGATTCCGCAAATTCTGGGGGTTGCCGAGGAGGGTTTGCCTGAGGGCAACGCGCACCGAATGAAGGATGCGGCGGAAGATCTGGATATTCGCGTGCGGGTGGCGGGCTTTGGCGGGCAGGGAGTGCTGCTGCTGGGCGAGGTGTTGGCCGAGGCCGGACTGGATGCGGGGCTTGAGGTGTCGTGGCTGCCGTCATATGGCCCTGAGATCCGGTCGGGCACATCGAACTGCCATGTGCGGCTGGCAGCGCAGCCGATTGATTCGCCGCTGGTGACCGAGCCCAATATTCTGGTGGCGATGAATGAGCCGTCGCTCAGGAAATTTCATGCGAGTGTGCGTCCGGGCGGATGGATCCTGTATAACGGCGAGACGTTTCCGGCCGATTGCGCGCGCGAGGATGTGCATGTGTTGGCGCGCAGTTTTATGCAGGCGGCTGACGAATTGGGCGATGCGCGCGCCGGCAACATGGTGATGCTGGGCGTGCTGCTGGAGATCACGGCGGTGCTGCCCGAGGCTAGCATCGACGCCGCGCTGAGGCGGCTGGTGAAGAATGCGAAATGGATGGCGCTGGACGAGCGCGCACTGGCGCGAGGGCGCGAGATTCTGAGGGCGTCGATGGCCGAGGCGAGCCATGAAAGCCGGCGCTGAGCTGAACCTGAGGGTGAGTTTCGGCGGGCAGCATGTGCCGATGCGCGAGGCGCGCGTGGATCACCGCCAGGCGAAGGATGGAGTTATTGGAGAAGTTACAGGCAAAGTCAGGGAGTTGTATCGGAATGCGACGCGGGGACACCCGTGGAGCTACTTGAAGTGGTTGACGGCGGTCTACCGGCCGCGGATGACACGAGAGCAGGACGCGATGCCCCTGGAAGATATGCATGGGGGCTAAGCGGATGCCGATGGGCAAGGCGCGCGGTGGGCTGTCGAGGAACAGGAGGAAGAAAGATGCTCACGACAGCAATGGCAGCGAACGCCTATGACGTTGCGCTGGAGAATTTTGACACAGCGGCGGATGCATTGGGTCTCGACAACGATACGCGGGAGATGATCAAGTATCCCGAACGCGTGCTGACGGTAACTGTGCCGGTGCGCATGGACGACGGGCGCATTCACCGCTTTGAGGGCTATCGCGTTCAGCACAGCACGGTGCGCGGGCCGGGGAAGGGCGGCATCCGCTATCACCCGCAGGTGACGCTGGATGAGGTGAAGGCGCTGGCGACCTGGATGACCTGGAAGTGCGCGGTGGTGAATATTCCGTTTGGGGGCGCCAAGGGCGGAATCACCTGCAATCCGAAGAGCATGTCCAAGGGCGAACTGGAGCGGATGACGCGGCGCTACACGAGCGCGATTCTTCCGTTGATTGGACCGGAGAAGGACATACCCGCGCCGGATGTCTACACCAATTCGCAAACCATGGCGTGGATCATGGACACCTATAGCATGACCTTGGGATATCCGGTTTCGGGAGTCGTGACCGGAAAGCCGATCAGCCTGGGAGGCTCGCTGGGACGCAATGAAGCAACCGGCCGCGGCGTTTTCTACACCATCCAGAGCGCCTGTGAGCATCTGAGCATGTCGTTGCCGGGCGCTACGGTAGCGGTGCAGGGCTTTGGGAACGCCGGTTCGATTGCGGCGCAACTGCTGCACGAGGCGGGAGCGAAGATTGTCGCCGTGAGCGATTCAACGGGCTGCATTTATAACAGAGCCGGGCTGAATATTCCGGAACTGATGCACATGAAGGCCCTCTGCGGGCACGTCGAGGGATTTCCGGAAAGCGAGCCAATCAGCCCGGCGGAACTGCTGGCCATGAAGTGCGACATCCTGGTGCCGGCGGCGCTAGAAAACACCATCCTGGCGGAGAATGCGCCCGCGGTGAAAGCCAAGATCATTGCCGAAGCTGCGAACGGACCTCTGACACCGGGAGCCGACAGGATTCTGGAGAGCAAGGGAGTGTTCATCATTCCGGATATTCTGTGCAATGCCGGCGGAGTGACGGTTTCGTATTTCGAGTGGGTGCAGGATGAGCAGCACTTGTTCTGGGAGGCGCAGGACGTCTATGACCGCATGGAGCGCGTGATGAAGACCGCCTTCCGGGATGTGCTGAAGATTCATCTGGAACAGAAGGCGTCCATGCGCATTGCCGCCAACATGCTCGGCATAGGGCGCGTGGCAGAGGCTGTGCAGCTTCGCAGCATCTATCCATAAGAAACCGGCCTGGGAACCTGGTCTCAGGAGAAGGGTAGGGGCAGAAAGGGCTGCGGAAGAACTCGGGATTTCGGGCGAAATTGGCGGAAAGCGTCCCTCCGTGGCTAATCCAAAAGGGAGATCCCCCGGCTCTGCCGGGGTGGCAGTCGAACTTTGAGAATTCCGGGAGTATGTTCTCCCTCGAATTGCCCGTGCTGCGGCAGTGAAGACAGCAGTACGAGGTTTTTGCTTTTGTTCTTGCTTTTGCTTCGGACGGTTGCGAAAAGGCCCCTTTGAGGGGCCAGCAACCGTAAAGCCACCGGCTCTGCCGGTGGATACTTACAGCCATCGGAGTTTCTGTTAGCTTTATGCGGGGGTTGAAACCCCCGCCTCCCTCCGGATTGAGTTTTTCCGCAGCTTGTGAAGCCTCTACCCTGCAATTTTCGATGAAATTGATATGCGCCGGCGCTGACCAGAGCAATCGCATGAAGGGCGATCCTGCTCTTGAGCCGGTTTCGATCCGCCCTTCCGGGGCGGGATCATTCAGCCGAAACACATTCCCAGGGCTTCGCCCTGGGAATGTGTCGCCGCCTCCCGCTGGGAGGCACGCAGAAACCTGCCAGCTCGAATGGCTTACTGAACCCGATTCTGCAACAAAGAATGTTCATGCGATTGTCCGTGCGGCGCTGACCATAACGCGGGGTCACTTGCCGATTGTGTGCTTGTCTCGGTAGAGTGTCTCCCACGCGGGGTCTCTGGGGGAGGGTGTGCCGCAGCGCGCCGCGAGCCGTGCCGATTCTTCTTTTCCAAAAGGATGCTTCCATGTCTTCCTTGCCCGTTTCCGCCGCCGCCAACCGGGATATCGACTCGACACTGCGCGAGAACCGCGTCTTTCCGCCGCCGGCGGAGTTCAGCGAGAAGGCGCACATCAAGAGCCTGGAGCAGTATGAGGCGCTCTACAAGCAGTCCATCGACGACCCGGAGAGCTTTTGGGCCGAAGTAGCCAAGGATCTGCACTGGTTCAAGCCGTGGGACAAGGTGCTGGAGTGGAATTTGCCCTGGGCCAAGTGGTTTGTGGGCGGCAAGCTGAATCTGAGTTACAACTGCGTGGACCGGCACGCGCTGGGGGCCCGGCGCGACAAGACCGCCATCATATGGGAGGGTGAGCCGGGCGAGGTGCGCAGGCTGAGTTACGCCGAGTTGCACACCGAGGTGCAGAAGTTCGCCAATGCGCTCAAGGCCCTAGGCATCCGAAAAGGCGACCGCGTGGCCGTTTACATGGGCATGACACCGGAGTTGGCGATTGCCCTGCTGGCCTGCGCGAGGATCGGAGCCGTGCATTCGGTGATTTTTGGGGGATTTGCCGCCAACGCCATTGCCGACCGCGTCAACGACTCAGAATGCGTGGCCATTCTCACCCAGGACTCAAGCTACCGCAGAGGCAACGAAATCCAGCTCAAGCGGACCGTGGATGAGGCCATGGCTGCCTGCCACACCGTGAAGCATGTCATTGTCTACCGCCGCAGCGGAAGCCCGGTGAAGATGGTGGAGGGGCGCGACCACTGGTGGCATGACCTGGTGGCCAACGCCCCAACCGAGTGCCCAGCCGAAGAGCTGGATTCCGAAGACCCGCTCTACATTCTCTATACCTCGGGAACCACGGGCAAGCCCAAGGGGCTGGTTCACACCACGGGCGGGTATGCCGTGCAGACTTATCTGACCGCGAAGTATGTTTTTGACTTGCGCGACGAGGATGTTTACTGGTGCACGGCCGACATCGGCTGGGTTACCGGGCACTCGTATGTGGTGTATGGGCCGCTGCAGAATGGGGCTACCGTGCTGATGTATGAAGGCGCGCCCAACTGGCCCGATTTTTCGCGCTTCTGGAAGATTATCGACGACCACCGGGTGACGATCTTCTATACCGCGCCCACGGCCATTCGCGCGTTTATCAAGTGGGGCGACCAGCACGTGGAAAAGTACAAGCTGGATTCACTGCGGCTGCTGGGGACGGTGGGCGAGCCGATCAACCCGGAGGCCTGGATGTGGTATCGGGAGAAGATCGGCCACAACCGCTGCCCGATTGTGGATACCTGGTGGCAGACCGAGACGGGAGCGATTTTGATTGCGCCGATTCCCGGCGCGGTGCCCACCAAGCCGGGGTCGGCCACGCGGCCTTTCTTTGGTATTGAGCCGGAGGTGGTGACGAAAGAGGGTGAGCCGGTGCCTGCCGGGCATGGCGGCCTGCTGGTGGTGCGCAAGCCGTGGCCCTCGATGGCGCGTACCGTGTATGGCGATCCGGAACGCTACAAGAAGACCTACTGGAGCGACGTGGAGGGCAGCTACTTTACCGGCGACGGCGCCCGCAAGGACGCGGACGGCTACTTCTGGCTGATGGGGCGGGTGGACGACGTGATCAACGTGAGCGGCCACCGGCTGGGCACCATGGAGGTGGAGTCGGCGCTGGTGGCGCATCCCAAGGTGGCCGAGGCCGCGGTGGTGGGCCGGCCGGACGAGTTGAAGGGGCAGGCCATCTCGGCGTTTGTATCGCTGGAAAGCGGCAACTATCCCAGCGACGAGTTGAAGGACGAATTGAGGAAGTGGGTTTCAAAGGAGATCGGATCGCTGGCGCGGCCCGACGATATCCGCTTTACCGAGGCGCTGCCCAAGACGCGGTCAGGCAAGATCATGCGGCGGCTGCTGAGGGAACTGGCTACCCACGGCGAGATCAAGGGAGACATCACCACGCTGGAAGACTTTACCGTGATCGCCAAGCTGCGAGAGGCGGAGGAGGGGTAGAGCAAACTATCGTTTTCGGCGCAGGCGGATTGATTTTCGGCACAACAGAAGAGGCGGATGGTTGAGCATCCGCCTCTTCTGCGTGAATCGGGTTGAATTTGGCTTTATGCGGTCAGAATCTGTAGACGAGGCCGAAGGCGGCGCGGGAGCTCCAGGTTCTGTGCGGCGAGTAGGAGAGGGCCGAGGTGTTGCCGGTGACGGAAAACGAGGAGAAAACATCGTCGCCGGCTGCGCGCAGGGCAAGGCGCGGGCTCAGTTGGTACTCGAGTCCGCCGCCGGCCCCCGCCGCAAAGGAGACTTTGGGGGTAACGTCTTCGCCCGCGAGGTGTTCGCCACCCAGCAGCACATGGCCAAACCCGCTGAAGCGCCCGGCGATGGGCGTGTGAATCACAGGTCCGAAGAGAACCGCCTGGACCGACGGGGTTCCAGGGTTGCCCGATTCGTAAGCGTATTTGTAATAGGCTCCGTCCGCGGTGATTGCGAAGTATTTGCCCCAATTGCGGGTAACGGTGACGTCGGGGCCCTGCAATCCGCTGCGCGACTGGTTCACCTGGTTGAGGCTGGTGTAGCCGTAGCCGGCAAAGACCTCGTACTTGTAGGAGGGTTCGGCCTGGTCGGGCTTGGAGTCACGATCTGGGGCAACCTGGCCAATGGCCGCCAGGGGCATGAGCGCGGCCGGAACCACGGCCAAAATCGAAAGCAATAACGTCCTCTTCAACTTGAGACTCTCCTCAATACCGTGCATTGGCTTTCCGCTGAGGCGGGCGCCGTGACTGGGATGCAGTACCCTCATAGACTATCCTCTCGACCCCGGTTCGATGAAGTCCAGCTAACGGGTTTGCAACGGAACCGGCTCGGACAGGCGAAGAAGTTTGCCGGACCCGTCCGTTACTGTGACGGAGATTCCCCTGGGAAGATAGCGGGCGAGAACCTCGGGGCGCGCCCTGGTTGACGGTTACCACGAGAGAGAGCGGGCGATAGCGCCAACCCCACGCTGAAGCGCGGGGCGGCTGGCTGCTGTCGGTCGGCACGTTGCACTCTGGCACAGGCCCCTTTGAGGGGCCACCAACCATAAAGCCTCCGGCTCTGCCGGAGGATACTTAGAACTTATCCGTAAATAGATATGGTCTGTCTCCAGCAAATCAGGGCTGCGGCTAAGGAAAGCAAGGCGAAGTAGCTGGCCTCCGATTTCTCGAAGCTGACCAGAAGTTTGCGATAACGATT
>Ga0255356_1001278_pt1 | contig 16058 bp, 12 predicted proteins | sample HBST100metaG_FD_189944 | JGI IMG/M metagenome (GOLD analysis project Ga0255356, IMG submission 189944) | Peat soil microbial communities from Stordalen Mire, Sweden - H.B.S.T100 | ecosystem: Environmental > Terrestrial > Soil > Wetlands > Peat | place: Sweden: Norrbotten County, Stordalen Mire... | reverse complement strand
TCACCACGCTGGTCGGGCCGAACGGGTCGGGAAAAACCACGCTCATGAACCTGATGACCGGGCTGGTTCGGCCGTCGAGCGGGCATGTCTCGGTGTTGGGGTTCACTCCTGCGGATGCGACCGAATTCTTCGGCAACGTTGGCTATTGCACGCAGTTCGATTCCTTCCCTCGCGGGCTGACTGGATGGCAGTTTATCTACGACAGCCTGATGCTGCACGGGATCAGCGAGATCGACGCCTTCGGGCTGACCCGTGAGTCTCTGGAGCGCGTGCAGCTTGGCGATGCGGCGGGCCGGTCGATTGCGGGTTACAGCAAAGGCATGCGGCAGAAGATCCGGCTCGCGCAGGCTATCGCGCATCATCCCAGGGTGCTGGTTCTCGACGAGCCCCTGAACGGGCTGGACCCCATGGCGCGCGCGGAATCGCTGGCGCTCTTTGAGGAACTCGGCCGGCAGGGCATGCACCTGGTGATCTCCAGTCACATTCTCGATGAGGTGGACAGGATCTCCGACCGCGTGGTTCTCATCACCGGCGGCTACCTGGTTGCAGAAGGCAATATCCATCAGGTCCGCCAGGAAGTGCGCGACAAGCCGATGCAGGTCCTGGTGCGTTGCGACCATCCAGAGCTTCTGGCTGCAAAGATGTTCTCGATGAATCACTGCGTCGAAGCAAGACTGCATGCGGACGGACGAGGCGTCTTCCTGCGCACCGGAGACATCGACCAGTTCTACTCACTGCTGAATGGGATCGCGGTCGAAGGGCTCATCAAAATCGAAACGGTTGCGCCGGCGGACGACGATGCCAACGCCATCTATCAATACCTGATCGGATCGAATGGGAGCGCGTCATGATTGCAGAGAGAGTCGCGAAGTTCACAAGCCATCTGGCGCAGCAGCCGTGGAGCCTGTGGTGGATCCAGGCGCGTCGTGTGACGGCCATCGAGGTCAGAAGGAATCTCTTCTCGTGGCGAGCGAGTTGGATCTACTTTCTCGCCTTCATTCCAACGGTCATCATCCTCATTCATTTATTGATCGATCGGCATTTTGCTTTTTCAATGGGCGAAGACACTAACGTGTTGGCTGGCGTCGTACAGTTCTATTACATTCGTCTTGGCGTGTTCTTCGGCTGCCTGGGGATCTTCTCGCGATTGATTCGCGGAGAGATGATCGAGCGCAGCTTGCACTTTTACCTTCTCTCTCCGGTGCGGCGGGAGATTTTGCTACTGGCCAAATTTGCCGCCGGCTCTTCCAGCGCGTTGCTTCTGTTTGGAGGCGCGGTCGTTGCCGACTTTGCATTGATGTATGCTGCCTACGGCGCGGCCGGACACGACTATGTTTTCAACGGGCCGGGGCTGGGCCAGTTGGGCGCTTATCTGGCCATCGTCGTTCTTGCCTGCCTTGGATATGGCGCGGTCTTTCTCCTGCTGAGCATGATCTTCCGCAATCCGACTCCTGCCGCGATGCTCGTTTTCGGATGGGAGGCAATCAATCCGGTTCTGCCTTCTCTGCTGCAGAAGATCAGCGTTGCATCCTATCTTCGCCACCTGATGCCGATCACAGTCCAAGGGGAGGGCATCTTCGCGCTTCTGACCGTTGAGACCGAGCCGGTTTCCGGATGGGCTGCGACGCTGGGCCTGATGGCGCTGATTGCCGTGGTGCTGTCTTACTCCTGCTACCGGATCCGCAGCCTCGAGATCAGATACACGACCGACTGAGCGAAGCAGTTGACGTTCGCAGCCGCCAATTCGCAAAAAAACTCCCCATTCCTTGAGGGGAAAGGGGAGAGGAAGGTGCGCATAAACAGGATCGTGAATCCTACAGATTGTATGAAAAATGAAAAGATTACCGGCAAAACCGGGGAGATCTCAACTTGTCGCCGGCGAGGATGTGCTGCCTCGGTTCAAAAGGCCGCTTAGCTGCCCAGAACGAGAGTCAGGTTGTCCAGTTCGATTGTCTGCAGAATGTCAACTCCACCCTTGGTGTTGGTGGTGACCGCCTTGTGGCCATTCTTCGCCTTGAGCAGCTTTGCCGGCACTGTGACAGGGGCCTTACCCTTTTGCGTGAGAGTGACCTGAACGTCGGGGCCTGCGCCGGTCCACGTTACCTTGCAATCTCCCACAGAGAGTTGGGTCGATCCAATGGTTACGGCTCCCGAGAGGTTAAGCGTCTGGGTGTTTCCGCCGGCAAAAGCAGGCGCGGACAACAGAGCGAGCATCAGTGCAAAGCCAAAGAAACGCTTCATATGTATCTCCTCAAAATGCCTCGCGATTCTTTCTGATGCGGTGGGCATTAACGAAATTACACTATGGTTGGCAAGCGTTGAACCTTAAGAATTCTTAAGTGCCATTGTGCTCATGCGATAGGTAGCGAGACTTCCCGCATTGCGATACGGGCAGCCAATGGGATCGCAACCCGCACGCACAGGCCCGGCGAAGCGTTTTCTGCGGAGATGGTGCCGTGGTGCAGTAGGATGGCACGTTTTGCAATCGACAAGCCCAGGCCCGATCCTCCACTATTGGTGTCCCGCGCTTCTTCCACACGGAAGAACGGATCGAAGATGCGATTGAGTGCATTTTCGGGAACGCCCGGACCGTAATCCCGTATGGCGATCGTCACGTTGTGGGAATCTTCGGCGATGGAAAGATGCACCACTGATTGTTCCGGCGAGTAGCGAATTCCATTGCGCAGCACATTTTCCACGGCGCGCCGCAGCAGTTCGCGATTGCCGAGGATCTCGCCATTAACGTGGCCGCTGACGTCGATGGTGCAACCGCGAAACTGGGCCTCCAGTGCGCAGTCGCGCACGATTTCTTCGACGATCTCTGCCACCGGTACGCTCTCGTTAGTCTGCAGCGCTGGATTCTCTTCGATGAAGGTGATCTGCACAATGTCGGCGACCAGCGACGCGATGCGGTCCACATCGCGCCCGATGCGATCCAGCGCGGATTTGCTGTTCGGGGAAGTGCGAGCCAGCTTGATGGCGAATTTCAACCGTGCGAGCGGCGATCGCAACTCGTGGGAGATATCTCCAAGCAGCCTGCGCTCGTTGGCGATCAGGTGTTCGAGTCGCTCGGCCATCTTATTGAACGAGCGTCCCAGTTGCCCGATCTCATCCTGACGTGTTGCATTCACGCGCGCCGACAGGTTGCCTTGCCCGAATTGCGCAATGGCTGTCTCGATCTTCCGGATGGGAGAAACGACGCCTGCTGCGGCCAGCCAGCACAGGGCGCCGGTCGAGCCAATCACCAGGAAGTAATAGGGAAGAAATGTCCAGATTTGCATCCGGTTGAGGTGGCCGAGCACGGCAAACCAATACTGTCCGTCCACTGACCTGCGGGTGATGATCCAGCGGCCGTGCAACTGGATACGGGATTGGGTAGACGGGGGAGGAGGAAGCAGCGAAGCTTTGTTTTCCCCGGAGACGAGATCGATGCCGTGCGAATCGAGAAGAAAGTGAGATCCGCCGAAGATCCGGTCCAGGCTGGCCATGTAGTCCCCGAGCGCCTTGGGCCCGCCGCTGCTCAAGGCTGCGCGCCCATTTTCCAACTGCATTTCATCGAAGCGCTCAAATATGGGATCGATGTTGGTCTTCTGCATGCGATCGGAGATGGCATGAAAGACGAGAAATGAAAGCGACAGGATTCCCAACATCGCCAGAAGAATTGCGTAATAGAGAGACTTTGTGGGCAACAGTTTAAACAGCTTTGGCAAAGACATACCCCACTCCGCGAACGGTGCGAATCAGGCGGCGGCCGCCATTCAACTTCTTGCGCAGATGGCTGATGTGAACATCGAGGAAGCGATCGTACGGGGTTGCCTCGCGCTCGAAGAGGGCCTGCGTGATCTCATCGCGCGATACAACGCGGCCGGCCGAGCGCATCAGCATTTCCAGAAGGTCGAACTCCATCGCGGTCAACTCCACCGGCGAGTCGGAGATCCACGCCTCGCGCGTCGCCGCATTGACCCGGATGTTGCCGATGGTGACTGCCGTACTGGTCTGGTCTGCGGTATCGGTTCGCCGCAGCACTGCCCGTATCCGCGCGAGTAACTCGTCGGGGTCGAAGGGCTTGGGAAGATAGTCGTCGGCCCCGCTATTCAGGCCCAGGATTCTGTCCTGCTGTTGCACGCGCGCCGTGAGCATGATCACCGGCAGATTCTTGCGGCGCCGCAACTGTTGCAACACCGCGATGCCGTCCATGATCGGCAGCATCACGTCGAGAATCATAAGATCGTATCCGCCGTTCAGTGCGCAGGAGAGGCCTTCCCGCCCGTTGTAGGCGCAGTCCAGCCGATGCCCGGCTTCAGCGAAAAACTCCTTCATCATCCCGCACAACTCTGCGTCGTCGTCGACGAGCAGAAGCGATAATTCTTTCTGTATTTCGCCAGTTTTCATTTCAACCGACTTGGGATCCGCCCGCAATGCTTTCCGGCACCAAGTTTCGCACAGTCCCAGGCAACCGCACCCTGCTTTACAAATATTATTGATCCGGCATGAAACGAATTCATGGTGCTTTCCCACCCTTTCCGCACAAAACGCGGAATGGATGGGGCACGGAGCTTCACAAATCTTAAGAGTAGCGGGCGGTAATTGCCACGCGGGAGCGCACAAGCGCAGACGGGTTCAGGTGCATTTGCATCGGCAATCCTGCAAGTCTTTCTGGATGGAAGGCTCCCCCCTTACACTGGTGAGACGAAGAATGTGAGGGCGATGAGCGCAGCCATTGAGTTCAGGAATCTAACCGTTGCGGTTCCCCAGGGGCGGCTGCTGCTGGACGGCATTTCGCTTTCTGTCGAGGAAGGCACCATCACTGCCGTTCTGGGCCGCAGCGGTTCGGGAAAGACGACCCTGTTGCGCACCGCCAATCGCATGGTCGAGCCTTCCAGTGGGGAAGTGCTTCTGTTTGGGAAAAGCGTTCGCGACGCCAACCTCATTTCCCTGCGCCGTAACATGGGATATGTGATTCAGGAGACGGGGCTTTTCCCGCACTTCACAGTTGAACGCAATGTCGGCCTGGTGTTGGAAGCGGAGGGCCGGCCGCGTCCCGAGCGCACCCGGCGCAGCCACGATCTGCTCAGTGCTGTTGGGCTCGACCCGGCCACCTATGCCCACCGCTTTCCGCATCAGCTTTCCGGCGGGCAGCGCCAGCGCGTCGGACTGGCCCGCGCCCTGGCCGCCGAGCCGAGTATTCTGCTGATGGATGAGCCTTTCGGGGCGCTCGATCCTCTGACGCGTAGCGAGATGCAGGAGATGCTCCGCGACCTGCTCGGCCGCTTGCAGAAGACGGTTCTGCTGGTGACGCACGATCTGGATGAAGCGCTCTATCTTGGGCGGCGTATCGTGTTGCTGGACGAAGGAAGACTAGTGGGCAACCTCGCACCGGATGAATTCCTGCGCTCTCGCCAACTGGAGATTTCTGCCTATGTGCGGGCCTTTCATCGCCATGGTCCCGGCGCCGGCCAGGAGAACTCACATCCAACAAGCCAGGTCCCGGAGCAGCGCGCATGAACTCGAGTGTTCTGATGCAATACGGCGGCGAAATCGCCACGTTGACTGTGGAGCACCTCTGGCTCACCGGGGCAGCCATGCTCTTTGCCACGGCGATCGCGGTGCCCGCAGGCATTGCTCTTACTCGCTCCCCTCGATGGGCAAGGCCGGTGATCGGCGTGGCCAATGTGCTGCAAACAATTCCCTCGCTCGCCATGTTCGGTTTCCTGCTGCCGTTGCCCTGGTTGGGGGATCGTGCCGCGCGCATCGCCATTCTTGCGCTTACCGCCTACGCGCTGCTGCCGATTCTGCGCAACACCTATGCCGGAATCCGCGCCATCGATCCCGCAGTCATTGAGGTCGCCCGCGCCTTGGGACTGACCGATGGACAGCGGCTCTTCAAGGTCGAATTGCCGCTTGCAGCGTCGTTCATTCTCGCCGGTCTCAGGACCGCGACGGTCACCTGTATCGGCATCGCCACCATTGCCGCAGCCGTTGGCGCGGGCGGGCTGGGCGAGCTGATCTTCCGCGGCGTGGCTTCGGTCGATAACCGCCTGGTGTTGGCTGGAGCCATTCCCGCGGCGTTGCTAGCGCTCGGCGCGGATGCGGCGCTCGGTCTGCTCGAACACAGGTTCCGCGTCCCAGCTCCCGAAGGTTCTGCGCGATGATTCGATCGCTCTCGATTGCCATTGCGGCCGCTGTTTTCATCTTCCTCGCGGGGTGTTCTCCGCCGCGGCCCGACCACCCGGTGATTGGCGCCAAGAACTTCACCGAACAGGTGATGCTTGGCGAGTTACTGGCGCAGGAGATTGAGGCTAAGTCGAATCTTAAGGTCGAACGCCGCTTCTATCTTGCGGGGAGTTACATTTGTCAGCAAGCATTGGTGTCGGGACGGATCGACGCCTATGTGGAATACACCGGAACAGCGTTCACTGCCATTCTCAAGCAGAAGCTTCCGGACCAGCCATCAGGTCGCGCGCCGCAGGCGGTGCTATCGACAGTTCGCCAGCTCTATGCCTCGCGCTATCACATCGCCGTCGCCGAACCGCTTGGATTCGAGAACACCTTTGCCATGGTGATTCGCGGCGACGACGCGCGTCGATTGCATTTGACGGCACTGAGTCAGGCCGCGCCCTACACGCCGCAATGGCGCCTGGGAGTCGGATACGAATTCGAGCAACGTCCTGATGGCCTGCCGGGTCTGAGCGCCGCTTACGGTTTCAAATTCTCCGCTGCGCCGCGCACCATGGACCTTGGCTTGCTCTACCGCGCGCTCAATGCGCACCAGGTGGATATGATTGCCGCTAACTCCACCGATGGGCCGATTCAGGTCTTCGGGCTCACCGCTCTTGAGGATGACCGGCACTATTTTCCGCCCTACCAGGCTGTCCCGCTGGTCCGCAAGGAGGCGCTGCAGCGATGGCCACAGATTCAGACAGCTCTTGACGCTCTCGCCGGAAAAGTGACCGCGGGTGATATACGCGCCATGAATGAAGCGATCGACGGTCAGCATCGCGCTCCCGCGGATGTAGTCAGGGAGTTTCGTGGGAGCAAGGGGCTTTGAGTAAGTCGAGCCTTCGGCAGGACGCGTCGGATGGGCACGCTCAGATTGTGTTCTTGGTTCTTTAACATTGCTGAAGAGATCGAAGCAGACTGCGGATAACAAAAAACATGGAACCGCGTAAACGAATGGGACGTAAATGCGTCCTTTGAGTGTATTCTCATCAAGATCAAGAAATCAGCGCTGGGTTGTGTCTCTGGAGTTTTAGATTCCACGCACAGATAAGGATGGTTTTCATGCTGCATCAAAGAGCTATGTGTACATCCGGGTCCCGCAGAAGAGTGCTGGCGGGCTTGGCCTCGATTACCGCTGCGTTCCTTCTGGCCGCTTCAGGTGGGGCCTATGCTCCTTTGGCGAGGGCTCAGGCCGCGGCAGCGGCTCCGGCCCAGAGTATTGTCGATACCTGGCAGGGAACGCTGCATGTTCCCGCGGCGGGGAAGGATTTACGCACGGTCCTCAAGATCACCACCGGGGACAAGGGTGAGTTGAAGGCTCTCTTCTATAGCATCGACCAGAGCGGGCAGGGTGTTCCTACCACTTCCATTACATTCCAGGACAAGGTGCTGAAGTACGCCATCCAGGCCTACGACCTCTCCTATGAGGGCAAGATGTCCGCCGACGGAAAGTCGATTACCGGGACATCGAAACAGGGAGACAACTCAATTCCGCTGGTCTTCGAACGGGCGACACAGGATACGGTCTGGACTATCCCTGAGCCTCCGGCCAAAATTCCGCCCATGGCCGCCGACGCCGATCCCAGTTTTGAAGTGGCAACGGTGAAGCCCGCCAAGCCGGAGGAGCAGGGCCAGGCCATCCTGGTGCGGGGGCAGAAGTTTAGTACCATCAACACCACGCTGACCGCTCTGGTGAGCTTTGCCTACGGCCTGCAGGACAAACAGATTGTGGGCGGTCCGGACTGGATGACCACGGAGAAGTGGGATATTGAGGCCCAGCCCGATACGCCCGGCACGCCCAATGATAAGCAGTTGAAAAGCATGTTGCAGAAACTGCTTGCCGACCGCTTCCAGCTCAAGTTCCACCAGGACAAGAAGGAACTCTCGGCTTACGTATTGGCAGTGGCCAAGAGCGGCACGAAGATGAACAAGAACGAGAGCGATCCCAATGGTCTGCCCGGCCTCTTCTTCACGAAGCTCGGCGTTCTTAATGTGCGCAACGCCACGATGGCGGACTTTTCGCAACTGATGCAGTCCGCGGTTCTGGACCGCCCAGTGGTGGATCACACCGCTCTTACTGGGAAATTTGACTTTCAGCTCAAGTGGACGCCGGATGAGTCGCAGTTTGGCGGGATGGGCATCAAGGTGCCTCCGCCCACCGATGCAGCCGATGCGCCGCCGCCGTTGTTCACGGCCCTTCAGGAGCAGCTGGGCCTGAAGATGGACGTGGAGAAGACACCGGTTGCGGTGTATGTCCTGGACCACGTCGAAAAGCCTTCGGCCAATTAGCGTTTTGACCTTGTGTCGTTGCACCAATGCCGGGTCTCCCAGGCCCCAATTGCGAGGACTGGGAGACCACGAGAGTTAGGCCGGAAAACACGGCAACAAAACTCTATCCCAGCGAAGTTTGTTTGCGGAGTGTGCCTTGTTCTGGTGGCGAATGGAGAGGTGTCTGCGTCTTTTGCTGTTGCTCTTGCCGCTGGCTCTGTCCAGCGCTGCAGCAGCCTCGGAGTATCACGGGCAGGTCTTCTTCTCTGGCGTGCCGGTGCCGGGGGCGGAGGTCACGGTCGCGCAGGGTGACAAGCACCAGTCAGCAGTTACCGACCGGCAGGGACTCTATGAGTTTGCGGACCTTGCCGACGGGGTTTGGAAGATTCGCATCGAGATGCGCGGCTTTCTGACTGTCGAGGCCGAGGTGACGGTCGCGGCGGAGACGCCGCAGGGTGCGTGGGAACTGAAGTTGCTGGGGCTCGACAAATTGTTGGCTCAGGCGCAGGCGGGCAAAGTAGAGAGCAAAGCGCTTCCGCCGCCCACTGCGGAGTCGGCAGCCAAGCCGGAGGCAGGCAAAGGTGCGGGGCAAAAGAAAGAGGAGCCCAAGCCCGCGGAAGCCCCCGCTCCACCGCCGCAGACGCCGCCCGATGAAAATGCCGAGAAGGCTGCCGACGGTCTGCTAGTCAACGGCAGCGAGAACAACGCGGCCACCTCGCAGTTTTCCCTCTCGCCCGCTTTCGGTAATCATCGTCCCGGCTCCAAGAGTCTTTACAACGGCGGGTTCAGCGCCATCGTCGATAACTCGGTTCTCGATGCGCGGCCCTACTCGCTGACCGGACTCAGTACTTCGAAGAGCGCATACAGCCGCGTGACGATGGGCATTACGCTGGGCGGACCGCTGAACATTCCGCACCTGATGTGGCACGGGCCCAACTTCTTCGCCGCCTATCAGTGGATGCGCAACAATGATGCGGCCAACGTGTCCGGTCTGGTTCCCGACGCGGCCCAGAGAATCGGTCAACTTGCAGGCCTGACAATTCCCGTGAACCCTCAGGCGGCGGCTTTGCTTGATCTCTATCCCCTGTCCAACGTGAGCGGAGCCAACGGCTATAACTACCAGACCGAAGTGCTGAACAATACGCACCAGGACTCGCTTGAGTTGCGCCTCGCCAAGACCTTCGGCCACCGCGATCAGGTCCACGGCGGCTTCGGTTTTCGCAGTACGCGCGCCGACAGCGTGAACCTCTTCAAGTTTGTGGATGCCACTGACACGCTGGGTCTGGACACCAATGTGAACTGGTCACACCGGTTCCGCATCCCGCTTACCGCGCTGGTGGGCTATCACCTTACCCGCCTGCGCACGGCGGTGCGGCCGGAGTTTGAGAACCGCGAAAATATCTCCGGCGCGGCGGGCATTGAGGGTAACGACCAAGCCCCCGCGGATTGGGGACCGCCGGCGCTTCAGTTTTCCAGTGGCATTGCAGGCCTCTCCGATGCCCAAAGTGCATTCAATCGCAATCGCACCGATGCGACATCACTCACCCTCTCCACCAATCTTCGTCACCACTACTTCACCTATGGCGGCGACTTTCGCCGGCAGGAGTTCAACGAGTTCACCCAGCAGAATCCGCGCGGAGTGTTCACCTTCAACGGCGCGGCCACGGGCTCCGACATTGAGGACTTTCTCAGCGGCATTCCAGACGCCAGCGCTGTGGCTTTCGGTAATGCCGACAAATACTTTCGCCAGTCGGTCTACGACGTCTACTTGACCGACGACTGGAGACTACGGCCGCAGTTGACCATCAATGCGGGCATGCGCTGGGACTACGGCGCTCCGGTGACGGAGCTGTTCGGCAGGCTGGTGAACCTGGACATTACGCCGGGATTTGCGGCGGCTGAGCCAGTGGTTGCGAGTAGTGCGACCGGTCCTCTAACCGGCACAAAATACTCCGACTCCCTGGTGCGCCCGGACCGACTAGGCTTTGAGCCGCGCATCGGCATCTCCTGGCGGCCACTGCCCACAAAAACCATCGTGGTGCGGGCTGGTTACGGTATCTACGACGACACATCCGTCTATCTTTCTGCTGCGGAGAGCATGGCCCAGCAGGCGCCGCTCTCGACGAGCGTGAGCGTGGCGAACAGCAGCAATTGCCCGCTCACGCTGGCCAACGGATTCCGCAACTGTGCGGGGACGACCGCCGATACGTTTGCTCTCGACCCGAAGCTCCGCGTGGGTTACGCCCAGGACTGGCAGTTATCCGTGCAGAGCGATCTGCCCAAGGCGCTGGTGATGACCGTGACTTATCTAGGTATCAAAGGGACGCACGGCATGCAGGAGTTTCTGCCCAACACCTATCCCATCGGCGCAAGCAGTCCTTGTCCCGAGTGTCCTGTGGGCTTCGTCTATCGGACCTCGAACGGCAATTCAACCAGAGAGGCAGGGCAAGTGCAGATTCGGCGCAGGCTGCGCAGCGGATTTACGGCCTCGCTGAATTACACCTACGCGAAGGCCATGGACGACGACGCGCAGGTGGGTGCACAGGGTCACGAGGCCAGCGGCGGCTCGTCCTCCGGTACGCCGTCGATTGCGCAGAACTGGCTCGACCCGCGCGCCGAACGCGGCCTCTCTACTTTCGATCAACGAAACCTGATCAAGGCGCAGGCTCAGTACACGCCCGGCATGGGATTGGGCGGCGGTACGCTCCTCAGCGGCTGGCGCGGAAGACTCCTGAAAGAGTGGACCTTGATGACGCAAATCTCGGCTGGGAGCGGATTGCCCGAGACGCCGCAGTTTCTGGCTACAGTGCCGGGCACAGGCGTGACCAATACCATCCGGCCCAATCTGACTGGTGCGCCGATCAACAAATCATCGGGGAGCTACCATTTGAATGTGGCGGCGTTTGCTTCACCCGCTGCGGGGCAGTGGGGCACGGTGCGGCGCGACTCCATCACCGGGCCCAGCCAGTTCAGCCTGGATGGCTCGTTGTCTAAAACTTACCGATTGAGCGGGCCCTTCAATCTTGACGTTCGCGTCGATGCCGCCAACCTGCTGAACCATGTTGCTTACACCGCATGGAACACGACCTTGAACTGGAATACGGCCGCGAGCGGCACAGCGCTTTCCAGCCCCACCTTTGGACTGCCCGCGGCGGCCAACTCCATGCGCAGCCTGCAGGTTACTGCGCGGTTGAGGTTTTAGAGATGCGCTGGTTGAAAGCACTGCCGTTGTTGTTGGCGCTGGGCGCGGATTTCGTTGCGCCTGCGCAGCAGGTCGGCACAAACACTGCGCCGGGCCAGCCCGAGTCGTTCACGCTCAAGCTGAACTCTCAGCTCGTCGTCGAGACCGTTGTCGTCAAAAACAAAAAAGGCGAGTTTATCGGCAACCTCACAGCCAAGGATTTCACGGTGACCGAAGATGGAGCCGCGCAGAGCATCCGCATCTTTGAGCACCAGCGGCTCTCTACTGCCACTACGCCCATGCCGGTGGTTCCGCCCGACGAAGAGCAGCTCAAGATCTACCATCGCCTTACCCGCACGCAGATCGCGCCGGAAAAGCCCGAGACCACCCAGTACAAGGACCGCCGCCTGCTCGCGCTTTACTTCGACATGAGCGCCATGCCCCCCGACGATCAGATGCGCGCTTTGGCTGCCGCTGAGAAATTCGTTCGCACGCAAATGACATCTGCGGACCTGATTTCTATCCTCCGCTTCAACGGCGGATCGGTCGATATCCTGCAAGACTTTACCGCGGATCGCAACCGCATTCTCAGCATCCTGCAAACGCTGATTGTGGGCGAGGGCCAGGGATCGCAGAGCTCCCTCGACGACTCCGGCAGCGCGGACACAGGCGCAGCTTTCGGCCAGGACGACAGCGAGTTCAATATCTTCAACACCGACCGCCAGCTTGCCGCATTGCAGACCGCGGCCAAAATGCTCGGACAGATGAGCGAGAAGAAGTCACTCATCTATTTCGCCAGCGGTATGCGCTTGAACGGTGTGGACAACCAGGCGCAATTGCACGCCACTATCGACGCGGCAGTGCGTGCGGGCGTTTCGTTTTGGCCGGTCGATGCGCGCGGGCTGGTGGCTTCGGCGCCGCTTGGCGATGCAACGCAGGGCAACCCCGGCAATGCCGCCATGTATTCGGGCGCGGCGGCGCAGGCCGTCACCGACCGCTTCGAGAAGTCGCAGGACACGATGTACACGCTGGCGGCCGACACCGGCGGCAAGGCACTGTTTGACAACAACGACCTTACGCGCGGCATCGTGCAGGCGCAGCAGGCCATTTCGGATTACTACATTATTGGCTACTACACCACCAACACCGCGCAGAACGGCCACTTCCGCCGCGTCAAGATCACCGTCGATCCGGCGCTCAACGCCAGCCTTGACTACCGCCAGGGCTACTACGCCAACAAGGAGTTCAACAAGTTCACAGCGGTGGACAAGGACCGTCAACTGGAAGACGCGCTGATGCTGGGCGACCCCATCACCGAACTTACCGTGGCCATGGAGATCGATTACTTCCAGCTCAATCGCGCCGAGTATTTCGTGCCCATCGTGGTGAAGATTCCGGGCCGCGAACTTGCCCTGGCCAAGAAGTTCGGCGCCGAGCACACGCTCATCGACTTCGTCTGCGAGATCAAGGACGAGGCCAGCGGCATGACCGTCCAGAATGTGCGCGACTTCGTCAACATCAAGCTGAGCGACGCCACAGCAGCCGAACTGGCCAAGCGCCCCATCGAGTACGATTCCGGCTTCACGCTGCTGCCCGGCAAATACTCGATCAAGTTCCTGGCGCGTGACGACGAAACGGGAAGAATCGGCACCTATCAGACGTCCTTTGTCATTCCGAATCTGAATAAGGAAACCAAGCGCCTTCCCATCAGCTCTGTCGTGTTGAGCAGCCAGCGCGTCGACCTCAAAGACGCGCTCTTCAACGCCGTCAAGGGCAAGGAGGAAGCTCGTGATGAGTCGAAGAATCCGCTCGTAGAAGATGGGCGCAAGTTGATTCCGAGCGTGACGCGCGTCTTCAACACGGGCCGCGAGATGTATGTCTACCTGCAGGCGTATGAGGGAGCACCTGCTGCGAACTCCGGCGCTGCGCCAGCTGCGGCTTTGTCGGCCCCTTCGCCGCTGGTCGCGTTTGTGAGTTTCTATCGCGATCAGAAGAAGGCATATGAAACCGTTCCGGTGGCCGTGATGCCGCAGGCAGGGAGCCGCCTGGGTGTGGTTCCGCTCAGTTTCCACATCGGCTTGGGAGAGCTTCCACCGGGCGAATACGAGTGCCAAGTGACTGTCCTCGATGGCGCCGGGCACAGAGCCGCGTTCTGGCGCGCATCGGTGATGATGGTGCGGTGAGCATGTCTCTCGACTGGAAATCCGGCGCTCTGGCGGAGGGACTTACCTGCTACCGCAGGGCGGAATTCTTTCTTGCGCACGAGCATTGGGAGAGCGTCTGGCTTGGATTGCAGGAGCCGGAAAAGAGCTTTCTGCAGGCTCTGATTCAAATCGCGGTGGCTTGTCACCATCTGCGGGCCGGCAACGCCGCGGGCGCGGCCTCTCTGCTGCGAAGAGTGCTGCGGCGCGTTGAGGTTCTTCCCGCTTCTTTCGGAGGAATCGCCGTCACGCCGCTTTGTACGGAAGTTCGCGCGTGCCTGCGTGCGCTTGAGAGCGGAGAAGCGCACGCTTCGTTGCCGCTTCCACAAATCCGTCTCCTTGATCTGCCTGCGGAATCCCCACAACCCAAGCCGTGAGAAGCTTCATTCGTTCTGCGGCGCGATTATCTCGTTGGCTCGCTGCTTTCGATGTAGGCTCCGATCACGGAAGCGCACTCTTCCAGAAAGCTGCGGTCTTCGCTTTCAAACGCTGCTCGCGCATGGCTGTCGATATCGATCTCGCCCACGACTTTGCCGCCCGCACGAATGGGAACCACAATCTCCGAGCGCGTCTCAAGCGAGCACGCCAGGTAGCGCGGATCGGACGCAACGTCGTCGACCACTACCGTCTGTTCCTGGGCCACAGCAGCGCCGCAGATGCCTTGCGTCACGGGGATTCGCATGTGCGGTGTTGCCGCGCCAAGGAACGGCCCCAACACCAGCGTTTGCGGATCCGCGGGATCGAGCATGTAGAAGCCTACCCAGTTGTAATGCGGCAGCTTTTCCGCAATCAGGCTGACCGTGAATTGCTGCAAGGATTCGGCGCTCTCCGCCTTTGCGGCGAAGTCGCGAACCTGGGAAAGAATTGTCTCGAAATTCGATGACTGCATATTCCTCTTCTTTCGCGATGACTCCGGCGCGATCTAGCGGTATGTCTCACTCATTGAGTAGATTATCAATCTTCCAGAATTAGCGTTGTGGTGAGATCAGCGTTTTCGCAGGGGCTAAAGCCCGCTTGATTCCAAGCACTTTTCGGCACGACTAAAGTCGTGCCCTGTCACAGAGCCGGCTTTTGAAGTGTTCTCTTGAACGACGATCCGCATGAGACATACCACTGGCGGCCGGCGAATCTTTCTGTCTGCTTATCCCCGCGCCTTCAGAGCCGCCGCACGTTGCTGCGTCTGGCTCACGAAGGCCTTGTCCTCGGGCGATTCCGCCTTGATGGAACCGAGGTTGATCTCCACGTTGGCCAAGGCTCCCGTGAGAGCCGCGCCTGCCAGGGCTTCTGCCGTCGTCAGATCGGATTTCATGTTAGGGCTGGTGATCGGCGCGAGCTTCGCGGCGATCTGCGCTACCTCGACGGCTCGTTCGGCCACGCCCAAGGGCACCGTGGTGGCCTCACGCAGCGCGGCGTTGATCAACCGTCCGCCTTCAGCAGACTCTTTCGCTGCTTTGTATGCCTTCATCACCACGTTGTAGGAGTTTGCGTCGGCGTCGATGGCAGACTTCAGTTCCTCGCGAATCTGCGCCAGCCGGCCGATGGCTTCGGTGAGCTGGCTTTCGTATTGCACGTAAGCCTTTTTGCCGCGGGACATGGACGCAACCATGCCGGCCAGAGCGGCGGCCATGGCTCCACTGGCGGCGGCGGCGCTGCCTCCTCCGGGCGTCGCCGTGGGAGCGGCCAGTTGCTCGATGAAGGGCTCGACTCCGGCGCGTAGGCCGCCCACGGCGGTTTTTCCGCCCATCACCGCGGCCAGACGGTTTTCCAAAACCAGCGAGGAGTCGAAGTTCTCTACCTGCAGAAACCACTCCGCAGCCTGCTCCAGCGCGAGCTTGGGGATCAGCCCGATAATTTCGCTCGAAACCGGAACCGCCCCATAGCGCGCCGCTTCCCGCCGGACGAACTCGAAGACGCGGTGAATCGGCGTCTGCTCGAAGTCGGTCAGGTTCATGGAGACCTGTGCCATTCCGCGCACCAGGAATCCCGCGGCCTTCACGTAGCGCAAGCCGCCGCTCGAAAAGCGCACAGCCTTGGCAATTTTCTTGGCGATGGCGAGGTCTGTCGTGTTCAGAAAAATGTTGTAGGCGACCAGAAACTTGCGCGCGCCCACGGCGGTGGCGCCGGCGGTCGGATGCACGCGCGAGTCGCCGAAATCGGGTTTGCGGGCCGGGGTGGTGGCGATCTCGTCG
>Ga0255356_1001277_pt1 | contig 16078 bp, 9 predicted proteins | sample HBST100metaG_FD_189944 | JGI IMG/M metagenome (GOLD analysis project Ga0255356, IMG submission 189944) | Peat soil microbial communities from Stordalen Mire, Sweden - H.B.S.T100 | ecosystem: Environmental > Terrestrial > Soil > Wetlands > Peat | place: Sweden: Norrbotten County, Stordalen Mire... | reverse complement strand
GGTGTTGTGCTCGTCGGTGGGAACGCGGCTGTCGTTCGAGGTCAGACGCAGCACGGTTGCGGTAGCGGGACGGGCCGCGACCGTGACCAGGTCGTAGAGTTCCAAGGTCTGGTAGACAGTGGCCAGCCGATGGAAACCGGCCGGACCCGCTTCTGGACGCGAAGCGCCGATATAGAGTCCGAGGTTGATCTTGGCGTGCGAACGAACGGCTGTGGGCATACCGCTTCATTGTAGAGCGGGAGCGGCTCGCAAAAAGGAGCGCCGAAGGAGAATCCGTACACCAGTAGGCCTACAAAAATTTGCCGGCCTGGAAGCCTACAAACAGCAGTAGCGAACACTGACTTGCGGGGAAGTCGCATTGCAGGGGATCGGAAGAGCCGTGATTGACCGGCCCAGGGCCGTCCAAAACGCGCAAAATACCCCCAAAAATCCTTGATTTGCGTAGAATTTAAAGCTTTTTTTCTACGATTTAAGGTGTGCCAGGGAAGCGGCGAGGCAGAAATGGCCGACTGAACTGGCTCAGCGGAGGAGGGGACGATGCGAAATGAAGTGCGGGATCTTGCGCGCAGGAAATTGGATGAGGAACTCAGGTTTTACCGGCAGGCGGGAAAGGAGAAGCACCCTACACGGGAGTTGTTGCGGAGGGTGCGGCAGGTGCTGGGAGTTCCGGTGGCGGAGGTGGCGCAGAAGCTGGGGGTGAACCGCTCGGTGATCTTCCGGCTGGAGCAGAGCGAGGGGCGGGGGACGATCTCTCTGCGGGCGATGACTCGCGTAGCGAATGCCATGAACTGCAAGGTGGTTTACGGGGTGATTTCGCAGGATGGAAAGACGTTGGACGAGATGGCGGACCGGAGGAAGTGGAGCGAGTTGCTAGGGATTGGGACTAGGGATTAGGGGTTAGGGGTTAGGGAACAGCAAGTGCACGAGTTGGAGAAGATGGGCCAGGGCGGGATCGTTTCCAGGTCTCAAAATGTTCTCAGAGATGGAATAGCTCGAACTCAAAGTTCTTATTTTGTCCTGTGAATCAAAACCCGACAGGCGGATCATGGAGGTTTGTGGTCTCCCACATCTGGCGCGATGAGACTGCGCCAGATGTGGACCACCCATTCATTTGTGGAAGGTTAGACCTGCGCCACCCGTCTATGTATTGGGTGACCGATCTTCTGGCCCGTGGTTAAATGCGAAGTGCTAGACTCTGTGCAAAGGAATATCAGATGCAAGTCACAGACCCCTATCCCGTGCTCACCTTGGCTCTGTCTATATGGGCTGGGATTGGCCCACTTGTTGGCCTTCTGGCTGGACATTACTTGCTGCGCTCGTGGCAGAGAGAGCAGTGGCTTCTAGATTCTCGAAAGCAAGAGTTTCGCGAATTGATAACTGCGCTTACAGACACAATCGTCCATCTCATGATGTTTACCCCTGCTTATGAGGTTGGAAAGGGAGCAGAGGAATTTGATGAACTGAAGGCCGCCCAGAAGATCGCAATGCGTGTTCTAGCCGACCGAATTTACATTGCTGAAGACTTGAGAGAACTCAACGCCGCCGAGCGTTTCTTTGAAGCAATCCAAGGTGCCAGACAGAGTAACCTCACCGAACGCAGTCCGAAACTCGCGGCCCTAATCGGAGAATTGGTAATTCGAGCAAATAAGCGATGAGTTTTCCAACTCCCTTTTCAACCCCGCCAAAGGTTCAACGGTGCGGCCCATTTAGGGCTTGGTAATGTAATTTGTCGTTAGGGTGGATTCAAGTTCCAAGTGCAACAACGTATCGCCAAGACAAGCCAAGAGGCTACATCAAGACAGCCATGGAAAAGATGAAAACAAAGAGCGTTTCCCACTTTCCCGCGGCACAGCTACGACGATCTGTATGAATCTATTCACGATATTTGTTGCGCTTGGAATTTGAATGTACCCTATTTGTGCGCCTCCGCGATTGCCCTGCAAATGGCTTCGCTTACGGTAGCTCGCAACGCTGCCTCCTGTTCCGCAGGAACTTCTCCCTGGGCCAGATCTGGGGATCCTCCGCCCCGCAGTCCCAAGTGGGCCAGTGCCTCACGCAGAATTCGCCCACAGTTGAAGTCCAGGTCGGAACTGCGGGCAACGAACACGCGTACCGGGTCAGCGTCGTTGGCGCAGAAAATTACGGCTGTTCGCGGGGCAGCAGCAGCTGTCCGGGAGGCCAACAACTTCACGTAATCGCGGTCTCGATCGCTCCACGAACGAACCACCAACCGCAGTCCGTTTTCGATTGGTTCATCGATTGCCAGTTTCGCCGCCTGCAACACCGCAAGTTCATCGCGCAACTTTTGGCGCTCCCTTGCGTTCACCTTCCCCTCTGTCAGCAGTCGCCCTACGGTTGGCGCCAGTTCTGCCGCCCCTGTTGAAAGCAAGGCCGAGGTCTCGCGCAGGATAGCCAAATCTGCGCGAGCAGCCCGAACTGCTCGCAATCCGCAGACGAACTCGACGCGCACGCCCCGGCTCACTCTCTCCACCGTCCGCAAGTGTAACCCGCCTATCTGTCCCGTGGAGCGGACGTGGGTTCCACCGCAAGCGTTCTTGTCGTAGTCTGCAATGTCGATCAAGCGAATCGTGCCTTGCCTATCCGGTAGCTTGCGAAGCTGGCCAGCGGCCAGCATGGCTTCCGCCTCGCCGCGGAGCACGTCGCGTGTGGTCACCTGGCGGTCTTCCCCGATGATCTCGTTCGCAATCCGTTCCACACGTTCCAGACTCTGGTGCGCCAGTGGTCCGGACGCCAAATCGATCGTCGAAATGCTTTCTCCCAAATGGAACGAGATCGTTGGCGCTTGAAGTTCGCGCCAAAAAACCGCAGACAGCAGATGTTGTCCGGTGTGCTGTTGCATGTGGTCGAACCTGCGTTCCCAGTCGATTTGTCCTTGGACAAGAGTCCCCGCGGCGAGCGGCTTGCGCACATAATGCCACACCGCGCCTTGTTCGTCCTCTTCCACTCGTTCCACGGGAACCTTCAGCGCAGTTCCATCCAGCGAGGGCGCACTCAGTTGGCCCGTATCGAAAGGCTGTCCGCCGCTCGTCGGATAGAAGGCCGTCCGGTCCAGTGCCAACTGCCAGATCAGCTCTCCATTGTTGCCCGCGAGCTCGCGGATGTCGGTTACTGCTCCGGTAAATGTCCTAAGAAAAGAATCTGAATAGTAGAGACGCTCAGACATATGCAAGCTCAAATCTCCAGCCAGGATCTACAGAAAAGCCTGTACACATGAGCCTGACAAGTCAGGCCATCTGGATATAGTGTAGTTCGAATGCCGCGCGTGCCCCTTCCGTCACATCTCCATATGACGGCGATTACCCAGCGAGATTCCTAGAGCCTTGCGGCATGGAATTGGTTTGGGTACTGTTTTCTGGGTCAGGAGAGAAACTCTTCTCTTCGACTTGGTCTGCCTGATCTCTTGTACCAGCGAGATTGCTAGTGTAGCGCAACGGTGAAAGGCCCAGGAAAACTATACCAAGTTAGTCTTCGGCGGATCTAGGTAGCAGCCAGTTCGCGGCTATCCGTGAACTGGCTGCTAGATCCGCCTTGAGATAGTGAGGCTTCAACAGCGCCAGCAACTCCGGCCACGGCACCGCTTGCTCCTCACCGTCACTCAACCCCTTCTACAGAGCATTACGGGCCCAATCCCGAGGTGAGACGCTCTTTGACTAGGTTTCAGTCGCTCATGTACACTGAACGGAAGTACGACAATTTGAGAGCCCCAAGGAATCGCGCTCTCCTGCCTGTGATGAGGATCTGTGGCAACCGTGGCGCAAGATGAGTACATATACGAATTTGGCCGATTCCAGCTAAATCCTAGCGAACATCTCCTGCTGCATGACAGCGAACCTGTGCAGGTGACGGCAAAGGCGTTCCAGACCTTATTGATTCTTGTTCGCAACGCCGGCCATCTTGTTGAAAAATCCGAGATGGTCAGCGCAGTTTGGGGTGAAACCTTTGTAGAGGAAGGAAACCTTGCAGTCACCATATCGATGCTGCGAAAGGTTTTGGGGGATGATCGCAACACGCACAAATATATAGAGACGGTCTCAAAGCAGGGCTACCGCTTTTTGCCGGTGGTGAACAAAGTGCGGGCTGCTCCGCCCCTCACCGACTCACTCCCCGTGGACGAAGAAATCCCCAACGATCTTCCTTCGCTTCCGAAAGATGTTTCTGCTCCTGACGCGGTTATAGCGAGCGCGAGGGCTCAATCGAAGAGATATGTTTGGCTGGTAGCGTCGTTGGCGGCGATTGGCATCATTAGTATAATGACACTCTATATTCTATCAAGTATACGTTCGTCCAGAAATCTAGGGAGAACGATCCATTCCATCGCTGTATTGCCATTTGAGATGCAAGGCTCTGACGCGGCCAGCAGTCATATTGGTATGGGAATTGCCGACGATCTCATCAGGAGGTTGGGTGGGACGGATCATATAGAAGTTCGCCCCGCAGATGCAGTGATGAAGTATGCCTCCGTGAAGATAGATGCCGCTGCTATTGCGCAGGAGCAGAAAGTCGATGCCTTGCTGACGGGCACGATCAACAATTCTGATGGGAAGATCCACATCACAGCAAGGCTTCTTTCTTCAAATGGGAAAACGCTTTGGCATGGGGAATTCGAAAAGCCATTTGCGCAGATGGCTGATCTGGAAGACCAGGTTGAGGTCCAGGTTGTCGGAATCCTTTATCCAGATCGTAAGCCTTTGGTACAACCGAAACAGGTTTCTCGTGACCCAGCAGCGTACCAGCTCTACATAGAAGGCCGTTATTTCTGGAACAAGCGGACGGAAACAGGATTTCACCACAGCATCGAATGCTTCCAACAGGCTGTGCTAAGAGACCCAGGGTATGCGGATGCGTATGCGGGGTTGGCGGATTCGTACACCTTGCTGGCATCCTACGGTGTCGAACCGGCCCAAGAGGCATATCCCAACGCTAAGGCCGCTGCATTGAGAGCATTACAGTTGGATGATTCTCTTGCCGAAGCTCATACTTCTTTAGGCATGGTCGCCTTGTATTATGAATGGGACTGGCCCAAAGCAGACAGGGAGTTTCGGCGGGCAATTGAATTGAACCCCAATTATTCTCAGGCGCACATCTGGGACGCCTTGTATTTCGTTGCGATGGGCCAGCCAGATCAGGCATTGCAGCAGGCATTGCGCGCGCAGGAGCTCGACCCGGTTTCATTGATGGCCCACGTGGAGTTGGGCAGGGTGTATTACCGAAATCGCCAATATGATAAGGCGGTCGCGAGCCTTAAGCACGCCCTTGAGCTGGATCCCTATTTTGCTCGGGCACACACAAGCCTAGGTATGGCTTGGACAGCGCAAAAAGACTATCCCGACGCCATCCGTGAGTTTCAAGAGGCAAACAGGCTGTCGGACCCCGATCCTTATCTTGACGGATTGACAGGATACGCCGCGGCGATGGGGGGGGACACAAAATCTGCACGTCGAATGCTCTCTGACCTTATTGAGCGGTCTCGACATCAATATGTTCCTGCATTCAGTGTCGCATTAGTCTACATAGGCCTGGGTGATCGAAACCAGGCAATGGACTGGCTAGAAAAGGCATATCAGGACCGTTCAACATATATGGTGTATTCCAAGGTAGATCCACTCTTGGACCCCGTTCGCTCGGACCCGCGTTTCGTCGCGTTAATGTTCCGCATGGCGCTCCAGGATGGGCGGAGTACACATATTCCCCCCAAGAAGCCTTGAGCGGACGTTAGCTCCTAATACGAGAAGTTCATCCTTATATATGTGCATCAGGGCAAGAATCATCTACCGCCAGACCTTTCTTTCTATCGTCTGGGCGATATGATTCACGGGACACCGAGGGGCGAAGCGTCGTCGCCACCACGCTCCAGCAGCCCCTTTCCCTCGTATACTCAACAACTTGGCATTTGACTATGCAGCTACTTTTACTCTGTTTAACGGCCGGGTTTTGCTCCGCCTCTGACAAAAAGCCTCTTTTCCTCGATTTAAGAACAATTTAAGAATTCTCTTGCGTTTTCAAAGGACAACGATGGCAAGCGCAAGTACAAATCTTAGGCGGTGACAAAACACGCTCACTTGTGCAATGAACTTTTTGAGGACATGACAGGTGAGCACAACAGGAAGATCAAGCACTGCCTTTTGCGGGATGGGTATGCATCTTGTTTGCCTGGGGCGAAACTGGCCTCACGGAGACAATCGGCGTGTCCATCGCGAGGGCAGTGAAGGATTCCTGTGGAAGTTGCCATGTGCGCTTCATCGCCGCGACTACGGCGCACACGGAACCGAAATCTTGATATACACGGCTATGAACATTCATTGCCGTGCAAACGTGAGACAAAGAGAAGAGCAATGATCGACAAATGTTGGAGGAACCTATGAACGCAACAGAAGTTCAACGCATTGGCTTTTGGCGCAGTTTTTCCTGTGCTGCCGTAGGAGCCATGCTATCCGCATTTTTTATGCTTACCGGAACCACCCAAGCCCAAAACTCACTGGCTTGGCCACCTCCAAGTATCACGCGTGACCAGAAGATTGAGCTAGCTATGAAGATCAAGCAACCCTTCAATCTCGTGGCGGTTGGCGACATGTTGCAGATGATGCCAGTTTCAAAGAACAATGATCCCGATGTTCAGTTCTTGATGAATCTTATGCGCGGCGCGGACATGACCGTCGCCAACAATGAAAACTCTGTAGTTGACCTCACAACCTTCGCAGGCCCCATTTCCCATTTGGAAGCGCCCACCGTCGTGGCTGACGACTGGGCCAATATGGGGATAAAGATGATGACCAAGGCTAATAATCACACCTGGGACGATGGCGACGAAGGTGTGTGGGCGGATTTTCACGAGTTGGACAGAGTCGGAATCGTACACGTCGGAGTCGGCAAAGATATGACCGAGGCGCGTTTGGCCCGATACTATGCGACGCCCAAGGGCATCATCGGTATGGTCGGAGTTTATGCGCGCAACGAGACGCCGCAATTGCTCGGAGCTCCTCTCGGAAAAGAAGTGAGAGTTACCCCGGCGCAGTTGGAACAGCTACGTGCAATGCGTGACTCAATTGTTGCGCGTCGCAGTGAAGTGGGCAATCCGATTATGGTTCCACCGCCCGATCCAGAAGGAAAAACATCAGTCTTTGGAATTGCGTTCACGACGGGATTACCGGGTGATGCTGACCCGGCCCAAGGGGGTAACCTGGCTGCGCGCGAGCAGCGTCTGGGAGCTATCAAGACCAAGAGCAATGCGCTCAAATTGACAACCTATAACGGCGTAACCGCCGATCAGATGGCCCAACTGCGCGCCATTGCCGGCGACACAGGTCAAGGAGAAACGCTGCCAGCCTTTGGAACAAACTTCAAAATTACGCCGAAACCGGGCGAGTTTCACTATGAGATAGACGAGCAGACTGAGCGAGACATCTTGCGCGAAATTAGGACGGGCAAGCAGTTCTCCGATCTGGAAGTTGCTGTTATCCATTGGCACCAGAATCGTCTTGCCTTTCAACATTACTCGTTCGACCATTATCCTGCGGATTTTGAGATCCAATTTGCCCATGACGCAATCAATCAGGGAGCGGACGCTTTTGTCGGACATGGCGTGCATACCATCAAAGGAATTGAGATCTATAAAGGTAAGCCGATCTTCTACGGAGTATCCAATTTCGTTCTCCAGGAACAGATCTTTCCGTCTTGGCGAGATAGCGGGGCGGAACCGCCCACACCTGCGTCAGGGCCGATCGTAGGAGAGGCTGAAAAGAACGAAACACGCTGGGGATGGATGGAGAGGCCGGACAATTACGAAGCATTGCTCGGCAGCATGCACTACGAAAACGGTCAGTTGACAGAAGTGAGAATCTATCCTGTTGACCTCGGATTAACTCCACGTCCAGGCTCTCAACTTGGCATTCCAAAACGGCCATCTCTTGAAATTGCAAAGTTAATCCTCAACCAAGTCGTTGAATACTCGAAGCCTTTCGGGACAAAGATAGTTATCGAGAATGGAGTTGGCATCATTCATATCCCGCCAACCGGAAGAAAGTAGCGGCAAGCTGCAAACTTGTCCGGCGAGAATCAACACTCGCCGGGCAGGCGAGGCTGTGCGCACGAATAGTGCTTATGCCGTCGTCCGAGATATGCATCTTTCGCCCCACACCTTCTGCTGTGTAGGAAAAGCTGGTGATTCCATCTATACCGCAGATTTACGAAAGGAACGCAACAGGTGATTAGAGAGCTGTGTGACAGAGCAGTGCTTGTGCCTATGTACAACAACTCTGAAACATCGATTAGGAAAGCTAATGGCAATATCGGCCGTTTTAAACAAACGGCCCCCTACGGTGCCTACAGATCCACGAAGTGGAGCGCACCCCTCGGGGAGCCAGGGGAGGTTCTTAGTGGCCGCTCCCGTTGATCGTCATAAACAAATTAAGTCCGTAATCCTCGTGTCCGCAGGCAACTTTCTGGATATGTGGAATTTCATGATGTTCGGCTACTACGCACCATGGATTGGCAGAGCTTTCTTTCCTAAAGAAAGCGAATTCGCGTCGCTAATGTTCACATTCGCAATATTTGGGGCCGGGTTTCTCATGCGGCCTATTGGGGGAATCGTGCTTGGCGCCTATGTGGACAGGCGTGGACGCCGTAAGGGATTGATCCTAATACTGGCGCTGATGGCGATTGGCACGCTCTCCATTGCATGCACTCCTGGATATGCCACGCTAGGCATTCTGGCTCCCATCCTCGTACTTCTCGGTCGATTACTTCAAGGGTTTTCGGCTGGTGCTCAGGTGGGCAGCGCGTCGGTGTACCTGGCCGAAATCGCAACACCGGGCCACGAAGGATTCTACGTAAGCTGGCAATCAGCAAGCCAACAAGTGGCCGTTGTCGCCTCTGCCCTGCTGGGGATCACCCTCAGCTCGCACCTTTCTCCATCTGAATTTTCACAGTGGGGATGGAGACTGCCGTTTGTAATCGGTTGCTTAGTCATCCCGTTTATCTTCATACTCCGCAGCTCCCTCGAAGAGACGCCTGCCTTTCTTGTTCGTAACGAGCGGCCGTCTACGATGCGGGCGCTGGTCCTACTAGCAAAGAACTGGAGACTTATTGTGATCGGAACGATGCTTGTTTCGATGACAACCGCAGCTTTCTACCTGATCACAGCTTACTCTCCCACCTTCGGGAGTGTCGTACTGCATTTATCAGTCAGCGACGGCCTGATAGTGACTTTATGCGTGGGCATCTGCAATTTTGTGATGATGCCCATTATGGGAGCATTGTCAGATCGTATTGGGCGCCGTCCATTACTCTTTCTATGTGCCCTAACCACATTGATAACATGCTACCCAGCAATGTTGTGGCTTGTCGGTAAGCCATCTTTCTCAACGCTATTGGTGGTTGAACTATGGCTCTCGCTTCTATATTCAGGTTACAACGGGGCCATGGGCGTCTACCTTACAGAGATCATCCCAGCCGAGGTAAGGAGCACCGGATTTTCACTGGCCTATAGCTTGGCCACTGCGGTGTTTGGAGGCTTTACGCCCGCGGTCTGCACTTACCTCATTCATTTGACTAGGAACAAGGCCATGCCCGGTGTGTGGCTATCTATTGCTGCTATTTGCGCGCTCATTGCGACTATTGCGGTTGGAAGGAGGACGAAAAGCACACCAGCGTTAGAACGCACAGCCGCCATTGCTGGCCAATGAACAGATTGAAGTCGGCCGATTAGTTGACTGCATGAGTAGTTGTTAAATTCAGAATAATTGAGAGGCCACACTGCCTGCATCAAGGGCATTACCACAGTTTCAAACTCGAGACCCAGTCTCGGATGTGAGGAGAAAACATGAAGTTCCATGTAACAACAATCGCATGTCTATCAGCGTTTGTATTGATGACGCTGTCTGTCGGCACCACGAGAGCTCAATCTACTGACACCCAACCAGCGAGCTCTTCTCAAACTGTATACATGGCTGCTAATGCAGCTCCGAGTAATGGAGCGGAGCCAATAGCTGCGGATGCAACAGATTCTACTCAAACGCAGGCAGTTCCCGTTATGGCCCCCAGCGGAAAGCAGGTCGAGCCATGCCACGAATGGGACAAGTACAACCAAAGGGCTCAGGTTTCCGAGATTCAGATGTCCAATTGCAACGTTACTGATCCTACGCTCGGAGGTTTGCGTCCATACTTAGCAGCCCATGGATGGGGGTTCGAAGCTGCCGGCTTAGGTGGAATCAACTACGACGTTCTAGGCCACAATCAGGGTAAGCAACTCTATGGTGGTCAGCGACCGACAGGTAATGGGGAAGTGTGGCCAGCGCTTATGTATGATTTGTCTCGCCTCAAGGTGCCGGGCAATGCACAGCTCACCATTAAAGGAACATGGTTTGATAGTTCATATTTTCATACCGACCGTTTTATGGGCGTTAACATCCTCGCGATCAACCATCAATGGAATAAAGGAGCCGTAGAACTACAGTATGGGTTCTACACCCTCGTTCATGCTTTCTACGGAGAAATTCTCGGTGGAAACTCAGCCCTAGCCGCCTATGGCCCCCAGAGCAGTGTTCTAGTGGAGGCCGGAATGAGCAAAGTAGCGCCCACACCTGCGATCCAACTCGTGGTGCGCAATCCGAAAACGAGGCACATCTACAACAATTTTATCGCGACACGCAGCACTAGCCCCGCAGGTTTGACAAAAGATTCAGAGCTCAATCCCACGGGATTGAGAGGCTGGGTAAGTGGTGAGCGCTTACTCGCTTTGAACGAGATCGGTTATAACCGTGGCCCGGTAGGTTATGTCCCAAGTCAGTCGTTGGGACCGAAGGGGTTTTGGGTTCGAGCAGGAGGGTTAGTTAACCTCTCGGATTATTCAAACTACTTAACCGGTCAAAAGCGTAGTAACTATGCGTGGTTTGCCGCTGGCACAGTAGAGTTGGCAAAGTTCGCAGAGAATAGTCGCCGTGGGCTATATTTTGATTCAAAGTGCGACTATTCTCCAGGAGCAGTAAATACGTTCTTCCATGACTACAACATGACACTCTTTACTTTGGGTATGGGACCTCGGCCGTTAAGGGGCGACATGGCTTCGGTTTCATGGGCAGCAAGCTATGTAAGTCCACAGCTGCGTCAACATTATACGGGAGAAGGTATATCTTCAGCACACACGACAGGATCGTACGCGGCATCTTATTCACATCGCCTGTTTAGGGGAACTTATCTGGTTAGTTCAATTACGAAGACAATGGACCCGACGACAAGTCCTATAAAGCCTCCAGCGTTGTTTATCGCCGGTACCTTGCATACTACCTTCTAATGGCGATGCAACAAACAATGAATCTGGGAGCGGCACTGCGTGTCGCTCCCAGACCGAACGAGAGTGGGCGTTCCCTTATACTGTGCCGCAGTTGTGACTTAACATCGAGAGATCACATCGCTGATCGATGAATGGCTAAAGGAACATCATTTCTGAGCCTTTAATGACGATCCAAATCCGTGCCGCGTGCTGGTGCAAGGTCTGTAGTAGTTGAAAGGTTGCTTGGCTCGGGCCGTTCGATGCGCGCCCGCAAGTTGATGGGTTTTCGAGCGTCAGAACTTTCGAGTCACATTTCCCAGAGCGCATCCGCCTGCGTGCGGGCAAGAAAGGTTTCCCAGGATGAACAGCTTTGCCAGCCGTGCTACGCTCACCTCCGGCAACCGCTCCTACACGATTTACAGGTTGCCGGCGCTTGCGGCGCGTGGCTTCAACCTGAGCCGGTTGCCTTTCAGCCTGAAGATTCTGCTGGAAAACCTGCTGCGCCGCGAAGATGGCGTGAACGTGACGGCTGCCGACATAGAGTTTCTGGCCGACTGGGACGCCAAGGCCGAACCCAGCCGGGAGATCGCCTATATGCCGGCACGGGTGCTGATGCAGGACTTCACCGGCGTGCCCGCAGTGGTCGATCTGGCCGCGATGCGCGACGCGATTCATGTGCTGGGCGGCGATCCAGAGCGGGTCAATCCGCTGATCCCGGCCGAGTTGGTGATCGACCACTCGGTGCAGGTGGACGAGTACGGCGCCGCGGGCGCTCTTGACGCCAATACCTTTTTGGAGTTTCAGCGCAACCGCGAGCGCTACGCCTTCCTGAAGTGGGGCCAGACGGCATTCCGCAACTTCAGCGCCGTGCCGCCGGGGATGGGCATCTGCCACCAGGTGAATCTGGAGTATCTGGCCCGCGTGGTCTTTACCACGGAGATCGGCGGCGAGCTGGTTGCTTATCCCGACACGCTGGTGGGCACCGACTCGCACACCACCATGATCAACGGGCTGGGCGTGCTGGGCTGGGGAGTGGGCGGCATCGAGGCCGAGGCGGCGATGCTGGGCCAGCCGGTCTCCATGCTGGTGCCGCAGGTTGTGGGTTACCGGCTCACCGGCAAATTGCGCGAAGGAGCGACGGCGACGGACCTGGTGCTGACCGTGACCCAGGCGCTGCGCAAGCTGGGCGTGGTGGGTAAGTTTGTGGAGTTCTTTGGCCCCGGCGTGGCGGAGCTGCCGCTGGCCGACCGGGCGACGATCAGCAACATGGCTCCCGAATACGGCGCCACCTGCGGCATCTTCCCGGTAGATGCCGAGACGCTGCGCTACCTGAGATTGACGGGCCGCGGCGAGGAGCAGATTGCGCTGGTCGAGGCCTATTACAAAGAGCAGGGGCTCTTCCATACCGCCAGTTCGCCGGAGGCGGAATACACGCAAACGGTGGAGTTGGATCTGGCGAGCGTCGAGCCGAGCGTGGCCGGACCCAAGCGTCCGCAGGACCGCGTGCTGCTGAAGGATGCGGCGGCGAGCTTCGCCCAGCAACTGCCCGCGCTGCTCTCGCCCACGGCCAAGCCGCTGGGGACGCGCACCGCGGCCAAGTGGCAGCGCGAGGCGGTCACGGATGCGGCTCTCTCCGCGACAAACGTTCCAAGTACGGTTCAAGCCCGCTTCGGCGTCGATCCGGACCGGTATCTCGACCACGGCTCGGTGGTGATTGCGGCCATCACCAGTTGCACCAACACATCGAATCCCTCGGTGATGATGGCGGCTGGGATTCTGGCCAAAAAAGCCGTCGAAAAAGGCCTCACCGTGCCGCCGTGGGTGAAAACGTCGCTCGCGCCCGGCTCCCGCGTGGTCACCGACTACTACTCCGAGGCGGGCTTGCTGCCTTACCTTGAAAAGCTGCGCTTCAACGTTGTGGGCTACGGCTGTACCACCTGCATCGGCAACTCCGGACCGCTGCCTGCTGATGTCTCGAAGAGCATCGATGAGCATGGGCTGGTTGCGGTCAGCGTGCTGAGCGGCAATCGCAACTTCGAGGGCCGCGTGAATGTGGACGTGCGCGCCAATTACCTGATGAGTCCGCCGCTGGTGGTGGCTTATGCGCTGGCCGGTAACATCGGTCATCACTTCGAGACGGATTCGCTGGGCGCGGACAGGGAAGGGAAGCCGGTCTACTTGAAAGACATCTGGCCCACGCAAGCTGAGGTGTCCGAGGCGATTGAGAAGGGATTGTCCAGCGAGAGCTTCCGCAAGGAATACGCGACCGTCAGGCTGGGCGACGCTAATTGGCAGGGGTTGAAGTTTTCCACCGGCGAAGTCTACCAGTGGGAGCCGGACTCGACTTACATTCGCCAAGCCCCGTACTTCGACGGAATAACCAAGACTCCCACGCCACTTACTGACATTCTGGGCGCGCGCGTACTGGCGTTACTGGGCGACTCAGTAACTACCGACCATATCTCCCCAGCAGGCAACATCAAAGCCAACGGGCCAGCGGGTAAGTATCTCGCCGAGCATGGCGTCAAACCGGCGGAGTTCAATAGCTATGGCTCACGGCGCGGCAACCATGAAGTTATGGTGCGCGGTACCTTCGCCAATGTGCGGCTGAGGAATAAGTTGGCGCCGGGCACCGAGGGCGGCGTTACGCGCCTGCTGCCCGAGGGCGAGACGATCTCCATCTTCGACGCCAGCGCGAAGTATGCCGAGCGCGGCGTGCCGCTGATTATTCTGGCGGGGAAAGAGTACGGCTCCGGTTCGTCGCGCGATTGGGCGGCCAAGGGACCGAAGTTACTGGGCGTGCGCGCGGTCATCGCCGAGAGCTTCGAGCGCATTCACCGGTCCAATTTGGTCGGAATGGGGATTCTTCCGTTGCAGTTCGAATCAGGTCAGAACTTCGAATCGCTCGGCCTGACGGGCGAAGAGGTCTACGACTTCGCCGGACTCTCCGGGCTTTTGACGGGCCGCTTTGCTTCAGGCAGGGCGCTCATCGTGAAGGCTGTGGCCGCCGATGGTGCGATGAAGCAATTCGCTGCCACGGTCCGCATCGACACGCCGCAGGAGATTGAGTACTTCGAGCACGGCGGCATCTTGCAGTATGTATTGCGGCAGTTGGCTTCTGGATAAGCGCAAATCGATCCCTTCTTCTGTGTTGAAAGTAACGTAGAGGGGCCAGATACCAGTTATCGTTTGAAATACGCATAGCACCAACCAGGAAAACTGAATGTTCTAATAAGGTCCTATTTCATTTTCCTTTTGGATGCGCGGTATTTACAAAGCACTATGCACGAGGCATGATCGGACAGGCCTCAAGGAGACAGTCTTGGCACAACTCAAAGTTCAGGCGGTGTATATGCGCGGCGGTACAAGCAAAGGTGTGTTCTTCCGCACGGATTGGTTGCCAACCGATCCGGCAATACGCGATCGAGTTCTGTTGCGCATGATTGGAAGCCCGGATCCGTATGGTCAGCAGATCGACGGGATGGGGGGCGCAACATCAAGCACGAGTAAAGTCGTACTAATAAGTCCTTCCTCGCGCGTGGATTGCGACGTTGACTATAGATTCGGGCAAGTTGCTATCGATAAGGCAGTTATTGACTGGTCGGGCAATTGCGGAAATCTTACCTCTGCAGTCGGCCCGTTTGCAATTGCGCAAGGCTTGGTGAATGCTCCGCACGACGGAAATGCTACTGTCCGGATTTGGCAGGCAAACATTCACGCTAAGATCATCGCCCACGTGCCAATGAAAGGGGGCATGGTTGTAGAGGAGGGAGATTTCGAGCTTGACGGCGTTACCTTCCCGGCAGCCGAGATCAAGCTTGAATTTATGGACCCAAGCGGCGAAGAGACTGGCGGAGGCGGCATGTTTCCAACGGGATCGCCCATCGATATGCTAGATATACCAGGAGTTGGCTTGGTCGCATTGACCATGATTAATGCCGGGAATCCTGCGATCTTCATAGATGCCGGAACGCTCGGACTTACGGGAAACGAATTACAGCGTGACGTTAATAACGATCCAAGGTTACTACAAAAGGCGGAATTGATTCGTGCCCATGCGGCAGTTCGGATGGGACTCTCAAAGACGCCAGAAGAAGCAACGCAAATGCGGCCGCATACGCCAAAGCTTGCCTTTGTTGCCAAGCCGACGGCATACGTGGCATCGAGCGGTAAGCATATGGACCCCGCCATGCTCGATATAAACGCACGAATCTTTTCTATGGGGAAACTCCACCACGCGATGACTGGAACCGGAGCGGTCGCAATTGCCGTCGCTGCTGCGATCCCAGGCACAATTGTCAATCGCTTGATGGCGGAGAAGGCTAGCGGCCAAGTCCGATTCGGACACCCATCAGGCAGCCTGGCTGTCGGAGCTGAGGCAAAGCAATGCGACGGCACATGGATCGTAACCAAGGTCGTGATGAGTCGCAGCGCCCGCCGTCTGATGGAAGGCGCAGTGCTAGTTCCATCCGCAGTCTTTTCGGAATGAAGGGATATATGGCAAACACAGATCAGTCCATCAGGATTGCATTAGCGCCCACCGGGGTACTGCGTGCATCTATTAATTACGGGAATCCAATCCTCGCAAGTCGCAATCCCGCAACAGATAAGCCTTGTGGCGTGTCGGTCGACATAGCGCATGAGCTTGCGAGACGGCTTAATTTGCGGCGGATTCAACAACGAAGTGCAACGGCAACTCCGGTGACAGGTGGATGGGATGGGGTAGCATCCAGGAAGCCTAACCACCAAGTAAGGTTTGCCGAATGTGCTACCGCCATCTCATCCAAGAAG
>Ga0255356_1001275_pt1 | contig 16089 bp, 16 predicted proteins | sample HBST100metaG_FD_189944 | JGI IMG/M metagenome (GOLD analysis project Ga0255356, IMG submission 189944) | Peat soil microbial communities from Stordalen Mire, Sweden - H.B.S.T100 | ecosystem: Environmental > Terrestrial > Soil > Wetlands > Peat | place: Sweden: Norrbotten County, Stordalen Mire... | reverse complement strand
AGATGAATGTATCCAGTTCCATACCGGTTCCCCGCTCTATCCCACTTCCGCCGGCCCCTACAGATTCTCTTGTATCTTTACCACAAAGCTGGTGAACGTCATTTCGCCGGCCACCAGCATTTGGTGCGGCACACCCGCCGGGACGTGCGCTATGTCGCCCGCCCTCAATTCCTGCCGTGCGCCGCCCTCGATTGAGACGCCGCGAATCTCTCCCGGAGAAATCGTCTCGCCGCCGGCCAGAGAGCCGCCGGTCACCAGCGTTGCGCGGCCTTCCAGCACATAAAAGATATCGGCGAAGTTCTCATGCAGCTCGGCCTGTCCGTCGCGGCTGCGGAACGAGAGCATGGTCGAGTGTTGCGGATATTCCTTGAGCGTTTCGCCGGCCTGGCCGTCCGAGTGCATGGCCAACTTGCGCAAGTAGGCCGCCCGTTCCAGCAGGATGGCCGGAGACCAGTGATCCAAGTGGGGCAAAGGACTCTGGCGACGGAGCTGCGGGGGCGGCGCTTCCGGATTGATTTCCTTCAAAATTTCCTTCGATAAATTGTCCATCTCTTCCTTTCAGTCTTCGGCCAGATGCCGGCAATCTTTTTTCACCGCAAAAATTCACCGCAAATCCGCCAGTTGCCGCACGCGATTGAAGACGGCAAGAAGCATGGGCCGCGTGAGCTTGCCGGTGTTGGTGTTTTGCAACGACGGATGGTAGCTGGCAATCAGGGCAAGGCCGCCGGGCAATGAATACTCCGCGCCGTGGCGGAAGGTGAAGCCCGTACGCGAGGAGATTTTTCCGGAGCGGAGCTGGTGGGCGAGGAAAGCGTCAAAGGCGATCTTGCCTAGGCAAACGACGACGCGTAGGCACCCGAGCAGCCGAATCTCCTCGTCCAGCCAAGGAGCGCAGTTTCGCAGCTCCTCGGGGGTGGGCTTGTTGGCCGGCGGAGCGCAGCGGACAACGGCGCTAAGCCATAGATTGGGAAGTTCCATGCCGTCGTCGCGGGAGACGGCCCTGGGCTGCGAGGCAAAACCTGCCTCAAAGAGGGCCAGAAAGAGAAAATCCCCCGAACCGTCGCCGGTGAACATCCGCCCGGTGCGGTTGGAGCCGTGCGCTCCCGGCGCCAGGCCCAGCATCAGCACGCGCGCCTGCGGATCGCCGAAGGATGGCACGGGACGGCCCCAATACTCGTGGTCGATATAGGCGCGGCGACGGACGCGGGCAACCTCCGCGCAGTAGGCGCACAGGCGCGGACAGCGATCACAGGCTACGATGCGGACATTCAAGTCTGCCAGAGATCGGGCGGAAGCGGCCATAAACAGATTTTAGAGCGGAACCGGAATCACTGTACCTTATTTGGAGTTGTGAGAGGCCGCCGCTTCGTGGGGGCGCGTCGACTTGAGTGCAATGGTTTCCAGGGTATGGCAATTCCGGTTCCGCTATACAGGCTGCGGAAAAACCCCTAATATGAGGCGAAAAAACCAAAGAAAATGGCGCAGGGGCTGAAGCCCACGTTCATTCCATGGCGTTTACGGCACGACTGAAGTCATGCCCTGACGCTTCTTGCCCCTCGGAATGAGTTTTTCCGCAGCCTGTATAGCCGCACCGGCCCGGCGTCAATTGTGCCGGGGCGGCCCGGCTTGGCGTAGAATGGCACCGCTGCCGGAATACGCTTTCTCGCGGCGGGAAATTTGCCTGGGAACCGGCTGCACAAAATTCAATTGCACTTCCAGGGATGGATTGAGATGAAGCTATTTGTTCGCACCCTTGCTCTGCTACCCCTTGCCCTGCCGGTTTTGCTGACGGGTACGCTTGTCCAAGTCAGCCAGGCCCAGGCCGGAACCGAGATCGGCGGCCAGAAGGTCGTCACACTCTCGCGCACCGCCATCAGCACCACCAAGCCGGAGTTCACCGGCCTCACTCTAGCACCCGGCCGCGGCATGGAGATTTTGCAGATCACCGCCAACTTCCCCGGCAAGGGCAATGTGGATGTGCTGCCCCCGCGCGACCTGGCCAGCGCCAAGCAGATGCTCGACGTAACCGACACCGCCAACGGCGATCTGGGCTACCGGCTGGGCGCGGCCTTCCTGGTTCCCTACCCCAACCGGATTCGCGGCAAGCTGTCGGCTGACGGCAAGACGCTGACCACGGAGTGGCAAGGCCACACCATCACGCTACCGGCCAACAACATCGGCAAAAACCCCGGCGCCGAGCGCCACGCCATGCACGGACTGATTCTCAAGGCCAAGACCGACGACGTCACCGTGAAGAAGCTGCCCGGCGGCGAACAGGTTACCGGCGTCATCCATGGCGGAAACTTTGGCGGCCACTGGCTCTCGAAGACCGATCTGGTCTTCACCATCACGCTGACCGCCGACGCGGTGGACGCCACCATCGTGGCCCACAATGTGGGCAGCGAGGCGGAGCCCATCTCGATCGGCTGGCACCCCTACTTCAATCTGCCCTCCGGGGATCGCACCCAGGTTCGTCTGCACATTCCGGCCTCCACCGCAGCCGAGGTGGACAACTACGACAACGTCTTCCCGACCGGCAAGCTGCTGCCCGTGGAGGGAACGCGGTTTGACCTGCGCGCCCCCGACGGCAAGCCGCTGGAAAAGGAGTTCTTTGACGACAACTGGAGCCACCTGGAGCGGACAGGCGGCGCCGCAACTGTAAAGATCATCGACCCGGCCGCGCACTACGGTGTGGCCATCGAGGGCATTTCGCCGGAGATCAAGACCATCCAGGCTTATGCGCCGCCTACAGCGAAGTTCGTGGCCGTCGAGCACCAGTTCAACTTTGCCGACCCGTTCGGCAAGGAGTGGGGCAAGACCGACACCGGCATGGTGACGCTGAAGCCCGGACAAAGCACCAAGTGGCACGTAAGGCTGAAGGTGTTTGTTCCGTAGATCGTTTTGACTCAGCCGTTGAATCTGTTCAGAAATGCCGGGGCGAATGCTCCGGCATTTCTGTCTTGAGGCCGGAATTCCCTACTCCTCCAGCTTCGCCAGCCGGATGGTCTTGCCCGTCCGCGCCGATTCCCGGGCCGCGTCCAGAATCTGCATGACCACGACGTTGGTATCGAGAGCGGTCAGGTCGGCTTTGGGGTCGATCTGGCCGCGCAAGACGGCAGCGAGGTAACTCAGAGAGTTGTCCTGCGGCGGGCTGAGCGGAGCGGCGGTCGTGAGTCGTTCGTCGGAATCGTGCTCATGGCGCACCCGCAGACGGTCAGAGCCCACGGTGATGGCGTAGCCGGTTGCGCCGTAGACCTCCATATCCTTGCGGCCGAAGGGCCAGTTCCACGAGGGCTGGATCACGGCCTGGGCCTGCGGATAGGTCAGGACGATGGTGGCGTCGTCATCGACGTTGGGATAAAGCTGGGGCTTGTCATGATTCACCACAGCGGTCACGGTGAGCGGAGCCTGCCCGTGCATGAGCCAGGTCATCAGGTCAGCGCCGTAGCAGCCAAAGTCGTAGAGAGCGCCGGCGCCATTCTGGGCGGGATCGGTGAGCCAGCCAAGGAACTCCGGCCCCACGCCGATCTCCTTCGGCCCCTGGTGGCCGTCGTGGATCACCACGCGGCGAAGGTCGCCTAGGCGGTGACTCTCCGCCTCGTCATAGGCGGCCAGGTTGCTGGCGTACCAAGTGGTTTCATAGTTGACCAGCACATGGATGTGGTAGTGGCGGGCGGTATTGCGGATGGCCAGCGCATCGCTGAGCGAGATGGTAAGAGGCTTCTCGACCATGACCGAAACGCCATATTGCGCGGCGATCTCGATGGCATGGCGGTGTTCCGCAACGGAGGTATAAACGAGCACCGCCTGGGGGTGGCGCACCTCGATCATGTTGGCCATGCTCTTGAAAAACAGCGTCTCGGGCAGCGAGTACTTCTTCTGATACTTCGCGGCCAGCGCGGAATCCGATTCCGCAATGCCCACCAGTTCCACGTCCTTGTGCTGGGGCAGGGACGCCAGAAAGCCCTCCACGTGGCCATGCGCGAGGCCCACAACGGCCACCCGCAACGGAGCCGGCTGGTTCTGGGCCAACCCGGCCACGGGCACGGTTACAAGCAATCCCATCAACAACATGCGGCTCAATTGAAAAGCAAAACCGGCGCTCGAAGGCTGCATAGTGCGTGTCTTCCCCCCTGGGCTGAAATTCTACTCTTGGAAGACAGCCTTTAGTCTTTGGTGTAAACTCGCGAGCCTTTGTTGCCGTCCATCCATCAGGGGGAAGGTTGTGAACCTACGTTTTCGCTGCCCGTGCTGCGGATGCAAGACGCTGACAGCGCCAGAAGCCCTGGCGCTTTGCCCGGTTTGCTGGTGGGAGGACGACGGCCAGGAGGACACCGACGCCGGCGAAGTGCGGCTGACCGTGAATGGTGACCTGAGCCTGAACGAAGCCCGCGAGCACTATGCGCTGTATGGAGCGGCCCATCCCCGCTTTCTGCCTTACGTCCGCAAGCCCGAGGTCGCTGAGCAGTAGGGGTGCCTTTCGCGATGCTCTTCAGCCCGGTGGCGGTCCACGCCGGTTTGACCCTTGCGGCAAACCAACTTAACATGAGATGAGGTATTTCCCCGGCCACACGGCATCGGTTTCGCCGTGAACGGCAGCCCAACGCGGCTGTTTGCAGCGGGAATTTGAAGCTCGCAACCGGGAATTGGCGGGTTGCAGCCGGGAAACAGCCTAAAGTCACAGCCGGATTGGCTGTTTGTTCGGTGCGCAAGGCGCGCCGGGAAGGCAAAACTTGAGTTCTATAGATACCCTCGAAAACAGCCCCCAACCTGACGCGCCAGAGACCGCGCACGACCACAGCCTCGATCAGGATCACGAGCACGAAGGCCATGACCACGAGCATGACCACAACCACGAGCACCAGCATGGCCCGGTTCTGAACCCGGAATGCACCCGCGAACTGGTGCTGGACGTTCCCGTCGAAGAGGTCTCGAAGGCCTACGGCGAGGTGGTTCGCAACTATCGCAAATATGCCAAGATTCCCGGCTTCCGAGCCGGCAAGGTGCCGGAGTCGGTCGTCAAGCGCCGCTACGCCGCGGAAATTCGCAAGGAAGTGATCGACGACCTGCTGCCAGAGCGCTTCAACAAGGCGGTGCTCGATCTGGGCGTGAAGCCCGTTGGGCAGCCGCAGGTGATCGAACTGACGGTGGACGATGGCGAGCCGCTGCACGTGAAGGCGGTCTTCGAGTTCATTCCCGATTTCTCCATCGAGGGCTACCAGAGCGTAACGGTGGAAAAGCCGCCCGTGGAGATTACCGAAGAGGAGTACCAGCGCGAGCTCGATCAACTGCGCGAGTCGCGCGCCACCATCGAGCCGGTCGAGGAAGACCGCGCCCTGGCGGATGGCGACTGGGCGCAGATCACCTACAAGGGCCAGATCGAAGGCGACATTGAGGCAGTCCCGGTTGCCGGTGAAGACACATTGGTGGAAATCGGTGGCAAGGACACAGTGGAGGCCTTCACCACAGCCCTGCGCGGCGCCAAGCCGAGCCAGGAGTTGAAGGCTGAGGTCATCTATCCCGCCGAATACGCCGAGGCCAAGCTGGCCGGCAAGACCGTGACCTATGAGATTGAAGTCAAGGCCATCAAAAAGCGCACCCTGCCCGTGTTGGACGACGACTTTGCCAAGGAACTCGGCGCCTATGAGAGCTTTGCCGATCTGGAAACCCGCATCCGCGAGCACCTGGGCAACCGCAAGCGCAGCAGCGTGGAAGGCGAAACCAAGGACCGGCTCTTTGCGGCGCTCACTGAGCGCTATCCGTTCCCGGTTCCCGAGTCGATGGTGCAGGAGCAGATTGACGCGCGCCTGGAGCGCGGCCTGCGCGCGCTGGCGGCCCAGGGCATGGACACCGAGCAGATGCGCAAGCTGGACTTCAACCGCCTGCGCGCGGCCCAGCGCGACGCCGCCGCCGCCGAGGTAAGAGCCTCGATCCTGCTGGACCGCATAGCCCTGGAGGAAAGCATCGCCTTGAGCGACGAGGAACTGGACAGCGAGTTGCAACTGGCCGCCCTGCAATCGGGAGAATCGGTCGATGCGATCCGCGCGCGTTTGACGGGCGAAGGCGGGCTGGATAAGATCCGGGAACAAATGCGGCGCGAGAAAACCGCAAAGGCGCTGTATGACCGTCTGCCCGCGTAGACGGTAAACACGGCAAGAAACGCCGCGCGGCATTCAAGAAAAGCGCCGCGCGGCCAACAAACAACGGGGAACAACGGCCCCCAACGGAAGAACGAGAAGAAGACTCAATGGCATTGGTTCCCATGGTGGTTGAGCAGACGAGCCGAGGCGAGCGCGCCTACGACATCTACTCCCGTCTGCTTCGCGACAACATCATCTTTCTTGGCACGCCTATTGACGACCAGGTGGCCAACCTCATCGTGGCGCAGTTGCTCTTTCTCTCCGGCGAAGACCCGGAAAAGGACGTGCAGTTGTACATCAACTCGCCCGGCGGCTCCATCACCGCGGGCCTGGCCATCTATGACACCATGCAGTTCATCAAGAACAACGTGGTCACCTATTGCATCGGCCAGGCGGCCAGCATGGGCGCGTTTCTGCTGCTGGCCGGCACCAAGGGCAAGCGCTTCGCCCTGCCCAACTCGCGCATTCTCATCCATCAGCCTTCCATGGGCGGGTTGAGCGGCCAGGCCACCGACATCGACATCCATGCGCGCGAGATTCTGCGCATCCGCGAGATCACCAACACCCTCATGGCCAAGCACACCGGCCAGCCTCTGGACCGCATCGAACGCGACGTCGAGCGGGACTTCATCATGAACGCACAGCAGGCCAAGGAATACGGCATCGTCGATGAAATCATCGACCGGCCGCGCACGTAGCTTTTCAGCGGAGTTGGCAAGGCTGACTCCGCTGGCGCCACCAAGATCGCCAACACCGTCCAAAGGGAGCAGGAAACAATGAAAACGCGCACGGGACCCGAAGAAGCACTGCGCTGCTCGTTCTGTCACAAGTCGCAGGACGCCGTGGCCAAGCTGATCTCGTCGCCCAGCGACTACCCGCGCGCCTACATCTGCGACGAGTGCGTAGCCGTCTGCAACTCGATTCTCGAGGACGACCGCGGCGAAGCCCAACCGGCCACCACCGCCAGCCACCTGCCCAAGCCGCAGGAAGTGAAGAGCTTCCTCGACGACTACGTCATTGGCCAGGACCAGACCAAGAAAAAGCTCGCCGTTGCGGTCTACAACCACTACAAGCGCATCCAGATGAACCGCATGCGCAACAACGAAGTGGAGCTGGCCAAGAGCAACATTCTGCTGATCGGCCCGACCGGATCGGGCAAGACGCTGCTGGCGCACACGCTGGCCAAGATGCTCGACGTTCCCTTCGCCATTGTGGACGCCACCACGCTGACCGAAGCCGGCTACGTGGGCGAGGATGTGGAGAACATCATCCTCAAGCTGCTGCAAGCCGCCGACGGCGACGTGACCCGCGCCCAGCAGGGCATCATCTACATCGACGAGATCGACAAGATCGGCCGCAAGGACGAGAACCCCTCGATCACCCGCGACGTCAGCGGCGAGGGCGTGCAGCAGGCCCTGCTCAAGATCCTCGAAGGCACCGTGGCCAATGTGCCGCCGCAAGGCGGACGCAAGCATCCGCACCAGGAGTTCACAGCCGTCGATACCACCAACATCCTCTTCATCTGCGGTGGAGCGTTTGTAGGCCTGGAACGCGTGGTGGGCCGCAGGGTGGGCAAGAAGGCTCTGGGCTTCAAGGCTACCGAGACCGAGGCCGAGTCCGCACTGCGTTCGCATCGCGACACCGAGTTGCTGCGCAAGACCGAGCCGCAGGATCTGATCAAGTACGGCCTGATTCCCGAGTTTGTGGGCCGTCTGCCGGTCATGGGCATCCTTGAAGAGTTGGACGAAGCGGCCCTGATCGAGATCCTCACCAAGCCCCGCAACGCCATCCTCAAGCAGTACCAGCGCCTCTTCGAGTTTGAGAACGTCCGCCTGCACTTTACGCCGGAAGCCGCCGCCGCCGTGGCCCGCGAGGCCCTGGCGCGCAAGGTGGGCGCGCGCGGCCTGCGCATGATCCTCGAGGAACTGATGCTGGACCTGATGTATAACCTGCCCAACAACAAGAAGGTCCGCGACCTGGAAATCACGCGCGATATGGTCGAGCGGCGCGATCTGTCGCTGTGCCTGCTGGAGAAAGCTGGCTGATTCGCATCACCACCGTTCCACAACGTATAAACATGAAACGCCCAAGTCTCGATTTGAGACTTGGGCGTTTCACTTGATAGGCGATCTCTTTGTTTTCAGCAAGCGCTATGCCGCGGCGTCCTGCTTGGAATCCGGGAGGGGCTTGGATTCCGCGGGGGCAATCGCTACATCCTTGAACTGCTCGATCTCGACTTCCCCTTCGGGAAACACCGCCTTGATCTGGAGTTGCCCGCCCATCGCCTGAATGAAGCCGCGCAACGTAGACACATACATATCGGTGCGCTTCTCCATCTTCGACACAGAACCCTGATTGACCCCAAGAATGCCGGCGAGATTCGCCTGGGTCAGGCTCCGCGCCTCGCGAAGCTGATTCAGGGTTACCGCCTCGACGACGGACTTCACGTACTGCCGCGTTTCTTCTTCCTGCTCCGGCGAAAGCGTCCTGCGAATATCTTTCCAATTGTGGGCCATGGCTTCAGCCTCCAATCTCTTCAAGGTGTTTGGAGTAGATGTGGTCTGCCCGTCGAATCGCATCAGCGTACCACTGCGCATCTCCGGTCTTGTCGCCGCCGAGAATCAGGTACGCGTAGCGGCGCGGGTCAAACGCGAACAGAATGCGATAGGGGCTGCCTTGATGCTGAATGCGCAGTTCTTTCATGTTGGGATATCGCGCCCCTTTCAGGGTATCGACTTGGGGCCGTCCCAAGGCCGGACCCAGTTGCGCCAGCGCGTCAATTACGCCGTTTACGCTGCCGCATTCGTCGTCTCTCAGCGATTCATACCAGTCTTTGAACTCATCGCTGACTTCGATCTCCCAAGCCATGGCTAATTATTCCCTAAAGGCGATATTCCGTCAAGGGAATAATCGTCCAGCTTGCGCTCAAGTCAAAACTCGGATAGTATTTCCTGCACCTTCCCCTTCTAATGCGCTTCCGTCGCAGAAAATACCTGCTATTTTTCGGAAAGGACAGCCGCACAATGAAGTTCGAAAAGCACATCTTCAAATCGACCCCCGCGAATAACGAGAACTTCGGCCCCCACTTTCTCAAACAAGAGGCAATCCAGTCTTCTCTGGAAGAGATCTGCAACGCTTGGGCCACGCATCTTCGGAGCCATATCGAGCAGACAAAAAATCTGCCCAAAGGGTCGATGTTACCATGGGAGGATAACGAGAGAGCCATTGTGAGCACTCTCTCGGCTGCAATTATTCGAAAGTTTCCGCAGTCTCTGGTTCTTGAAGAATGCCGCGTGAAGAAACCTGGTCGCAACTCTAAACAGGAGTCAGGCAAAAGTAGCGACTCTGGCCGTTGTGATTTATGGGCATTCATTCCAGAGCTTAAAGTGGCATCTAAACCAGTCAGCTTTTATCTGGAAGCAAAAAGATCACGAACATCGAAGACAACCAACAATCTCCAAGACTACCTCCGCACCGATCGTGGAATCAGTAGGCTCTTTAACGACTACCTAAAATCAAATCCAGGAAAAATTAGAAAGCTCAGCCCATATCACAATCTCAACGATCGGGAACATCCTCATTATGTAATCGGTATGTTGGTTATGCCATTCGAGAGGTGTTCAAACGACCCCAAAGGTGACGATCTTTACGCCAAGTTCGATGGAATCCTCCGCGATGTCTTTGAGAAAGGGCACGCAATCAAGGTGAAGGGAAACGGCGAAGGTACTGAATCTGAGCGGCACAGAAGACTCGGCCGATTTCCAACCGTCGCCCTGATCTTCGGGTCTCAAGATGACCGGAATGGAATGATCGCCACATTCACGGTTTTTGGAGCAACAAGAGACCTGCTGACCAAACGGAACGATTGAAGGCCGGGGATCGTGCTATCGCCGCATTTCTGCATTTTGCGGCGATAGCACGATGCCTGCATAGCGGGAACAGCAAACTGAAACTACAACTTGGCGTGGCTGTCGTCGCAGAGGGGAGGATTCTTGCTGTGCTTGCAGCCGCAGAAATACACGGTCTTGGACTCCGTGGCTTCAAACTTCACAGGCGTGAAGTCGGTGCCTTTGTGGCTGCCATCGCAGAAGGGCTGATTGGCGCTCTGCCCGCAGGAGCACCAGAAATAGCTTTTGCCGGCTTCGACTTCCACCGGATAGGGACTCTTTTGGGAGATTTTTGGTTCTGACATGGGGATCTTTCCTTTCGCCGTGATGGTACCACTCTGGCCGGAGCATCCGCGCTGACCTTGATTTTGAAACCTGGGACAAGCCGCCCATCGCGCCTCGCCACAACCCCATTCCGCTGTACAATCCGATCATGTGTCGCACAACAAGCTCCGCAACTGGAGCTGCATTGGTGCATCCAATTTTCAAGAGGGCCTTATGACCGCAACCCGCGAAAAGATCGAATCCCGCAAGCTGCCCATGATGCCCATTCGGGACATGGTGATTTTCCCGTACATGATGACGCCCTTCGTGGTGGGCCGCGAGTCCAGCGTGCGCGCCCTTGAAGAGGCGCTCAACGGCGACCGCAAGATCTTTCTCGCCACCCAGCACGACGCCTCGATCGACGAGCCCAAGGCCAAGGATATCTATCAGGTCGGCTCCATCTGCACCATTGTGCAGAGCGTGAAGATGCCCGACGGCAACATCAAGGTGCTGGTGGAGGGCGTGGAGCGCGCCAAATCCAGTGAGGTGACCGACCGCGACGGCTTCTTTGTGGCCACGGTGCGCACCGGCAAAACCAAGTTTGAGATGACCCCGGCCGCCGAGCAACTGATGACGCGCGTGACCGGCCTCTTTGAGCAGTACGTCAAGCTCCAGCAGTCGCTTAACTACGAGACCATCATCGCCACCGTGCGCATGGACGAGCCGGCCAAGCTGAGCGACACCATCGCCGCCAATCTGCAACTGGGCATCGAGGAGAAGCAGGAGCTGCTGGCCATCTTCGACCCCGCCGCACGGCTGGCGCGGATTGCCGACGTGCTGGACATCGAGATTGAAAAACTGGACCTGGACCGCAACATCCAGTCGCGCGTGAAGCGCCAGATGGAGCGGGCGCAGAAAGAGTATTACCTCAACGAGAAGATCAAGGCTATCCAGAAGGAACTGGGCCGCGGCGAAAAGAGCGAGTTCGACGAGCTGCGCAAGAAGATCGAGACCGCAGGCATGCCCAAGGAGGTGCTCGACAAGGCCATCCAGGAGCTGAAGAAACTGGAAGCCATGCCGCCCATGTCGGCCGAATCGACCGTGAGCCGCAACTACATCGACTGGCTGCTGGCCGTGCCGTGGAAGAAGCGGTCGAAGGAGACCCGCTCCATCGACTACGCGGAAAAGGTGCTCAACGAGGACCACTACGGCCTGGAAAAGATCAAGGAGCGCATTCTGGAGTTCCTGGCGGTACGCCAGTTGGTCAAGAATCCCAAGGGGTCGATCCTGTGCTTTGCCGGACCTCCTGGAGTGGGCAAGACTTCGCTGGGCATGTCGATCGCCAAGGCCACGGGGCGCAAGTTCGTCCGGCTCTCGCTGGGCGGCATTCGCGACGAGGCCGAGATTCGCGGCCATCGCCGCACCTACATTGGAGCGCTGCCGGGCCAGATTATTCAGCACATGAAGCGGGCAGGAACCAAGAACCCCGTCTTTCTGCTGGACGAAGTGGACAAGATGGCCTCGGACTTTCGCGGCGACCCGGCCTCGGCGCTGCTTGAAGTGCTGGACCCGGAGCAGAACACCACCTTCCAGGACCACTATCTGGACGTGGACTACGATCTGTCGCAGGTGCTGTTTGTGGCCACGGCCAACGTGATGCACACCATTCCGGCCGCGTTGCAGGACCGCATGGAGGTTCTGCGCCTGCAAGGCTACACCGAGCAGGAAAAGCTGGAAATCGCGCGCCAATATCTTGTGAAAAAGCAGCGCGAACAGACCGGCCTGAGCGAGAAGAACATCGTCTTCGCCGACGACGCGATTCTGGAGATCATCCGCAACTACACGCGCGAAGCCGGTGTGCGCAACCTGGAGCGGGAGATTGGAAACGTCTGCCGCAAAGTGGCCCGCAAGGTGGTCAAAAGCGGCGCCAGGCACAAGGAAGAGATCACCGCCGCCAACATCAATGAGTTCCTGGGCGTTGCCCGTTTCCGCGACTCAGAGGTGCATGAAAAGAGCGAAGTGGGCCTGGTGACCGGCCTGGCCTGGACCGAGGTGGGCGGCTGCATCCTCACCACTGAAGTGCAGGTGCTGGACGGCAAGGGCAAGCTCACCATCACCGGCCAGTTGGGCGACGTGATGCAGGAGTCGGCGCAGGCCGCGCTCAGCTACATCCGCGGCAAGGCGCAGACCCTGGGCCTCAGCCGCGAATTCTATCGCAACGTGGACATTCACCTGCACGTGCCCGAGGGCGCAATCCCCAAAGATGGCCCCTCGGCCGGCATCACCATGGCCACTGCGCTGGCCAGCGCGCTGGTCAAGATTCCGGTGCGGCGCGACGTGGCCATGACCGGCGAAATCACCCTCCGCGGCAAGGTGCTGGCCATTGGCGGATTGAAGGAAAAGTTGCTGGCCGCCCTCCGCGCCGGCATCTTCGAGATCATCCTGCCCCGCGCCAACGAGAAAGACATTGCCGAGCTGCCTGACAACATCAAGAAGGCAATGAAGCTCCACTTTGTGGACCAGATGGACGAGGTGCTCAAGCTGGCTCTGGAAAGCCCGCTGCCCACTGCCCTGCCCGCCGACACGGACGTGCTGGCCGCCGGAGCGCCCGCCGAACTGGCAGCCAATTTGCCCGCACCGCAGTAGTACATTCTCCGCAGCGCCCCCAGGTCTCAAAGCGAGATCTGGGGTACCCGGCAGCCTCAGCCGGGCTATGGATTTTCAACTCACACGGAGCACCATCTTGAGCGTATCGCCAGGCGCGCCGGTCATCGTGTCGAAGGCCTTTTGACCCTCTTCCAGCGGCAACTCGGCGGTCCACGGCGTCAGATCGATCTCGCCGGCCGCGAGCAGCGCAAGAGATCGTTCAAAATCCACCGGAGTGTAGCCGAAAGACATCGCCACGCGATGCTCCTTGCGGACACTGGCCGAAAAGTTGATCGCGCTGCGCTCCTTGGCCATGCCCAGCAGCACCACCAACCCGCCGGGGCGGCAGAGATCGAAGGCCGACTGGCGCGCTGCGGCTGAATTGCTGGCATCGAGCACCAGATCGAGGCCATGGTCGGCAAACCGGCTGGCTTCGGCACGGCCCTCTTGGGTGGCGGCGTTCACCGCCAGCGTGGCGCCCATTGCGCGAGCCGCCTCAAGCCGCGCATCGTTCACGTCCTGCACCAAAACCTCGCGCACGCCCAGGCGCAAGGCCATCAGCAGCGCCATGGAACCCATGAGCCCCGCGCCCACAATGCCCATGCGGAAAAACGGCGGCGGGGCGGCGATCTGAAACAGGTGAACGATGTTTGCCAAAGGCTCGGCAAAGACGGCCTGCGCGTCGGCCAGATTGCCAGGGATTTCATACACCTGGGACTCAGGAACGGCTACAAACTCCTGAAAGCAGCCGGAAGTCCGGTCCATGCCCAGCAGCCGCAAATCGGGACACAGGTTTTGCGCTCCGCTGAGGCAGGCAGCGCAGCGCCCGCAAGCAAGGAGCGGATTGGCCACCACGCGCTGTCCGTCCGGTCTGCGCCCCACCAGTTCGTGCCCCAGCACCATCGGCGGAATGCGATAGCGGCTGTGCCCCAGGAATCCGGCGATATCCGAGCCACAGATGCCCGCGGCGGTGACGGCAATTTCGCTTTCTCCGGCGACCGGACGAGGCCGGGGACGATCCTCCATCGCCACCCGGCGCGGAGCGATATAAACCAATGCGCGCAATGCTTCTCCTTGACCGGCTTTTTCACGCAGAGCCGCCTTTCGGCACAGCGTGGTAACACTGCCATTCTATGGGAGAACTCCGCGGGTGAAGTTCTTTCACCCGCCTGCTCCAGAAGGGCGCGGAAGAGCGCGTAATCTATCTGGAGAGGGTTGCCATGGAACAGCCCCTTGAACCGTTGGCGTTGCCCATGGATTTCCTGATTCCCTTGGCGGCGGATTCGGCCTGCGAAGGGTTCGCGGCATGGCTGCATCGAGCCGCGCAAGGGCCTGAAATGGCAGCAAACGGATGCCGGAAAGCAGGAGAAATCCAGCACAAAACCAGTTGTATTCCATGATTCAAGAAGCCGCAAGGCACTCTGGCGCATCTTGCAAGTAAGGATCCAATGAACCCGACCGATGAAGCCCGCCAAACCGCCTTCCAGGAGACGCTGCTCAGCGCCCGCCACACCATGCTGCTGAGCGAGATTCTCAAGCTGGCCGTGGATAGCTTTCGCGCCAGCAAGATGCGCTTTGCGCTCACGGCGCTGGGCATGGTCATCGGCACCGCGTCGGTCATCCTGGTGGTGACGATCGGGTTGACCGGCAAGCAATTCATTTTGAGCGAGATTCAGAAGATCGGAACCAACTCGGTGGAGCTTGAATACTCCGGCGGCGGCTCAACCGGCACTGAGCAAGTGCTCTACAACGACTACCTCACCCGCGAAGACGAAAAAGCCGTGGTGGCCCAGTTGCCGGGCGTGGTGTACTCCTCGCCCGTGCTGGAAATGCACGACCGCATCGGCTTTGGCGGCGGCGTGGTGAAGGATACGCTGGTGCTGGGCGTGAGCCCACAATACCAGCACATCCGCAATCTGCTGGTGCCGGAAGGCCGCTTTCTGGATGAGACCGACGACTCGGCCCACATCAAATGCGCCGTGGTCACCGAGATGTTCGCTCACGAGATGTTTGGCAGTACCGACGCGGCCGTCGGCCAGACCTTCCAGATCAGCGGCATTCCTTTTACCATCATCGGCGTCTTCAAGGAGAGCGTGGACGACTTTGGCGAATCGGAGATCGCCGACCAGACCATCCTGATTCCCTACTCGGTGGCACGCTACTTCACTGGAACCGAGAACGTGAAGCAGATTTACTTTTCAATGCGCAGCATGGAAGAGGTGCCCGACGCCAGCCGCGAAATTGAGCGTATCGTCCGGGCTCGCCACCGGCCCAACTCCGTTTACAAGGCCACAAATCTGAAAGAGTTGCTGACCATGGCCGCCACAATTGCCAATGCCCTAACCGCGGTGCTGGTGCTGGTGGCCGCCGTCACCCTGGCGGTGGGCGGCGTGGGCATCATGAACATCATGCTGGCCAACGTGCGCGCCCGCATCCGCGAAATCGGCATCCGCAAGGCCCTGGGCGCCACCTACCGCGAAATCAAGCTCCAGTTTCTGGCCGAGGCAATCATCATCTCGCTTACGGGCGGAGTGGTGGGCACGCTGGTGGGGCTGGCCTTGCCACTGTCCGTCCGCTTCTTCACCGACTATAACCTGCCCATCTCGCCCTGGTCCGTGGTGATTGCGCTGGCCGCGGCCACGCTGGTGGGCGTGATCTTCGGCACCGTCCCCGCCACTCGCGCCGCGCAACTGGACCCCGTGGATGCACTGAAATATGAGTAATCCAGAGCACCGCCCGAGCGAACCAGAAGCCGATCCGCCCCTGCTTCCTCCGGAGGACACACCCTCGCAAGGCCCGAGCCTCGTGCTGATGTACAGTCTGATCGCGCTCGCCCTGGCCGTGGCCATCGGGTTTGCCTTGATGATCGTGCTGCCGTTCCATTACCGGCGATAGAGCATTTTAGAGCGTTTTCGGTCTTATTGTTTACGGTTGAGACGGATCTTTGTTGCCTCCCACCCTTGAATCAAAAAGCGATTCAAGGATGGGGCACCCAAAGTTCTGTTAACACTTGAACCGAAAACGCTCTAGAGCGTTTTCAAATTAAGTGCATACATATCCGCACGAAGCGATGTAGTTTTCGCATTCGCTTTGCGTAACCTCGTTGAGCTGTCTTCCGATCTCTGTCCATAGCTCATCAATGGATCGTTTGG
>Ga0255356_1001270_pt1 | contig 16116 bp, 15 predicted proteins | sample HBST100metaG_FD_189944 | JGI IMG/M metagenome (GOLD analysis project Ga0255356, IMG submission 189944) | Peat soil microbial communities from Stordalen Mire, Sweden - H.B.S.T100 | ecosystem: Environmental > Terrestrial > Soil > Wetlands > Peat | place: Sweden: Norrbotten County, Stordalen Mire... | reverse complement strand
CAACCTCGGGCTGGATCAAAGCGGTCAGGCGCATCCGCTCGCACCGCTCAAACTGTGGCTCGAGTCGCTCGGGGAGCGCTTTCCAACTTTAGTCATCCCTGGCAACCATGACCGACGCGTGGGGAACGAGGCTCTCGCAGGCGTTCCCAATGTCACTCCGATTATGGACAAAACCGTGGAGTTTGAAGACCTGTCGATTCGAGGTGTCAGCATAAGTCCGTGTTACGATATGCCGGGCCTCGCCAAAACATGGGATTACATGACCCTAGATCACGCCGTGGAGCGGGCCGCTTTCGAATTCTCTAAAGTTGACGTCATTGTCTCTCACTGCCCGCCCTATGGCTACCTCGACCAATTGACGGCACATTCCCCGCACATTGGCTCGCGCGAGCTCACGGCCTGTATTGTTCGCCAACAGCCCAAACTCGTCGTTTGCGGACACGTCCATGAATCCCAAGGAGAACACATTATAGGAGAGACTCTTGTTGTGAATGTAGCCAGAACGTGGCGAATAGTTGACCTGTAAGATTACTCGGCGATTTGCCGGGCGCGACCATGAGGTAAGATGGCACAATAACCCTACGCTTTGGCGCCGGATATGTGGGCGGCGCAATCGTACTCCAATAACGCGTAGGTGGGGGATTTTCATGGTGAACGCTCTGGACGCTCGCGTAAAGCTGTTTGTCGGGCTCGTGGTTTGTGCTGCGGCATTGCCGATGGGGGGGTGTGGTGGAAGCAAAACTTCAGGCCCGGTGATTGGCACCGCCCCGTATGAATACTATACGGATTTTGCCAAACCCAATTCGACGCTGACAGACACGTATGCCACGGGCATAGCGGTGGACGCAACCAGTGACACTTATGTCGCCGACTATACCAAATCTGACATTGACTACTACGCTGGCCCGTCATACACGTACACGAAGACATTTGGCAGTGCCGGATCGGGACCGGTACAGTTCGAGGGTCCCGGAAGCCTCGCGCTGGATTCTGGCGACAATTTGTATGTCAGCGACACGGGAAACCACAGGATTCAGGTGATAAGCTCCACGGGAACGCTACTTCGCCAGATCACACTTCCTCCCACCACAGCGCCTTTGATTCCGATGGCATTGGATTCGTCAATGAACGTGGTCGTGCTCGACAACGGCATTGTCTCCATCTATAATCCCGCCGGTTCTGTGATCTCAACATTTCCCGTTGCAAACTCGCTAAATCTGGGTGTTGCGGTGGATTCTAGCGACAACGTTTATGTTACTACCGGCACTGTCTCCCCTGGCGGGAGCGTTGTAACAAAGTATTCGTCGAAAGGCACAGACTTGGGCAGCTTTCCGAGTGCGGGCACTACGTGCCAACTGTCCGGGCTGACTGTGGATTCGCACGGCAATGTGCTCGCACCTGATCGGGGCGCTCTGACTGTGGACGTGTGGACAACGGGCGGAGCTCTTGTCGGCACCTTTGGCTCATCGTCGGCCGCTAATGGCAGCTTCGAGCAGCCTGACACGGTGGTGCAGGGCCTAGACGGCAAAATCTATATCGGCGACGAGGTATCGCACTTCATTTCCGTGTTCACCTACGTGTGAGCTCGGCTGATAGTTGACAAGCGGCGCGCTCAATCCCTGAGTTGCGCCGCTTGTTCGCCTGTGCCGGCCGATAGCGGGTAGACCGTTGAGACTGTTCGCTCGACCAAGTCAAGCTTGCGAACCGCATGGTTTCCGCGGTCCGCAACATAGATAGCGCTCCCAACAGCGGCCAACCCGCAGGGCTCGCAAAAGCTGGCAGATTCCGCCGCGCCGTCCGCTGCGCCTGCCGTTGCCCTGCCCGCAACTGTAGACACCACTTTGTTCTGCAGATCGATTCTCTTTATCTTGTGATTGTAGGTGTCGGCGACATAAAGATGGCCGTTTACGGCGGCGATTCCCTCGGGATGCTGCAGCAGCGCCTTAGCGAGGCTCCCGTCGCGATCCCCACAAACGTCCGCATGCGTGCCGAGAATGGTGTTGACACGGGGATTCGGCCCTGTTGACAACATACGGATCGACGACGATTCGGCATCGGCGATGTACAGATTGTATTCTGACAGGGCAATTGCAACAGGCTGGGCAAACTGCGCTTGGGCAATGCCGCCGTCCCGCAGCCCTTTCGACCTGTCGCCAGCCAGGGTGCGAAGCGTTGAATCATCCAGAAACAGTTCCACGATCTCGTGAGTGCCCGCCAATGTCACCCACGCCCGGTTCAACGCGGAAAGAATCCCCCATGGTGAGGAGACAGACAGCGCAAACGTACCTGTGCGGTAGGTGCAAGAGAGCCGAAAGCCGGTGTTCGGTGCGCAGATCGTGGTGACCGATCCCGAGCTGACGTCAATGCGTCGAATGGCATGGTTGCCAGTGTCCGCGACGAGCAAGGTGTCGTTGTCCAGAAAGCTGAGACCGCGCGGTGCTCGAAACGCACACTGATCTGCCGGACCGTCCCGAAGCCCAATCTGACGGCCTCCAAAAATGCGGGTTGCTTTGCCTTGTAGGTCTATTACGACAATTCGGTCGTTTCCTGTATCCGCTATCGCCAGCTTTTGACTCAGTGCGCTTACAGCCACTGCACTTGGGAAAAGCAGCCCATTGGCGTCAGGCGCACAAGTAGCCGGCGTCTGTTCGCGACGAGAATGATCTTGACCGCTCGAAAAATGACGAACAAGCAGCTTGGTGACGGTGGAAAGGGCATCAGTGCCGGACGCCTGACCGGCTATCATGCCGCCTTTGTCGATAACAACGAACGACGGCAACGAGCGAACGGAGTATGCCTCTCCGACGTCATGCATGTGATCGAGAATAATCGGAAAGCCAATGTTGCGCTGTTCTGATGCCCTGAGGTCGGCCCGCCGTTCATAGGGGAATTGGGGAGAATGAACGGCTATCCACCTTACGCCGGCGAGGAACGGGCGGAACCTAATGTCCTCGACTTGGATTTGGGAGTCGATGCAATCGGCGCAGCCAACGGATAAAAAATGCAACACCGTGACGATGCCGTCGCCAACGCGCGGAACAGGTCCTGTTGCGCCGATCCATTGCGCCGGGTCGCTGGGCCACTGGGGAGCTCGAACCAGAACGCTATCGTCAATTTCGGATATGTTGCATTCCACCAACGTAAGTATACAAGATTGTGTTTGTCTTGCAATCGCGCAAAATACCTGTTATTTTTACGGGTTATAGAAGGCGCAGCGGACTTCGTGGCGCGGATGACAAATTGGCGCGCGTTTTGCAGGCAGTGGGCATCAGCGGGAGGCTGCCGGGGCAGGGGGCGTCGCTCGGTGAGCCAAAATAGAAGTGTCTGCGCGATATCTCATGTTTTTCAGGAAAAACCCGTATTGTTGACAGTGCCATACATGGATATCGGGCTTAATCTGGGTCTTTATTGCGGTTATAATAAGTGCGGATCACGGTCGAGGCAGGTGATCGTCTCGCAAGGAGTCCTTATATGCAGGCAAATTCGCGGCAAACCTTTGCATACAGTTCAAGTAGATATTTACGGGCCATGGTAACGATTTGCGCAACGGCACTATCGCTTGCGTGTTCCTATTCTGCAAGGGCGGACAAAAAGCCCGAGGTCGCGTATGTTCCGAGCATTACTTTGAATTTTGAAGTGCTCGACACGAACCGGCAACCGATTCTCTATCCGACCACAGCCAGCGCGGGCGGCAACCAGGTGTTGGAACCATGGACACCGGACAAGCCCATTCATGTGGGCAATCTCATCAAGTTGGACGTGTTTGTGGCGACCGGTGGCGGCGAACTGCAAGACCTTAAAGTAAGGTTGGACAACAGCTTGTATGCCGACATCACCAAGGCGCCGTGGACGGCCACCCTAGACACGTCGTCACCAAAACTCGGTGTTGGCTACCATTTTCTCGAAGTTTGGGCGCTCAACGGGGGCGGTAAGAAACCAGAGTCGGGCTCGAAGACGATGACGTTCTATGTTTCTGCTGCCGCTTTGCAAACACAAGTGGCCGGCAGCGTTCAAGAACTTGCACCGAACGGGCAACCTTCCACGGCGGCAGATCCGAACGTTCCCCCTGTTCCCCCTGGTCAATATGCGTCGGCAACGAGCGACCAACAGGCAAACGTCAAATTGCAGTTTCTATCTTCAGCGGACAATACGGACTACAGCCAGGGAGCGCCCGTGACTGTAAAGTCAAAGTCCGAAATTTTGGTGAGAAGGACAAACGGCAGTACAGCAGCTACGTTCGTATACGAGATAACTCGAAACGGCAAGTCGGTGTACTCGACCGATCAACCCAACGATGCCGACAGCGCCACGACGATTGAGATCGTGCCTGCGGCAAATGGGGGGCCAGGGTTTTATCCCGGCACGTTTACTGTTTGGGTGTGGGGGGTGGACAAGAGCGGCAACATTGGCTCTCCAATTAGGGCCGATCTGGTCATTCCCGATTCGGAAGGTGCCAAGTGATGAACAAGATCCTTACAGTTGCGGCAGCATTTCTGTCACTTGTGCTCTGCGCGGTTGCCATGCCATCTGCAAGAGCCGATGCGCAAATGCGGGGCAAGGTGGTACACCACCCATACAGCAGCACGAGCGCCCGGCATTTGCACGCTCGTTCGAGCTCCGCAGTGTCCACTTTTCGGCACATGCCGCCGCCGCCAGACAGCTACCTTCACTATCAGGTGTTCAACACAGATCAGTTCATCGCCCAGCTAAATGCATCGCCAACTCTCAGGGCGCTCTATGCGCGTCATTTCCACGTGCCTGAGAGCAAGGTGGTGCCTTACCTTGAGCGTGATCTGACTACCGGCTATATTCCAAAGACCGAGCACTATCGGGTGTACTGCGTGTCTCGGACAGGGCGGATATTCCAAGTGTCGCAGACGTTCAAAAAGGGCACAAAGGTGTTCATCCTAAAGCAGACAGGCCAGCCGGTGCTGAAATGGCTGTGCGGAAATCCACTGATGAGCTACCTGCCGGCGCCCAGTGTGCCGCAGGAAATAAAACCGTACACGTCGGTAATGCCGACTCCCGTGCAACCGATGGCCAAGGTCTCTCCTTACGAGATGCAATACGAGGAAACTACGGAAGCGCCCGTGGTGTCCACCAGCGGCGCACTGCCGCTCGTGGTGGTAACCGGCCACGCGTCGCCCGTGCTCTGGCCACTTGCTGGCTTTTTGTTCTTAATTCCGCATGGAAGCAGCCACGGCAGCCCCGGTCCCGGTCCTGGGCCCGGTCCTGGGCCGGGACCAGGACCGGGGCCGAGCCCCGTCCCCGAACCGAGCGCAGCGCTTGTGGTGCTTCTGGGGCTTTTGCCGCTGGCGGCAGTGGCTACGTACCGCAAGCATGTTGCTGCAAAGACACGAGATTAGAGGCACATTAAGTTACGGTCGAGGGCCAGGCTGTCTGCTAAAGGCAGCCTGGTTGAATTTTGTGCTGGCCCGATTGAATGCGAATGATGGCGATGGGCATTCCTGTTTTTGCCGAGATCTCCTGAGCGGCGTTTCCGCAGTTGACCGCGATCTCAAGCATTCCAGCGCTGTTTGGAACAACGCAAAGGGTGTCGGTCTCGACCATGCCGTAAGTGGACGTCAATTGGGCCTCGCGAGGCGGCGAGCTGCCGACACGCACCACTACGAGATTTAGCTGGTCAGATGCTGCCACGAACCTATCGGATGGTATGTTTGACAGAATATTCCCAAAGCGATCTACTCCAGCTACCGTCCCCACGGCCACGGATTCGGTTACGTTCCATGGCGAAGATGGAAGAAGTGTCAGCTTGTTGCGATCCATGCGCGTGCCCAACGAGTGAAACGGCGCACCTGCCGACATATGGCCGGCAACTGGTGCAAAAATATCGCGTCCATGAAAGGTCGAGCTACCGTGCTCCTTCAAGTGGTACGCCTTTTGATCCAGCACAATCACACCGTCTGCCCGCACAGTCTCGATCAGTCTCGTGATAACGCCATTGTCAGGGCATACGACGAATCGCCGACCAGCGGATATTGCGACAGGCTTACGATTTGTGCCGACGCCGGGATCGACCACTACGAGAAAAATGGTATCCTCTGGAAAATAGGAGCTGCTCTCCTTGAGCACACGGGATGCCTCTTCGATATTTTGAGGCTCGATCTCGTGCGTGATATCGACGATCTTTGCACTGGGGCTGATTGTTAGAATCACGCCCTTCATGATGCCGGCGTACGGGTCACGCGTGCCAAAATCGGTGATCAACGCAATGAGCGCCCTGTCTGAGGCGCGCCGTCCAGATCTTGAGGAAACATATGTCGCCATTAAATAGAGATTACCACCAGATCATGGCAATCGTCGATATTGGCACAAACACTGTTAAGATGACCGCTGCGAGAGCGTCAGGCGACGCCCTTGAGATTCTCGACAAGGAAACGTATACAACCAGGCTTGGTGCGGGAATGTCCCCTGACGGCAAGCTTGACACGGCACGGGTAGGTGCCACTGCAGAAGCAGTGGCGAGGCTGGTTGCGCGCGCACGGGCGGCTGGGGCGGCTGAAGTCAGAATTGTGGGAACAAGCGCGTTGCGCGACGGCACCGACGGATGCTCGACCATCGAGCGTGCGACCGGCTTGCGCGTCGACGTCATCAGCGGCAGCCGCGAGGCGTCTCTCTCTTACCTTGCGGCGCGCACGGACCCACAGATCCGCGGCTTTGTGCAAGGCCAGCGCTGCTGTGTCATCGACATTGGAGGGGGAAGCGTCGAGTACGCATGGGGAGATGGCGATCAAGCGGACACGGTTTGTTCGAAGCAGATCGGTGCTGTGCGGCTGACCGGAGCCTACCTGTCCAAGAGCGACCCACCTGATGTCAGCGCGGTACGAGAGGCGGAGGAGTTTGTCGTCGATGCGATATCAGGCCTTCTGCCGTTGAAAGAATCCGTAACAGCCACGGGAATCTGTGTTGGCGGCACCGCGATGACGATGCTTGGCATGGCAAGGGCCAATGATATGGCAAATGGAGCATGGCTCTCTGGACAAACAGTCAGGACATTGCTACAGACGCTCGCCACAGCCGACAACGCCACGCGCCGAAACATGATGCCCCGTGAGCCAGAGCGAGCCGACATTATCGTGGGAGGGGCGATCGCCCTGGCTGCGAGCATTCTGACGTTCGGAATGCAAGGCGTTTACGTGAGCAATCGAGGCTTACGTTACGGCCTGCTCCTCGAAATGCTGCAGAACTCGGATCAATGCTCGGTATTCTTGGCCTCGAACCGCTCATAGTTCGGGCCAGTAACTCCATAGTTGACATTGCCCTGTTCGGAGTCGATCTGTAAACCGACACGAAGACCGCCGGGTGCCATGAGGGAAACAAACCGAAACGCGCCGACAGAACCCGGCTGAAGCGAACCGTTCCAGGTCAGGAACGCCGGACTGCCGTTGATGCTCTCGTCAACTTCCCACCTCAATCGCGACCATCGGCTAGGGGAGCTCTTGTGCATCAGCAGGCAGCTTTCCGGTCCGCCGGCGCAGAGCAAGCCGCCCATAAGAGATCGCGGAACGTATTCCTGCTTAAAGAAGTAGGGGCCAATGCGAACTCGGTTGATTTCAGGCTCGTCTCGGGCGACACGTAGCAGCAGCTCATACTGATAACCGTCAGAAACGGAAATGCATGTGAGCATCGGGGCCGAGATTTCGGCGGCAGCGTCTGCGGTTAAGAGTGGCAAGCGTAAGCCTCCTGAGGGTAGCGGTTTTAAGGTTACTTTGGCCGGTATTGTACCTCGACCGGCTCGCAAGGGCTATACGTCTGATTTTTCCATAATCAAGACTTTGAGGCGTTCGACCTCCTCGGTAAGCCCGAGAATGATCTCGACGCCAGCGAGGTTGACGCCAAGGCTTTGCGTGTAATGCTGGATCAATCGCAGGCGTTCAATGTCGCGGTCGCTGTAAAGCCTGTTTCGACCAATGCGCTTGGGTTTGATCAGACCTTCCCGTTCATACATGCGCAGTGTCTGGGCGTGCAACGGCTTGACGTTTTCAGAAGTCTCGCCGTGCGGCCGTACCAATCTCGTCGCGATGCTGATGGTGTAAATCGGCTCATCCCTGTTTTTTACAAAGGCGCCATGGTCATTTCGAGGAGCTGTCTGGTTGGCTGCCATCTGCATTTCATTCCTCAAGTTGTCTGGACTTTTCTAATTTTCGCAAGCTTCGTCAGCAATTCTCGTTCTTCGTTGCTGAGAGCTTTGTCCACAATAATGCGCGCTTCCGCGAAGAGGCTGCCGCGCGCCCCTCCCTTGACGTTGGGCATTCCCAATCCTGTCAATCGGAATTTCTGACCCGATTGCGTGCTCGGGGGGATTGCGAGCAGCTTGCGACCTTCGAATGTGTCCACAGTTGCTTCTCCGCCAAGCGAGGCTACCGTATAGTGCAGAGGGAAATCGGTGAAAAGATCATTCCCCTCCCGGCGCACTTTGGAATCTGGATGAATCTTGACCTTGAGATAAAGGTCTGCGCCGCCAGCCTGCCCCGCCAATCTCACGCGCTGTCCGTCTCGGACGCCGGCAGGTATGCGCACGTCGCTGATTTTTCGCTGACGTTCGACGTGACCTGTCCCATGGCAGATGCCGCATGGTTCGGTGGAAGCTCCAGTGCCGTTGCATTGCGGGCACGTCCCCCCGCCAAACAGCGATTTTCCGCCCTTGATCTTGCCTGAGCCGCCGCACATCGGGCACGGCCTGCCGTTGACCACAACAGAACCCGATCCCTGGCATCGCCGGCATGGCTCTGGCATCGACACCGTGAACGATCGCGCCGTGCCCTGATAAGCCTCGATCAGCGAGATCTCTACGGGATACTCCGCGTCGGTAGCGTGAACGGGGCTGGCCTGCCGCGCCGACGTCCTAAATCCTCCGAATCCGCCGCCGTGATCGGCACCGAATATCGATGCGAAGAGGTCGTCTAGCCCGCCACCGCCGAAATCGGAATACGTGTAGCCGCCCGATGCCGCCGGTCGGCCGGCATTCGATGCGCCGCCTTCCGCAGAGAAAGCCTTCCATTGATCCCCGTACTGATCGTATTTCTCGCGCTTGGTCTTATCGGAAAGGACTTCGTACGCTTCGCCGATGTCCTTGAACTTGTCTTCCGCACCCTTGTCGTTTGGATTGACGTCAGGATGGAACTTACGAGCCAGACGTCGGTAAGCAGCCTTTATTTCCTTCTCGTCCGCCGACTTTTCGACACCGAGAATTTTGTAATAATCTTTGTAATCAACTGCCATATCTTTACCGACATTCCTCCCGTCTTCTGGTGCTGGTCAGTTAGCAACAAGAACCGGTTCACGGGCGCGGCGTTTAGAAACATGCCACGCCCGTGAAGCGATTTCCATTGCGCCACATCACCGCGGCGCACGCGCCACGATCACTCGCTCTTGAACTCAGCGTCAATCACGTCATCGGCCGGTGCTGCATTGGCTTCCTGCTCAGGCTGTTGCGCAGCTCCAGGCTGTTGACCGTCAGCGGCCCCTTCCGGTGTGGTCTGCTTCTGATAGGCGGCCTCGGCGAGCTTGTACTGTGCCTGCTCGAGATTGGCCGTCTCGGTCTTGATCTTTTCGATGTCATTCGATTCGATAGCCGACTTCAGTGCCGCGCGCGCTTCTTCGACATGCGCACGATCTTCCGGGCTCACCGTATCGCCAAGATCCTTAAGCGAGCGTTCCGTGCGGTACAGAAGGCCGTCGGCTTGGTTCTTCACTTCGGACACTTCGCGCACTTTCTCGTCTTCTGCCGCATGGAGCTCTGCATCGCGCACCATGCGCTCCACTTCGTCCTTGCTCAAAGCGCCGGTGCCGGAAATCGTGATTCGCTGCTCCCTGTTCGTCGCCTTGTCGCGTGCGCTCACATTGACGATCCCGTTGGCGTCAATATCGAACGATACTTCGACCTGCGGAATGCCGCGTGGGGCCGGCGGTATTTCGGTCAACTGGAAACGTCCCAGCATCTTGTTGTGCGATGCGATCGGCCGCTCGCCCTGGAACACCACGACGTCCACAGCCGTTTGTCCGTCCGCCGCCGTAGAAAACGTCTCGCTCTTACGAGTAGGGATCGTGGTGTTGCGCGGAATTAGCACGGTCAACACGTCGCCCAGAGTTTGGATACCAAGCGATAGCGGGGTAACGTCGAGCAATACGACATCCTTCACCTCGCCGCCCAAGACGCCTGCTTGGATCGCTGCGCCGACTGCCACGACCTCGTCCGGGTTGACGCTTCGGTTCGGTTCCTTGCCGCCAGCCAAATCCTTGACCAACTGCTGAACCTGCGGCATTCGGGTGCTTCCACCGACAAGCACGATCTCGTCTAAGTCTGCCGGCGTCGTTCCCGCGTCCTTGAGCGCTTTGTTGAACGGGTCTTTGGTCCGGTCCAACAGGTCATGCGTCAACTCGTCGAATTTTGCCCGGCTGAGAACCATGTCGAGGTGCTTCGGGCCGTTTTGGTCCGCAGTGATGAACGGCAAGTTGATTTCCGTCTCAAGGCGGCTTGAAAGCTCTATCTTGGCCTTCTCGGCACCTTCGCGAAGGCGTTGCATCGCTTGCTTGTCCTTGCGCAGATCTATGCCTTCCGTTTTTTGGAACTGTGCCGCGACCCAATCGACGACACGCATGTCCCAGTCGTCACCGCCAAGGTGCGTATCGCCCGACGTCGATCTTACCTCGAAGACGCCATCTCCCACGTCCAACACGGAAACGTCGAACGTGCCGCCGCCCAGGTCGTAAACCAGTATGGTCTCGTTCTTCTTCTTGTCGAGTCCGTAGGCAAGTGAAGCTGCCGTAGGCTCGTTGATGATTCGCAGCACTTCGAGGCCGGCAATCTGTCCCGCATTCTTGGTCGCGGTGCGCTGGGCGTCGTTGAAGTACGCGGGAACCGTGATGACGGCTTTCGTGACGGGCTCGCCAAGGAACGCTTCCGCGTCGGTCTTCAATTTCTGGATTACCATCGCGGAAATCTCTTCCGGCGAGTAGTTCTTGCCGTCGATCGATTTTTTCGACGTACTGCCCATTTCGCGTTTGATGGAAATGACGGTGCGATCAGGGTTCACGACAGCTTGCCGCTTGGCAGGCTGACCCACCAGGCGCTCGCCGTTCTTTGCGAACCCAACGATACTAGGAGTGGTGTTGCTCCCCTCAGCGTTCGGGATCACCTTCGGCTCGCCACCTTCAAGGAAGGCGATCACCGAGTTGGTCGTACCTAAATCTATTCCTACGGTCTTAGCCATAATTTTTCAATTCCTTCTTTTGCCCCCGCAAAGGTCATAATAGTTAGGCGCGAGGCAAACAACTTCAGTTGGATTCGCAACGATCCTGCGAAGTTAATTATATTACTTGAGTGTAACCTTGTCAATCATATTAACAAAAATATTTCTTATTGGTTCCCTTTGCGGTGCATTTCTCTTGTGATTAATTGCTTAACTAATGCGCATGCTGCGCCGGAGACGTTGCTCAGCGAGACGCGGTATGTCACCAAGGTGCAAGCGCGCACGTTCGAAAAGGCGTTAGGAATTGCCACTGTGGCCGATCTTCTCGCGCATTGCCCGCGCCGGTATGAAGACCGATCGCGGGTACTTTCGCCCTGTGAATGGGGCGATGGCGAAAATGCCGTGATCACGGGGGAAGCAACGGCGGTTCGCAGAGGAAGAAGTGCGACGGGGAAGGCGATTGTCACCGCCAGCGTCCTCTGTGACAACGAGCGAGTCAACCTGTTGTACTTCGGCCAGCGTTATGTTGCCGCCCAATTCGAACGGCTGATTGGCGAGAGGATTGTAGCATGCGGCAAACTTCGAAAGGTGGCTCGCGCCACATATGAGATGGACGATGCCGAGGTGGAACGCGCAGGCACCGATGCGTCATCAGCCCTTTTTGGAAGGATTGTGCCGATATACCCGTTGGCCGCCGGCGTGACGCAGAGAGCTGTTCGCATGGCGGTGTGGCGCATGATTCAAGGCGGTGCCCCGCTATGCCCAGGTGGCGCCACGCGGCGCGAGCGCCCGTCACAGCTTGATTTGATGCCACTGCACGAGGCATTGTCGGAGATACACTATCCGTCGTCAACCGAGTCGGCCGAGAAGGCGCGCAGAAGCCTGTCGTTCGAGATGATATGCGGCCGCAACGAGGAATTGCTGAAGGCGCGGCCACATGGCGTTCGGACGCCCTACGTCGACGGTCGCATTGCCTCGTGGGTAGCCAGCGAGACACGGTCAAATCTGCCGTTTCCTCTGACTCGGGCACAGACTCGGGTTCTCGCAGAGTGTCTGGCCGATCTCACGAGGGAACGACCGATGAACCGTCTGATCCAGGGCGATGTCGGCTCGGGGAAAACTGTGGTGGCGGCCGCACTCATGTTGGCCGCAGTGCGCGGCGGTGTCCAGGCTGCGTTGATGGCACCCACGGATCTCCTCGCAAAACAGCACGGGGAGAAATTGAACTCGCTTCTCGCACCTTGGAGCGTGCCGGTGACGACACTGACGGGATCAACTGCCCCGCAAGCTCGAGCCGATGTCATGCGGCGCCTGGCGCTGGGCGAGCCACTTGTGGTGAGCGGAACGGTGGCGCTCATCCAAGAAAGAATGCAGTTTGCAAATCTGGGATTGGCGATCATCGACGAGCAACAGCGGTTTGGAGTGGAGAGCAGGCGCGCGCTAAGAGAAAAGGGAACGTCCGTTGACCTGCTCGTAATGACCGCAACCCCTATTCCAAGGACGCTGGCGCTCACACTGTACGGAGATCTCGATGTGAGCACGATTGACGAGTTGCCTCCGGGACGGGTGCCGATCAAGACGCATGTTAGAATCAATCAGGATCGTGAAAAGGTCTACAGCGCCCTAAAGACCGTGCTTGACAGGGGCGAGCGTGCATACGTTGTATGTCCGTTGGTCGATCAGGACGATGACCGGGCCGACATGGCCGCAGTGCTTTCGCTGGCAGAGGACCTTTCGAACGGATATCTTCGAGGATATCGGGTAAGTTATGCACATGGACGTCTTCACGCCCGCGATCTTGAAAAGACCGTCAGCGACTTTCGGAAAGGAAGAATAGACGTGCTTGTGGCGTCGACCATCGTTGAAGTAGGCGTTGACGTTCCGGAGGCATCCGTGATTATCGTTGAAAGCGCGGATCGGTTCGGCTTGTCGCAACTGCATCAGCTTCGAGGTCGCGTGGGGCGTTCTGACCGGGCCGGGTACTGCGTGCTGATTTCAAACAACGAGTCACCTCGATCTGTGGACCGGCTGAGGACCCTTGGCAGGTGTTCGGACGGCTTTAAGATTGCAGAAGAAGACCTCCGTTTGCGGGGCCAAGGCGATCTTGAGGGAATCCGCCAGTCGGGTGTTTCAGCCCTCCCGCTGCTTCGCCTTCCTGACGATATTGACCTTCTTTGCGCAGCTCGGCTCGTTTTTACGGCTGAGAGGACACAATAATGGGCATGATAGCAGTGTATCCAGGTAGCTTTGATCCGATAACAAGCGGGCATTTCGACATCATCGAGCGGGCAGGCGCGATGTTTGACACATTGGTCGTTTTGGTGGCGATCAACTCGACGAAAGAAAGCACGTTTTCGTGCGACGAGCGGGTGGAAATGATCCGTCATGCAGTGCATGCACATGGGCTCACGAATATACAGGTCGATTCCATTTCGGACGGACTTCTGGTAGACTATGCTGAGCAACGCAAGGCCAAGGCAATTATCAAAGGCCTTCGCGCCGTTTCAGACTTCGAGTACGAGTTTCAAATGGCGCTGATAAATCGCCGCTTGCGACCGGAGATAGAAACGGTTTTTTTGATGACCAGCGCGGAATACTCTTTTCTCTCGTCCTCTATCGTTAAGGAAATTGCACGTCTGGACGGAGATATATCAGGTCTGGTACCGCAGGTCAATCTCAGGAAAATTCAGGCTCATTACGAATCCTGAATTACTTTTAATAACTTCGGATTGCATGGCAAGCCGAACACGCTCGGCGGAAAGTGCGCGCCGCTGAAAGGGAGGGAATATCCATAGATATCCTAAAGTTGCTCGATGAACTTGAAGCGCTAATCGATGAGAGCCGCAATGTAATGGGGCTCACGGTTGGGCTTGATCGCGAAGGCTTTTTTGAGCTTACAAACAAAATCCGCGCCGCACTGCCGGATGAGATGAGGCGCGCCTATCGGGTGACGCAGGAGAGCGAGCGAATTGTCGGCGGGGCTCGGGAAACGGCAGAACAGACGCTTTCCGAGGCGCAGAACGAGGCGGAACGCGTGCTGGCCCAGGCGCGCTCGGAATCCGAACGGGTACTGCGCGAATCTGACCAGCGGACCCAGGGCCGCGTGCAAGAAGCCGATCAGTTGGCCCAGCAGACGGTGAGCGAGGCGCGCAGCCAAGCGCAGCATGTGCTGCAAGAGAGCAGGCAGCAGTCTGAACGGATACTTGCCGAAGCGAATCAGCGAGCCCAACAGCTTGTTGCAGACAGCGAGATCACGCGTCAGGCACAAGTGCGAGCCCGCGAAGTAATGACCACGGTTGAAATGGAAGCGCGCGAGCTGAAGTCTGGTGCCGAACACTATGCGCGAGAAGAGCTCGAACGGCTCGAACGTGTGCTGACCGACACGATCCGTACCGTGCAGCGTGGAAGGACCAAGCTCGACCAGCGGCTTACGACCAATGGTGCCGCACCTACTCCGCACGCGGCGTCGCACAGCTAGGCTGCCGTTGTAAGCGAGCAAGCTTGCGGCGACAAAATAGAACAGGCGGAGTCCTCAAGGATTCAGGTATAATCTCTTGTCGCCGTGTGTGCGCTTGCGCCAGGACGACTCATTTAACGTATGTTGCGATTTGATCTTGCGGAAATTGTACGAACGGTAGGCATGCACCAGGTGTATGACATCGAGCATCCGGCTTATACGGATGACGATGTGCAGTTCCTGGAACCGGTCACGGGTAGGATCACGGTTACAAATTCAGGTAGCCTGCTGCTCATACGCGGCCATATCCATACCGTGATGCTACTGGAGTGCGCACGGTGCCTGGCGCCTGTTCACCACGAGGTAGACGCTGAGATTGAAGAGCAGTACACGTTGACGGAAGTCGAGCACTCGATTTACCGAGATGTGGTTCCAGCCATTGTGTCGGATGAAGAGAACGAGATTCCTTTGGGCCTGTTTGACGGATTGGTCCTTAATTTGAACGTTCTTGTATACCAGGCGGCTTTACTTTCCGCGCCGATCCAACCGCTCTGCAGTGAGGATTGCGCGGGTCTTTGTCCGCATTGCGGCATCAATCGAAACATCGAAAAGTGCGATTGTGCCTCAAAAGTTACCAGCGGGCCGTTTGCCGCACTTGGGCAGTTGCTCAAGGATTTTAAGTCGGAAGACAATTAAGAGGAGATTACCACCATGCCGTTGCCCAAGCGACGCCATTCCAATCAGCGCACTCGAAAGCGCCGAACCCATTACAAATTGATTCTGCCCGCCTTGGCAGAATGCCCGCGGTGCCATGGTGCCCGCCTGTCTTATCATGTGTGCCCGCAGTGCGGATACTATGGGTCGGGTGCCGCGTCCCGCCAAGTGATAGACGTCAGCAAGAAAGAAAAAGCTGTCGAAGAGGCGTAACCCCTAATGCTTATCGCTGTTGACGCGATGGGGGGCGACTACGCACCGGTCGAGGTAGTTCGAGGCGCCGTTGCTGTTGCCGCAGAAACTGTTGGCCGCCACGAGATTGTGCTCGTTGGACAGCAGGATCGAATCGAGCAGGCGCTCTCCGAACTCGCAATACCTGTCACTGACAATCTGACCATTCGCCACGCTCCAGACGTGATCGAGATGAAGGAGCATCCCGCCCACGCCATTCGGAAGAAGCGCGGGTCTTCTCTTGTCGTCTGCGGCCAAATGGTAAAGTCGGGCGAGGCGCAGGGCACCATGTCTGCCGGCAACACCGGGGCGGCGATGGCTATTGCCGCGCTTGACATCGGCCGTATTCCTGGCATAGAACGACCTGCGATTGCAACGATCATGCCGAGCATGAAGGGTGAGTCCCTTCTGTTGGACGCTGGTGCAAATGTCGACTGCTCTCCACATAACTTGCTTCAGTTTGCCCTTCTCGGCAGCATCTACGCCGAAAGGGTAATGCAT
>Ga0255356_1001266_pt1 | contig 16162 bp, 14 predicted proteins | sample HBST100metaG_FD_189944 | JGI IMG/M metagenome (GOLD analysis project Ga0255356, IMG submission 189944) | Peat soil microbial communities from Stordalen Mire, Sweden - H.B.S.T100 | ecosystem: Environmental > Terrestrial > Soil > Wetlands > Peat | place: Sweden: Norrbotten County, Stordalen Mire... | reverse complement strand
GCTGCCAACGCAGCGGAAGAAGTGCTGGTCTTGCTCATGCTTATCAAGGTGAGATTTCTTTCCCCGCCCTACAGTAATTGTTGAGGGGCTACTTGTCTCACTGATGTTGGCACAGAGGGCGCAGCTTTGGGCGTATCCCGCCAGACGGCACACAACCTCATAACAGGACAAACGAGACCGAATGACAGGCATTGCGAAAAGCTGGGAATTATTCCTGCTTATCTCGTGCCGGAAAAGGAGATTAAGCGAGATATGCAAAGCCTTGATGACTTTCTATCCATGCGTGGACATGATCGAAGGCAGGAGGGCTCGGTGGTGGAGGCCGAATTGAGCGGAACACCGCTGTCCAACGACCACGGCACTGCAATGTGGAAGGGGCTGATTCAGGTCACGTGTGCTACAGCTAAGCGCGTCAGAGATATTTATGGGGTCCCTTTTGAATGGGATGACGGGCTGCCGCGCGGTAAGAGTCAATCTCCGCTTTTAAAGTTGGAACCAGTAGGCGCTCAATTCAAGGAAGTCAGATCGACGCCCTTTGTTGGTGCGACCAGGAACTGCCTGGTTGTATTTGGATGGGTGGCTACTCCTATGGATTCGCGCAAGCAAACGCCTCCTGATCTGCGGTGGATACTCACGCTCTCAAGCAATGATGGCGAGGTCATATGGAATGTGAACCAAGATAAGATTATCGGTGCCTCATCTATCGAATTGGCCGAGCAAATCGTCAAGCAGCTAATCGAGTATCGTGATGAATACCAGAAGGCTTGATCTAAAGCATGGTTGATGTAGGTTGTCACTCAGCGTGTTCCTTGCTCAATTAGGTTTGAGGGGTGCCTCATGATGAATCTTGGTCGGGATGTGGTCTATTGCCCAGCGTGTCGAAAACCGATTGTTCTTCCGCATCAAAGCCCGCTAGGAATGTTTCAAAGTCTTGGTGAGCAGACCGAGGATGGCTGGCCTGCAGATTTTCTATGCCCTGTTTGCGGGCAAGAGTTCTCCTGTTCCTCTGCCACGATTGATGATGAAATTCCAGTGATGGCCCCAGACTCGCAGATACGCGATCTCTTACAAGTCAAGTACGTAGCCGTCCAAGGAAACTCCGAGATTTGCAAAATAGCGTATACGACCTGTCCCAAAGACGCTGACCCGTTAAACGAAGTTCCGCGCCTGCTGAAGCGTCTTTCAGGGGTACGCCAGATTATTCATCTGCACGTTTCTCCCTATCAGCTCTGATGGTTGGTCACTGAGTTGGATGGCAGCATGGAAGACAATACCCATGCTACGTCCCACGGTTTTAGTCCCCCGGCTTAGAAGGCCGGGGGTTGAACCCTTTTCAGCCGGTGCTCTAAACACCGACTGCGCCGCTTGGCAATTCATTCTGAATTTTGGTCCAACTGTAATGCAGAATTGGGCTTACGCCCGATTTCTGTGTTCAAGAATGGAATGTCACAGCCATGTGTGTATGTGATGGAGGACACGCATGGTTGTGATTTCATACCTGTTTTGCAGGTTTTCTTTGGGTTTCTTCCGGGGGTTTCAGCTCGTTGTCGCAGATAACCCTAATGCAGTAACGTATCGCGTTCGTTCGGTCGAACCCATACTTGGCCGCCAGCTTGTCCAAGTCTTTCAGCATGGGCATTGCCAGCCCCAGGTTAATTCTCGTAAGTCCCATGAAGTCATCGTAGAAGCGTCTGAATGCACGCGCGGGCGTTACCAATGTGCATTTGCGACGCATCGACGTGCGTCGTGTCACACCTGTTTTGTAGAGGGGGCGGCCTAGAATGGGACGCATTCCGAAACACAAACCTGTTGGGAACGTAGCGGACGGTGCGCAGACTCGCAAAGACAAGTTACAGCACACCGCCGACCACCATAACTGTCCTGCGTGTATTGGGGCTAATTTGCTTTTGATTCAGATTGATTCGGACTTTTCTCGGTTGCCTTTTACTCAAGCGTCCTCTCTTTGGATGGTGATCCGGCGGCAACGCCGAAACCTCAAACCGCGCACCCACGAATCCAATCAAGGGTACATAGAGGCACTGGAGAAATTCTTCGGTCCGATGCGGCTTTGCGACATCAACCCCGGCAATCTGCGGGAATATCAACTCGCGCGGGCATCGAACACACTCTCTATCAATGGCCGCGAGACGCATCCATGGAAGCGCGCGGCCGGTCATTCGATCATCAATCACGAAATCTCCGCGCTGGGCCAAATCCTCAAGCATTGCAAGTTGTGGGAAAAACTCCAGCCCTACTATTCGCCCGAGGGCATCCCCAAGTGGAGCCCGCGCGACATCCTTTCAGAAGAGGATGAGGAGGACTTGTTCAGCAAGGCCGCAAGCCATCCCGAGGCCGCGCTGGCCTATTGGGTTGCGTGCATCACGAACAACACCACGGCGGCCGGTTGTGAGTTGCGCGGCTTGCGGCTCAAGAACATCTTTCTACGGGACAAGGACGACATCTCGGAAATCTACATCCCGGAAGATGCCGTCAAAAACAACTCGCGGCCTCGCAAGATCGCTTTGAACCGTACGGCCCGGTGGGCAGTTGAGCAGTGCTACAAACGGGCGCTGGCGAATGGCTCGACTCATCCGGAGCACTACTTGTTTTCCTTTCGCCTCAACCGGGTGAAGAAAGGTCAGCGGGCATCTGTAGGAAATGCCAAGTATGACCCGGCGCGGCCGGCAACGCGGTGGTTTCTGCGCAAGAGCTGGGATAAGCTGCGCAAGGCCACAGGCTTTCAAAACCTCAACCCGCACGACCTCCGGCATCAGTGCATCACGCGCCTATTGGAAAACGGCGTGGAGCCGGAGACGGTGCGGGCCATTGCCGGCCATGTGACCGAGCAAATGATGCAGTATTACAGCCATCACCGCCGCCAGACCAAATACGACGCGGTGATGGCCATCGAACTCAACAAAAAGGACCGCATCAAACCTGGGCCGCGCATGGTGCGCAAGAGCGCATAAGCGAGGCACTCAACCCGGAAGGCGAGGCGGCCCTACTCCGCCTCGTCTTCCAATCCTGCGAAGTAGAACTCCATCATGGCGTTGAAGGCCACGGCGGCAAGTTGATGCTTGCGGGTGTGGAAGTGATCGTGTAGTAGGCCGGCCAGGTACTCGGAACCATGGTTCTGCGCGTGGTTAATGATGACTTCCGGGTCTGTCCGTGCCAAGGTTCCGCGCGACCTGTCTCCGGCTTTGGCGCGTTGGTGGAAGCTATCTTTCCCGTACTTGTCATTCCCATAGCTGCCAATGTCGTTCATCGCCTCAAGGAACTTGGCGTTGAGAAATTCATATTGTGTTGCGCTTGCTTCAAGCACAGTCCCGCTCATGCTCTCCCTTTCTTGGTGTGTATCGTACGAAACAAACCTACTTTCCTACTTGTACCGGCGCTCGTAGTAACCACGGTCGAAGAATGGGAACCACTCCACGCCAAAGCGCGTGATGACGCCGGCGGAGTCTTGCTTGATGCGCAACTCCAGAAAGCCCACGTGCGCGGCAATCTTTTTCTTGCGCATGAAAAGGCTCTGATCTTCCGTGCATCCGGCCTGTACGGAGTGGACCTCGCGCGGGAATCCGTACTCAAACTTGTGGTAGTGGCCAATGATGAGCACTTGCGGTTTCTCGCCGCCTTGATAGCTCTCCACGAGCTTCTGTGCCGTGTAGCTTGTGGCATAGGCCGAACCGCCCCCGGGATGCACCACGCGGGCCACAGCGGCCCCGGAGCCGCATCGCAGAGAAACGTCGGACTCCGCGTAACCCAGGTAGTGCAGATCGGCGCGGCCGGCATCCTTGGCGCGGTTCTCAAGGTAGCGGCCAATCTCAATGCCCTCGCGCTGGGCATACCAGCCCTCGTGATCGTCTCCGGCAATGAAATGCGTGGTGATGCCTTTGCGCACCGGGAACTTGTCAATCAGATAGTCAAGCTGATTGTCCATGCCGGGAGCGGTCAACAACTCAGTCTTGTTAAACCGGGCCTCACCGTCGATCCAATTGCCGGCGTTGAAAACGTGCTCGATGCCACGGCGTTCAAAGTGGTCATAGGCTGCGTTGAGCACGTCCAGGCGCGCGTACTTGCTGCACAGATGGTTGTCAGAGGTAACGCCGTAGACTTGCTCTTCGCCTGGCTTGGACTTGAGTTCAAAGCGGCCCGGCGCGAGGTTCACCGTGGAGGCCATCTCGAAGATGCCGCCCGGATGCTCTGCAATCAACACGCCGCGCTCTTTCATCTGGCCGATGGTCCGCTTGACGGTGCCGGCGGTGATTCCCATCATTCCCGCCAGATCGGCCACAGTCACCGGGGCGCGGCGGAGTTGCTTGCGAATCTCCGCGTCCACATCGACCGGGGCGGTCACTGGCTCATGCACGCCGCTCTGTCGATAGCGCATGACGGTGGTATTGTGCAGATTCAGCTTCGTGCCAATGGCCCGGTTAGAAAGTCCCTTGCCGGCCAGCTCTACAATCTTGCGCTGAGTGCTTACGGGTACGGCAGCCATTAGTGCCTCACAATCCCAACGATGTGATAGATAAATTCAACCGCCTTACCGGCAAAGGCGAGGATCATCACCGCGCCCGCGCCGATCCACGTAAAGCGCTCGATGCGAACGATGCGGCGCTCATGGTTTGCCTGGGTGGCTTCGATGCGTGGAATTCGGCCTTGCGCGTTCTCTCCGGTTTCATCTCCAAAGAGCTTTGTGTAGAACACGCGCAGATCAGTGCGGAGGCCCCGCACCTCCTCAGTTAGTTCGTGGATTGCTGTTGACTCAGTTTGCGACACGGGCGTCTCCCTATGTCCACTATGCCTACAAATGCAAAGGCCCCGCGAGTTAGCGAGGCCTTTGGGTTGCATTGAGTTGAGTTAGAAGCCAGCGCCTTGCAGGTTCGCCAATGCCTGGCGCGTCTGCTCTGCGCTTTCCGCCGTGGTGTCTCCGTAATGAACGGCGACGATCTGCGCGGCCTGATCCTGATTCAGATAAGGCATCACAGCGGCCAGCTTGACGGTGCTCTGTGCGGCCATCTGCGCCACGGCCGCCTTGCTAGAGATGCCCTGCACAAGCGCCAGAATGGTGTTGACCACGGTAGCTACCGCGTTGATGTCTGTCTGCGCTTTCTGCTGGCTAGAGGGGTTGGTGATCCTGGCCACAGAAAGCAGTGCGGTATTGACCTGTTGCTGGAAGGTGACCACGGCGGTCTGGAGTTGCGCGAGAACGGTTGCGTTGGGGTTGGCAAGATACGCCTTTGCCTGGGCCACGAGTACGTTGCTTGCAGCGTCAAAGCCCACCGTGGCAGCCGCAAAAATGGGCGCGGCGGCCGGGTCAAGCACGCTGGCCGTCGAGTCCACCACGGCAACGCCCGATTGAAGCGCCGGAGTCCAGTTCACGATATTCTGTGCCACGGTTGCGCCATTGCAACCGGCCATCGGCAGGGTACCCGTTACCAGGATTGCGCAAAGCATCAGCGCGCCCAGCTTGGCGGTGGAGTTGCTGAACCCGCCCTTGGGCAGTACGACCGCGATACCATGCGGCGCATCCGCGTCTTTGGCCAATATCGCAGCAACGCCGGCAACCACCACACCCGTCATTGCCACGTAAGGGCTGTAGTGCGCGGGGATGTACGTGGTCAACTGACTCACGAAGGTTGCGGCAATGCCAAGAATGCCGGCAATCGTGGTGAGCTTGCTGCCCGCGATACGTTCAATCCACACCGCCGCCATGCGTTCAAACAGAGCGGCCATCAGGTTATTCATAGGTTTCCTTTCGTTGTGGCGCTTGCGGCGCGGTTACTGTTTCACGGTGGATGGCACAGCGTGCCCGGTCCAAAGTTGGTACTCCGCCTCGCGGCGTGTCTTGAGCGCCGCACACTCCTTTGCGCCGGCGTGATCCCATTGCAGGAGTTGGAGGGCAGCCGCATCCGATTGCCCCGCGTTCAAGTCTTTGAGCAACGTGGAGCTTGCCAGCCGGCCCTGGCCCAGGTTGAACACGAAATCAACCAACGCATCGAACTGCCCTTGCGTGAGCGCGACCCGCGCCATGCGCGCAACAGCGCCCTCCGAGATGGCCACGTCGCGGCTCAGCATCACCGTGGCTTCCGCCTCAGTGATTCCGTTGGGATAGCTTTCGCCGGGCAACAGGCGGTGACCGTAGCCGATGGTGGGAATGCCGGCAACGTCAAGGTATCGGCTGCCACGGAAGCCCTCGGATTGTTTCAACAGCGCAAGCCCAGCCGCACTCAGTTGCATCGCTCAACCTCATCTAAACATCCCAGCGGCATGGACCCGCCGCCGGGAACCCTGTCTAGCCTGAGTGTGGCCCGGACTAGGGAATCCGGGCCACTTTGGAGGGGTGGCGGTTGTCACTCGATATCTAGCCTGTAATGTTGCTTAAAAAACCCGTTGACATAGAACCGACGAATTTATTGCGGCGATGGAGACGTTTGTGGCAGGCGAATTAGAGCTGGCGTAGAATTGAAAATTATGTGTTCCCGCCGCGAGGCCTGTAAGGGTCATTACAAAGGGAACGATGCTGATTTGATTCTGACCGGCAACACTGATCAGTATGGACTGATTGAACACACCGTCAACATAGAGATTGATATAGGCAAGAGCTCCACTGACTGTTGTCGTCTGATATACTTCAAGGTTTCCAAAGAGATTGAATGTATCATGTGCGGAGGCGGCCGTTGACGCGTTTGCACCTGCTGGTATATTTAACCCTGTAATAAGCACTCCAGGCAGAGTTGTTCCGGTTGTAGTGACCGCTGAAGTTGAACTAACCTTAGCGGTCACTATCCGCGAAGCCGTAGTTAATGCGCTGCCATCCGGAAAGAGCACCATGTTTGCGCTGAGGGTGCCCGTGGTAATGTTGCTGGCATTGAGGTTGGTCACCGCAACGTTCGCCGCGTTGAGCGTGCCGGTAGTAATCATGTCAGCGGTGATAGCCCCGGCGGCGATCTTTGAGGCTGTGACGGTGCCGTCCACAATCAAGTTGGCATCAGCCATCCGGCGCAAGTAGAAGCGATTCCAAAACGTCATGCTTCCAGATGTACCGCCATTGTTAACAAGCCAAACTCTGATGGATGCCGCACCCGATGGAGCTGGAGGCAATACGATAGATAGTTTAGGCGGGTTACCGTCGCTAAGCCCCGAACCGTTATAGGTGATAGTGTTGGTCTGATAGTCGGCAAGGTATCCATCGCCCAAAGATCGATAGCTTACCTGTACACACTTACTTCCAACATTATCGTTAGTTGCCCCATAGCACTCAAAATAGAATTGATCGCCGGGGTTACATGGAATTCCGCCCGCAATTGATACATACTGTCCAGCACCATTCCCAACAATTCCCCGAAATCCTTGGACGGGAGTAAGCGCGTAGACCGAACCCCAGCTTTGTAGTGCAGTTGCTTCATAGGAACCAGCCGCCCAAGCTGCCCCTTGTGGAGTAGACATGGAACTATTTGGGTTGGGAATCAAGTTGTCGAAGTTTGCGACTGTTAACGATGAAGTAGTTATCGCCCCAGCCGCTATCTGTGTCGCACCGATAGCCCCAGCCGCGATGCAACCTGCGGTAATGGTGTTCGCAGCGATGTCACTTGCGGTGATCGTATTCGCTGCAATCTGAGTCGTGGTGATCGTGTTAGCTGCTATCCTATCCCCCGTGATAGTTGCGGCGGCAATGTCTCCGGCCTGGATTGTCCCCGCCGCAATCTTCCCGGCAACCACGGCCCCGGCTGCCAGCTCACTCGCTGTGATGGCCCCGGCTGCTATCTGTGAGGCTGTGATGGTATCCGCTGCGATGGTTGCGGCGGTTACGGCCCCAGCCGCGAGTTGCGGCGTGCTAATGGCCCCGTTTGAAATCTGAGTTCCGGTGATCTGGCCCGTTAACTTGGCCGCACCTATCGCAGCAATCTGTGAATCCGATAGTTGCCCCGTCACCTGAGACGCGGCCACGCTGGCAATCTGCGCCGCTGTGAGCGTACCGCTTATGTCCGGGGCCGACACGGTAAGCGCCGTCCACGCACTGCCCGTGCTGCGGTAGAGCTGCCCGTCTGCCGTGTTCCACACTAAGCGCCCAGACGGATAGGTCGCGCTTGGCAACGTAGGGAGGCTAGACACCACAACGGGTGCCAACCCTACCGCCGTAATTGCCGCGTTCATTTTGTTCGTTGCGTCCGTGGCCGCCGCCGCGATTGCCGCCGTCTGCGCCGCCGCCGCCTGTGCATTCGAGATAACCGATTGCAAGGCCGTGCGCTGGGTTGCCACCTGTGCCCACAGGTTGGCCAGCGAGGTTTGTATGTTGGGCCACGGCCCGCTTGTGGTTCCATCTGGCCAGGTGGTTGCCCAGTTCGCCGGCGCACCGGCATTGATGAGCGCCGTACTGATTGCGGCGACCGCGTTGTCATAGAAGGTGCTCGATACGCTCCACGTTGAAGCCAACGTGTCCAGCGAAGTCTTCATGGCCAACTCAGCGGTGTATTGCGCCATGAGGTTTATCTTGTCCTGATTGGATAGATAGTTGACGTTCTCCGGGTCACTCCCAATCGTGGTGGTTGACGGTACTAAGCTGATCGAGCTTCCTGTTTCAGTCCAAGGGCTATTAGGCATACACACTCCTCACTGCGGCGTTGACAACGCTCATGGCGGCGGTTGGGCACACGGCGACGGTGTAAGATTTGGTGGTAGCGCCAACCGTGACCATATCGAAAAGGTAGTTAGCCGCCGCCGTTGGATCGGATCCGGTGAAGGCGACAACATTGAATGCGGACGGCGTTGGGTAATTGGTGGGCCATGTCCACGAGATGGTGAGCCATACGATTCCGGCCGTGGTGACACTGCCGTTTGAATTCACCGTGACGCCGGCGCTGGCCGTTGAGCTTGCCCCGCTTCCGCTTGTGTTGGTGGCGCTCTGCGAAAGGGTGACAATCGGCGGATCGGGATACGGCGTGATGTACGCCGGAATCAGGCTTTGGAGGCCTCCGGCGGCCACTGAGAGCACCGCGACAATCATGTACATGCCGGTGCGGAGCGTGGTGTCCGTCCACGTTGTGCCGGTTCCATCCCACAGTACGGCCGCCGTGTCCCACGGGTAATAGGCTTGGCTGTCCGCGTAGCGAATCTCATAGTGATCCGCGCCGGTGACGGCCGCCCAGGTGAGCACCGGCAAGCCGCTTGCATTGATCGCGCAACTAAAGCCGGTCACATTGGCGGGCACGTTGGTGGAGGCTTGCACGGTAATCAAGCCGGTAACCGGGCTGCCTAGCAAGTTTCCTTGCCAATCGAAGCCGGTCGCACTCACGTTGTACGTGGTTCCGATGGTGCCCGTGAATGTGCAGCTCTGCCCCTGGATGTTGCCCAGCGTGTTCCACGTTCCGCCGGAGGCTTGCACCTGCACCTGGGCACCCACGGCGGTGTTGTTGTTGCGCCAGCCAACGGAGACAACCGCCGAGTTGGATGAGCCGGTGAGGGTGCCATTCTGAAATTGCTCAGCCAACGTGAGGTCGGTGATGACCGGCGAGGAATCGGGCACGCCTACAATTTCGCCGTAGTTGGGAACTACGTCGGTGTAGATGATGGGGTTGTACTCCAATGCCCCGATGTCGAAAGCGAAGTCGCCGGATTTCTTGATGCTCACCACGCGGAAGAGCTTGGCTGGTTGAGCGCCGGCGCTTTGTCCGTACGCCCAGGCGCTGTCTTTCGAGGGCACGGCGGAGAATTGCCCCGAGATGGAAACAACCGCGCCCAATCCCGGCGTGATCGCAACGGAGACGACGCTCATGTTGTCAATCACGTTGGCGTCGTAGAGCGTGAGCACGCTGCCGGCGGCGAGGCTCCCCGTGCTACCTGCGAGCGTGATGGTTGAGCCTGAGTACCCGGTAACGATGTACTCCGTTCCGGAAGCTACCACGGCCTTGACGATGCGCCCGGCGGGCAACGCGGCCGTCATGGTGACGTTGATGCCAGAGACGGATTGCACCTGTACGGTTCCGCGTTGCACCACGGGATGCTGTACGCTCACCGTCCACCCGGCGGCGGTGGCAAAGGTTAAATCGGTGCGGTCAACGCTCAGCGTGTTGAGGGTTGAACCGGCTTGCACGCGGCCACCCACGGCCCATTGAACAACATCGGATTGCATTGCGATCACAGAGCCAAGTGAGCAACACACGGCCTCAACGGGCGCGCTGAATTGAATGGTGCGGAGCGTGAGCTTGGTGCTCATCAAATGGAAGTACGCCCAGCGCCAGGCCTGGTCGCGGCTTGTGCAACCGGTGAGTTTGGTGCGCGTGATCTTGGGTTGCAAGCCGCTGTTGATGTCCGCCGCTGTCATGACGGAGACGGGCAAGTCCATGCGGTAATTGCGGGCCGCGTCTGCGAAGTCAACCTCGATCAGCGTGCAACGATCATCGAGCGCAACCCATGCTTCGGTGAAGCTGTCTTTCTTGGTGTTGCCCACGGTGAAGAGCTGCACCGGATCACCGGGCGCGTCGAGGATCACGCTGTACCGCATTCCAAGCTGAATGATGGATGCGCGGCTCATGCCGCCGATGATGCCCAGCGCGTGCCACGCATCTCCTGCTTGATCAAAGGTGCCCGAGAAGATATGCCGGCGCGTCTGGCTGCCGTCCTGATTGGTCACAATCTGATCGTTGAATGCGGCCCACGCAACGAACGCGGGAACGTCGATCATGTTGGCGGCGATGCCCATGCCGTACAGCGGATTGGTGAGCATGTCATAAGCCACGATGGCTGGGTTGTCATGCCCATAGGCGGAGAGCTGCGCGGGGATCACGGTATCCGCGCCAATGTCATGGGTGATGGTGGCCATAAGCTGAATGCTTCCGCCGTTGAGCTGAGACGTGGCCAGGGCCTTGACGCCCACGAGGATCATGTTCGGGTAAGAGAGGTTCGACCAGAAAATCTCATTGATATTCCACAGCCAGCAATCGCACACGGTTTGTGAGCTGGTTGCATCGCTGTAGAAGATGTAATGGTTGTTATCCCACTCCCACGCCGTCTTTGTGATGCGCACGTCCCATTGGCCGGCGGTGAGGCCGTAGACGCTTACGGTGTCAAAGAATGCGGAGAAAGTGCAGTTCTCAACCACGCGGTAACCCTGCCACCAATTGGTGACCAGAGCTTGATTGAGGTTGGGGTCGCACGGCTGCCACTCACCCTTGAACGTGGCGGAGGTGTTTGAAGTGGAACCGTTCACGTTGATGGTGCTCACCGTTTCCGTGTTGCTCCACAGGTCGCCGGGCGTGTGCGTGCCATTGTCACTGGCGTAGACGATGCCTGAACCAGCAAAGCGATCGGTGGGCACCACAACCCACTTGGGCCAGGTCTGCGAACCGTCGCTGTGCGTGGTGGCAACGGTCTGTGTGTTGTTGGGGAAGAGTGGAGATGTCCAAGTGTTGGTGTTGTGCGGCGATACCTCAATCTTGTAAATCACCTTGAGCGGAACATCGTTGCCGTCGCCGGTGATGCGGTAGAGGCCCGAGGGGAACTTGACGGTGATGTCGAGGCCCTGCACGTTAGTGCCCGTGCCCTGCACCACGATAGAGCCGTTCGAGATGAGCATTTCAATCTCTTGCGGGTATCCGTTGGTTGTGCGGTCAAAGCCATCGATAGGCGGCTGATTGTTGGTGCCCAGGCGTACCTGATACGAGCAGTTACTAAAGACGGAAATCGGCTGTTGGTTGATGAGCACGTTGGAAACGTTCTTAGCCTGGCCCCAGCCGTAGCAGACAAGGCAGTTAATGTAAGCGTCGGTGCCGTCGAAGTTGACGTAAGACGAAATGACGTTTCCGCACCAGCCCATGGTGCCGTACGCCTTGGGAACGGGCACGCCGGGCTGTGCTAGGCCCTTAGGGCCGGTGGGATCGTAGGTTGAGGACCACGATGGAGAGCTGGGCTGTCCCGGTGAGAAGGCCCAGGAGATGAGCATACTTCCGCCCATGAGAGCGGCGGCTCCGATCAATCCGGCGGCGGTGCCCGACATGCCCATCATGGCCGCGAAGCCGGCAAAGCCCACGCCGACGCCGGTGAAGCACGCGACGAGCGTCAACAGGGCCACCATGGAAATCATTTCCCACACCCGGCCGCCGGCGGCGCGCGGGAAAAGCACTAACTCGTCTCCCGGTTCGACGGCTGTTGACCATAACTCCTCATCCGGAATCAGTGAACCGTTGCGGCTGCATTTGTAATCGTCCAGATGGATTTCGGCGCGGGTCACAAGCGCGGCGGCGCTCTCATTGTCGAGCGGAGCTATCTCGATCACGCGGCGCTCTTCCACGTGGAAGGGATTCAGATTTTCAATGATGCGAACGGGGCGGAGGCTCAGCGTGGCCGGTAGATCGGGCAACACGTACGGCGCGGGCGCGGCCTCGGCGATAGAGACAATCTGCGGATTTAGAGCGGGGATGAGTCCTGTTTCCATCGATAGAAGCCCTCTATTCGAGCTTTCCATGGAAACGAGTTATACCGCTCTTTTGCCACCCCCGCGCCCTCACGTGAATGCAGCATGTATCCATCTCCACAGACCACGCCGATATGCCAGCGCGGATTGAGTGAGCGAATCAGGATTGCATCTCCCGGTTGAGGATCGGTGACTAACTCCCAATCGGCAACCGCAAGCGCCACGGCGTCTACTTCGCTGGCGTACGCGGGCACCGGGAAGCCGAGACGGCGCTCAATCTCAAGAAAGAATCCGACGCAATCATAGGCATCCGGCCCACGTGCGTCCTCACGCCACGGCTTAGGTAGCAAGTCTGCCCACAGCGAATAAGGGATCGTCCTCAATTCTGCGCCGCCAGCACTGTGCCGTTGGTTCCGATGCCGGGGAATGCTCCGAAGCGTCCGGCGTTGTTATGCACCTGGCAACCGTTCGCGCCGTTGTACGTGCCATCGCAGTTAGTGAGCGGCCCGGTGTATCCACACCAGATGCTCTTGTAGTGCGAGACGTACATGCAGAAATTGGCGCGGTAAAGGAACTTGGGAAAGAGTTGGCGCAATGGCGAGGGAGCGGAGAGAGAGAACGTGACCAGCTCCGCCGTGCATACAGACTTCATCACGGTTGTGGAGACGGCCAGATCAGGCTCACCGGCCGGGTGCGCTGTGTTGTACACGTATACGTTCGCAATGGCCCCGGCAATGCCGCCGTACTGCTCAATGACGCCTTGCAGGATGCGCATGGTATTGGACGCCTTCAACACCATCGTGGGGAGTTGTCCAGAGCCTGGCTGCTCAGCGGAGAATTCAAAGTTGAAGGGCTGATAAGTCTGCACGCCGTTGCCGTCTCCGGCATCGAACTGGATCGGGTCAACGTTGCGCGCAAAGCGCATGTGTTGCCCGTTCCAAATGATGTCGAGCAGCAAGAGCCAAGCATCTCCGGAAGCCAGCACGAACTTATCGCGCTGGGCAGCAAGAGAGAGAACGGCCATGGGAGAGACGGCGGTGGGCACGGTTATACCTCCGTCAATTCGAGTTTGGCTCCGTACACTTTTACGCCGTTGCCCCAGCCGATGTCGGCAATTTCAGGCAGCGATGAGAAGCGCACAAGGCAGCCCAGCGGCTGCGATCCAACCATGCGGCCGTAGGGCGTGAGCGGGGTGAGCAAGCTACAGCCCACCGTGTCCCATGAGACTGAGGCGGAGCCGTCAAGCGTGATGGCCGAGGCGGTGGAGTTGGCAAGCGTGGCGAGGAGACTCACTTTGAAGCTGGCCGCACTGGCTGGCACGGTGAACTGATAGCCGTACGTCTGCCAGCCGACGCCGATGGTTGCCGCCGTGCCGTTGACCGTTGACAGCGCGCCGCCGGCGGCATTCAAGTAAGACACGCTCACTTGCGCGCCAAGCACGCCCGCCGCCAGTGTGCCTTGGATCGCATCCAAAGCCGCTGTGAAGACGTAGACCTCACCGGGGGTACATGACACCGCCTGATCGCACGTGAGCGCGCCTGTGACGGTTGTGTTCGCGGCAATGGTCTTTGTGGCCACGGTTCTGAACTTGATTGCCTGGGTGCCGTCCGCAACCGGAGTAGTGCCGACGCCGATGGACTCCTGAGCCGGCGCGCTGGAGACGGCCCACCCAAAGACAAGATCGGCGGCGGTGAGCGCCGGAAATTCAAAGGACCAATTGGGCAAGAGGTTGGGAAAGAGAAAGCTGTTGCCGCCGCGCGCCGCGTAGCTGGGTGACATGAAGAACTCATCCAATGCGCGGATGTCTTCCGCTACGAGGTTGCGGACGTTGAACGGCCAGGTGCGGCGGGCGCGGGTACCACGCGGGCGTGTGGAGACATACCCGCTCTCCGCCGGATCGCGGATCGTGTCATCCTCGGTTTTCTTCGAGGTGTCCATCGAAGGTTGGCGCGAAAGTGACGGAAAGATGAGCGGGAATGTCGCCATACCCTCACTGTGCGGCGATTACGGGAAAGGCCGCAAAATAAGGCTATGCAACTCAAGGCGACGGTGGATGTAAGTGAAGCGGTGGCCGGATTGAACGATCTGCAAAAGAGGCAGATACCGTTTGCCATGGCCAAGACGTTGACGGGATGCGCGAAAGCCGGACAGACCGTGGTGCAAGAGAACCTGGGCGGCAAGTTCACACTCCGAAACAACTTCACACAGCAAGGCATCCGCATCAAGCCGGCGGAAAAGAATGGCGCGGTGATCGAGGCCGACGTTCACACGGACACGGCCAACCGGGCCACGGGCGCGCCGGATTACCTTTTGCCTCAAGAGGACGGCGGAGAGAAAGTTCCCCATGGCGGCCGTGAATACCTGGCTGTGCCTACCCGCTACTTACGTCGGATGTGCCCAGGCGTCATTCCCCAGGAGCTGAGGCCCCGCAACCTGCTGGGAGCCGTTGGAGGCCGCTACACGGCCATCACGCGCAAGAAAGGCCAGATCGCACTGCGCAACCAAAAGCAGGTGCGCGGCTTTGTCTTTTTCCTACAGGACATCTCAGATGGGCACAAGGCCATCATGGGGCGGTATTGGACAGATCGGGACGCCTACCCGTTTTACCTGCTCATTCCGGAGGCGCACATCAAGCCAAGGCTCGAGATGCAACGGGACGTGGAACGCGCCGCACAATCGGCCTTCCCGGAGCTATGGGCGGGCACATGGCGTCAGATCATGGCGCGCGGGTTGCGGATCACATCGTAACGGTTGGGGTGTGTGGTAGACTGCGGTCGCACTACGGAGGGTAGGCGTGAACGGAAGCTCAGTGGATGGGATCGTTTTGGTTGGGTTGATCGCTGTACTTTATTTTCTACCCTTATGGGTTGCGGCTTCCCGCCGCTGCAAGGCTGGCGCGGGCATCGGTGTGGTGAATATCTTCCTGGGATGGACGTTCATCGGATGGGTGGTTGCGTTAGCCTGGGCTGCATGTGGAGAGCAAAAGCCAAAAGAACTCCCCGCCGATTAGCGGGGATTGTCGCTCATTGGCTTGAGCTTGGCAATGTCAAACGTACCCTGCTCTGGCATCACCATTGTCAGCCGAAAATGACCTTTCCAGAATCCGGTCTGAAGATCAGTCCGAAAGTAATACTCTTTCCCCGGCTCAAGTGTGACAACCGCTCCAGCCTGTTTGTCATTGGCATAAAACGTGTGGGGTCCAGGCGAAAGCTTGACATCGAACACAGTGCCACCCTGAATTCTCCCGACCTCATCCCCATCGCAGTAAATCGAAGGCTTGAGGAGGCTGCCTACATATTGCTTATAGCGGTAAAAATGGACCGTGGCATCCGCAACAGTAGCCTGTTGCGCATCGCAGACAGCGCACAGGGAACAAAGGACACACAAGAACAACAGAGTTTTTCGCATGGCCAGCATTATACCTCGACCGCTAGTGACCAAACATCCCTGCGAATCCTTGCGTGATGGCTCCATTGGTTTCCTGATCTTTCAATACAATTTGCAGGATCATCGCTTCCGCCTGGCCGCTCGATTGTTGGGTCGAATCCACCTGTTGGGGCGTGCCCATGTTGTTCAGGATGACTTGTACGCCGCCCGTTCCCGATCCGGCACCCTTCCCTACCTGCAAGGCCCCAGCAGCCGGACTGAGCACGGTTCCCGCCCCGGCGGTGCCGGTCCCATTCGATATCGGGCCGGATTTCTTTCCAAACAGGCCCTTCAGTAAGCTCTCTGCGCCGCCGATCCCTTGAC
>Ga0255356_1001264_pt1 | contig 16174 bp, 13 predicted proteins | sample HBST100metaG_FD_189944 | JGI IMG/M metagenome (GOLD analysis project Ga0255356, IMG submission 189944) | Peat soil microbial communities from Stordalen Mire, Sweden - H.B.S.T100 | ecosystem: Environmental > Terrestrial > Soil > Wetlands > Peat | place: Sweden: Norrbotten County, Stordalen Mire... | reverse complement strand
GTTTGAGACCGTCAAACTGAAGGAAGATCTTGCGGTCGCTGGCGACAGCAGGCAGCTTGAAGTGCTTTCGGTACCAGGCGATGCCCATGTACTCGTTTCGCTGGCCTCCGCCGTGGCTGATGATCTCGTTGAACGTGTCGACGTCGTTGTAGGTGTGCGGCGTGCTGACCGTGGCCCACTTGGAATCGTCGAACGCGGGCTGATCCGCACCTTGAACGTCCTTCCTAATGAACTTCCAGTCGGGATTGAAGCTGTAAACCGCACGCGGGGACGTCGGCGGCGTAAAGGTCTCATCCACAGCCCAACTCTTAGCAGGCACAACAAGCACGGTCGCGAGCAAAAGCCACGCCGCAGTTTTTATGGTTCGAAGCAGCAATTCTGGCATTGGTTTCATGGTCTGTAGTTTTTTGTCAACATGGCGAGTCAGCCGATAAAAGACAGTGTTCAACCGGTTGACGTAAATCAGTGCCGTTTGGTTCAAAACCGGAGCAAGCGGCGTGTCACTGCCCGTTTCCCCTGATTCTACAGGCTAGTTGCCAAGGTATCCAGGCAACGAACACTGCTATAATCGCGGCAGGAGAAAGAGATGGATTCCACAACCGCAAACAAAAAGGTAGCTCTTGTCACAGGAGCGTCGTCGGGCATGGGGAAGGCGTTTGCAGAAGCGCTGATAAAGGAAGGGCTCACGGTTTACGCGGCGGCACGCCGGGTCGATCAGATGGCCGATCTGGTGAAGCTCGGAGCAATCGTGCTGAAAATGGACATTACCCGCGACAGCGACGTTGTGGCTGCGGTAAATCAAATCGAGAAGAATCATGGCGGCGTCGACGTCCTCGTCAACAACGCGGGATTCGGCATGTACGGCGCTATGGAAGACACTGCCATTGATGACGCACGCTACCAGTTCGAGGTGAATTTGTTTGGCATGGCCCGCGTCACCCAGTTGATACTGCCATCGATGCGCCGCAAAGCCGCCGGGAAGATCGTCAACATCTCGTCCATGGGCGGAAAGATCTACACACCTTTGGGCAGTTGGTACCACGCCACCAAGCATGCCATTGAAGGGTGGTCCGATTGCCTGCGGCTGGAGCTGAGCCCGTTCGGTGTTGACGTCGTGATCATCGAGCCCGGCGCGATCGCGACCGAATTTGCCGCCGTGATGCGGGGGCACTTGCTCCAACGATCGGGCACCGGCCCGTACAGCTCCATGGCAAACGCCGTTGCATCCAGCACAAAGGCGGCATATGAGGTCGGCGCCGCATCCGATCCCAAAGTGATCGTTGACCTGCTCCTCAAAGCGATTCGCGCAAACCACCCCAAAACTCGCTACGCCGGCGGCAAATACGCCAGGCCGATGATGTTTGTCCGCAAGTGGTTCGGTGACCGCGTATTCGACAAAATAATCGCATCGGCAGTTATGGGCAAGCCGGCCCAATAAGCGCCTAAGCCCAGAACGCCGTGCGCGAACCATCATGATAATTATCGTGTTATATTAGCGTATAATACTAAACAAATCGGCGGCCAACCATAACAACGCGGCACAGAGATGAGAACTGTGCTGCTTGTTTGGTTGCCCATTCTTGGGGGTACGCACACAACATGGACATTAGCAAACTTACTGAAAAATCTCGTGAGGCGGTATCCGAGGCGCAGAGCATTGCGACTCGATACGGGCATGTTGAAATTGACGGGGAACATCTGCTGCTGGCGCTGATCGACCAGGCGGACGGGCTTCTTCCACGCCTGCTGACACGAATGGACGTGGACCCGGAGCGTATCAAGGTGGCCGTCGACCAGGAGCTGAGCCGTCGTCCGCGAGTGAGCGGGCCCGGTGCAGAAGCTGGGAAGATCTATGTCACACAGCGCCTCAACCAGGTGCTGCTGAAGGCGGAAGAAACAGCCAAACGCCTGAAAGACGACTACATTTCGGTCGAGCACCTTGTCCTTGCCCTGATTGAAGAGGGCAGCAGCAGCGCCAGCGGACGGATCTTCAAGGAGAACGGCATCACGTTCGACCGCTTCTTGAAGGCTCTTACCGATGTCCGCGGAAATCAGCGGGTGACCACTGAAAACCCGGAGGAAACATACGAGGCGCTCGAACGGTACGGGAGGGACCTGGTGGCCGAAGCCCGTGCCAACAAACTCGACCCCGTGATCGGCAGAGACGAGGAGATACGCCGCGTCATTCGCATTCTTCTGCGCAAAACAAAGAACAACCCGGTGCTGATCGGTGAGCCTGGCGTGGGCAAGACAGCCATCGTGGAAGGGCTGGCCCAACGAATCGTGCGGGGGGACGTTCCTGAGGGACTAAAGAACAAAACCGTCTTCTCGCTTGATCTGGGCAGCCTCATTGCCGGTGCGAAGTTTCGCGGCGAGTTCGAGGAGCGCCTCAAGGCAGTCCTCGCAGAGGTGAAGAAGAGCAACGGGCAGGTGCTTCTGTTTATCGACGAGCTGCACACGATTGTCGGTGCCGGCAAGGCAGAAGGCTCGATGGATGCGGGAAACATGCTAAAGCCCATGCTCGCACGCGGCGAGCTTCATTGCATTGGCGCGACCACGCTTGACGAGTACCGCCTTCATATCGAAAAGGACGGTGCGCTGGAGCGACGCTTCCAACCGGTGATGGTCGAGCCCCCCACCGTGGAAGACAGCATCTCGATCTTGCGCGGCCTGCGAGAGCGGTTCGAGGTACACCACGGGGTTCGCATTCAGGACAACGCGGTGGTTGCCGCCGCAACTCTGTCGAACAGGTACATCACAGACCGATTCCTGCCCGACAAGGCGATCGACCTCGTGGACGAGGCTTGTGCGATGGTTCGCGCCGAAATAGACTCGATGCCGGCCGAGCTGGACTCGCTGACTCGAAAAGTGCTGCAATTGGACATTGAGGAGCAGGCGCTCAAGAAAGAAAAGGACCGAGCGAGCCTGGAACGACTCGAGCATCTCAGGCGCGATCTCGCTGATTTGCGCGCCAAGTCCGACAGCATGCGTGCAAAATGGGAATCTGAGAAGCAGGCCATCAAGAAGGTGCAGGCACTGCGCGAGGAGATCGAGAAGGTGCGCGCCGACATTGAGCGTTCCGAGCGCAGCTATGCGCTCGACAAGTCTGCCGAGCTTCGCTACGGCCGCCTGCCAGACTTGGAGCGCCGGTTAAAGGCCGAAGAGCAGCAACTCGCCAAGAGGCAGGGAGGTGAGAGGCTTCTGCGAGAAGAGGTGACGGAAACTGAGATTGCCGAAATAGTGGCGCGGTGGACCGGAATACCCGTGGCCCGCTTGGTGGAGGGGGAACGCGAGAAACTTCTCCGTTTGGAGGATATCCTGCACGAGCGCGTGGTCGGCCAAGACGAGGCTGTCCGCCTGGTGAGCGATGCTGTGCTCCGGGCGCGATCTGGCATTAAGGATCCAAAACGACCGATAGGATCGTTCATCTTCCTTGGCCCGACAGGTGTAGGAAAGACCGAGACGGCGCGGACACTGGCCGGCGCCCTCTTTGACAGCGAGGACAACCTGATCCGCATCGACATGAGCGAGTACATGGAACGTCACACCGTCGCCCGGTTGATCGGTGCGCCTCCCGGCTATGTGGGATACGAAGAGGGCGGTCAGCTCACCGAGATGGTTCGTCGACACCCGTATTCCGTGGTGCTCTTCGACGAGTTCGAAAAGGCGCATCAGGACGTGGCCAATGTCATGTTGCAAATACTGGACGATGGGCGCCTGACAGATTCTCAGGGACGGACAGTGGACTTCAAGAACACTGTGGTGATCATGACCAGCAATATCGGCTCGCAATATCTTTTGGACATGGCTATGACCAAGCAGGGAGAAATTCCAGAGACCACGCGCAATTCGGTAATGGCCGAACTGCGAGCGCATTGCCGGCCGGAGTTCCTGAACCGGGTGGACGATATCGTGTTGTTCAAGCCTCTGACGCTGGCCGAGATCGGCAAGATCGTCGGGATACTTCTCGAAAGCCTTAGCCAGCGACTGGCCGAGAGGGACATAACGCTGACCATGACCGAACGGGCACGGGAGCTTGTCGCCAGAGAGGGCTACGATCCCGTGTACGGCGCGAGACCGCTCAAGCGGTTCTTGCAGCGAGAGCTGGAAACTCGCCTGGCGCGAGCCATTATTCGGGGCGACATCGAAGACGGCACACGTGTCACCGTTGACGCGGTAGACGGCGAACTGGTACTTGAGCCGGAAAGGGCTCCTGACCTTGCTGCCACGAGCGATCAGGATCGGTGACATTCATAGGCATCGACCGCGTCTCGGTCGGCGTCGGCCAAGAGCCGGGTACAATTTATCCGGCCCTTGGCCAATAATTGCGCCATCTATGAAGAGAAACTACATTGCAAGCACGTCGTTGATTCTGGCCGGCCTTATTGTGACGTCTGGCTCGGTAAGCGCGCGCGCCGCATTGAAGCCCCATCGGGCCGTTGGCGCGGTCAGTCTCATAACAACCGTCCGTGCAGGGAACAGCGCGTTGGTCGCTGCGGAAATCAAAGACGGCGCACCGATAAACGACACCGATAGCTTGGGCCGGTCGGCGCTGACATATGCGGCGATCGAAGGATCGGCGCCAATGGCCGAATCGCTCATTTCCGCTGGTGCCGACGTGAACGTTTCAGACAGTTCTGGCGCTACGCCGCTCATTTATACGGCACAAACCGGACAGGTGGACGTCGTCAAGCTTCTGATCGCAGCCAAGGCAAACCTGAATGCATCGGACGTTGAAGGGTATACGGCGCTTCTCATCGCCATTCGCAACAACCACCGGGAAGCCGCCAAGCTCCTGGTTCAGGGAGGGGCTCATCTCGACCAATGGGGAGGAGCAGAAGGAGACACGCCGCTTATGCTTGCGTCGCTGCAGGGTGAGGCGGACATTGTGCTGGATTTGGTAAAGGCTGGTGCCGACGTCAATGCGAAGGGCCGCGATGGAAGCACCTCCCTGATGGCCGCCGCACAAGAGTACCAGACGGGCATTGCGAAATATTTGCTGGACAAGAACGCATTGGTAAACTTGTCAGACCACGCCGGCAACACGGCGTTGCACCACGCGGCCGCATATACGGCCTGGGTGAGCATGGGTGACATGGCGGATTTGCTTATCGGAAACGGTGCGAACGTCAATGTCACAAACAACAATGGCGCGACGCCATTGATGCTGGCATCCGAGTTTGGGCATACGGGCATGGTCAGGTCCCTTTTGGCGCATGGCGCCAATGTTCACTTAAAGGCCAATGATGGCCAAACCGCTCTCTCGTGGGCGTCCGGCGCTGATGAAATCGCCCGAATGCTGCGGGGCGCGGGCGCAACGGAGTAATCTTTTCCCCGGCACATTATGAGTGCGCCGTAAATACGGACTGCGGTTTCGGCCCAGCCCGTCCCCATGTTTGTTTAGTCCATAAGGCTCACTGTGAGCCGATTTTATAGTTTGTAAAGGAAGTTGTCACATGCCAGTAAAGGAATCATTACCAACAATCGACGAAATGATGCGTCTGATTGGCGAAGCAGGAACGCGCCTTGTTGAAATCGAGGCGTCCGAAGGTGCTGCGGGAAACATCTCCGTTTATCTCGATTGGCCTTTGGAGATTGAGAAGTTCTTCCCCATCACCGAAACCTTTCCCCTCCCGCTTGCCGTGCCAGAGCTTTCCGGCAAAACCCTGCTCGTCACCGGATCAGGCAGAAGGCTGCGCGAAATCGGGCGAGACCCTGAAGCAAACCTATGCGTGCTGCGCGTCGACGCCAGCGGCAAATCAGCTACCAAGTTCACGTCCCAACGCTGCCTGTTCGAGCAGCCTACCAGCGAGCTTAACTCGCATCTCGCCGTCCATCGCAGCATGATCGCGAAGAGCAACCCGCATTTCCACGCCGTCATTCATGCGCAGCCGCTCTATCTGACCTATTTGAGCCATATCCATCGCTACCAGGACACGACCTACCTAAACCAGCACATTCTCCGATGGCAGCCTGAGACAATCGTGCAATTGCCAAAAGGCGTCGCTTTCCTGCCGTTCTTGCTGCCGGGATCTCAAGAGCTTATGGCGGCAACCGTCAAGCAGATGGGCGAGGGCTTTCGGGTGGTGCTGTGGGCAAAGCACGGTGTAATGGCCCGATCAGACGCATCGGTCAAGCGCGCCGCAGATCGTGTCGAATATGCCGAAACAGGTGCTCGATACGAGTATCTGAACATGACCAACCATGACCTGGCGGACGGCCTTTCGAATGACGAGCTTCGCCGTATTGCGGCCAAGTTCAAGCTCGACCAGCCGTACTTCTGATACAATGCCTGACACGATCATGGCGCACTCTGCCCTACGCTGTGCATCGTGTCAGGTATAATGCAAGGATTAACGACAAGTGTCGCACGGAGAAGCATGTCTCTTTCCATCCTTCAGGTCGCAACGGGCTTTCCCAACTGGGGCGGTACCGAACTTCATATCTTGAATTTGTCTCAGCAGCTCAGTCTGCGGGGCCACGATGTAACCATCGCGTGCCGCCCAGGCCGCTGGGTAGAAACACGGGCAAAGCAAATGGGGCTGCAAACGGTGCCCATTTCCGTGATGAGGCAGCACGACTGGCAGGATTTCGGAAAGCTTCGACATGTGCTGCGTGAGCGCAAGATACAGATCTTGCACGCCCACTGGAGCCTCGACACGGTTGTTCCAGGCTTCGCGGCTCTCGCCGAACATGTGCCGGTGCGCGTTTTGTCGCGGCATATGCCGTATCCGTTCAAAAACCGCATCGGAACGCTGTTGTACAGCCGCCTCCTTTTCACTCGAATGGTCAGCGTGTCCAACTCTGTCCGCGCCACGCTCGTGGGATGCGGTGTGCGCGAAGACCTTGTTGAGACCATTCACCATGGCACCGATGTCGAAGCGTTCGAGCGAACCACGGCCACTCCCGCCGATATGCGTCGCGAACTCGGCATTCCCGAGGAATCCGTGGCTATTGGAATCGTCGGGCGGGTAGCGCCTGAAAAGGGGCATGCCGTCCTTCTCGATGCGATCAAACAGCTCGATTCGAAGACGCCAGTGACGGTGGTGGTAATCGGCAACGGGCCAGATGACGATATCATTAGGGCCAAAGCCGCGCAGTTGCGCATTTCAGACCGTGTCATTTTCGTTGGCTTCCGAGAAGACATCAACAATGCCATTTCGGCTCTCGACATTGTCACAGTGCCATCCACGTGGAACGAACCGTGCAGCGCTGTGGTTCAGCAAGCGATGGCGCTCTCAAAGCCGCTGATTGGCACACGGACAGGCGGAACGCCCGAGATGGTGCTGGACGGCGAGACGGGGCTTCTTGTGCCACCGTCGGATGCCGCCGCTCTTGCAAATGCGATCAAAACGCTCTCGGAAAACCCAGATCTTCGTTCTGCGCTTGGTGTAGCAGGTCGCCAGAGAGTGGAACGCCTGTTTTCGCTGAAGGTGATGACGGACAAAATCGAAGACCTCTATCGCCGCGAGATGGGTGCCGCGCGCGGCGCAGACACATGGTCTGCACCTGCGGCCACGGCCCCCAGCCACCTGTTGCGCTAACGTCCCAACGCTTCGGCAGACCGCCGCAGAGACGCTATGGCACGCGCAAAACGCCAATATCTCTGTCTGACGGCTTCAATCCATTGCCCAAAGTGCTCTCATCGCGCGGTACGTGGCAGGAGCCTTCCTACCGCAGCTTGCACGTCCCGCACCTCGATAAGCCTCATGCATTGGTGAATCACCTTGTTTGAGCATGTCGGCAGGTCGCACGGGGCGCAAGGAATGGGCTTGACGAGGATGATGCCCCTGCCCGCTCCCCCGAGCGGTGCTCGCTCGTTTACCGGAGTTGGCCCAAAGAGGGCGACATACGGCCTGTTCAACGCGGCTGCCAGATGCATTGCGCTCGAATCTGGGCAAATGACCAGATCGGCCTGGCGCAGCAGGGCAATGTACTGCCTGACCGTGGTTCCGTCCGCCACCACAAGGGCATTGTTCTTAACGTTGCTCGCGATCTCGCGAGCCTGCTTGCCATTGCCCGGCCCGCAGGTAATCACGACCTGAGCATCGAAATCATCTTCGAGCCATTGTGCGATGCGTGCCGTGAACGCCAGATCAAACGTTCTGTTCGATGCCGTGGAAAATGGCGCAATCACCACGGTCGGCCGGTAGCTCACCAATCCATGCGTATGGCGAAAGCCCTCCGCGAATGGCAGCTCATCGTCCGTCTTTCCCACGGTCATGCACTTTGACGCAGGTGGGAAGCCGGCGATTTGGGTCGCCTGAAGAAAATGGTCGGTAGTATGCAGGCCGATCGCCTTTGGCTTTGGTATCGAATGGGAGTAGAGCCAGTGCAGCGCGGGAAGCGTTGGGGACGGAAACACGGCGACGGTGGCAGGCGCGGCGCAAAGGAAATAAGTCCACCATTTCTCGGCATGGCAGTTGATTACCACATCATAATGCCCGCTATTCATCTGCGCTCTGAGATCGCGCGTCCGTTTGATCCACGCAGGAACGTTGCCCTTTCGCAGAAGCCTCCGCCACTGCCCCGAATCGAGCGCGATCAAATTGTCGATAAGAGGATGGTTCGCTAAGACGTCGGCATGGCAAATGTCCACAATCCAGGTGATATGCGCATCTGGCTCTTTGGCGCGAATGGCATTCAGCATCGGCGTCGCCATCAGAATGTCGCCGATCGCCCACATCTTGATGATGAGCACTCGTGTCATGGCGTTCGTCGCACCTTTTGTGGACGTACACGGAGGGAAAGATACTGTGCGTAGCGTCCTGCGGCTGATGCGCACAGCGCGGCGCCTTGTCGAAATCTGCCATTGCCAAAGGCGCTCAGGCTCTCGCGCCACTGATCTCTTGCCTCGCGTCGCTTTTCCGTGACCACCAACCGCGCGTATCGCCACTCGGCGGTTTCCCGCAGGTCCGCTGGCAGATCGCCGGCTACGAGGCGCTTCCTGATCCTCATGCCCGCAGCAGACATTCTGCGCGTGTCGTGCGACCCTGCCGCATCGTGCCTTCGCCAGTCGATCACCACGGCATCGACGAATGCGAGATCCCCCAACCTAGTGATCCGAAGCCAAAAGTCCCAATCATCCAGCGGCACCGCGGCCGGGTCAAACGGGGCGGCAGCGGGCTGCAAAATGGCGTCAATCGCCTTGCGGCGGACGAGAGCCTGGCCGGGCGTGCAGATGAGGTTGTCGTAAACCACCATTGCAGCAGACGTCGGTTGTGCGCGGCCCGCAGTCACCACCGTCCCGAGTGAAAGCATGCGGCGATTGAAGTTCTGTATGGCGTCTTCTCCCGCGCCCAACGGAGCACCATCGGCGTCCACCCTTCTTGCCAGCCCATGAACACCGGGCATCTCAGGGTGACCGTCCAGATTCTGGGTCAACACACGAAGCGCGTCTTTGTGCCATATATCGTCGTGGTCGAGAAACGCCACAAACGCGCTGTCGCTGCCAATTTCCGCATAGCCCCTGTTTCGAGCCTCGGCAACGCCGGCGTTGCTTTGTGTGACCACCCTGAATCTGGCATCGGCATCCGCGAAACCACGCGCCACTTGCTCAGTATCGTCTCTCGAACCATCGTTGACTACCACTGCTTCCCAGTCCGTGAAAGATTGGGCCGCGACGCTGTTCAGCGTGTGCGTGAGAAAGGCACCTGCGTTGTAGGCAGGAATGACTATGCTGACCTTCATTTGTCGCTACCGGGCATTGCGCTCGCCATGGGAGAGGAGCCGGGGAGGGAGAGCCGCGTCCTGGCTTGCAGGCGGCGGCTGAAAAAGCCCGAGAAAATCGGCTTTCCAACGCCGCGTATGATATTTCAACACTCTTGGGTTTAATCGCACAGCTTGTTTGAGGGCATACTGCGCCCTGGCGATGTCACCGCGTGCAAGCGAGCTCTTTCCAAATCGGTAATACGCATCGGCATATTTTCGCCGGTGCTTCTCATAGGCGTCCCGAAGCAACGTGCTGGGATCTGCGGCGAGTATCTCGGTGCGTGCCGCCTCAAATTTCGCGCGAAGCTGCAACATCCCCTGCGAATGAAGCCATAGATCTGCGGACTTGCTGTTGTTGTGCACACGGTACCGCATGAGAGGCGCGTCTATATACGCGAACGGGAACTTGCGGGCCAGCCGGAAATTCAGCTCCCAATCTTCCCAGTCATACGACGGGTCGAACCATCCCACGTCATCCAGCGCACTGCGGCGAACCATCGAGCTCGATGGCATCACCACGCTTTCCACGAGCAGCATCGCAAGCGTGTCGGCCTTGATCTCGGCATCGGGTATTGCCACCCGCTCGCCCGTCGCCTTCGGGTTGCCGTCGACGTCCATGAGGACGAACGCCGTGTAGACCTGCGCCACGCCAGCATGTCGCTCGAGGACGTCCACCTCTGCAGCAGTTTTCTCAGGCAACCATGTATCGTCGCTGTCCAGCCACGCCAGATATTTGCCCTTTGACTCCCGAATTCCCGTGTTCCTCGCGGACGCCGTGCCACCGTTTTCCTGTCGAATGACGCGTATTTCGTTGCCGTACGATGCCAGCACGTCGTTGGTATCGTCCGTGCTGCCATCGTCCACCGCGATTATCTCGACAGGTTCGTATGTTTGCCGCAGCACACTGTCGATGGTGTCTCGGACAAGTGCGCCGCGGTTATAGCAGGGGATCACACAACTGACAAGAGGACTGTTCATAGGGCTGCAGTGCAAGAAACCGAACGGCTTCCATTATACTCAAATGTGCGGCTTACCGCCGACCGCCCAGCACCTGGCAGACGTCGACCAAGCGGCCGGGAATGGGCAGGTGCTGGCGCTCTTGGCTCCAGGCAAAGCGCGATCCGAGATAGTGGGCATAGATTTGCGCCCAAACGCGGGCGAGCTGTAGCGCGCTTGCCCAGTCTCGTTGCCCCGCACGCTCCCATGTCCATCTCCAACATTCGCGCGCGTTTCGGCGTTCCGCAGAGGCGTAGATACGCCGGTGGCGCCAAGTTGCCATGCGCCGCTGCTCGGCACTCAAGCCCGGCATCGCGTTGATCTTGATCCGCACCTTAGACTGCGCGGCAAAAGTGACGCACTCGTTCTTTGACGCGTTTCCGGCGTGCTGCCGCCAATCCAGCAGTATTTTGTCCACAAACGTGAAATTGCCGCGCAGGGAGAGACGAAGCCAGAGATCCCAATCGTCGCCCGACGCAACGGCTTGATCGAAGAGAATCCCATCCGCCGTTCGAACCGCCTCGCAAGCATCGCGTCGCACAAGCACCACGCCCGGTGTCGGAATACAGCAGTCGCAAATGAAATGGGCGAACGTGGTGGGTTCGGTTCGGTCGCTGGCGACGATTCTGCTACCGACCACCTTTCGCCGGTGCCAGCTCATCACAGTGCCGTCACCTTCACCGATAGGTTTTCCGGCCATGTCGGTCATTCGAGTAAGCCCATGCACCGCAACAGCACCGGGCGTGGCCGATAGCGCATCGAAAAGGCATTGAAGCGCTCCAGGCTTCCACGTATCGTCATGATCGAGAAACGTCAACAATTCGGACGATGGGTCCGCCTTGGCAAATCCAAAATTCCGCGCCGTCGCAACGCCGCCCGCTTCTTTGCGGAAAACACGGACACGGGGATCGCAGTCTGCATAGCGCTTGGCGATTTCAAACGTGTTGTCGGCTGAACCGTCATCGACGATCACATACTCGAAATCGGTGAACGTCTGGTTCAACACGCTGTCGATCGTGGTGGCGAGGTGCCGCGCGCCGTTGTACGCAGGGGTAATAATGCTAATCTTCATTTTGCATCCCGGCGGAGGAAATACGGGGCACTCTCCCGCAACAGCACGTCAATTCCACGCCTGGCAACAGCCAAACCCGTCGGTATCGCGTGGTCTGGATCACAGTATACCCGCCGCTCCCCCACCGTCCAGGCCGGCATCGCCCTGCGGGACACCTAGGCAAACCCCATCATTCGCTCATTTGCTGCGTACCGCTCACGACTACAAACGTAAGCATAATCTGTGCCATGCCGGAACCATGCGACGACCAATGGGCTATGGCACAACCGCGATTTTGCAATTAGCGCCGCTGTGCGCCCGATGAAAAACCGCGTTGAAATTGAAGGGCGAGCACGGGAACAAAGAACCTCTCCCCACAAAGTGGGGCGCTCGCCGCTCTTACATCCCTTCCTTTTTAGGGAAGGGACTGAGGGTTAGGTTCTTCGCGGAACCTCTTAGCCACAAAATGGGACCTTTCTTCCGGCCCGCGCAGGGAGCTGGGGAATCACGTGCTCGACCACCCCGACCGGCAGCCTTGGCTGGAGCGGCATGCAGACCGGATGGCCCTATATTCAGGAATCGGGATCCATGGACTGGGACTACTCCTACGTCTCCGGCGGCGACAACTACTGGCAAGGTTATAGCGATTACGGCTCTGGCGCCAGCCTGTCTGGTACTGGGGGCGCCGAAGCCATTGCAGCTTGGTCACCGTCGAGCGGCGAGGCACCATTTGGCGACGTGATACTTGAGGAGCAGGGCTTTGCCTACTGGGAGGCCTGGGATGTCGACGGCTTTTTCGACGTTCTACCGTCGCCAAACACCTTAGCCGACGACGGGCTCGGTGATCCGGACGCACTCATAAGTCCTAGTATGGGGCAGATCGGAGGCGGTGAGTGGCCGATTGACGACCAGGCTTTGTTTAAGGACACACCGGCCATCACCCCATGGCCGATCATCGGCGACACACGTTCGTGGCTTCTGCCACCGCGCAATCGTTCCGGACCTACCTCATGTTCCTTCCGCCGGGCGGAATTCGCGGATACGACCCAAAGAAGGCGCAGCAGGAAGCAGATGCGATGCTGCCGGAACATGTACTGCCTCACATAAGTATGACACCGAAGGTGCTCCGTGATCCCATCGTATCGGGCAGGTATAATGCCAATCGACGCATTGGCGCGACAGATCGGTGCTGCGGAGAATGTTCAATCCACTCGATTACCCTATTGTTTTCACAAAACCAAAGCGACTGACGGTCGAATCGGCTTGGAACAGCCATCTGCCGTTCGCGTTCTACCTTATCGACGCCTTACGACCAAAGACCATTGTTGAGCTCGGCACACATGCGGGCGGCTCGTACAACGGATTCTGTCAGGCCGTTTCAATGTTGGGCCTCCAAACACGGTGCTATGCCATCGACACATGGCAAGGCGATGCAAATGCCGGCCCGTACAAAGAGAACGTCTTTCTCGAAATATCCCGCTACCACGATCCGCTGTACAGCGGCTTTTCAACGCTGCTCAGAACAACGTTCGATTCGGCCAGACCAAAGTTCAAGAGCGAATCGATCGACCTTTTGCATATTGACGGGCTGCACACCTACGAAGCGGTAAAGCACGACTATGAGACATGGCGCGACGCCGTGCGCCCCGGCGGAGTGGTGCTGTTTCACGACACCGACGTGCGTGATCGTGGTTTCGGCGTATTTCGGCTGTGGGAAGAGCTGCGAAGCACCCATGCCCACTTCGAGTTTCACCACGGGTTCGGCCTCGGCGTTTTGATCGAGGGCGGCGACGTTTGCCCGGGTCTGTTGCCTTTGGTCGACGCGACTGACGACCAGGCAGAGCTGATTCGGATTTTTTTTGCGGCAGTTGGCACCCAATGGCACCTTGAGGCCATCGTTGGCGACAAATCTGCGGAGCTAGATCGCATTAAGCACAGCTCGGCCTACAAGCTCTTCCGAAAGCTGACGCCCCGATCTAAACGTTAACTGACATACAAACATAATCCGGGCCGGCAGAGTGAGATTACCATGACAGAATTGCTTTTGCAGCACCATTTCAGCGGCGCACTCGGCGGTGCGAAGATCAGCGGCGATGGGACGCCGCTTGCACAAGCCGTCACAGTGACGGCCAACGCATGCGATGACGGCGTCGAATACCGGTTTCCTGCGGGAATCCTCGCGAAGACCCGCTATTTGACATGGGACACGATTGTCGACGGCGAAGACCTGGTGACCTTTTTGCTGACGCTTTACGAAGCCGCCTCGCCGCGCTGTTTCACGCTCTCCTATTCTGCCCTCAATCACTGCCAGGCACGGGCGAGAATGTCCATGGACGCGGTGAACCAGAATGTGTGGGCTTTTCCCCGCGAGGGTGCCTGGCTCAAGCCGATCTGTGGCGGCGATGCTATTGATGTTGCCCAAGTCAATCGCATCTCGATCACGGTACTGCGCAAGGCGCATGGCGCTGTCACATGGCGTCAAACCCATCCCGTGGCATCGACCGATCAGCCGCCGATGCTGGAAACGCCGATTCTCACCCATGGCCCCCTCTTGGACGAGCTTGGGCAGAGTGCCACTCGGGTATGGAAGGGCAAGTGTGCCAATCGCGGAGAAATGGTCCACGAATTGCTTCGTCAGCACGCTGTCGCCGTTTCCCAGAAGCACTTGGCGGATCGCGACACCTGGGGCGGATGGATAAACGGCCCGCAACTGCCACCAACCGGCTGGTTTCAAACACACAATGACGGCAATCGGTGGTGGCTGGTGGATCCTGACGGGCACCTTTTCTGGTCGTCCGGCCTTGATTGCGTCAATCCGTCCGTCCCATCCGCTGTGAGCGGCCTCAAGTCGGCTCTCACTTTCTTGCCACCGGACGGAACGCCGGGGGCGATCACAAACTCAGGGATGGGCGAATCTGCGGACTATATGCGTTCAAACCTCGCAACAGCATTCGGCAACGAGGATTGGTATGTGAAATGGGCGGACCTGGCTTACGGGTTTATGCGCAGCCACGGCTTCAACACCGTCGCGAACTGGTCGGACTGGAAGACTGCCTCGTCACGCCACGTTCCGTATGTTCGCCCACTTGAAGGGACATGGAAACGAACACCACTGGTGTTTCGCGACTTTCCCGACGTCTTCGATCCCGCTTTTGCAGAGGATTGCCGAGATTGGGCCGGGCAACTGGCAGAAACAGCGCTCGATCCCGCAATGATCGGATACTTTTTGATGAACGAGCCGACTTGGGGGTTTGCCAACATGTGCCCGGCCGAGGGCATGCTCCGCAACACGCAGACGTGCTGCTCGCGAACGATGCTGGCCGAGTCTCTCAATCGCGAAGCCCCTACGGATCAAGACCTGTCAGCAAAATGGGCCATGCATGTCACATATGCCGAGATAAAGGCGGGTTTGTGGACGGCGCCGTTCAGCGCCGAGGCCCAGGCTGATCTTCAGGGCTTTAGCAGCACGATGGCCGAAAAGCTCTTTGCCGACTTGTCACAAAGCTGCAAGGTCATTGATCCTCATCACCTCAATCTGGGCGCACGATATTACACGGTGCCACCTGCATGGGCCACTGCCGCGATGAAGGCGTTCGATTGCTTCAGCTTCAACTGCTACGCACAATCGGTGCCCCACGACCAGATGAGCCGGATCAGCAACCAGTTGAGCCTTCCGGTGCTAGTGGGCGAATGGCACTTCGGAGCGCTGGACGTGGGCTTGCCGGGAAGCGGCATCGGCCATGTTGCGAGCCAGGAAGACCGTGGAAAGGCGTTTCGCGCATATGTTGAAGATGCTGTCGCCGAGCCCTGTTGTGTTGGGGTCCACTATTTCACGCTCTACGACGAATCGGCACTCGGAAGGTTTGATGGGGAAAACTGGAACATCGGCTTGATAGACGTCTGCCACAGGCCGTACTCGCCCATGACCGATGCCGCACGTCTCACTCACGAACGGCTCTACGAAATCGCAAGCGGCTCGATAGCGCCCACAGAAGACAAACCATCCTACCTGCCACTTCTGTTTTTCTAAGGGGAAAGGGCAACGTAAGGACGGGCGATTCACTTGATAAGCACGATCCGATGACAAGACCCGGTTATACGTGGTCTACGGATGAAGTGTTAGGCGAATACAACGATTGTCCCGGGACGAGAGCCGCAGTAGTACCAGAAGACTCTGTACGCTTCAGGGGTTTTATTTTCAACGCATGCTTCCCAGACCCTCTCATTGTCGGGTCCCTTTTTCGAAGTATACTCGTGAACATAAAGCGATGGATGTCTAAGATTAGTTTCCATCAACCCTAACGTCTTCAGAACCTTCTTAAGCTTGGCTGGATTATCGCGCTTAATCACATCGAGATCATGCTTGGCTTCGCCTGTTAACTCCAGATCGAAGAGCATCAGTCATCAATCTTTATA
>Ga0255356_1001262_pt1 | contig 16212 bp, 18 predicted proteins | sample HBST100metaG_FD_189944 | JGI IMG/M metagenome (GOLD analysis project Ga0255356, IMG submission 189944) | Peat soil microbial communities from Stordalen Mire, Sweden - H.B.S.T100 | ecosystem: Environmental > Terrestrial > Soil > Wetlands > Peat | place: Sweden: Norrbotten County, Stordalen Mire... | reverse complement strand
TTGCCGATACGGCCGACCCCCGCGAGGCGGCGGTCGAGGAAGGCGAGGGTATTCTCGGAGTCGGCCGAGGTATCGTTCAGCCAGTAGAGCAGCGTGGCGAGGTACACGGCCCCCAGGCTGGCGCGTTTGGTGTACCAGGAGAAATCGGCGGATTTGTCCCCCGCGGCATACCAGATGGAATCGGTGCTGGCGGCCACGATCCGCGCCAGGCGCGGCGCTTGCAGCGGCAAGCTCAGCCAAGCGAGGGCGCGGCGGATGGCTTCCTTATCACAAGCGGTTTGCTCCAGCCGCAGGGCCAGCACGGCACGCACGCGGGCGGTCAGGCGCTCAGTTTCCAGCCCGGCGGCACGCACGGCCTCTATCATGCGGTCATCGGCAAGGGCGAAATAGGCTTCGATCATCTCCCCGCCACCGGCAAACACCAGCGCCGCCTCCGCCGGGTCTCGCCCAACCTCCGCCAGCGCATGGGCCAGCGCCTTGCGGGTCCAGCCCTCGAAGGCGATGTGGGGCACCAGCGCGTCGAGCACCTGGGCGGTTTCATCGTCGATATGCATCAAATGGTCTCCGGCAATGGCGCGGGGTGGCGCTCCAACTCCTCATTATAGCCGAAATACCGGAAATCCTCCATCCGCATCGGGTAAAGCACGCCATCCAGATGGTCCGTCTCGTGCTGCGCCACCCGCGCGGCGAAACCGGTGAGGGTTTCCTCGAACCCCGCGCCATCCGCGTTCAGGCCGGCGAGACGGATGGCGGCATAGCGCGGCACGGCGGCGCGCAGCCCGGGGATGGAGAGGCACCCCTCCCAGCCCAGCACCTGAGCCGAGTCCAGCGGCGTGATCTCGGGGTTGATGACCGCGCGCAACGGCAACGCCCGGCCCGTATCGCTACGCGTGGCGGGCACATGAAACAGGAACAGGCGGAGACTATTATACACTTGCGGCGCCGCCAGCCCCACGCCCCCGGCATCAGCCAGAGTCTCGGTCATATCCGCCAGCAAGCGCCGAATCTCGGGTGCCGTGGGGTCTTCCACCATGGCCGCGCGGGCGAGCAAAACCGGGTGCCCCATGCGGGCGATTTTGAGAATTGCCATATTTGCATGATTGCAACAGCAGAAATGATTTGGCGATAGCAAAATCTATGCTATAGCCCGCCTCAGTTTGCGGACCCGGCCTTAATTGGCCGCGTTTCGCGCTTGGTTTTTTGTCAATCTTTTTCTATGTGGAGCAGGCGGCCCAGTGCAAGTTCTCGTCCGTGATAATAACGTCGATCAGGCGCTGAAGGCGCTCAAGAAGAAGCTTCAGCGCGAGGGCGTGTTCCGCGAGATGAAGCTTCGCCGCCACTATGAAAAGCCCTCCGAGCGCCGCGCTCGCGAAGCTGCCGAGGCCGTGCGCCGCGCCCGCAAGATGGAGCGTAAGCGCATCGAGCGCGAAGGCTTCTAAAACCTTTTCAAAAGGTTACCCGTTTAAAGAAGCCGTGGATGCGCCTGCACCCACGGCTTTTTGCTGTCCGGGGCTTCAGCCCTTCTGCAACACCAGCACAAAACTCCCATCCGCCTGGGGCAAAAGCTCCAGCGGGTCATGCCCCTGGTCCGCTGCGGCACGGGGCACGTTGCGCAGCGGGTCCTCGCCGCGCAATCGCACCAGCAGAATTTCCCCCGTCTGCATTGTGTCCAGGGCAAGACGGGTGCGCACGAACGTCATCGGGCAGGTCTCCGCCGTAATATCGATGGCTTTATCATGCGCTGGCAGGCCGGATAATGGCATAGCAATCCTCACATAAGGCTGGACCGGAACAAAAACTTGGGCCACAAGGCACGGCGATGGATATAAGCATCGAGCGCCTGTGCATAGAGAACGGGCTGAAGATGACAGGACCGCGCCGGGTCATCGCGCGCGTATTGTCTGAGGCAACCGACCACCCGGATGTGGATGAGCTGCACCGGCGGGCGAACCGTGTCGACAGCAAAATCTCGCTGGCCACCGTGTACCGCACCGTGCGCCTGCTGGAATCCAAGGGCATTCTCGCCCGGCGGGATCTCGGCAGCCGGCGCGCGCGCTACGAGCCCAGCGGCGAGCGCACCCATTTCCATTTGGTGGACAAAGACAGCGCCACGGTGGTGGAGTTCTCCTCACCGCAGGCGGAAGCCCTACTGCGCGAAATCGCGGCGAACCAGGGCTTCGAGGTCGACGTGATCAAAATCGAGCTGTTCGGCCGGCGGATGGCCAAATGAATCAGAGCGTAGTCCCCGAATTACCGCGCTTTACCGTTGGCAACGCCGCCCCCGGCTTTCCCGAGCTGCGCGCGGGCAATCTCGGCGTGCGCTTGGCTATTTCAGCGGCGGAGCTGGATGCCGTGCAGGCGCTCCGCTACCGCGTGTTCTACGAAGAGATGGGCGCGAAGCCGGATGCCGTAACCGCGGCATCGCGGCGCGACGCCGATGAGTTCGACGCCATCGCCGACCATCTGCTGGTGGTGGACCACGATCTGGGCGAAGGCGCGAACAACGTCGTCGGCACCTACCGGCTCATCCGCCAGGAGGCGGCGGAGAAATTCGGGCGCTATTATTCAGAGAGCGAGTACGACATCTCGGCCCTGAAGCGCTTCCCCGGCACCAAGCTGGAGCTGGGCCGCAGCTGCACCGCCACGGCCTACCGCTCGCGCGCCGCCATGCAACTGCTCTGGCGCGGCATCGCGGCCTATGTCTTCCATTATGGCATCGACCTGATGTTCGGCTGCGCCAGCCTCTCGGGCACCAACCCCGAGGCGCTGGCCGAGGAGCTCACCTACCTCGCCACCCACCACATGGCCCCCGAATCCGTCCGCCCGCGCGCGCTGCAAAGCCGCTACGTGGAAATGCGCCGGCTCGACCCCGCCGGCATCGACCCCAAACAGGCATTGATGCGGCTGCCGCCTCTGGTAAAAGGCTATCTTCGCCTTGGCGGTTTCGTCGGCGATGGCGCCGTGATCGACAACCAGTTCAACACCACCGATATCGCCATCGTGGTGCAGACCGACCTGGTGACAGATAAATATTACCGGCACTATGAGCGGGAAGCCCGCTAAAGTGCAAATGAGGCCGCGCGCGGAAAGCGCCCAGCCATAGAGGAACCCATAATGGCCGAAGATGATCTGAACGTGACAGAATCGCTGTTGCCCTATGACGATTGGACACAGGACGCGCTGCGCCAGGTTGTGGTAAGCGCGATCCGTCATGTCGCGCAAACCGGCTTACCAGGCGAGCACCATTTCTATATCACGTTCAAGACCGCCTATCCCGGCGTGTCCATTCCCGACCGGCTGCGCGTGCAGTACCCGGAGGAAATGACGATCGTGCTGCAGCACCAGTTCCATAGCCTGAGCGTGGACGACGAAGGCACCGTGATGTCCGTCGGCCTCTCCTTCTCCGGCATTCCCAGCACGCTCATCATCCCCATCGCCGCCATCAGCAGCTTCGCCGACCCGGAAGTGCGCTTTGGCCTGCAGTTCGAGGTCACGGTGCCCGAACCGGTGAAGGTGGCCGATATCCCCGCCCCGGAGGGTGACGATGTCCCCTCCCGCCCGAATGACGGCCCCGCTGATGTGGTGAGCCTGGACGCTTTCCGTAGACGACAGAAAGACTGAAACCATGAATGCAGAGACAAAGCGCAGCCCCGGTTTTGCCTACTCACCGATGTTCCCGCTTGGCGAGGACACGACGAAATACCGTAAGCTAGACATTGCTGGTGTTTCGACCATCGAGGTTGATGGCAAGACCGTGCTGAAAGTAAGCGCCGACACGCTCTCCGAACTCGCCTTCGCCGCGTTTCACGATGTCTCGCATCTGCTGCGCCCGGCGCATCTGGCGCAGCTCGCCAAAATTCTGCAAGACCCCGAAGCCAGCGAGAATGACCGCTACGTGGCGCTGGAATTCCTGAAGAACGCCACCATCGCCGCCAAGGGCGTGCTGCCCATGTGCCAGGATACCGGCACGGCGCTGGTGTTCGGCAAAAAAGGCCAGCGCGTCTGGATTGAGGGCAACGAGGAAGAAGCCTTCTCCTGGGGCGTGCACCGCACCTATACTGAAACTAACCTGCGCTACTCGCAGATGGCCCCGCTTTCGATGTTCGAGGAAAAAAACACCGGCGACAATCTGCCGGTGCAGTTCGACATTATGGCCTCGCCCGGCGACTACCATGCCGATGAGTTCCTGCTGCAATTCATCGCCAAGGGCGGCGGCTCGGCCAACAAGACCTATCTGTACCAGGAAACCCGGGCGACGCTGACGCCGGAGAAGATCTACACCTTCCTGGAAGCCAAGATCAAAACCCTCGGCACCTCCGCCTGCCCGCCTTACCATCTCTGCATCGTCATCGGCGGCACCTCCGCCGAGTTGAACCTGAAGACGGTGAAGATGGGCTCGACCAAGTATTACGACGCCCTGCCCACCACCGGAGACCGCACGGGCCACGCCTTCCGCGACCTGGAAATGGAGCAGAAGGTTCTGGAGATCACCCAGAAAATCGGCATTGGCGCGCAGTTCGGCGGCAAATATTTCTGCCACGATGTCCGCGTCATCCGCCTGCCGCGCCACGGCGCCTCCCTGCCCATCGGCATCGGCGTGTCCTGCTCGGCTGACCGCCAGATCAAGGCCAAGATCACCAAAGACGGCGTGTTCCTGGAGCAGCTGGAAACCAATCCCGCGAAATATCTGCCCGAGATCACCGACGAGCATCTCGGCGGCGATGTCGTCGCCATCGACCTGAACCGGCCGATGAAGGATATCCTGGCGGAACTCTCCAAGCACCCGATCAAGACCCGCGTGGCACTCACCGGCACCATCGTCGTGGCGCGCGACATCGCGCACGCCAAGCTGAAAGAGCGGCTGGATGCCGGCCAGGGCCTGCCCGACTACATCAAGAACCACCCGGTGTATTACGCCGGCCCGGCGAAGACGCCGGAAGGCTTGCCCACGGGGAGCTTCGGCCCCACCACCGCCGGGCGCATGGATTCGTATGTCGAGCAGTTCCAGGCCGCCGGCGGCTCGCTCATCATGCTGGCCAAGGGCAACCGCTCCAAGGCCGTGCGGGATGCCTGCCACAAGCATGGCGGCTTCTACCTCGGCTCCATCGGCGGCCCCGCCGCCGTGCTGGCGCAGAACAACATCAAGAAGGTCGAGGTGCTGGAATACCCGGAGCTCGGCATGGAAGCCGTTTGGAAGATCGAGGTGAAGGACTTCCCCGCCTTCATCGTGGTGGATGACAAGGGCAACGATTTCTTCGCGGATCTCGCTTAACCCCATGAAATTCACCGTCGACCGTATCGACCATGTGGTCATGACCTGCCGTGACATGAACGTCACGGCAGGCTGGTATCAGCGTGTGCTGGGCATGGAGCGCGAGGAGTATGGCGGCAAAAACCGCACGGCCCTACGCTTCGGCGCCCAGAAGCTCAACCTGCACGAGGTGGGTCACGAAGTGATCCCCCATGCGCAGGAGGCCAAACCTGGCACGCTCGATCTCTGCCTCGTCGTCGCCGTGCGCCCCGAGGACGTCATCGCCCAACTCCACGCCTGCGGCGTCTCCATTGAGCGCGGGCCTGTCTCGCGCATCGGGGCGCTGGGCGACATCATGTCAGTCTATTGCCGCGACCCGGACGGCAATCTCATCGAACTCGCCTCGTATCTGGGGGCATAATTCCATGGGTATGTGCGCCAAGGGGACTCAGTCCCCTTGGAACCCCCGCTCAAGGCGGAACCTTGAGCATCTCCAGACATGCCGAATGAGCGCGTTCCAAGGGCTGGCCCTTGGACCCTGGGGCCAGAAAGACAGCATCCCCTTGGCGCATAATCCATGAAACTATCCGATTTCGATTACGACCTGCCACCCGAGCGCATCGGCGTGACGCCTGCCCGGCCACGGGATTCAGCGCGTCTGCTGCATGTGGCAACAGACGCGCTGCATGATTACACCATGCGCGACCTGCCCAGCCTGCTGCGCCCCGGCGATCTGCTGGTGGTGAACGATACCAAAGTGATTCCGGCACAACTCACCGCCATGCGCGGCGCCGCCAAAATTGGCATCACGCTGGACCGGCGGCTTGATGACGGCTCTTGGCGCGTGCTGCTGCGCAACGCCAAGCGCGTGCGCGTGGGCGATACACTGGTCATCGCCCCCGATTTCTCCGCCGAGGTGCTGCAAGTTCTCGATGGCGGTGCCGCCGTCCTGCGGTTCACGGCCGATGATTTTTACACCGCCCTGGCCCGCTCAGGCGCGCTGGCATTGCCCCCCTATATCGCCCGGCCCGAGGGGCTGACAGCGCAGGATGCCTCCGACTACCAAACCATGTTCGCCGCGCATGAGGGCGCGGTCGCCGCCCCCACGGCGGGGCTGCATTTCACGCCGGAATTGCTGGCGGCCCTGGCGGCGCGCGGCGTGGAAACCGTCCGCGTAACCCTGCACGTGGGCGCCGGCACCTTCCTGCCCGTGCGGGTGGAGGATGTGACGCAGCACAAAATGCACGCCGAGCGCGGTTTCGTCACGGCGGAAACAGCCGCGAAGATCAACGCCACCCGCACGGCTGGCGGGCGCATCATCCCCGTTGGCACCACGGCGCTGCGGCTGATCGAGTCGGCCGCGGATGAAACCGGCACCCTCCACCCGTTCAACAGCGAGACGGACATCTTCATCCTCCCCGGCTACCGCTTCAAGGTTGCCGATCTTCTGGTCACTAATTTCCATTTGCCGCAATCCACGCTGCTGATGCTGGTTTCGGCCTTCGCGGGTATTCAGCGCATCCGGGAGGCGTATGCCCACGCCATCGCCGCGAAATACCGTTTCTATTCCTATGGCGATGCCTGTCTGCTGGAGCGCGCATGAAGTTTTCCTTTGACCTGCTGGCCGCTGACGGCACCGCCCGCGCCGGCACGCTGCACACAGCCCATGGCGACGTGCCTACCCCCACCTTCATGGCCGTGGGCACGGCGGGCACGGTAAAAGCCATGACCGCCGATTCCGTGCGCGCCACCGGCGCCAAAATCGTGCTCGGCAACACCTACCATCTCATGCTGCGCCCAGGTGCTGAGCGCGTGGCCAAGCTCGGCGGCTTGCATAAGATGATGGATTGGCCAGGCCCAATCCTCACCGACTCAGGCGGCTTCCAGGTCATGTCGCTCGCCAAGCTGCGCAAGCTCGATGAAAGCGGCGTCACCTTCCGCTCGCATATCGACGGCGCGCCCTACCACCTCACCCCTGAACGCTCCATGGAAATCCAGCATCTTCTGGATTCCACCATCACCATGGTGCTGGACGAATGCACAAAATTCCCCGCCACGCATGCCGAGGCAGCGGAATCCATGCGCCTTTCCACCCGCTGGGCGAAGCGCTCGCGTGACGCCTTCATCCCGCGCGAGGGATACGGCCAGTTCGGCATTGTCCAAGGCTCCACCTACCAAGACCTGCGCCACGAATCCGCGGACGCCCTGGCGGCGTTGGATTTCGAGGGCTACGCCATCGGCGGCCTCGCCGTGGGTGAAGGCCAGGAGATGATGTTCTCGGTGCTGGACTACACCACGCCGATGCTCCCCCAGAACAAGCCGCGCTATCTCATGGGTGTCGGCACGCCGGACGACCTGCTCGGCGCGGTGGCGCGCGGGGTGGACATGTTCGACTGCGTGATGCCCACCCGCGCCGGGCGCACCGCGCGCGGCTTCACCTCGCACGGCATCTTCAACCTGCGCAACGCAAAGTTCCAGGACGACACAAGGCCTTTGGACGAGAGCTGCCCCTGCCTGTGCTGCACCCGGCACACCCGCGCCTACCTGCACCATCTCTTCCGCTGCGAGGAAATGCTGGGGCCAATGCTGCTCACCACCCATAACCTCACCTATTATCAAACACTCATGCAAGGCGCCCGCACCGCAATTCTCGCTGGAAATTACACCGAATATTGCGATACAACGCGCGCGGGCTGGACCAGGGGAACCGAAAATGACGGATGACCGCTACACCGGGCTGCAACAGCTCGGCCAGAAAACCGCCGCCCCGCAAAGCCCGGAAGAGGCCGTGCTGGAGCGCGTGCCCGCCAGAACCGGCGGCAAGAATGTGGTCGTGCGCTTCGTCTGCCCGGAATTCACCTCCCTCTGCCCGCTCACCGGCCAGCCGGATTTCGCGCATATCGTCATCGACTACATCCCCGATGAATGGCTGGTGGAAAGCAAGTCGCTGAAGTTGTTCTTCCACTCCTTCCGCAACCATGGCGGCTTCCATGAAGCCTGCACGCTGATGATCGCGGACCGGCTGATCGAGCTGCTGGCGCCCAAATGGCTGCGCATTGGCGCGTATTGGTACCCGCGTGGCGGCATCCCCATAGACGTCTTCTGGCAGACCGGCGCCCCGCCCGAAAACGCCTGGATTCCCAGCCAAAACGTACCCCCTTACCGTGGCCGGGGCTGACCTAAAACGCCAAATCGCCGCCAAGGCCGAGGCGCTCGGCTTCGGCGCCATCGGCTTCTGCGCCGCCACCCTGCCGCCGGAGCGCCGCCAAGGCCTGCGCGAGTTTCTCGCCGCCGGGCACCACGGCAGCATGGGCTGGATGGAAGCCCGCGCCGACGAACGCGCCAACCCGCAAACCCTCTGGCCCCAGGCGCTGAGCGTCATCTCCCTCGGCCTCTCCTACGCCCCGCCGGGCAACCCCCTGGCCAATCTCGAAACCCCGGCAATCGGCAACATCTCCGTCTACGCCCGCAACCGGGATTATCACAACATTATCAAGGGCAAGCTCAAGCATCTGGCGCAATTCATCGCCGCACAGGGTGCTGGGGTAAAAGTCTTCGTGGACACCGCCCCGGTGATGGAAAAGCCCCTGGCGCAGATGGCCGGGCTAGGCTGGCAGGGCAAGCACACCAACCTCGTCTCCCGCACCCACGGCTCCTGGCTGTTCCTGGGCGAAATCTTCACCACCCTCGCCATAGAGCCAGACCAAGAGCACACAAACCGCTGCGGCTCCTGCCGCGCCTGCCTCGATTCCTGCCCCACAAGCGCCTTCCCCGCGCCCTACCGGCTCGATGCCCGGCGCTGCATCTCCTACCTCACCATCGAGCATGCCGGGCCCATCCCCGAAGACTTCCGTGCCGCCATGGGCAACCGCATCTACGGCTGCGACGACTGCCTCGCCGCCTGTCCCTGGAACAAATTCGCCCAAGCCGGGCGGGAGGCAAAACTGGCCGCGCGCGGCGACCTCACCGCCCCCTTATTAGCCGAGCTGGCGGCGCTGGACGATGCCGGCTTTCGCCAGACATTCTCCGGCTCCCCAATCAAGCGCATCGGCCGCAACCGCTTCGCCCGCAATGTCGCCATCGCCATCGGCAACAGCGCCGACCCCGCCTTGCTGCCCGCCGCTCAAGCCCTGGCGGCGGATGCGGACCCGGTGGTGGCGGAGGCCGGGGCATGGGCAACCGCAAGGCTTGGCCTAAAAACAGTCCCGTAACTTTCTTTTGGAGATATTTACCCAAACAAGCCCATGAAGCGATAATGAAACATTTATTTTTGTCATTTCACACCAGAACTCATTACTATTTCAACTTTTTTCATTGACCTTTATTTTTTCATTCCCCACGCCCGCAACCACAGGCTAACAGCAGAGTTGACATATCCGGAATGAATTGTCTTTACTTAATGTAACGGCAACATAAGGTTATTCGTAATGTGCTTAAAACAATATAGGCTTATTACAGTTTCGAGCTTTTTACTGCTCTCCGCCTGTCAGCAACCCGGGGCCAATCTGGCGGCGAATGTTTATCAGGCTGACCAAGTTAACCAGTCCCAGAACGCTAAAGTCATTACCATCCTATCCCTTTCGCCCGCCAAGGTCGAAGTCAGCAATGCCCAAAACCAGCAAACCGCGCAGATTGCGGGCGGCCTCTTGGGCGCTGTCGCGGGCGGCTTGGTCGGCGCCAATGTTGGCGGCGGCGGTGTTGGCACTGGGCTCGGCGGCGCGGCTTTGGGTGGTGTCGGCGGCGCTGCCGCTGGGTCACTCGTGCCGTCAAGCACGCTGGTCGACGGCGTAACGATTGGCTATACCGAAGATGGAAGCATCCACACCTCAACGCAAGTCGGCGAAGTGTGCCAGTTCAAGGAAGGTCAGGCGCTCGTGGTCATCACGCAGCAGAATGAAATGCGCGTACAGCCGAATTCTGCCTGCCCGGTCAAAAACAGCTAAATAAACCATTTCAATATGTTTGTAGTATAATATGAAGTATTTTGCTGCGACTTTGGTTTTCGTTTCACTTTCCGTCCAGGCATTCGCCCAAGAGAGCCAAGATCAGATCAACGCCGGAATTGCCGCCATGGCACAGGCGCAGGATCAGAATCAGGCGCAGGCCGAAGCGCAGCAAGAGGCTCAAGAGCATGCCGAGGCCAACGCTGAGGCCAGACAAAGGGCGCGGGAAGCCGCCGCCGAACGCAGGCAGGCCGCCGCAGCCGCTGCCGCTCACGCAGAAGCGGAAGCGGACAAAAAGCGTGATCAAAATTTCCAGGACCAAGAGCGGCAGATGGTTCTTGAACAGCAGCAGATCGAACTGCAAAAAGAACAAACTGACGCGAACCGTGAAAACGACATCATAAATGCACAACTGAAACAGCAGGACGCGCAAGCTAATGTGGTTCAGTCTCAGGCCGACACAAATAAAATCACGGCCCAGGCGGACGCCACGGCAACCGTGGACCAGGCCCAAGGCGCACAAGCCCTGATGACCGACACCGGCAAGGCAACCCTGAAAAAATCCGGCGGATTTTTGGGCCTGGGTGTCGGGAATTAACGCCACCCCCTCGCTGGCCCGCCACGGCGCCATTTTTTGGACGAAGCCCCCGTTACTCCATTATCTTCCCTTCTTCCCGCAAACGCGTTAATCCCTTCGCCCATGAGCTGGCTCACCGAATTCGTCCGCCCCAAAATCCGCACCCTGCTTGGCCGCAAGGAGGCGCCGGATAATCTCTGGCACCAATGCCCCAAATGCCAGCAGATGATCTTCCACCGCGAGCTGGAAGCCGCCAAGAAGGTGTGCCCGCATTGTGGCCACCACATGCGCGCCACCGCCACCGAGCGTCTGGCCTGGACCTTCGATGACGGCGCCTACACCCGCATCGACCTGCCGAAGGCCGTGCCGGACCCGCTGAAATTCCGCGACCAGAAGCGCTATGCCGACCGCCTGAAGGAAGCCCGCGACAAGACCAAGCAGGATGACGGGCTGCTGGTGGCGCATGGCACCATCGGCGGCAACCGCGCCGTGGTCGCCGCCATGTCCTTCGAGTTCATGGGCGGCTCCATGGGCGCCGCCGTGGGCGAGGGCCTGGTGGCCGCCGCCCGCCTGGCCGTGCTGCAATCCGCCCCGCTCATCGTCTACACCGCTTCCGGCGGTGCGCGCATGCAGGAGGGCGCGATCAGCCTGATGCAGATGCCGCGCTCCATCATCGCCAGCCAGATGGTGAAGGAAGCCGGGCTCCCCTACGTCGTGGTGCTCACCGACCCCACCACCGGCGGCGTCACCGCCTCCTTCGCCATGCTGGGCGACATCCAGATCGCCGAGCCCGACACCCTTATCGGCTTCGCCGGCGCCCGCGTCATCGAGCAGACCGTGCGCGAGAAACTCCCCCCCGGCTTCCAGCGCGCGGAGTATCTGTTCGAGCACGGCATCATCGACATGGTGGTGAAGCGCGGCGAGCTCACCGCCACGCTGGCCCGGCTCATCGACTTCACCACCGCGCATAAGCGGCAGGCGGCTTGAGCTGCGCCCCGGCGCACGGGGATGCTGCCTCCTCGCGCATAAAGGTCAGCGCCGCGCTGGAGCGGCTGCACAATCTCTACCCCAAGCTCATCGACCTGAAGCTGGACCGGCTGGTCCGGCTGCTGGCCGATCTCGGCAACCCCGAGCGGCATCTGCCCCCGGTCATCCACGTGGCGGGCACCAACGGCAAGGGCTCGGTCTGCGCCTTCATCCGCGCCGTGGCCGAAGCCGCCGGGCTGAAGGTGCATGTCTACACCTCCCCGCATCTGGTCCGCTTCAACGAGCGCATCCGCCTGGCGGGCAAGCTCGTCACGGATGAGCAGCTCGCCGAGGCGCTGGACGCCATTGAGGCCGTGAACCAGGGCAACCAGATCACGGTATTCGAGGCCATCACCGCCGCCGCCTTCTGGCTGTTCGCGCGCGTGCCAGCCGATCTCTGCGTCGTGGAAGTCGGCCTTGGCGGCAGGCTGGACGCCACTAACGTCGTCACCCCCGCCGCCTGCGCCATTACCGCCATCTCGCTGGATCATCAGGACTTCCTGGGCGCCACGCTGGAGATCATCGCCGGCGAGAAGGCGGGCATCATCAAGCCCGGCATCCCCGTCATCACCGGCTTCCAGCCGCCCGAGGTGCTGGCCCGTATCGCCGCCATCGCGGCGGAAAACCATGCCCCCTGCCTGCGCCGGGGCCATGAATGGAGCGCCGAACCCACCCCCGCCGGCATGGTGTTCGATAGTCTCGCCCTGCCCCGCCCTGCTTTGGCTGGCGCGCATCAGGTGGAGAACGCCGGCATCGCCCTGGCATCGCTGCGCGCCGCGGGCTTCACCATCCCGCCCGAGGCCATCGCCACCGGCCTGCGTACCGCTGAATGGCCCGCCCGCCTGCAACGCCTGCGCGGCAGCCTCGCCAAAGCCCTGCCCCCCGGTTCGGAATTATGGCTCGACGGCGCCCACAACCCCGGCGGCGCCGAAACCCTTGCCACCCAGCTGCAGGAATGGGGCACCCCCACCACCCTCATCCTCGGCATGAAGCAGTCCAAGGACGTATCGGAGTTCATCCGCATCGTCAGCCCGCACGCGGCCAAACTCTACGCCGTGGCGGAGCCGGAGCAGCATCTGGCCCTGCCGGTGGAGAAAATCATCGAGGCCTCGGGCGGCATCGCCACCCCCGGGCCCGACATACGCGGCGCCCTGGCCCAGATCACCGCCCCCACGCGGGTGCTCATCTGCGGCAGCCTCTACCTCGCGGGCGAGGTGCTGAAGCTGGACGAGGCTTCCCCCTAACCCTTCAGCGCCGCCGCCAGCCAATCCCGCACCGCCTGGGTGTTGCCGCCGAAATCCCGTGACACATGCAGCCCCTCGCCGCCAAGCTCATTGGCCTTGGTGATCGCGGGTTCATCCGTCACATCATCCCCCACGAATACCGGTTTGCGCCCGGCGAAGGGCGGCAATGCCATGAAATGCGCCAGCGCCCCGGCCTTGGTGCCGCCGCGCGGCCTCAGCTCAAAAGCGCAATGCGCCGGCAGCAGCTCGGCATCGTCCGCCTCGCTCACCAGTTGCTCGGCCAGGCGGCGCAGCTCCTCCGCGTGCTCCGGGGCGCGGCGGTAATGCAGCACCAGGCTGAACTCCTTCTCCTCCACCAGCAGCCCCGGCATGGCCTGAGCGTAGCGGTGAAAAATCTTCGCCCAATGCCCATAGAGCGCCGGGCGCACCACCAGATTCGTCACCTCCCCCGCCGGGCCGCGCAGCTTCATGCCGTGCTCGGCGGCGCAGATCAGCCCTGGGCGCAGCAGCGCGTCTATATCCGTCAGCCGCCGCCCGGAGAGTATGGCCAGCGCCCCGTCCAGCCTCTGCTCCAGCTGGCGCAGCATGCCGGGCAGGCCGGGCGGCACAATCACCGCATCCGGTGTGGCCGCCAGATCCAGCAGCGTGCCGTCTATATCCAGAAACAGCGCGTGCCCGGGCAAGCGCAGCGGCGGCGCCTCCACCCCCGCGATCATCGTATCAAAATTTCCCACCGGGATCCCCCTGGTTTTTTGCCAACAGACAGCCCCTTATGTTCGGGTCCGTACCGATATTGCCTTAAATCAATACACGTAATCATGGCTTTCCTACAAAATTTTTGGTAACTATATACTTGGCTAAGTGAATTGATGATTTTTCGTAGCCGCTATAGTTTAGGTCGGATAAGTAAAGGTTGTCCGGAGTATACACAGCGTGAGTGACGAAATTGAACAGATTCGTGCGCTTTTGACGACTCTTGAGCTTAGAATCGGGGTGTCGCCAGATGAGGTGGGTTTACGGGATTTTGCTGCGCTTGAATTGCCGGAAATATTATCTGATGTGATCGACTATCTGATACCACGGCTTACGCCTTATGAGGCGGCTTTCTATTTTTATCTTTTTCGCCATTCTATACTTACATCTGGCACCCAACATGTCCGTGTGAGCGTTCGCGGCATGAAAGCAATTGTAGCAAGTCCGAGAGCCGACTCGAATTCGGGCACAAGTTATGGGCAAGTCGCTGAGTGCCTAAAACAGCTTGTGGATAAAGGAGTCATCCGTAAGGAGTCCGAACCAAATAGGGACGGGACATTATACAAAATCTTTATTCCAGAAGAGATCGAATTCTGTAGGTTGGCGATGAAAGAAAAAGTCATCGTTCCTGCACCCACATTGGAACCCCAGTCAGAAATAGACTACTACAACGTGAGAGAAAATCGTATTTTGGTTTTTGAAAGAGACTCCTACCAATGCCGATATTGCGAAAAGCAGCTTACGAGATTTACTGCGACACTTGATCACCTTAAACCAGTGTCGAAAGGCGGCGGAAATGAATACGACAACGTGATAACGGCTTGTCTCGGATGCAACTCAAGAAAGACCGGCAAAAATCTTTCAGATTTTTTCGCTGATACAAATCCAGCTTAGCCAAGTATATAGTTACCAAATTTTTTTATCTCCTCGCCAGGGCCAGCGCCGCCAGACGGGCCTCCGCATCCTCCCGCGCGAACAGCGCCGCCGCGTCGCCAGGCATCCGCCGCCGCCAGTTCGGATGCTCCGTGGTGGTGCCCGGCAGGTTCGGCTGCTCGGTTTGGGAGAGCGCATCCTCCATCGGCAGCAGCGCCAGCAGGCAGGCGGCCCGGCCCAGATGCGCCGCCGCCGCGTAGCTCGCCATCGCCCCGTCATGCGCCGGCGGCTCCGGCGCCGCGGTGGCCCCCGCGCGCTGAAACGCCTCCCATAGCGCCGCGCGGTCCCGGGCGCGCTCTTCCGGGCCATCCCCCCGCATGCCCAGCCGCGCCCGCCACTCTATATCCCGCCCCGTCCACCACCCGGCCACACTCGGCAGGTCGTGCGTCGTGGTCATCGCCACCGCCTCCCTGGTCCAGCCGGATGGAGGGGTGAAGCCCGCCCCGTCGCGCTCAAACCACATCACCCGCAGCCCGGCGATGCCCGCTGCCGTCAGCCGGGCGCTGAAATCCGGCGGCACCGTGCCCAGATCCTCGCCCAGAATCACCGCCTGATGCCGCCAGGATTCCAGCGTGACGAGGCGCAGCAGCTCATCCACCGGCATGGCAATATACGCGCCCTCGGCCGATGCCCCGCCCCGCGGCACCACCCAAAGCCGGGAGAGCCCCATCACATGGTCAATACGCACGCCCCCGGCATGGCGCAGCGCGTGGCGCAGCATCTCTATAAACCCCGCGAACCCGCTGCGCCGCAGCCCGCGCGGTGAGAAGCTGGTAATGCCCCAGGCCTGCCCCTCGCGGTTGAGCAGGTCTGGCGGCGCGCCAATCTCCAGCCCCGTCAGCATCTCCGCCTGCCGGCTCCAGCTCTGGCTCCCCGCATGGTCCGTACCCACGGCCAGATCCGCGATCAGCCCTATCTTCGCCCCCGCCGCCTTCGCCGCCGCCTGCGCCGCGCCCAGATCCTGCCCGGCGCGGAATTGCAGCCAGGCGTGGAATGCCACGAGGTTCTCGTTCTCCTCCACAAAGCGCACCACCGCCGGGTTCTCCGGGTCACGGTATGCCTCCGGCCAGTTGCGCCAGTTCAGCGCCGCCGGGTTGTTGCGCGTCAGCACCTCGGCCAGCGCCTCGAAAACCGCATGCCGCTCCAGCCCCACGCCGCTCTCCGCCCGGAACGCCGCCAGCCCGGCATGGTCATGGCTATGGGCGAAATCCTGCCGCAACGCCGCCAGCTTCCGCGCCGCCGCCGCCGGCCAGTCGATCAGCGCGCCCCCCTCATCCGGCATGTCGCGCGCAATGTGCAGCACATTCAGCGCCGCCCGGCTGCTGGGCGCGTAAGGGCCGTGGCGGTTCACATCCGCCGCGAACAGCGCATGCACGGGGCTGATGCCAATGGCCGCCGCCCCGTGCCGCGCCGCCGCCCGCGCGAATTCCTCCAGCGCCCGGAAATCCCCGATGCCCCCGCCTTGCGCCCGCCGCAGCCCGTAAA
>Ga0255356_1001260_pt1 | contig 16232 bp, 11 predicted proteins | sample HBST100metaG_FD_189944 | JGI IMG/M metagenome (GOLD analysis project Ga0255356, IMG submission 189944) | Peat soil microbial communities from Stordalen Mire, Sweden - H.B.S.T100 | ecosystem: Environmental > Terrestrial > Soil > Wetlands > Peat | place: Sweden: Norrbotten County, Stordalen Mire... | reverse complement strand
ATCAATCGTCGCTCAAACCTGCCCCGACTGCTGCTGGCCCTGTCCTCGATAAACGGCCAATGCAACGACAACAGCAAAAACAACCCCACAGACGCGCAGGGGTTGACGGGTCACTCCATATCAGATTCGGCATTCCCGCAGGGGCTAAAGCCCACGTTCATTTCAAGGCAGTTGCGGCACGACTAAAGTCGTGCCCTTTCAAGGCCTGGAGTTTTTCCGCAGCATGTAAAGCCCGCGCTGATTCCATGACGTTTACGGCAGCCTTCGGCAGCGCTCAGGGCAGGCTTTAAAGTCGCGCCCTTTCAAAACATCGACTTAAGCCGAGGCTCCCTAAACAAATTCCAAGTACCGTAGTAAGCCCACTGGACTAACAATCGGACTGATTCCACTCAGGGCATGCATTTCCGCGCCGATGGATTAGAAGAAGCAAAGACTGCGGGAGGCCAATCCCGAGCCGGCGCTTACTTCCTCCTCTTGAAAGGCCGGGAATGCCGAGTCTTGTTGGATATCGTTCATCTGTTGCAGCAGTTTTGGTTTTGGGCGTGTGGGCCGCGGCTGCCATGGGGCAGGGATCTGTGAGCCGGGTGGTGGGTCCGAGCCGGATTGCAGCTCCGATTGACGAGGTGCAGATGGTGACGCTCGAGGGTAACGTGCATCCGCTGGCGCGGGGCGAGTTTGACCTGGGCGCGGTAAGCGAGGAGACGCCGCTTGGCCGGATGATCCTGCTGCTGGAGCCAACCGCCGGCCAGCAGGCGGAGCTGGATGCGCTGGTGGAGGCGCAGCACGATCCGGGGTCGCCGCTCTTTCACCGCTGGCTGACGCCGGCCGAGTTTGGGGCGCGTTTTGGGGCGAGCCAGCAGAACCTGGCGCGGGTGGCCGGGTGGCTTGAGGGGCAGGGATTCACGGTCGAGGAGATTGCGGCGAGCAACCGGCTGATCGTTTTCTCGGGAACGGCGGGGCAGGTCGATGAGGCGTTCCATGCGGCGATTCACCGCTATCGGGTGGGCAGCGCGGAGCACATCGCCAATGCCGAGAACCCGCGGATTCCGGCGTCGCTGGCCGGCATTGTGGGCGGGGTGGTTTCGCTGCACGATTTTCGGCGGACGCCGGAGATGAGCGCGCGGAGCAGGCTGGCTGCGCCGCCGCAGTATTCATCCGGGAGTACGCACTACTTGTTTCCGGCCGATTTTGCGGCGATCTATGACCTGAACCCGCTTTATAGCGCGGGCACGACGGGGGCGGGAACCACGATTGCGATTGTGGGCCGAAGCAACATCAACCTGAGCGACGTGGCGCAGTTTCGCGCAATGGCCGGGCTGGCGGCGAGCCAGCCGGCGGTGATCCTGGCGGGGGCGGACCCAGGGCTGGTTACCGGCGATCAGGATGAAGCGACGCTGGACGTGGAGTGGAGCGGCGCGGTGGCGCAGGCGGCCGCGGTGAAGCTGGTGGTGGGCGATTCAAGCGCGACGACGGACGGGGTGGACTTGTCGGCCGAGTACATTGTGAATCACGCGGCGGCGCCGGTGGTGAGCACCAGTTATGGCAGTTGCGAGCAGCAGATGGGCACGACCGAGCTGGCCTTCTACAACAGCCTTTGGGAGCAGGCGGCAAGCCAGGGAATGAGCGCCTTTGTGGCCTCGGGCGACGCGGGCGCGGCGGGGTGCGACGTGGGTTCCGACAGCTATGGCTCGGGTGCGGTGGTGAATGGGTTGTGCAGTTCAACCTACGCCACCTGCGTGGGCGGAACGGAGTTCAATGAGGGGTCGAATCCGGCGCAATACTGGTCGGCGGCTAACTCGGCGGGCTACGGCTCGGCGCTCGGCTATATGCCGGAAGAAGCATGGAACGAGAGCGCGCTGGAGGGCGGAACGGGGCTGTGGGCTACGGGAGGCGGCGCGAGTTCGGTTTATGCGCAGCCGGCGTGGCAAAAGGGGGTGAGCGGGGCGAGCGGAGGGATGCGGGCGGTGCCGGACGTGGCGCTGTCGGCTGCCGGCCACGACGGCTACATGATCGCCGAGAACGGTTCGTACTGGATCATCTCGGGGACTTCGGCGGCGTCGCCTTCGTTTGCCGGGATGATGGCGTTGGTGGTGCAGTCCCAGGGCGGAGCAGGACAGGGCAACGCCAATGCGGGACTGTATCCTCTGCTCGATGCTCCGCGCAATCCATTCCATGCGACACAGTTGGGGAACAACAGCGTTCCGGGGGTGACGGGATTCACGGCCGGCGGCGCGGCATATAACCTGGCTACCGGGCTGGGTTCGGTGGATGGCGCCCTGTTGGTAAGCAGTTGGGGCGCGGAGACGGATGAGGCCGCGAGCGTCGATTTTGCGCTCACTGCTTCAACTGGCGGCGGAACGGCGGCGATAGGCGATACGGTTGCGTTCGCCATCAATGCCACGGCCAGCGGCGCGGCCAGGAGCGCCATTGCTCTGACGGCGACGGCGCCTGCGGGCATAACGGTTGCGGTCGCGCCGTCGTCGATCGTGCCGGGAACAGCGGCTACGGTGACGGTCGCGGCGGGCTCGACGGCCGCGACCGGTGCGCAGAGTCTGGTGATTACCGGCACGGATGCTTCAGGTGCGCAGAGTGTACCCTACGCGCTGACGGTGGCCGCTCCGCCCACGCTAACTTTGACGGCTGCGGCAAGTTCGATTGCGGTGGCGCGCGGCGCGTCCAGCACGGTGAGCTTTACGGCGGCTACGGGAGGGCCGTTCAGCGGAAGCATCGGGCTGGCGGTGAGCGGATTGCCCGCGGGCGTGACGGCAAAATGGTCTGCCAACCCAATTGCGCCGGCTACGGGTGCAAGCGCAAACCAGGTGACGCTCACGTTGTATGCCTCAGCGTTGGCAAGGGTTGGGTCTGCCGGCATTGCGGTCGCGGCTACAGGGGGTGGGCTGCGAGCGGCGCAGACCGTGACCGTGCAGGTGCTGAGCAGCCGGGGCTGCTTTGGCCTGTTGCAACGCTCGCGATGCGGTTCGCCGCCGGCACGGACGCCGCTTCAATAACCGCGGGGGTCTGCGCGATTCGGTGACGCCCGATGGAGCTTGGCTGCTGGCGCAGGTTTCAGGCGAAGAGGGCGAAGGCCTGTTCGACGCGGGCGGGGATTGCGGCCGGAGTATCGCCGAGGGCGTGGCTGACTTCAAGCACGGCGGCGGGAGGCGCGGCGAGCGACTTGAGAGCCGCGACCGTGGCCGGCCAGTCGATGGCGCCGTCGCCGGGCCACAGGTGCTCGTCCTTGATGCCGTGGTTGTCGTGTACGTGGACTGAGGCGATGCGGGCGCCAAACGTGGCGATGGCCGCGGGGATGCCGACCATGATGTGCGCATGGCCCAGATCGAGACAGATGCCGACGTTGTCCAGGTGTCCCATCTCGAGGATGATCATCAGGTGCTCGGGGGTGGTGGCCTCGCTGGTCAGGTTCTCGACCAGCAGACGCACACCGAGCGGCCGAGCAAAGGCGCCCAGGTGTTCGAGAGCGGTGATGGCGTGCTCGATTGCGCGCGGCGACCAGCCGTCGTCCTTCTCGCCCAGATGGAGAACGAGGTTATGGAAGGGGATGTGCTCGGCGGTTTCAAGGGCGCGCTTGATCTCGTCCATGGCGTCGATGCGGCGGGCTTTGTCAGGGTGCAGCAGGTTAACTGCCGGTGCGCCGGCACGGCCCATCTCGTGATCGGGAAAGAGCGGCGCATGCATCGACCAGGCTTCAAGCGGATTGGAGCGGAACCATCCGGCAAGCTCTGCGACGTGCTCGCGGCTGGTGTAGTCAAAGTGCTGGCGAGCGGCAAAAATCTCAACCGCCTGCGCTCCGGACCGGCTGGCAAGCTTCAGCAGCCCAGGGTGAAGGCGCTGGTTCAGGAACAGGTGCGTTGACAAAACATGAGGCATGGTCAAGGGGAACCCCCGCGCCGGATTGGACTGCTTAACTCACCGGGCGCTGTCGTTATTGTCGCATTTTTGCAACAACTTACGAAGAAGCGGGTGTTTCCGAAGATGGTGCGGGCAGGTTGAGCGGCGGCAAGCGGCCGTAACAAACATCGGGGTGCAAGCCTGCAACCTTGGGGAACCGCAGGCTTGCACCCCGATGACGCACTACTGGGGAAGGACAATGAATGGAAATATCCAGTTCGCCTGGAGAATTCAGCGGATGGGCCGTGAAAGCTCCGGCGAAATCTCTGATGCTTGGGCCCGTTGTGCGGAACGGAGACTCAATCCTCCATTTCGGTCACCTGGCGCTGCTCCTCTGAGCGCATCGGTCACTGCACATTGCGCAGAGTCGCCCGGAACGAGAGCGGAAGACTGTTCAATATTGCACAATCTCGAAATAATTCCGTGGGATGCGCGAAGGGCTGCGAACCAGCCAATTGAAGCATGGAAGGAACGGAAATTTGTCACCGGAGGCCGTACGCACGCATCTTTATAAACATGAGCGAGCAAAAGGCGACATTCGGAGCGGGCTGTTTTTGGGGTGTGGAGGCGGCGTTTGCCGCCATTCCCGGCGTCAAGGCCACGGCTGTGGGCTATGAGGGCGGCTCACTGGAGCGGCCCAGCTACAAGGACGTCTGCACAGACGCAACCGGCCACGCCGAGGTGGTCGAGGTGGAGTTCGACCCGGCCCAGGTGAGCTTTGAGCAGCTTTTGGATGCTTTTTTCGCGCTCCACGATCCAACCACCCTCAACCGCCAGGGGCCGGACTGGGGCACACAGTACCGCTCGGCCATCTTCTTCCACTCCCCCGAGCAGGAGGCGCAGGCCCGCGCCAAGATCGAGCAGCTTGCGGCTGAGGGGCGCTTCAAACCCAAGCCCATCGTCACCAAGGTCGAACCCGCCCAAACCTTTTGGCGCGCCGAGGAGTATCACCAGAGATACCTTGAAAAGCGCGGCCAGGCAAGCTGCCATATCTAGGGAACCTCTGCTTAAGTCGATGTTTTGAAAGGGCACGACTTTAAAGCCTGCCCTGAGCGCAGCCGAAGGGTGCCGTAAATGCCCTGAAATGAACGTGGGCTTTAGCCCTTGAGGGAATGCTGGATCGAACTAAAGACTTGTTCAGAGATTCCCTAGGGTGCATCGACAAAGACTGTCGCTGTCGTGCCAGTATGTGTCGATACGCTCAAACCTGCTGCATCTGTCGAAAACTCACCACGCCTGCCTCGTTCATGGGCAACGTGGATTTGCGCTCACAGGTATCTTGCAATTGCCCCTTCTCCGTCGCAGCCCAAATGGGACCGGATTATTGTTCAAGTTGGCAACAAGGTGCGCTTTTCACGCACATACTCGAAAATTCTCCGGATAGAGTCTTAGAATAGCGAGAACGGAACATTTTGGGCGGACCGCGAAACGGAAGCATTCTGTTTGCGGTCGCAGTTGGAGAAGCCCAAGGAAATTTATCCGGCTGTCCGTACATTCAGCTTTTTAGGGCCCATGGCATAGGCCCCTGCCTTGGCAACCCCGTCCCACTGGGACAGAAAAGGAAACCCTTGAGCGCTATGTGGAAACCCAGCCAATCAGGATCGAATACTCCCAGTTTCACCCCGGAGCCCCCCCGTCCCGCGTCTCCTCCTCCGACTGTTGAGCCCGCCAGCCGCGCCATTGCCGTGGCAGCCGATCAGGCCACTGTCGGCAAAGGTCTCTTCGTCAAAGGCGAGATCACCGGTTCGGAGTCGCTGTTTATCGACGGCAAGGTCGAGGGCAGCATCAACCTTCCCGGCAACCGCGTCACGGTGGGCCGAAACGGCCAGGTGGCAGCCAGCATTGCCGCCCGCGAAATTGTGGTGCTGGGCAAGGTTCGCGGCAATATCACCGCCTCTGACCGCGTTGACATCCGCGCCGAGGGCGCGCTTACCGGCGACGTAACCGCCACTCGCATCAGCATCGAAGACGGGGCCTTCTTCAAGGGCGGCATCGAACTTCGCAAGACTGAAGCCAGGCCACCCGCTCCGGGAGCCGCTGCAACGCCCGAACCGCCCAAGCCGGCCCAGGAGTAGCTCGGCCGCTGAATGCATTTGATCGCTCGGCGATACCTTTGCCGTAGCGGTTCGCTATTCCCATGAAAGGAAGTACAGCCCGTGAGCGCTATGTGGAAATCCAGCGAGACTGGATCGCCCTCTCTCAGCCCAACCCCGGAGCCAACCCGCTCCTTCTCAGGCGCTTCCGCGCCTGATTCCGCCCTCCGCCCCGCAGTTGCCGGCAGTGAGCAGTCCACCATCGGCAAGAGCCTGGTCATCACCGGAGAAATCTCCGGCTCGGAGTCGCTGCTTGTCGAGGGAAAAGTCGAAGGCAGCATCAACCTGCCCGGCAACCGCGTGACCGTGGGCCGCAATGGCAAGGTGAATGCCAGCGTCACGGCCCGCGAAGTCGTGTTATTGGGCAAAGTTCGCGGCAATGTCTCCGCTGCTGACCGCGTAGATATTCGCTCCGAGGGCGGTCTCACCGGCGACGTGGCGGCAGCCCGCATCAGCATCGAGGACGGCGCCTTCTTCAAGGGCGGCATCGATATTCGCAAATCTGAAACCAGGCCGGCAGCTCACGGCGTTGTGATCCCGGCAAACCACTAGAGCTTTTTTGGAATGGTGTAGCCCGAAATCGTGTTTGGTATCCCACCCTTTCCGCAGAAAAAAGCGGAAAGGATGGGGCACGGAAGTCTACAGCAAAAGCCAAAATGCTCTAGGCGCCCAAAGCGGTTTTACAGTAGCAGGGCGACGTCTTCAGGCACAGAAATCCAACGCAAACGTCCCTGCATCTCCAGGGACGCTTGTGTTTTGGGGCCGGCCTGGTTTCGTCAGCGCAGTCCGAGCTGCTTCATCGCAACTTCGGGCAGAGCCGATCCGGTTCTTTCCAGCACCCACTTTGCAATAACCACCCAAACCGCGCTTCCGGCCACCAGCACGGCCAGATCGAACCAGCGGCTTTGAGTGGGCACGTGCATGCCCAGCAGTGGGGCAAGCCGGCCGGGCAGCAAGGTGAAGAATACCCAGACCCCCGCGCCGCCGGCCAGCGCCGCCAGCAGGCAGCGGCCCATCTCGGCATAGTCCAAGCTGGCCAGCGAGACCATGCGGCGCTGGTGCAGCAGCACCGCCAGCACCGTAGCCTGCAGGGCGATGCCCGCGTCTGAGGCCAGGGCCAGACCGGCAGCGCCACCCCAGCCGTAGCCCAGGCCATAAAGCGGCAGGGCGATGAGCACAATGATCGTGCTGGCCAACATGGGCAGCCAGGTGATGCCAGCGGCGTAAAAAGCGCGCGCGTAGATGGATTGGGCCGACCAGAAACAGAGCGAGAAGGTATAGAGCGCAAAGAAGAGCGCGGTATGGGTGACGTCGCTGGGGGTAAAGCGCCCGCCGCCGAAAATCAGGCCCGCGATGGGCTGTGCCAGGGCCATCATGGCGGAGGCGGCCAGCATGCCCAGAGCGACGATGCGGGAAACGGAGTCGGCAATGCCCAACGCGAATTCATAGCGCTTATGCTGCGCCCAGAGTTGGGCAAAGAAGGGCATGGAAGCCACGCCAGCGGCCTGCGCCAGCATGGACATGGGCGCGGAGAACAGTTGTTTGGCGTTGGCCAGACGGGTGATGTCTCCAGCGACTTGCGAGGCGTAATAGCTGGAGAAGTATTGATCGAGGAAGGGCAGGCCGAAGCCGAGCATGAGCGGCAGGGTCATCTGCATCCACATGCGGAGGCCCGGATGGTGGAGATCGACTTCCAGGCGGAAACGTACCCCGGCGCGGTGGACGCCCCAGGCGTTGATGGCCAGTGAGCCGAACAGGAAGCCCAGGGTTGCGCCGACGGCCAATGAGGTAATGCCCAGGCGGCGGTGCAGCAAGACGCCGCAGCCAATGATGAAGAGGTTGTAAAAAATCGGTGTGGCCGCCTGGTAGAGGAACTGCTTGCGCACCAGCAGGGTGGCGCCCAGTACGCTGCCGGCAAAGAGAAAGATCTGCGCCGGCAGCAGAATGCGCGTCATGTGCGCACTCAGCGCCACCTGCTCGGGGGTGAAGCCGGGGTTGGTCGAATGGATAAAGGGCGCTGCCAGAAACATCAGCGCAATGGTGGCGGCACAGAGGACCAACACCATGAAATTGAGCACGATGAAAAGCAGGCGCTCGCCTTCGCTCTCCTCGCCGCGCGCTCGGTAGCGGTTCAGAATCGTGACAAAGGTGATGGAAACTGCCCCGCCGACCAGGAAGTTGTTCATCAGGTCGGGCAGGCGGAAGGCGGCCATATAGGCGTCGGTCTGCGCCCCGGCGCCGAAGAGCCAGGCTATGAACTTGCCCCTGGCCAGCCCGAGGAGTCCGGAAAGCAGGGAAGAGGCGGCCAGCAGGATGGAGGCGGTGAAGGTGGTGTGGGTGTGAGAGGGGCGCAGGATTTCCAGGCCGCGTGCCCATCGGGAGCGCGCCGGCAGAAGAGATTGAGTTGGGGGCGTATCTGCCACTCAACTCGATTTTAACGGGGTCAAGGCCAAAGACCGTAAAAGACAAGAAAGAACCGCAGGTATTGGTACCCCCATCTTTTCGCGTATCCTGTCCGCAAGAGGGTGCATTGCATGCAATTGCGAATCTTTGAATTGGGAGTGGCGCTGTGGGCAGCCCTCAGCGCGGTCGCCGTTGCCCAGGCCATTCATGGGCGCGAGGGCATTACGCTGCCACCGCCGCCTGCCGTCGAGGCGGTTCCCGTGGCCGACGACTACTTCGGAACAAAGATTCCAGACAGCTATCGATGGCTTGAAGACGCCAAAACTCCTGAAACGCGGGCCTTTATCGAGGCGCAGAATGCCTACACGGCGCGCTACCTCAAGCAGACCCGCATCCGGCCAGATGTGGTGGACGATCTGGACGCGCTGGAGAATGTCTCGGCCATAGGCATGCCCCGCGAGCGCGCAAACTCCTACTTTTTTTTGAAGCGGCTGGCCGGCGAACAGCAATTCTCAATCTACGTGCGCCGCGGCTCGGCCGAACCCGGTGGAACAAGCAAGGACGAGCGCCTGATCGACCCAGCCACGCTGAGCAGGGATCCGAACACCTCGGTCCACATTGAGGATGTTTCCCGCGATGGCGCACTGCTGGCCTATGCGGTGCAGATGGGCGGAGCGGACGAGGCCGGCATCCACGTTATCAATGTGAAGACCGGCAAGACGCTTGAGGATGAGTTGTCGCCGGCGCGTTACATGGGCGTCGATTTTGCGCCGGACGGAGCCAGCTTCTACTACGCGCGCAACAGCAAGCAGGGAACGCTGCTCTACCAGCACATGCTGGGGACGCGCGTCTCCAGGGACACGCTGATCTTTGGGCACGAGTTTCGCGGTGAGCTGCTGACCGGCAATGACCTTTTTTCAGGCGTGGTGACCGACGATGGCCACTACCTGGTGATCGATATCGAACGCGGCGTGCCGGCCAAGCGCGAAGATATCGTCTTTCGCGACCTGACCAAGCCTGGATCGCCCTTTGAAGTGCTGGTTTGGGGCCTGGATTCGCGCTTCTCCGCGATTTACGCCAAGGGCGCATGGTATGTGAAGACCGACTACAAGTCTCCCAAGGGACGCATTCTCAAGGCCGATCCCGGCATCATGCCCGACGTGTGGAAGACCGTGGTGCCCGAGGGGCCCGATGCGATCGATGGCTGGTCCATCGTCGGCGGAAAAATCTACGTGAGCCGGTTGAAGGACGTAAAGACTGAGACCGCGGCCTACACCCTCGATGGAAAACCCGCAGGCAAGATCGAATTCGACGGCATCGGCGCGGCTTCAGGAGTCTACGGCCGGACAACTGATCGCTACGGCTACTTTTCATTTTCGTCGTTCATTGCGCCGCCGGCAATCTACCGGCTGGATACGGCAACCGGCAAGCGCGAGGTCTTTTTCCAGCCCAAGATTCCCTTCGATTCCAGCCAGTATGAACTGAAGCAGGTGTTCTTCAAGTCCAAGGATGGGACTGCGGTTCCCATGTTCATCGCCGGCAAAAAGGGCCTGAAGCGGGACGGAACCGAACGCCTGCTGATGACCGGATATGGCGGTTTCGACCTGAGTATTCTCCCCTCCTGGAACCCGGCTTATGCCTGGTGGCTCGAACAGGGCGGCTGGTTTGCGCTGCCCAACCTGCGCGGCGGCGGCGAGTACGGCGAAAGCTGGCACGAGCAGGGAATGTTTGAAAAGAAGCAGAACGTCTTTGACGACTGGTTTGCGGCAGCCGAGTACCTGATCGCCAACAAGTACACCGCGCCGGAACACTTCGCCATTACGGGCCGATCCAACGGAGGCCTGCTGATGGGCGCGGCCATCACCCAGCGACCGGATCTCTTCTCAGCCGTGCTCTGCGGTTACCCTCTGCTTGACATGCTTCGCTTCCAGAAGTTCCTCGTGGGTTCTTTCTGGACCACGGAATATGGCTCCGCGGAGAATGACAAGCAGTTTCCCTACCTGCTCAAGTACTCGCCCTATCAAAATGTGAAAGCCGGCACGGCCTACCCGGCGGTGATGTTCTTCACCGGCGACAGCGATACCCGCGTTGACCCGCTCCATGCGCGCAAAATGACCCCGCTGTTGCAGTCGGCCTCCACCAGCGGGCGACCGATTCTGCTCCACTATAGCCTTGCCGGAGGCCACTCCGCCGGGGTTGGCGTTGACCAGCAAGTTCAAGACGATGCCGACCAGCTCACCTTCCTGTGGACCGAAACGGGACAGCCAACCGCACCAAAGTAGTCCCCCTGCCCGTCAGGCAGGTACTCAAGGACACAGCTCTGCCGTAACCTCATGCCCTTGGTAATCCTTTCCGATAAGGGAGATGCGGAACCTCAACAGCTCGCCTTATAGGCGGTTTCACTGGCTACGCCCGCTCAGATCCAGAGCAGCGGGGCCAGTGAAGCCGCTCTCGACAGGTTGTTCGGGCAGAGAGCGCATGGGGTGCTCTCCGCCCGGCCGGGAACTTGCCGCCGGAAATTCCGCTGGGGTAGTGTGCCGGAGTGAGAATGCTACAAGCAGAGTTGGAAGCCAACAGTATCGATCACAAACAGGAGGCTGCCCGCCTGGCCGCCCTCAATTCGAGCGGAATTCTCGACACCGCGCCGGAACCCAGCTACGACGCAATTACCCGGCTCTCTGCCGAGTACTTCCAGGCCGAAGTGGCCCTCCTCGGCTTTGTGGATGAGACTCGCATCTGGATCAAGTCGCACTGGGGCGAAGATGTTCGCGAACTGCCGCGCAACAACTCCATCTTTGAGATGGTGCTCGACGAGGATGGTCCGCTGGTCATCCCGGATCTCTCCCAACACCCCCGGTTTCAGGGCCACCGGCTGCTCATCCGGCGTTTCGCCGTGGCGTTTTTTGCCGGCGTTCCGGTGCGCTCGCGCAGCGGCAAGATTCTGGGAGTGTTGACCATCTTCTGCCGCCACCCCCGAGCCGCGTTGGCGCCGGATGAGATTGAAATGTTTGAGAATCTGGCCGACATGGTGGCCAACCAACTCGAACTCCACAAGTTGCGCAAGAGCTTCGCCGCGCAGGGAGCGCGGCGACCTCGCGCAACAGCCGTCGCTGCCGTATCCGGACAAGCCTGGCCGCGCATCCCGGATCTGCGCCGCGCCCTGGACGAGCGCCAGTTTGTGCTCTACTACCAGCCTGAAATCGATCTCTCCACCCGCAAAATCGTCGGCCTCGAGGCGCTGATCCGCTGGGCGCATCCTGAGCGCGGGCTTATCCCGCCCATGGACTTCATCCCCATGGCCGAGGAGTGCGGCTTGATCCTGCCCATCGGAGACTGGGGATTGGCCGAGGCCTGCTGCCAAATCCAGGCATGGAGCGGCGAGGATCCCCGTCACGGCTCGCTTCGGGTCTGCGTCAACCTCTCAGCCCGCCAGTTCAACCGCGAAGGGCTGGCCGATCACGTCGAGTCGCTGCTGATGCAATCGGGCATCTCCAGCCGCCAACTCGGCCTCGAGATGACCGAGTCCAGCCTGATTCCCAACATGGGCACCGCCCTGGGGGTGCTCAGCAGCCTTCGCAAGCTGGGCGTCTCACTCCTAATGGACGACTTTGGCACCGGCTACAGCTCACTCAGCTACCTGCATTCGTTCCCCTTTGACGTCCTCAAGATCGACCGCTCGTTCGTGGGCCGCATGACCGAGGGCGATCAACCGCTCCAGATCGTCCGCACCATCATCGAACTGGCCAGGGTACTGGGAATGGACGTGGTGGCCGAAGGCATCGAGACTCGCGAGCAGTATGACCTGCTGCGGCAGATGGGCTGCCGCTTCGGCCAGGGCTTTCTTTTCGCACGCCCCATGACCGCCGAGGCCGTCACTCGGCTGCTGCGGCTCCCCGGACGCGTACTGCCCGATCCTGAAGTATCCGGGGCCGCTTGAGCATGAGTGCCTGCTGTGGCGAGTCGTTAATCCATCACACTAAATCTGTCATCTTGAGCGAGCGTAGCGAGTCGAAGGATCTGCGGTTCCGGCGCTCGACAAATGCAGCGAACTTCGAAGACGCCGCACTCGCATGCCCGGCATTATCCAGACAGCCGCAGGCCACGCAGGCTGTCGCGAGCCAAGGCGGTTTGTTTCATTTTGGGACTAGCAAATGGCCGCTCCTGATCCGGAACCCGCCCATCTGCTACATGTGAGATTTCTCACGCGCGCGGCTCAGCCTCGATTATGCTCCAACCTATGCAGCAGCCAGCCGAACCCGGATCCTCCCCCAGCTTTGCGGGTCTGATGGCCGCGCTTGCCGCACCTGCAAAGAAACCTGAGGCTCCCGGCAATACCCAGGGAGCGCCCACTTCTTCGCAGGGGTGGAAATCCGCGCCCGCCTGGAACGACGACGATCTTGCCGAGGATGTGGCAACCCTCAGCTATGAGTGTGCTTTGCGCGCCCATGCCCGCTACCGTTCTGCCGATCCCCCGGCTGCCGATTTTCCCGCCGCCCGTCCCGCCAACGCCCAATCCAATGACCGGTCGCTCACGCAGCCCATCAGTCCGGGGCCAATCCATCCTCACGAGACGCTTCCGGCCAATGCGGATACTGCCGCTCGATCGGCAACCCCACAAGCAGCGCCTCTTTCGAGTGCGGACGATGAAAGCCCCGCGACCGTCAACGGCTTGGCCGAGCCCTCCGATCGGAACCTGAAGCGCGCCAGCATCACCATCCGCCTCAGCCAGGCCGAATGCGCACAACTGCGCCAACGCGCCGCCGAGGCCGGACTCACCGTCTCGGCATACCTGCGATCCTGCACTTTTGAGGCTGAGTCCCTGCGCGCGCAGGTGAAAGAAGCACTGGCGCAATTGCGTTCGGCCGCGCCCAACGCGGCCCAGGTCGCTTCCACTCCAGCCCAGCCCTCCCGGCCCGGGTGGTTGTCGCGGCTTCTGCCGAGCGCCCACTCCAACCGGCGCACCAACCGGGCCTGACAGGCTACAGCAAGATTTCTCTGTGTGGGGAATGCCCTTTCAAGACAGCGAGTGTCTCCGCTGCCAGGCAATCCTACAGCTGTAGGTGGCCTATTCCTGAGCGAGCCGACGGCTTCACATGCTGCTGAAAAGCGCTGTTTTGTAACATGAGGTACTTGCAAAATCAAAGCGGAGGGGTTGTTTTTAAGCGGAGGGAAGTTCCAATTTTGGAATAGGAGTTACCAAGACCAATTCCAACTGGAAGGATTTCCCTCCCTATGCAGCTTACCCTCTCCGGCCAACTGCAGCAATTCCTGCGGGTGATGCAAGGTTCCTTGTTCCCGGCTCTCCAGGAGCAATTGGGGCCGTTGACCGACAAGCACCAGCAACTGGTGGCGGTGTTGAGCATGATTCAGATTGAGGCGATGGTTGCCTCCTGTCCGGGCGGCGTGGGCCGACCGGCGGCGGATCGGCGGTCCATAGCGCGGGCCTTTGTGGCCAAAGCGGTGTTCAACATGCGCACCACGCGGCAGTTGCTGGATCGTCTGCCGGCCGATGTTTCATTGCGGCGCATTTGCGGTTGGGAGAGTCGGCGCGAGATACCCCATGAATCGCAGTTTTCTCGCACGTTTGCCGACACTGGAGCAAATGCTGGACGATCTGCCGCGGGCCTGCAACGTGGGCAGCAAGAAAAACAGCAAAGGGCTCAGGAAACCTGGGTGGGTTACAAACTCCATCTGGATGTGGCCGACGGGCAGATACCGATAAGTTGCATTCTTACTTCGGCGTCCCTGCATGATAGTCAGACGGCGATTCCCCGAGCGCGATTAAGTGCCCAACGCGTGACCAATCTCTACGACCTGATGGATTCGGCCTACGATGCCCAAGCGATCCACGAGCACCGCCGCGGCTTGGGGCACATACCGATCATTGATGTCCATCCGCGCCGCGATCAAGCGCAGAAAGCGGAGTTACAAGCGGAGGAGAAGCGGCGCAAGCTGCTGAACTACAGCTTCGCCGAGCAGGTGCGCTATCGGGAACGCGCAACAGTGGAGCGGGTAAACGCGCGCTTGAAAGACGAGTTCGGAGGGCGGATGGTACGCGTGAGGGGCAACGCCAAGGTGATGTGCCATCTTATGTTCGGTATCGTCGCGCTGGCCGCCGATCAAATCCTGCGACTTATCACGTAGGCTGTCCGTCCCTATTCAATCAAAATCGGAGACAGATACCGGCCAGGCAGGGTCGCGGCGTGCCCGAAAAATGGAATCTTCGTGCCTGTCGCCTCCCCATGTCGCCTCAATAGCGTGGCTTTGCATCGCCAGGCAACGCCGCCGGATCAGAATTCCACTCCCGCCAGAATGGCCCTCGGCGCTTGGGAATTTTAAAAGAGGCTCAGAGCATGAAAGATTCCGCTGTTCTGCTCATAGACTGCCCGGACCGCAAGGGATTGGTCGCCCGCCTCTCCGGCTTGCTTTACGAATGCGGCGCCCGGCGCCAACATTCTCTGAGAAATCGCCAAGAGGCTCCCCAAGGAACCGATTAGTACTGCCAACTCACCAGTGTTCATCGAATTTCCGATACAACAATGTCGGTTATTGCCAACAGCCCTTACCGTTCGTGGTTAAAGTCGGTGTTTGATGCGATACAAGTATGGATTCAAAACGTCTAACGAGTATGGCGATGGGCAGGCGGGAAGACCAGCAAAAGCAGGAACCTTTATGGATTGCGCACACGGAATTGGCGTCGGTGCCAGGGCATCCGTTTTACGAGAAGCTGAGTGAATTGCTGGAGGCAGAACGCTTCGATTCCTTCGTCGAAGGATTGAGCGCCAAGTTTTATGCCGATAAGTACGGGCGTCCATCGCTCCTGCCCGGCATCTACTCTCGCTCGCTATTGATTGGATATTTTGAAGGCATCGAGGCAGAACGCGGCATCGCCTGGCGCGTAGCCGACTCTCTGGGGCTTCGGCGGTTTCTCGGCATTGCCTTGACTGAAGCAACTCTAGACCACTCGACCCTGTCGCGGACCCGCAGGCTGATCGACCTGGAAACACACGAACAAGTATTCGCCGGGGTGATGGGTCTGCTGGCTGATCGCGAATTGTTACAGGGCAAGCGGATCGGCATCGACGCCACCACGCTGGAGGCCCACGCCGCGATGAAATCCATTGTGCGGCGCGACACCGGCGAGAGTTACAACGAGTTTCTAACTGGACTGGCCAAGGCGTCGGGCATTGAGACGCCGACGCGCGAAGATCTGGCGCGGCTGGACCGCAAGCGCGAGAAACGCACCTCGAACAAGGAGTGGATGAGTCCCACCGACGGGGATGCGCTGATCGCGAAGATGAAGGGCGGCAGCACCCACCTTGCTCACAAAGCCGAACATGCGGTGGACATGGAATCGGGCGCGGTGGTTGCCGTTACCTTGCAGGCCGCTGACCTGGGCGACACTACGACCGTGCATCAAACCCTGGCCGAGGCTGGCTTGGCGGTGGCCGAGTTAGTTGGGCACGAGGTGGGGTTACATCCTGAAGAGGAACCAAAAGTCAACGTAGGCGGAATTGAAGAGTTGGTGGCCGACAAGGGCTATCGCAGTGGGGCGGTTCTTGAGCAGGTGAAGGAACTCGAAGTTATCACCTGCATTCCCGAGAGGAAGCAGGCGGGCAAGCGAAACTGGGATGGCAGGCAGAGCGGGCAGCAGGCGGTCGAGGCCAACCGGAGAAGAGTAACTGGAGATTATGGCAAACCAGTAGTGTCCGGCTACAAGTCGAACAGATTCAATTGGTTGCCAAAATCGCCTAAGTCGTTATCGATGTCCATCTCCTGAGGTACCTGTAAAATAGGAGTTTTCTCGAACAGAGTTAGGCTGAGAAC
>Ga0255356_1001254_pt1 | contig 16250 bp, 24 predicted proteins | sample HBST100metaG_FD_189944 | JGI IMG/M metagenome (GOLD analysis project Ga0255356, IMG submission 189944) | Peat soil microbial communities from Stordalen Mire, Sweden - H.B.S.T100 | ecosystem: Environmental > Terrestrial > Soil > Wetlands > Peat | place: Sweden: Norrbotten County, Stordalen Mire... | reverse complement strand
GCGGGTGTGACCGACGAGCTTGCTCGTGAGGCGATGCGGCTTGCCGCGCACAAGCTCCCGATTAACGTCAGGTTCATAACCAAGGCGGAATCGGAAGCTGAACGCCCGGCTAAGAGCGGATCTGCGGCGGTCGAGCCTCAGACTGAGGAGACGGCGTAACAATGGCGGAAAAGAAACGATTTACTCGCCGCAACGAGTTGCGGGCAATGAACGACACCGAACTCAGGAACGCCCTTGAGTCGGCGCGCAGGGCGATCTACAAGATTCGCCGTGAGCGCCTGAGCAAGCCTCAGGAAGACGTCAAGGCGACGCACGCGCACCGTAAAGAGATTGCGCAGATTTTGACATTGCTGCGAGAGCGGCAAATCGAGGCGCAGAAGGCCGGGGCAGTGAACGGTTAGGCGCTCTGAAGGAACTAACGATGTCCGATACTACAGAAGCACAGAATATCGAGACCGCCGAGCTCAACCGGGGTGGACGAAAAGTTCGCCGTGGTATTGTCACGAGCGACAAGATGGACAAGACCATTGTCGTGACAGTGACGAGCCTGGTGCGGCATCCGCTTTATGGAAAGATCATGAAGCGGACCAAGAAGTTTAAGGCGCATGACGAGTTAGGGCAAGCGCATGTTGGTGACACTGTCGAGATGATGGAAACACGTCCACTCTCACGTGACAAGTGTTGGCGTTTGCTCAAAGTTACTGATCGAGCCAAGTAGCGTTTAAAGGAACGGTTTCATCATGATTCAACCGTATTCGCGCGTTCGCGCGGCGGACAATTCAGGAGCTCGCGTCATAATGTGCATCCGGGTGCTAAAGGGATCCAATGCTCATTATGCCCAGGTGGGCGACGTGATCGTGGCGGCGGTTAAGTCCGCGACGCCAGGCGCGGCGGTTAAAAAGGGCGACGTCGTCAAGGCGGTGGTTGTGCGCACTGTCGACGCGATTCATCGCGGCGACGGTTCGACGTTGCGGTTCGATGAGAATGCAGCGGTGGTGTTGACCAACGCCCTCGAACCTCGCGGCACCCGTGTCTTTGGGCCAATTGCCCGTGAGATGCGCGAGGCCAAGTTTGGAGGGGCGATGAAGATCGTTTCCCTCGCTCCGGAGGTGTTGTAATGAGCCAGACAGGTACCCGTATTCGTCGAGGCGACGTGGTGCGAATAATGGCCGGGAAGGACGTCGGCAAAGAAGGCAAGGTTCTTCGCGCCATCGCGCCGGATCCCAGCCCAAAGAAGAAGCGCCCGAGCAGGGTCGTGGTCGAAGGCTTGAACATCATGATCAAGCACGTCCGCCCCAAGGCGCAGCAGAACGTGACCCCGGCGGCACAGCAGCAGCAATCAGGCCGTGTTGAAATGGAAGCTCCCATATACACGTCAAAGGTCATGCTGATCTGCCCGAATTGCGGCCAGCCGACCCGGGTAGGTATTGGTTCGAGCGCGACGGGAGAACGGTTCCGCGCGTGTAAGAAGTGCGACAAGCAGATCGATTGAGGAACTCGCAAGAATGGCACGTTTGAAGGATAAATATGTTCAGGAAGTGATTCCCGCGCTTCAAAAGGAGTTCGGGTACACCAACACGATGCAGGTACCTAAGGTCGTCAAGGTTGTCGTCAACATGGGCGTCGGAATTGCCGGGCAGACCGGCGGCGATGCGAAGGTTCTCGACAATGCGGTGAGCGATCTGACGATCATCACGGGGCAAAAGCCCATGGTGACTTACTCAAAGAAGGCCATCGCCAACTTCAAGTTGCGAGCCGGCGTACGTGTCGGTGCCAAGGTGACGTTGCGCAGCGACCAGATGTACGAGTTTCTTGACAGGCTGTTCAACGTTTCCCTTCCGCGTGTTCGAGATTTCGGCGGGATCAATCCGAATTCTTTCGACGGCAGGGGCAATTTTGCCATGGGCCTCAAAGAGCAATTGATTTTTCCAGAGATCGTTTACGACAAAATCGACAGGATCCGTGGCATGGACATCATCATAGTCACGAGCGCGAAGTCGGATGCGGAGGCAAAGCAATTGCTCAAGCTGCTTGGCCTGCCGTTCAGAGCGGACCGCGTGGCGGCCTAGCCTCCGTCCTTTGGCTGCATGTCGAAGTTACTGGCGCACGCACGAGAATGCGCGGCTGGCTGGCCATAGATCCGCCGAAACGTGGATTATTTGAAGGCTGGCAGGGATTGCGCGGAAACTGCGGAATCTTAGGCCGAGATCATTGATCTTTGAAAACTGAATACCCGGTAGATTTCAATTGCATGCTGAGCCTGATGATTAGATCGTCCTTCGGTTTATGGGTCAAAGGTGATGTGCGTTAAGTAAGCCTCCTTAAGCCGAGGGCACTCTGAGCCAGGCGGAAAAAAGGGAGGAGCTTATCATGAAGCGATATGCTGCTGAAGAAATTCGCAATGTGGCTATCGTCGCCCACGGTGGAGCAGGAAAGACCTCGCTCGCCGAGGCGATGCTTTATGTTGCTGGCGCCATTGATCGCCAGGGGCGGGTCGATGACGGCACGACGGTGACCGACTTCGATTCCGAAGAGATTAGGCGCAAGGTGAGTATCCAGTGTGCCATTGCCATTCTCGAATGGCGAGGCATGAAGGTGAACCTTGTGGACGTGCCAGGTTATGCGGACTTCGCCGGCGAGGCCGCCGGGGCGCTCCGCGCGGTGGACGGTGCCATTTTTGTGGCATCGGCCCAGGCGTCTGGAATTGACGTTGGGTTCCAGGTGGCGTGGGAATACGCCGAAGCGGAGAAGATTGCCCGCTGCGTGTTTGTCAACAAGATGGACAAGGAGCACTCTGATTTTTTTCGGATCGTCGATTCGCTGAGGAGCCGGTACGGCAAGGCGATTGCTGCGGCAGAGATACCGATCGGCGTTGGCGAGCAGTTTCATGGTGTGGTGGATCTGGTCCATCGAAAAGCCTATGTGTTCGTTGCTGGCGAGAAGGTGGATCATCCAGACGGGGTGCCAGCCGAGCTTGAAGAAACGGTTGAGAAATATCGGGAGCTTTTGATCGAGAGCGCGGTGGAGAACGATGACGAGCTCCTTGAAAAGTATCTGGCGGGTGAGACGCTGAGTGCGGAAGAGATCGAGCGCGGCCTTCACGAGGGCATGGTGGCAGGTGCGGTTGTGCCGGTGACATGCGGTGCGGCGCTCAAGGACATGGGGGTTCGGTTTCTGCTGGATCTGATATGCGACGAGTTTCCGTCACCTGCTGAAAGGCCGCTGGTGCCTGCGGCACAGGGAAGTCCGGCGAACGCCCGGAAGCCCGAGTGCAACGAATCGCTGCCGCTTATTGCGCAGGTGTTTAAGACGGTTGCCGACCCATATGTGGGAAAGCTGTCGTACTTCCGGGTATACTCAGGAGCTTTACGGTCGGATTCGAGCGTTTTCAACCCGAGAACGGGTCGGGAGGAGCGTGTCGGGCAGGTTTACGTGCTGCGGGGAAAGCAGCAAATTGCGGTGCAGGAAATTGCTGCGGGCGATATAGGCGCCGTTCCGCGATTTAATGATGTTTTGACAGGGGACACGCTTTGTGATGCAAAGAAGCCGGTCGAGCTAGTCAGGATAGATCATCCTGAACCGGTGTATGCGGTTGCGATCACGGCGAAGACAAAGGTTGACGAGGACAAGCTAGGGCCGGCGCTGCGGCGGCTTCAAGATGAGAACCCGGCGTTTGAAGTGCGAAGAGACGCACAAACGGGCGAAACTTTGATGGTGGCTGCAGGAGAGACGCACATAGAGGTGCTGGTTGAGCGGCTGAAGAGGTTTGGGGCTCAAGTTGAGATGGCGCTGCCGAGCGTGCCTTATCTGGAGACAGTGACGGGCACCGCAAAAGCAGAGGGCCGTCACAAGAAGCAGACCGGCGGGCGAGGGCAGTATGGCGACTGCTGGATTGAGATTGAGCCGCTGGAACGCGGTGCCGGGTTCCAGTTCATTGATGCTGTGGTAGGCGGTGCCATTCCGAGGCAGTTCATACCTGCCGTCGAAAAAGGGATACGGGACGCGATGGCGCGCGGAACGGTATCAGGCAATCCTGTGGTAGATATTCGCGTGAAATTGTACGATGGCAAGTACCACGACGTCGATTCTTCGGAAGCGGCGTTTAAGATAGCCGGGTCGCTCGCATTTCATAACGCGGTTGCGCTGGCGCACCCTGCGATCCTGGAGCCTATCGTGTCTGTGGATGTCCGGGTACCGGAAGAGTATCTTGGAGATTGTATCGGCGACCTGAACTCGCGTCGCGGACATGTGCTGGGCATGGAGCGGATTGAGGGAAGGGGTTCCGTTGATGCGATGCAGTTGGTTCATGCCACTGTGCCGCAGCGGGAGCTTTTACGATACGCAATAGATTTGAGATCGTTGACACATGGCAGAGGGTCGTTCACGACCTTGCTGTCACATTACCAAGAAGCGCCGGCGCTCATTGCGCAGGCGGTGATCGCCGAGGCGAAAGACCGAGGCTTCACAACGCATCACGAGGCTTAGCGCTCGGTTTTTTAAGTGACAGAAGCGCATAGTTGGTCGGAGGAGAGTTTTGGCAAAGAAATCTTTGATTGAGAAGGCTAATCGAAAGCCGAAGTTCAAGGTGCAGGGTTACAACCGGTGCCAGATCTGCGGTCGATCGCGCGGCTATTTGCGCAAGTACAGCTTGTGCCGCATCTGTTTTAGGGAATTGGCGCACAAGGGACAGCTTCCCGGCGTGACCAAGTCAAGCTGGTAGAGAAAATAGAAATTCACCCATTGCAGGGTGACCATATCGGGGGCGGAGTGAAACCGCCCCGCCTGATGGAGGGAAAGTAAGCATGCCTGTATCGGATCCCATAGCGGATCTTCTGACAAGGATTCGTAATGCCAACTCGGCGAACCACGATTCCCTTGAAGTGGAAACCTCGCATATCAAATTAGATATCGTCAAGATCCTCCTTGAAGAGGGTTACATCAAGTCTTACGAAGTGCTCAAGCTGAGCCCGCAGGACAAGATAAAGGTTTATCTGAAGTATGGCGCGCGCAACCGTGAACGAGTGATCACCGGTCTGCGGCGCGTGAGCAAGCCAGGCCTGAGAGTTTACTCCGGGCACGACAACTTGCCCCGTGTCCTTCGGGGGCTCGGTATTGCCATTCTGACGACATCGCGCGGCGTGATGACCGAACGTCAGGCGCGACGACTTGGTATCGGTGGCGAAGTTCTCGCCTACGTCTGGTAAGGAGAAAAGCATATGTCACGAATTGGCAAATTGCCGGTGACCATTCCTGCCGGCGTAACCGTAACGAGTGCGCCAGATGGCACGACAACCATCAAGGGGCCGAAGGGCAGCCTTGTAAGACAGTTTCATCCCGACATGAAGATCGAGGTCGAGAACGGTGTGCTCACCGTGGTGCGTCCCACCGACTCCGACCGCCATCGAGCTCTTCATGGTCTGACCCGAAGCTTGGTTTTCAACATGGTAACCGGTGTTTCAACGGGCTACAAGAAGGTGTTGGAAATCGAGGGGACAGGCTACCGAGCTCAGAAGGACGGGAACCGTTTGGTGCTTGCGCTTGGCTTTTCGCATCCCGTGCCAATCGAGCCGCTGGGTGGAATCGAGTTTACGGTGGAACAAAACCCGCAGACTCGCCGCTCGTTGGTGACGGTGGCGGGGGTGGATAAGGAAGTTGTCGGGCAGCAGGCCGCTGTTATCCGAAAAGTGCGCCCGCCAGAGCCCTACAAGGGCAAGGGCGTGCGGTATCAGGGCGAGATTATTCGCCGCAAGGCGGGCAAGACCGGTAAGGCTGGCGCCAAGGGCGGCAAGAAGTAGCAACGATAGGACTTGCCGGCATGGGAGTGCGCTTCCAGCTTTAAAGGCAGGTTTATGAGGAAACTCGAACATGGCGGAAACAAGTAAGAACGAAACTCGGAAAAAACGGCATACACGGGTGCGCAAGAAAGTGTTCGGCACGGTTGAGCGGCCGAGGCTGAACGTGTATCGCAGTACAAACCATATCTATGCTCAGTTGATCGATGACGTTGCCGGGCATACGTTGGGCACGGCATCGTCGACCGAGAAAGCATTGTCACTGACCACCGGCGGGAACATCGAAGCCGCCAAAGTGATAGGGCGGGTGATCGCCGAGCGTGCTCTCGCTGCGGGCATAAGCCGAGTTGTATTTGATCGCGGCGGCTACCTCTATCACGGTCGCGTCGCCTTTCTGGCTGCGGCGGCTCGCGAAGCGGGATTGGAGTTTTAACCGATACTATGGCACTGATCAACCCAGACACACTGAATCTTGAAGAGCGTGTGGTTCGCACCAACAAGGTGCAGAAAACGCACAAAGGCGGACGTACCATGTCGTGGAGCGTGCTCATTGTCGTCGGTGACGGCGACGGGCACGTTGGCTGCGGAATTGGGAAGGCGCGAGCGATTCCGGACGCCATCCGCAAGGGCGTCGAGGCGGCTCGCAAGAATATCGTGAAGGTCCCGATGGTGGGGTCGACGATACCGCACGAGGTAGTCTCCCGGGTTTCTGCCGCGAAGATCATGCTGAGGCCGGCTTCGGCTGGTACCGGCGTCGTCGCTGGCGGGTCTGTCCGGACGTTGCTTGAAGCAGCCGGGGTGAAGGACATCCTTGCGAAGAGCCTTGGTTCAAGCAATCCTGTGAATTGCGCATGGGCGACCATGCACGCGCTTCGACAGCTCAAGCGAGCGACCGACATTGCCCGGCTGCGAGGCAAGGAAGTAAGCGAACTGGTGCCGCACGCGGTGGCAGTTGCCACTGCCGAAGCTGTGGAGCACGAGATCGCCGCAGGATACGCGGATGCCGAGGACGTAGAAGTCGAAGTCGAAGAGACAATTGCAGAGCCCGCCGAGGCTGTTGAGGCAGTAGTTGAAGCGGAGCCGGTTCAGGAGGCCGAGGTCAGTGCTTAAGATAACATTGAGACGAAGTCTGATCGGATATGAAAAGAGCCAAAGGCTGACGGCGAACGCGCTTGGGCTTGGCAAGGTGGGGTCGAGCGTTGTTCAGCAAGATTCCTCGCCGATCCGGGGCATGGTGCGCAAGCTGCGACACGTATTGAGTGTCGAGACCATTGAAGCGGCGCCTCAAGTTGCCGCAGAGGAAGCTAAGTAATGAATCTCAACGATCTCAGACCAAATGAGGGCGCAACGAGGCCTCGCAAGCGAATAGGCCGCGGAATTGGCTCTGGAACCGGCAAGACGTCGGGGCGTGGCCATAAAGGTGACAAGGCGCGTGGCAGCGTCAGCCCTGGATTCGAGGGTGGCCAAACACCGTTACATCGACGCTTGCCGCACCGGCGTGGCTTCACGCCGTTGTTCAAAAAGCATTTTGCCATTCTGAACCTTTCCGATCTTGAGCGTTTTGACGATGGTACGTTGGTGACTCCCGAACTTCTTATCGAGACAAGAATTATCACGGAAGTGAAGGACGGGGTCAAGGTTCTCGCGAACGGCGAGTTGACAAAGAAGCTGACAGTCCGCGCAAATCACTTTTCTAAAGCCGCCCTGGCCCGCATTGCGGATCTGGGTGGAACGACGGAGATCATCTAACTGTCATGGCCACAGTAAGGTCTACAACTAGCGCGGTGCCAGCGCCCGGCGATGCTGGAGGCGGGGGCCGACGTGGTCCCGTCGGCGGAAAAAAGTCGGCGACGTTCGTTGAGTCGATCATCGCAGCTTGGGCGATACCAGACTTGCGGGGACGTATCCTGTTTGTCTTTGCGATGTTTGGAGTCTATGTGGTCGGTCTGCATATCCCGATTCCCAACGTCAACCGCGTAGCGCTCGGAGTGCTGTTCGGCAAGGGCGGACAAGGTAACGGGCTGCTCAACCTTGTCGACGTCTTTTCCGGAGGCGCCCTCAAGCAGTTCACCGTTTTTGCAATGGGAATCATCCCGTACATCAACGCAAGCATTATCATGCAGTTGTTGACGTTCGCTATTCCGCAGTGGCAGGAGCTGTCCCGCGAGGGAGAATCCGGCCGCAAGGAGTTGGCGAAGATTACGAGGATCATGACCGTGGGGCTGGCGGCCTTGCAGGCGGCTGGTTTGACCTGGCTTTTGACGAAAAACCACATTGTCGAACCAACGTTCATTGGGGTCGCGATGAATATCACGATCTTGGTTGCAGGGACGTCGTTCTTGATGTGGCTCGGCGAGATGATAACGGACAAAGGGATTGGCAACGGCGTCTCGCTGATCATCTTCTGCGGCATTATGGTGAGGCTGCCAAGTCAGCTCTCGGCAGTTAGCGCAGAAGTTGCGGCAGGCACGGTCAATCCGCTTCAGATCCTTGTGTTGATATTGGCCTTCTTTGGAACCGTGGTTGGCATCGTCTTTATGACATTGGGCCAGCGCCGCGTGCCTATTCAGAATGTCCGCCGCATCGTCGGAAACAAGATGACGCAGGGGGGGACGCAGTATCTGCCGTTTCGTGTCAACAGTGCCGGTGTCATCCCGATCATCTTCGCGGTGTCGATCCAGTTGCTTCCGTTGACATTGGCGCAATATGTTCCTGAGACGACGTCGTTCGGCAGGGGCCTGCATTTCATATCGGACATGTTCACGCCGGGCAAGAGCCCATATTGGTATGTTGCGTTGGCGTCGACATTTATCTATGCTGGAATCATCATCTTCTTCACGTACTTCTGGACTGCGGTAATGATGGACATTCCGCGCATCGCCCAAGACCTGAGGAAGTACGGATCGTATATTCCGGGTATTCGCCAGGGCAAGCCCACGGAAGAGTATCTGGACAAAGTGATGACGCGCATCACCTTGGCGGGCGCAATCTTTCTCGCCTTGGTCGCGCTTCTTCAATACTGGATTCCGACTATCACGAGCACGGGGAACTCGTTCACGCTGGTTGGCGGCACGTCCATGCTGATCGTTGTTGGTGTTGCTCTTGACACGATGCAGGCGATTGAATCGCAACTGCTCATGCGCCATTACGAGGGCTTTATCCGATAGACACGCGCCTTGCATTGCTGGGGCCCCCAGGCTGCGGTAAGGGTACGCAGGGAGAGCTTCTTGCCGACAGGTTTGACGTGTTGCATATTTCTACCGGCTCGATGATCCGGGAAGAGATACGGTTGCAGACGCCTTTTGGGAAAAAGGTGGAGCTTGGAATTTCGCGGGGAGAGTTCGTTACGGACGACGAAGTGATGGAGCTGCTGTCAAAGCGTCTCAGGAAGCCGGAATGCGAATATGGCTTCATATTGGACGGCTTTCCGAGGGACGTCCTGCAGGCGCGGCGCTACCTGGCCGAAGGGTGGTCGCTGGACGCGGTGGTTCTCTTGGACGTGTCCGATGCGGATGTGGTCAAGAGGTTGGCGGGAAGGCTGACATGCCCCAAGTGCGGGCACAGCTACCATCCGGTCTCAAGGCCGCCCGAAAATCCGGGCAAGTGTGATTTCGACAATGCAGATCTGGTGGTCAGGCCAGACGACAGCAGTGAGTCCGTAGTCCATAGACTTACGGTATATCATGCGGTGACAGAGCCGCTAATCGCCTTTTATAGAGCCGAAGGATTGCTGGTTGAGGTGGACGCAACTGGTGAGGCGCAGGAAATCTGCGATCGCATAGAGCATCTCCTCCGGGAAAGACGGGATATGATCGCGGGTTTGCCTGAGTGAAAGTGGAAGCTCGCGAGTGTGGAGGTTCAAAAGTGCTGGTTAGTAGGTATAATGATCGGATGGTAGGGGTTAAGTCGCCTGAACAGATAGAAATGATCCGTATTGCGGGCCGCGTGGTGGCGGAGGGGTTGCATGCCATGAAGGATGCAATAGTCCCAGACAAGACGACCACGCTCGATCTGGACGAAGTGGCGGCGGAAGTTTGCAAAAAGAGGGGCGCCAAGGCGGCGTTTCTCGGGTATCAGCCGTCGTTTAGCGACGTGCCGTTCAAGTATTACGCGTGCATATCGGTGAACGAGGAAATCGTTCACGGTCAGCCGTCAGCGACCCATGTGCTGAAGACGGGCGATATCGTGAGCTTGGATTTCGGGGTTTCAGTGGACGGTTGGTTTGCTGACTCGGCGATCACAGTGCCCGTTGGCGAGGTATCGCTCGCGGCGAAGAATCTTTTGCGTGTGACCGAGGATGCAATGATGAAGGGGATCGGTCAGGCGAGGGCCGGTCATCATGTCGAGGACATCAGCTACGCGGTTCAGAGGCATGCCGAGAGGTCTCGGTACGGAGTGGTGCGCTCGCTCACCGGTCATGGAATCGGTCAGTCGCCTCATGAGGAGCCGCAGGTGCCGAACTACGGGAAGCCAGGGCGCGGATTGCTGTTGCGTCCGGGCATGGTGATTTGCATTGAGCCGATGATCAATCTGCACTCGCATGGGGCGGTTCATGTGCCGGGCGATGATTGGACGATCGTTACATCGGATGGTTCGATATCCGCTCATTTTGAGCATACGATTGCGATCACGGAAGAGGGGCCCGACATTTTGACGCTCCTTGATCCGGGGGAGAAATAGAGAGAGCATGCCAGGACCAAGAGGTGGGGGACCGCGACGTGGCGGCAGTGGACGAGGAAGCGGTGTGCCGCGGCCTCGACCGGAGCCGAAGCAGAAGCAGACCTACGAAAAGGAAAAGGCGATCGAGGTAGAGGGCGTCGTGTCCGAGACGTTGCCGAACGCGATGTTTCGCGTGAAGCTGGAGAACGAGCACGAGGTGCTTGCCCAGGTGTCTGGCAAAATGCGCATGCACTTTATCAAGATCCTGCCCGGAGACCGAGTTCGTCTCGAGCTCTCTCCGTATGATTTGACTCGGGGTCGTATACAGTACCGATATAAGTGATTGCCGCAAGTTGGATGGCGGCAGATATGACTAAGGAATCCTATGAAGGTTAGAGCATCCGTTAAAAAAATGTGTGAGAAATGCAAAGTGATCAAGCGCGAAGGCGTCGTTAGGGTCATTTGCAAGAATCCGAAGCATAAGCAGCGCCAAGGGTAGCGCGTCTAGCTGCGCTGTAGCGCAGCTTGTTGAGGAGGAGCTTTTCGTTGGCACGTATTGCAGGTATCGATCTTCCGCGCGATAAGCGGATTGAATATGCACTTCTTTCGATCTATGGGATCGGATTGACTAGCAGTCGCCAGATTCTGGAACAGACTGGAGTCGACCCGAGCACTCGTGTTCGTGACCTCACCGATCTTGAAGCCAATCGGCTGCGCGAGATGATCGAGCGAGAATATCGCGTCGAGGGCGACTTGAAGCGTCAGGTGCAAATGAGCATTCGTCGGCTTCAGGAAATTCGTTGCTATCGCGGCATTCGCCATTCGCGTCATCTTCCAGTCCGTGGACAAAAGACGAAGAGCAATGCGCGAACATTGCGTGGAAAGCGGCGTCCGATTGCGGGTAAGAAGAAGGTAGGGAAGAAGTAACTTATGGCACGTAAGCAGCAGAGTAATTCCGCGAACCCGCGGAGCCAGAAGCCCAAGGAGAGGAAGAACATTGCCCAGGGCGTCGTCCATATCAAGTCGACGTTCAACAACACCGTGGTCAATATCACGGACGTTGGTGGGGACACGATCTCTTGGGCCAGCGCCGGCATGGTCGGTTTCAAGGGGTCGAAGAAGAGTACTCCCTTTGCGGCTCAACTTGCGGCTGAGAATGCGGCGCGCAAGGCGATGGAGCATGGCCTCCGTCGCGTGGAAGTCCAGGTCAAGGGGCCCGGCGCGGGGCGTGAAACCGCGATTCGTGCCTTGCAGGCCGTTGGTATCGAGGTGACCCTGATCAAGGACGTCACCCCTCTGCCGCACAACGGCTGTCGTCCACCGAAGCGACGTCGTGTGTAATCGCAATTCCGGTCGCTTTTAGATTATATTTTTTGACCGTCTTCTCCCGCATCAGTTTAAGTTGGTTGCGGGCGAGGAGGGTTTTGGCACGGTAGACCTACGATAGGGAAAGCAGAACAAGCAGATGGCCGTTAACCACGATCCCAGATGTCGGCAGTGCCGGCGCGAGGGGATGAAGCTCTTTTTGAAGGGTGCTCGGTGCTATTCGCGAAAGTGCGCGATAGACCGCAGAAACTTCCCGCCCGGGCAGCACGGACAGGGTCCACAGAAGAAGACCACGGAGTACGCAACTCAGCTTCGCGAGAAGCAGAAGATGAAGCGCGTTTACCGAGTCCTTGAAAAACCGTTTCGGAACACGTTGGCCGAGGCTGAGCGACGGCATGGTGTTACGGGCGAAAATCTGTTGCAGCTCCTCGAACTGCGATTTGACAACGTTGTGTATCGCATGAATCTGGCATCGTCCCGCAATCAGGCGCGCCAGCTTGTGTCGCACCGTCATTTTACGATTAATGGACGCCGGGTGAACATACCTTCCTACATTCTCCGACCGGGAGACTTGGTGGAGATTTACCCGAAGAGCCGCAAGCTTGCCCCGTTGATGGAAAGCCTGCGCGGCGTTGGCCGGCGCGCACCGGAGTGGCTGCAGTTCGATGCGTCGACTCTGTCCGGAAAGGTGCTTGCCGCACCTAAGCGGGACCAGATCGATTCGCCGGTCGAAGAGCAGCTCATTGTTGAGTTCTATTCACGCTAAAGAGATTTGGCGTTGTGGGCAGTTTGCGCGTCTTTGTGTTTCGCGCACTGCCTGCTTTACGGCCAGATGGCCGGTAACAAGGTGAGCGCGGCGGTGCTTTGAGAGCATTTGGCGCCGAGCCTTTCTACAGAAGAGAGACCATGGCTGATATCAATACGGCTCCGAACATCGAAGCTCTGGAACAGACTGAATCTTATGCCAAGTTTGTCGTTGGCCCTCTTGACCGCGGGTACGGCGTGACGCTTGGAAATTCGTTGCGGCGGGTGCTGCTGTCGTCCATTCCGGGCGCAGCCGTGACGTCGGTTAAGATTGGCGGGGTTCTACACGAGTTCAGCACGATACCCGGAGTCAAAGAAGACACGACGGAACTACTGCTCAATATCAAGAACCTGGCATTCAGGGTTCACGATCATGCGGCTTTGGAGAATGCAGAGGAGCCGGTCAAGGCTCATATCGAGGTTCATGGCGCTGGTCGCGTGACGGGGGCGGACGTTCATTGCCCTCCCGGAATCGACATGGTGAGCTCGGAGCTGTATATCGCAACGGTGTCGGATGCAGATGCTGATCTTGTAATCGATCTGACTTTGGAGATTGGTTCGGGCTATGTTCTGCCCGACAAGCATTCGCAGGTACCGAAAGTAATCGGCGAGATTCCCATTGGGGCCGCTTTTACACCCGTTCGCAAGGTATCATACGCGGTCGAGGCGACGCGGGTAGAGAACAAGACCGATTTTGAGCGCCTGGTTCTTGAGATTTGGACCAACGGGACCATTGCGCCGGCCGAGGCTCTTTCCAAAGCCGCGCGGACGTTGGAGATGTTCTTTCACCGATTTGTTGAGGCGCCCTTGGGCCTTTCAGGGCTCATCGGATTTGGTGAGGGCGACGGACTGCGGGGGACCATGGGCAATGGTGCGCCTGACGCCCGTATTGAGGAGCTCGACTTCTCGGTGCGCACTTACAATTGTCTGAAAAAGGCCAACGTGCTGACTATCGGCGAATTGGCTCAGATGTCCGAGGGAGAGTTGATGCAGATCCGAAACTTTGGCAAGAAGTCGCTTACCGAAGTGAAAGAGAAGCTTTCCACGCTGGATCTCATATTGAAGGGGTCTACCGATGGCATAGACTACCTTGCAGGCGATGACGACGACGATGAAGAGGACGACTCAGACGAGTAGATATTAGGTGACGGTCTTCCGGGCTTTTCGCGCCTGGCTTCCTGCACTGTAGAATATAAGGAATGTAAACGATGCGACATCGAATCGGGGGACGGCAATTTGGTTTGCCCAGCGATCAGCGCCGGGCGCTGCTCAAGGGGCTGATACGATCCCTTTTTATAAATCAAAAGATCACGACAACGGTGACACGGGCGAAGGATGTTCGGATACTGGCAGAGCGGTTGATTACGATCGCAAAGCGGTCGGACACGCTCCATGGTCGGCGACAGGCGAACAAAACGCTGACAGACGAGACATTGGTGAGGCACCTGTTCACGGTTATCGCGCCGGAGTTTCGTAACACGGCGGGTGGCTATACACGCATCACGCGGATCGGGCAGCGACGAGGCGATGCGGCGGAAATAGTGCTCCTCGAGCTGGCGACCGATCGAGAGTTTGGCCGACCTGTCGTTCCCGACAAGATCGGGAAGTAAGTCGTTTGGACGTGGCCGAAAGACGGCTGCGGCTGACTGTCGAGTACGACGGTACCGATTTCGCCGGGTACCAGTCGCAAGGCAAGGGTGAGCGCACTGTTCAGGACGAGCTTCAGGGCGCGGTAAGCAAGATTTTAGGGCGGAAGGCCGTTGTGATCGCGGCAGGACGGACGGATGCGGGGGTGCATGCGCGTGGACAGGTCGTGCATGTGGACGTCGGCGGTAGGCTGGACGTTGCGACATGGATCGCGGCGTTGAATGCGAACCTTCCGTCTGATTTGGCTGTCCGGGCCGGCATGGAGAGCGATCCTGGATTTCACGCGCGGTTTTCTGCGACGTCTCGCACCTATCGGTATGTTGTTCTGAACGAGGGGTACCGTTCGCCCACAATGCGACGTTATTCGCTTCTCAGACCCGGCGTGATCGATCTAGATGCAATGCGGGACGCAGGAGGCGTGTTGACCGGAACCATGGATTTTGCCTCGCTGGCCAATGCCGGTGGCAATCCAGGGAGCACGACGGTTCGCTCGTTGCAGCGCCTGAGGGTGCGACGAGTTGGGAGCATGATAGTTATTGAAGTGCGCGCCAATGCCTTTTTGAGGTCGATGGTGCGAAATATCATTGGGATGCTGCTGGCGGTTGGCGAAGGCGCTCTCCCTGTGGAGAGGGTACTCGATATAATCGAAGCCCGCGATCGTACGCAAAACCCGTGTAAGACGGTACCGGCCCACGGCCTTTGGCTTTGGTCGGTCGAGTATGGACCGAAGTTAGGACCTAAGAATGAAGACTTTTAGTGCAAAACCTCTCGAAATGGAAGCATCGCGAAAGTGGTACATCATGGATGCCGCCGGTCGGCCAATGGGGCGGCTTGCTGCCGACGCTGCTCGTTTGCTGCGAGGCAAGCACAAGCCGCAGTTCACTCCCCATGTCGATTGCGGAGACCACGTCATCGTGATCAATGCGGCGAGTATCAAGCTTACTGGCAACAGCAAAAAGCTGGAGCCTGTATACCATCATACCGGTTGGCCTGGCGGAATCAAGTCGGTTGCGCGGCAGGTGGAAATTGAGAAGAGCCCGGAAAGAGCGCTTTTGAGGGTGGTTAAGGGGATGATGCCCCACAACACTCTTGGAGCGAACATGCTGAAGAAGCTCCGGGTATATGCTGGTGCGCAGCATCCACATGTTGGGCAGAACCCAGTTGAATGGAAAGTCACGGAGACAAAGAATGCCGATTAATCCTGCAGTTACTTTTTACGGCACTGGCCATCGCAAGAACGCCACTGCGAAAGTCTGGCTTTTTCCAGGTACCGGAGTGATCACGGTCAACGATAAGACCGTGCCCGAGTATTTCGGGCGGGTGACGATTGAGAGCTTGGTGCTTCAGCCGTTTCAGGTGACAGACACCGTTGGCAGGTTTGACGTCATATGCCATGCACTTGGCGGCGGCATCGCAGGGCAGGCGGGCGCATTGCGGCACGGGATATCCAAGGCCCTGATCGAGGCCGATCCGGAGCTGAGGCCTGTGTTGCGCAAGCTCGGGCTTTTGACACGTGACCCACGTGTGAAAGAATCGAAGAAATACGGTCGCAAGCGAGCTCGACGAGCGTTCCAGTTCAGCAAGCGCTAAAGAGTTTCGTTGGCACGGCTCAGTGCTCGTGCGATTATGGTTGAGATGTTTTCGAAAAGCGCCTGTACCCTTCGAGTGCGAATCGGTCAGGCGCTTTTCGCGGTGACATCGCGGCCCATCGAAAAGACATGCTCGACCTCATTACCGTAACGCCGAATCCGGCGATTGACCGTAGCTACGACCTCCCTGCCGATTTTCGGCTTGGGGAGGTTTTTCGAGCGGGACGGATAGGGCTTGGTGCGGGCGGCAAAGGCGTCAATGTGGCGCGTGTGGCGAAACGCCTCGGTATTGGCGCGTACGCCACAGGGTTCCTTGGGGAGCGCAACGGCGCGTCCTTTCGGCAACTGCTCAGCGACGAGGGATTGGAGCACGGCTTTATAGACGTGGCGGGCGAATGTCGCCTGTCGATTATCCTGCTAGACAGTGCCAAAC
>Ga0255356_1001253_pt1 | contig 16259 bp, 14 predicted proteins | sample HBST100metaG_FD_189944 | JGI IMG/M metagenome (GOLD analysis project Ga0255356, IMG submission 189944) | Peat soil microbial communities from Stordalen Mire, Sweden - H.B.S.T100 | ecosystem: Environmental > Terrestrial > Soil > Wetlands > Peat | place: Sweden: Norrbotten County, Stordalen Mire... | reverse complement strand
CTGCATCAGTTCCTATGTGCGCAGCCAGATGATGAAGCTTTCACCTTACACACATTGGATTAAGTTTGTGGTGTCGCCGCTTGGGGTCGATCCGCAACTCTTCTCACCCCGACCCGCGAGGCTTGCGCCGGAGACATTCGAGATTCTGTGCGTCGGTCGTCTTACCCCGGCCAAAGGACAGCATCTGCTGATCGATGCGGTGAATATGCTGGCTCGGCAGGGACGCCGCGTACGGCTTCGGTTGGTGGGCAACGGACCCGATGAAGCATCTCTGCGGAAACATGCTACACATAGCGAGTTTCCCGAGTGTATCGTCTTTGAAGGCGCGGTGAATCAGGACCGCATTCGGACGCTCTACGCTGCTGCGGACCTGTTCTGCCTTCCCAGCTTTGCCGAGGGGCTTCCCGTGGTTCTGATGGAAGCCATGGCGATGGAGATTCCTTGCGTCACGACGTACATCACGGGAATTCCGGAGATGATTCGCGATGGCGTTGACGGCCTGCTCGTTGCGCCTTCTGATCTGGAGGCGCTGGTCGAAGCGCTGGCAAAGCTGATGGACAATGCGCCGTTGCGTGAACGGATTGGCAAGAGCGGCCGAATGCGCGTTCTGGAGCGTTACGATCTGCGGCGCAACGTTGAAAAACTTGCTGGAATCTTCGCGGAGCGCGTGCAGCCGCTCTAATCCAGCGCCTTGTGGAAACGAAGCAGGTCCGGCAACCAGCAATTTCTGCCGATTCGAGTTAGGATGCAAGGTAGAGATGGCTTCCAAGATCACTCCTCCACCCCACACTTCTGTCGGCGGTCGTATACGCTTTGCTTCCGTCTACCGTGTACTGGACGAGGCAATCGCTGCGCGCGCTTTTCCTGGCTGCACTTTTGGAGCGCTGGCTGGCGGCGAGGTCGTTCTCCAGGATGCGCTTGGGCACTTTACCGATGAAGAAGCCGCGCCCATAGTGAATCCGGAAACAGTCTACGACGTGGCCAGCTTGACCAAAGTGCTGGCAACCACAGCCATAGCCATGCTGCTACATCAGCGTGGCCAACTTCATCTGGACCTGCCCTTGGGCGAACTGCTTCCCGGCTTTGTGGTGGGTCGTTCGCCGGGAGACTTGGCCAGCCATGTTCAACTGCGCCATCTGCTGGCGCACAGTTCTGGACTGCCCGGTTATGTGCAGTTTTTTCGCACAGCAACCACGCCCTCTGCGCTCTTTCGCGCCTGCCTGCTACTCCCGCTTGAAGCCGAGCCGGGCACACGCGCCGAGTATTCCGATCCGGGGTTCATCCTGCTTGGCAAGGCGCTGGAGGTATGTGCAGGCGAGCGCCTCGCAGCATGGACCCATCGCGAGGTCTTTGCGCCGCTTGGAATGTCGGCCACTGGATTCTGCCCGCCGCCCGGCAAACGTTCTTCGATTCCACCCACGGAAGAAGACAAGGCTTTTCGCCATCGCCGGATACAAGGCGAGGTCCAGGATGAAAACGCCTGGGTTCTGAAAGGCGTCAGCGGCCATGCTGGACTTTTCTCGAACGTTCCAGACCTGCTGCGCTTCGCAGATGAGATTCTCCACGCCGGAGACGAAAAGCACCGTCTCTTTGACGCAGCCACGGTCAATTTCTTTGCCCAACGACAGGCTCCGGAGGGCGGTTCCCGGGCGCTTGGCTGGGATACGCCCTCGCAAAACTCCACCTCCGGCCGTTATTTTTCGAAGAACTCCATCGGGCATCTTGGTTATAGCGGCTGCTCTCTGTGGATTGACTTGGAAGCTGGCATTGCCGTTGCGCTGCTTACCAACCGCACATGGCCGGACCGTGCCAACCAGTTGATTCGCACAGTGAGGCCCGCTTTCCATAACGCTGTTCGTGAGGCGCTGGAACGACTATAACTACTGAATACAGGGTATTTTCGATACATTCGAGAATTCTGTCGGCGTTGCGCAGTTTGCAGATACAATGAAATTCTGGGGACTGATTCGATGCTTACCAGCATGATGACGCAGGAAATTGCCAGTACACAAGTGAATGACGCAAGGAATGACCAAGCCTCCATGCTTCAGCAACTGACCACAGAGAGTCAGAATGAGGCATCTCAGGGCTTTGACACAAAATCCGCTGTAGAAATCGCCCGCATCATCAACCACGAGGATGCCAAGATTGCCGCAGCGGTCAAAAAGACGATTCCGGAGATTGCCGAGGTCATTGATCAAGTGGCCCGCAGCCTTCGCGACGGTGGACGTCTTATCTATATAGGCGCAGGTTCCAGCGGACGCATTGCCGCGCTGGACGCCTCTGAGTGCCCGCCCACCTACTCCACGGCTCCCGGCCAGGTGCAATACATCATGGCTGGCGGGCCCAAGGCTTTGGCCTCTGCTGTCGAAGTCAACGAGGATTCGGAGGAGCTCGGCCAGCGTGATATCGCGCGCCGCCGTCCCACGCGCAAGGATGTCGTGATTGGACTTTCTGCCTCGGGCCGCACGCCCTATGTGGTAGCCGCAGTGGCCTATGCTCGCGCCCGCGGGGCGCATACCGCAGCCGTGACCTGCAATCACGGGACCCCTCTGGCTAAAGCCGCTGATATCGCAATTATTGCCGAAGTCGGCCCCGAGGTCATTTCCGGTTCCACGCGTATGAAGGCTGGCACGGCGCAGAAGATGGTCCTGAATATGATCACCACCGGCGCCATGACCCGGCTCGGCTACGTGTACGAGAACCTGATGGTCAACGTGCATATGCAGAACTCGAAATTGGTCGAGCGTGGCATCCGCGTCCTTATGGGAGCCTGCAACGTTGATCGCCAAATGGCCGTACAGACGATCAAGAGTGCAGGCCGCAGCGTTCCCGTTGCCCTCGTCATGCTCAAAGCCAACGTTGACAAGCCGGAGGCCGTCTGCCGCCTGGCAAAATCCGACGGCAACGTACGTCGCGCTATCGAGGATGACGTGCTGGATCTGTAGGAGGATTGCCCTGCATTTTCGCATACAAGCGGTGTGCTGCCCGCCAACTTTAGTAGACTTGACGGCAGAATGTATGTTTCCTCACGCATGATTTGCCGCTTTCGTCCTGCCATCGTTCTCTCCGCGCTTGCGATGGCTTTTTTAGCTGTCTCCTCTCAGTCGGTCGAGGCGCAGGGCACCCACCTCTGGACTCAATCTCAGCTTGAAGAATTTGAGAAAGGCACGCCGCAGGGAGTTGCGCTCCAGAGCGACGGCCATCTGCGCCAAGGTACTGGCCTGTCCCAGATCCTCACCACACCCTCGACCTTCGTGTGGTCCGTGGCGGCAGACAAGAGCGGTGTGGCCTACGTGGGAACCGGCTCGCCAGCCACCGTGCTGCGCGTGGGCAAGGACGGCAAGCCGTTTACGCTTTTTGAAGCCAAAGGCCTGAATGTACAGGTTGTGTGCGTGGGACCGGACGGCTCCATCTACGCAGCCACACTGCCCGGCGGCAAAGTCTACAGGCTCAAGGCGGATGCTTCTGCCAAACAGGATGAGTCCAGCGCAACGATAGTCTTTGACGCTGCCAAACTATCTGGCACTGAGAGCGGTAAGGCTACTACGAAGCCGCGTTACATCTGGGATCTGACCTTCGATCCAGCAGGCCGGCTTTACATCGCCACCGGCGACCCCGGAGCGGTTTACCGCGTCGATCTGGCTCATCCGGGCACAAAACCGGAGGAGTTTTTCAAAAGCGACGAGGCGCATATTCGCTCCCTGGCGTGGGACGCGCAGGGCAACCTGATTGCCGGTTCCGACGGTTCCGGCTTGGTTTATCGCATCAGCCCCGAGGGCAAGGGCTACGTTCTGTTTGATGCGCTGCGGCGCGAAATCACGGCGGTTGCTGTGAGCGCGAACGGAATCATCTATGCAGCCAGCGTGGGCGACAAGAACCGCAATCCGCTTCCTCCGCTGCTCGTACAAGGCATCGGCGCCGCCATTATCACCATCCTCCAGCCGGGTTCACTGCAGGCGACAAACGCCAGCGCCTCCCTGCCTGAAGGAACTGAAATTTACGCTCTGGCCGAAGGACAAGCACCGCGCAAACTCTGGGCAGGCAAGGGCGAGATCGTTTATGCTTTGGCCGCGCGCGCAGACGGTCTGTTCGCACTCACGGGCAACCGAGGTCGTGTTTTCAGAATTCAAGATGATGGCAGCTACGCAGATATCGCCCATCTTGAGGCGCAGCAGGGCCTGAGCCTGGCCATTGTTCCAGACTCAGAAAGCGTCCTTATCGGCACAGGCAATACCGGCAAACTCTGCCTGCTGGGGTCCTCGGAAAAGCACGAATACACCAGCGATGTGCTGGATGCCGGTGCACTGGCCCGTTTTGGCCGTGTCGAGGTTGAGCCTGGCTCGTCCGGCTACGAACTCCTTACCCGGTCCGGAAACGTCGAGCAGCCGGTGCGTGGATGGAGTGACTGGCAGCGTCTGAAAGATGGCGCAGTGGCCTCGCCCACCGGTCGCTTCCTGCAATGGAAGGCTCTTCTGCACACTGGCGGCAAGCTAGGCAGCGTGGGTGTGAACTATCTACCCATTAACGCTGCGCCGGTGGTCGATGACATCGTGGTCGTATCGGGTGCCCGCGTGAATTCGCAAAGTCAGCCCGCCCAGTCGCAGACCGTCAACATAGCCTTTGCAGCACCCGCCCCGACAGCGCCCGTCTACGATGCGGCTGCCATTGCCCCTTTGCAGGCAGCAAAGGACCGCACTGCAGTGACCGTTCGCTGGGCGGCGCACGATGACAACGGCGACGATCTGACCTATTCTCTTTACCTGCGCGGCGACGGTGAAAGTGTTTGGCGGCTGCTCAAGGACAAGCTCACGGACAAGGCCTACAGCTTCGACGCCACGCTGATTCCCGATGGCGGCTATCAGATCAAAGTCGTGGCATCCGATGCACCCTCCCATACTCCCGGCGACGCACTGACCGCTGAAAGCATCAGCGATCGCTTTGAAGTCGATACCACACCACCACAGGTTCTCGGACTAAAGCTTGCTGGAGAAAAAGCTACTTGCGCGTCCGGCAATTGCCCTAAATCGTTTCAGGTATTCTTCGACGCCGAGGATGCTTTCTCTCCCATCGCTCGTGCCGAATATTCGCTGGATGCGGGCGCGTGGCAATACATTGAGCCAGTCGGCAGGCTCTCTGACTCCCGGCGTGAGCACTATGACTTCCGCATCCCGCTCGACGGAGCAGCGGGTAAGACAAGCGAGCATCTGATCACTGTTCGCGTATATGACAGGCATGACAACGTGGGCGTGGCTAAGACTGTAATCGCCGCCCAGGAAAAGTAGACAGAATGCGATTTGAACTGTTTCTTGCGGCGCGGTATCTGAAAGCCAAGCGGCGGCAGGCCGTTGTAGGTGTAGTTACCGTCATCTCCATCGCGGGCGTTGCTGCGGGAGTGGCTGCGCTGATTATTGCTTTGGCCATTACCAACGGCATGAGACGCGACCTGCAGGACCGCCTGCTAGGCTCCAGCGCACATGTGCAGTTGATGCGCATAAATGGCGACGGCATCCGCGACTGGCAGCCGCTGCTGGAAAAGCTGCGCAAGGTGCCCCATATCACTGCGTCCTCACCGGGGCTCTACGAACAAGTACTGGTTGCACGAGGCGCCCGTGATGGCGGCGCATTGCTAGAGGGTATTCTGCCCGATCAGGAGCGTACGGTCAGCGATTTGATGTCCACGGCCACGCCCGGTTCGGCTCAGGCATTGGAGCCGCAGCCCGCATCGGAGTCCGCGACCAATGCAGACCTTCCGCCCATCGTTCTCGGCAAGGATCTGGCGGAGACTGTTGGTGCATCGGTGGGCGATTCCGTAATGATCATCAGCCCGCAGGGAGAGATGACTCCGCTCGGCATCATCCCAAAATACGTCTCCTTCCGGCTCGCTGGCATCTTCTACTCCGGCTTTTACCAGTACGACGCGCAGATGGGTTTCCTGCGCCTGGGAGACGCGCAGCGCCTCTTCGATGAGCCTGACCTCTTGTCGGTCATCAGCTTCAAGGTGGATGACCTGAACCGCGCTCCTGAAATCGGCCATGCCCTCGAACAGGCTGCGGGCAAGGGCTACATGACCACCAACTGGATGGAGCAGAATCGCGAGGTCTTCCGTGCGCTCAAGCTCGAACAGGTAGTCACCTTCATTGTCATCGCCCTGATCGTGATCGTTGCCGCCCTGAACATTCTCATTGCTCTCACCATGATGGTGATGGAGAAGACGCGCGATATCGCCGTCATGATGAGCTTTGGCGTCGAACCAGCGCAGGTGCGGCGCATCTTCCTGCTGCAAGGGTTCCTGATCAGCGTCATCGGCACTGCCGTCGGCCTAGTGCTCGGCTACGCGGCCGCTTGGGCCGGTGCTCACTACCACTTCATCCATCTTTCCGCCGAGGTCTATTCGATCGACACGCTGCCTTTCGCGCCCCGCCCGCTGGATGGAATCATCGTGGCAGCGGTCTCCATCGGAATCTCGCTGCTGGCCACCCTCTATCCCTCCACCGCCGCCTCCCGCATCCTGCCCGCCGAGGCGCTCCGGTACGAGTAGTGAGCCTTGCTTTATCGTGTCGATGCAAGAGCGAGCATTGGGTCGGTTGACTTGTGCCACATATTGTGACACGTTTATACCATGCTAAGCATAAATCTTCGCCAACTTCGTGACACTCGCCAGTTGAAGACCTGGCTCAAAACCGGAGAAACCGTCGAGCTTCGCGAGCGGAACCGCGTTCTAGGTCGGATTGTTCCTGAGAAGCCCGTTGCCCAGCCCGTCGAGTGGCCTGATTTCGCCGCCCGCCGCCGTGCGATCTTTGGTGACCGAGTAATCCCAGCCGTGGATATTTTGATTGAGGAGAGGAATAGCCACTACTGATGATTTACGCGGATTCAAGTCTTCTGGTCTCTTGCTACGTTGATGACGCGCACTCTCAGGAAGCCGACCGCCTCATAAGCACAGCTCCCGCGATATGGATCACCCCTCTTAACCGGGCTGAAATTGCTCACGCTATCCACCAATATGTTTTTCGCGGAAAGCTGTCTCTGCCCGATGCAGAGCTAGTTTGGAGCAATTTCCAACAGGATTGTGTGCAAGGCGTCTGGATTCCCGTCAGCTTGCCTGAAAAAACCTGGGAAACCAGCATCGATCTTGCCCGGCAATACGGCCCCACTTTCGGCGTTCGCACCCTGGACTCGCTTCACGTCGCCTGCGCGCTGGAGTTGAAGGCTCAGCACTTCTGGACTTTCGATGAGCGGCTGGCCCGTCTGTCTGAGGCGGTTGGACTGGACACAAAACCATGATTCCACGCCAGAATAGTCTTACTGCGGAGTAATAATTCCTCCCAGTGCATGACGCCGGGGCAATACAATGCCGCGATGATCAACTTCTGCGGCTGGCGCTCTAGGCTGTTTGGAATCAGGCTGTTCTGTCCGCTCAATCAGCGCCCCGCCGCAGGCAGGACACCAATCCGCCATGTTATTTTTTGCCAGCACTGCGTGGCATTGGCTGCAAATTCGTTCCATACCCAAGAGATTACCTGATCAGAGAGGTCTTTTTCGAGAGCGCCGTCCACAACTCCGCTTCGCACCCGCCCGGTACACTGAATATATGCACCCTCCGGTTCAACTCGTGGCAATAGACATGGACGGCACGCTGCTTGAAAGCACTACGCACGCCGTTAGCCCCCGAAATGCGCGGGCGCTCAGAGCAGCACAGGAAGCTGGCATCACGGTGGCCATCGCCACCGGACGGCGTACGGCCTTTGCCGAGCCGCAGTTCGACGGGCTGGGCCTGCGAGCGGATACGCCCTTCATTACGTCCAATGGTGCAGTCCTTCGGACTCTGGGGGGCGAAGCGATTGACCGTCGCCACATGGAAGCGCGAGTGGCGCACGGGCTATGCGGGCTGCTCAGGCCATTCGGAGCTGTGGTTTTCACCTTTGATACGCCAGGACACGGTGAATTGGTGCTTGAAGACATGGAACAGGCTCATGAGCGTATCGCAATATGGCTCGACTCAAACCTTGATGCCATTGAGGTGGTCAACCCGTTGGAACGTGCATTTGAGAATGGCGAAGGCTCGGCCAATGACCCCATCCAGGGCATGGTGGCTGGTGGTCTGAATGAAATGCGCCAGGCGGAAAAGGCGATCAATGCCAGCGAGTGGAGCAGCGGTTGTGACTGTGTCCGAACCGAGTATCCGGCACGCAACCTGTCAATTCTCGACATTATGCCTCCCGGTGTCTCCAAGGGATGGGCTCTGGAGCGGCTCGCAGGTCGGCTAGGCATTCGCCGCGCGGAAACCATGGCGATTGGCGATAACTGGAACGATTTGGATATGCTGGAGTGGGCCGGACAGGCGGTCGTGATGGGAAATGCGGCCATCGAGTTACGCGCCACAGCAAAGATGCGCGGATGGAAACAGGCCCCGCCCAATGACGAAGACGGCGTGGCCGTAGTGCTTGAAGCCACTGTCAAAAAGCGCGCTGCGGTTGCAATGCCACTGCAGCGTTAGGTCTTATTGGAGTATTTGGAATGCGCAGGAATGTTCTTCTGATAATCGCGGCTATGGTTTGCCTGGCTCCTGCATCCTGGGCCGCCGAGCACATCATCCTACGCAACGGTTTTGAAATGCATTGCGATCACCACGCCGAGGTCGAGGGCCGTGTGCGACTCTACCTAAGTTCTGGCGAAGACAACTATATCGAGGTTGAGCCGCAGAAGATTGTCGAAGTCGAGCAGGTCGCCGATCCCTCCCCGACCCCAGCCTCCGCGAGCTCTGCCCTGCCCAGCGCCGACAAAAAATCCGACGCCCGGCTCAATCCTGCGGACCTTGCCAAAATGCTGGCCAAGGCCGGTCATGAGCACAATCTGGACGTGGATCTGCTGGCCAGCGTGGTCAAAGCCGAGAGCGCCGGCAATGCCCGCGCTGTGAGCCGCACCGGTGCCCGCGGCCTGATGCAACTGATGCCCGGTACCGCCGCCGGGCTGGGCGTCGAAGACAGCTTCAAGCCGGAGCAGAACGTGCGCGGCGGCTCAGTCTATCTGGATTCGCTTCTTATCCGCTATCACGACAACCTGTCCATGGCCTTGGCCGCCTACAACGCCGGCCCCGCCGCGGTAGACAAGTATCATGGCATTCCTCCCTATCACGAGACACGGGCCTATATGGCGCGGGTTATTCACGAGTTCAACCGTCGCGTACTGGCGCGTGAAGCGCAGGCCCGCCTTGCGATAGCATCAGCCGGTACCCGGTAGCCAAGGAATATCTGCTGTATTTTCTGCGCATTTGCGGGTAAGAACATAACATAGACCATAGTCGGAAGCACGGAACGGAGAACGTTTGAAGAAGAATCAGTTGATCATAGGGTTGTTGGTGCTGGTGTCGCTGGTCGCGCTGCTCGTGTGGGGCCACGACAAGATTCACTTCGACTTTGGCGTGTTTCGTGACCAACTGGCGCTGGCCGACTGGCGCAAAATCAGCATTGCCTTCGGATGCATCTACTTGGGCTACGCCTTCCGCTCCATACGCTGGGCTCTGTTGCTCCGTCACATCAAAAAAGTGCCGCCGTTTGCGCTTCTGGGAACACAGGTCATAGGCTTTACCGCGGTCGCGCTCATCGGGCGTATAGCTGACCCGGTGCGTCCTTACCTGGTGGCGAAAAAGACTGGTCTGCGGCTTAGCAACCAGATTGCTGTTTACATCGTCGAACGGCTCTTCGACATGGGCTCCATTGCTCTGATCTTCTGCTTCGTCATTCTGCTGGCTCCGGCAGGCGCATTGCCTCACCCTGAAGTCGTCAGGAAAGCCGCTTATGGTGGACTGGCCACCACCGCGCTGGGTGCGATCTTCCTGGTTGCTGTGCGCTTGGCTGGCGGAGCCGTGGCGTCGCTTCTCGACCGATCCTTTGGCATTATCTCCAAAGCCCTTGGTCATGCCATTGGAGAAAAGATCCGCGCCTTTCGCGCCGGACTTGACACCCTGCGCACGCTCTCTGACTTTGGCATTGCTTTGACGCTCTCGCTGGCCATGTGGGCACTGATTTCGGTGGCTTACCTTGAGGTCACCACAGCCTTTGTTGCCAGTCCGGAACTGGCTAATTTGACGCTTGCCAAGTGCATGTTGCTGATGGCCTCTAGCATGGTCGCCAGTGGATTTCAACTGCCGATTCTGGGCTGGTTCACACAAATTGGCATCGTAGCTGCAGCTATGAGCGGATTCTTTGGCGTGGCGGCGGAACCAGCTATGGCCTGCTCCACCACGCTGCTGGTGGTCACTTTCCTCGGTATCGTGCCATTTGGCCTGGTATGGGCCCAGTTAGAACACGTGAACTTGCGCAAGGTAACTGCAGAAAGCGAGCAAGCGGATGAGGAATTGGCCACAGAAGAAATAGCCGAACCTTCGACGCTCAAAAACTAGAGCGATTCAGTTCTTCTCCGCAATTTCCGGCAGCGAGTGCCGTATCGTCTCCGGCCCCATCCGTCATCAGCATGCTCATTGCCTGCTCCATGCCCAGGTCAGTTTCGATGACACGCGCCAAGGGAAGAACCTGCAGAAAAGCTGAAGCCTGCGCCGCTGTCCTGCTGAACCTGCCTCTTGCCTAGCGCCATTGAACCGAAGTTACGGCCCAAGGCTTCCGGAAGATGCAAAAATCCGTTATATATTGGTGTTCACTTCTCTTATAGTGTAGGGAGAAGGAAGTTCATGAACGATCAGGCCCGCTTTGCGCAAAATCCGGAATGGCCGCATCCGCGTGCTGTCGGTTCTCCGCTTCCGACCGGAACCGGCCCCCGAACTCCATTCCCTCAGGCCCAAGGCGACCCGAAGCATTTCACGCCGGTTCCGCCTCCCGGTCGCGCACTTTCTAACCCTCCGGAGGCTGCTTTTTCAGCTGATCAGCCTTCTTCAAGCCTCCAGCGCGCCGTCAATGCCCTGCGACTGGCGCTGCCGTTTGTGCAGCGGATTATGCCTCTGCTGGAAGGCAACGTCGCCAACACGGTTTCCAAAGTCCTCGCTCAACATCCTCATCCACACACGCCCCCACCGCCTCTGGTTAACCTTGTACCCATAGAGAACGGCTTGGCCGAGCTCCAGGCCGAACACCGCGACCTGCGCGATCAGGTCGTCGAGCAGAATTCGTCTCTGAAGCGCGTTGAAGACCAATTAGACATGGTTCGTGAAGCAACGGATCGCAATACGCTTGAACAGCAGGAACTGCTTGAAGATCTGAAGAGCGTCGGCAACAAGGTTAATATTGTTGCACTTGTTGGATTGGGGCTGCTTGCCATCTCCATCCTTCTGAACCTGATTCTTTATCTCCACATTCAGCGCGTTCTTCCTTGATCCAGCGTTTGTAAATGCGCAGTGCGTGTTATTCCGCTGCCCATGTCATTGCCTTCTCCCAAGAGTCTCCTCCCCTCTCGCTTGCGCTCAATCTTGCCGCTCGATTTACCTCCCCAAATTCCTCAAAATATGGAAGTTGTATAGAGAATTGGTTCACGGTATCAACTTTATTGTTTTTTATATGAATGTCAATTTGTGCAATTTTGCTCACTTTTGCCAGCTTTGTAACATCAGGTGTTGCCAGTCGTATTTTCGGAGGGCTACTATTCGGCTTAGATTCGACTGGTTCTCCAATCATGGTCCGGAAGCTAGTTCCGCTATGCAGTTGTTCCCTAGTTCCAAAAGTTTCACCAACGAGCGCCGCTTACCAGAGCACGCTAATGGAGTGTCTCGTAATGGCATGGTATGCCTACTGCATCGGTGAAAAACAAGCATTTCCAGAACTGTCCCGTCATCGTAAGCCCGTTCCGATGGAATCAGTTCTGGGAGTCAGCGGCAATCAGGTCTTTCTTTATCCCGCCAGTGACCTTGCCGTCGTCGTCAGCGAACACAACCCTCTGGAAACCCTGAACCAGAAATCCGGAGTAGACCACGCCCGGGTTATTTCTGATTGCTTCCAGCATTCCACGGTGCTGCCTTTCCGCTTCGGCACCATCTTCAATAGCGACGAAAGTCTGCGCAAGTCCATTCGTTCCAACCAGCACCAGTTCCTCGTCAACATCGACAAACTGCGCGGCAAGACCGAGATGCACTTGAAGATTTTCATCGACAATAACTGTGCCAACGCCCTCGACCGGCATCTGCCGGCAGAGGGCGTTGGCCGGGAGTATCTCACCAACCTGCGCGAAAACGCGGCGCGCACACGCGAACGGCAAACCCGTGCGCGCGCAATTACCTTCCAGATGCACCGCTTGTTCATGCCTCTGGACGAAGAGGTGAGCTATCGGCGACTGACGGAAAGCGGCAAGATGGTGCTCGACATTACGCACCTGATTGATCGCAAATACGTCGAGCGCTACCAGAACAAGTTTTCCACTACCAGCGCCATGATGAGTGGATGCCTGATGCAGTTGTCGGGCCCATGGCCGCCTTACCACTTCGTCCACCGCCTCACTGCCCGGACGCCTCATGCGCAGCCCATACTGGCAGGACCAGTGCAGCCTTCCGTGCTGGTTGCACCGCCCGTGATGAGTCTTCTGGAGCAGGTTCCCGCACTTGTCTAGGACTACTGCACACCTCGTCATTCAGCAACAGAAAGCCCCGGCCATGGCCGGGGCTTTCTGTTAAGCCTGCTGCGCGGCTGAATTTCAGTCGTAATACTCCAGCCCCAAGTGCGTGATCAGTTCCTGCCCCATGATGTGCCGCAGAGTATTTTTGAGCTTCATCGATTGGATGAACAGGTCGTGCTCCGGGTTAAGCCCGTCGGCGGTTTGGGGCGACTTGAGATAAAAGCTCAGCCACTCCTGAACACCGATCGACCGCAGCTCCGGTGTGCGTTTGGCCAAGTCCATGAACAGCACCAAGTCCAGCGCAATCGGCGCCGCCAGAATCGAGTCGCGGCAGAGGAAGTTCACCTTGATCTGCATCGGGTAACCCAGCCAGCCGAAGATGTCGATGTTGTCCCAAGCCTCTTTGTCGTCGCCGCGGGGCGGGTAATAATTGATGCGAATCTTGTGGTAGATGTCCTTATAGAGATCTGGATAAAGCTCCGGCTGGAAGATGTAATCCAGCGAGCCCAGCTTCGATTCTTCCTTGGTTTTGAACGATTGCGGATCGTCCAGCACCTCGCCGTCTCGATTGCCCAGAATGTTGGTTGAGAACCAGCCGGAAACGCCCAGCATGCGCGCCTTCAAGGCTGGCGCAAGCACAGTCTTCATGAACGTCTGTCCGGTCTTGAAGTCCCTGCCGCAGATCGGCGCCGCATTCCGCTTTGACAGCTCTACCATGGCCGGAAAGTCCACCGTCAGGTTCGGCGCCCCGTTGGCAAACGGTACGCCTTCGCTGAGCGCCGCATACGCATAAATCTGCGAGGGCGCAATGGCAATGTCGTCATTGTTGAGTCCCTTTTCAAAGGCCTCGATGCTCTTGTGTACAGCCGTCTGCTTGAGGAATATCTCGGTCGAGGCAGCCCAGAGCACCACCACGCGGTCCACTGTCTTCTTGAAGGCGCGGATATCGGCTCGTACCTGATCGGCCAGATCGCGCTTGCTCTTGCCCTTTTTCACGTTTGTGCCGCTCAGTCGCTTCACGTAATACTGATCGAAGACAGCGGGCAGAGGCTTGATGGTCTCCAGGTACGGTTTCAGTTGTTCGATCAGATCCTTGTCCAGCACCTTTGCGTGTGCGGCCGACTCGTAGACGTTGTCCTCGAAGATGTCCCAGCCGGTGAAGACCACGTCCTTCAGGTCAGCCAACGGAACGAACTCCCGGATCAGCGGAGTGTTGTTGTCCGTGCGCTTGCCTAGCCGGATGGTACCCATTTGCGTCAGCGAACCAATGGGCTTGGCCAGCCCGCGGCGTACTGCTTCCACGCCGGCTATCAGCGTGGTGGCGACGGCGCCCAGGCCGACCACCATCACACCCAGTTTGCCCGTTGCGGGCGCTATTTTGGACACAGGAGTCTTCTGCTCAATTGACATAATTTCTCCTTACCCTCTTTTCAGAGGAGTTTAGTGACAATTTGAATTGGCGTTTTTGCGGATGGAACCGTGTGCGCCTTTAAGAAAAAACGCGGTTCCGCGGTATTTTCACTTCTGCTCCTTCAATGGACCTATGCGGCATCATGTGGAGTGGAAAATACTTTCAACATCCAGGTATCAGGCGGCGTTCGCCGTCCTTGCCCGCTTAATGTGCATCCAGACAAACCAGACAATCGCAGCGAGCAGCGCAATCTCCACCCCCAAGTGGAAGCGGTGAAACGCGCCGTAAAAGCGCGGATCCGTGTGCCACTTTTCGCCCAGCTTCATGCCGACATAAGCAAGGCAGAAGCACCACGGCCACGAACCGGCAAATGTGTAGATGTGAAAACGGATTTTTGACATCCGTGCAATGCCGGCCGGAAACGCGATGAATGTGCGCACGATTGGCAGCAACCGCGAGATCAAAACGGTGATGGAACCGTACTTATCAAAAAATCTGGTCATGCGGTCCAGGTCGTGGTGGTTCATCAGAACCCATTTCCCGTAACGCTCCACCAGCGGCCGTCCCCCTTTGGAGCCGATCCAGTACGCAATCGCCGAGCCCAGATTGCAGCCCAATGCGCCGGTTGTCGCCACCCAGAAAAGCGTGAATTGGCCCTTGTACACAACATAACCAGCAAACGGCATGATGATTTCCGAGGGCAGAGGAATACAGGCGGACTCAATTGCCATCAGCGCAATCAGCCCGGCATAACCGCCGCTCTGAATCACGTGGGTAATGAATAAAACTAGGAGAGTAATAATTTTTTCGCTCATCAGCATTCTCAGTATATAGGCCATAGCCACGCTGTTTTTGCTGCATTTTGACGGCGCATCCTGTGCACACGTATGTATCTTCTCTGCACACGTCTGTATTTTCACTTGGTAAAATCGGATGTGATCTGAAGGCAATCCAAGGAGGCTGCGTGGCTGATTTTCCCCCCGTTCCGTTGACTCTTGAAGGCTCCAGCGTTCTCCATCAGTTCTTTCGCTTCGACTGGAAAGCGTGGCGGGCAACTCCGCCGGCAGACCGTGAACGCATTGCAGCGGAAGCCGCACAGGCACTGGAAAAGCTGGAGCGCTCCGCGGCGGATGAGTCCGTCCGCACGGCTCTTTTCTCGCAGCTTGGCCACAAGGGCGACCTCATCCTGCTCCACTTTCGTGACTCGCTCGACGCTCTGAACCAGGTCGAGCTGGACCTGGCGCAGACGAAGCTCTACGACTTTCTTTCGCTTGCCCACTCCTACGTCTCGGTTGTCGAACTCGGTCTCTATGAATCCAGCCGGAAGACCTATGAAGCTGCTTCGGCCCTGGGTCTTGAAGTCCACTCGCCAGAGTGGCAGGCAGCAGTTGACACCACGCTCCAGCGCCAGGCAGGAGCCATGTCTCCGCGCCTCTTCCCTGCCGTGCCAGAGGCGAAATATCTCTGCTTCTACCCCATGAATCGTGTGCGTAGCGAGCAGGTGAACTGGTACACCGTTCCCTTCGCCGACCGCCAGCGCATGATGCATGAACATGGCCTCATCGGCCGCCGCTACGGAGATCGTGTGAAACAGATCATTACAGGCTCGATCGGCATGGACGATTGGGAATGGGGTGTGGATCTGTTCGCCGACGACCCGTTGGTCTTCAAAAAACTTATCTACGAGATGCGCTTCGATCAAGTTAGCGCCGTCTATGCGCTCTTCGGGCAGTTCTTTATCGCCGTGCGCCTGCCTGTGGAAAAAATTGGATCCTGGCTGGCAGGAAATTTGTAGCCCGGGTACATGCTTCAGGAAGGAAATACAGACCATGACTGCAACCTGTAAATCCGCCGCGAAGAAACCGTCCAAAGGTCAATCGCTGCGCGGCGATCTGGCCCCCGAACGCATCACTGCGATTCTCAAAGGACTGGACGAAGCCTATCCGGACGCCAAGTGCGCTCTCACCCACCGCTCGCCCTGGGAACTTCTGGTGGCTACCATTCTCTCTGCGCAATGCACGGATGTTCGCGTGAATATGGTGACGCCGGAACTGTTTCGCCGCTTCCCTACCCCGCAAGCCATGGCGAAAGCGACACTCGACCAAATCGAGGAAATCATTCGCTCCACAGGCTTCTTCCACAACAAGGCCAAGTCCATTCAGGGCGCGGCGCGCAAATTAATTACGGACTTCGGCGGCGAGGTTCCGCAGACACTGGCTGAACTCACAACCCTTCCCGGCGCGGCACGCAAGACGGCGAATGTCGTACTTGGCGTCTGTTTCGGCAAAGC
>Ga0255356_1001252_pt1 | contig 16261 bp, 17 predicted proteins | sample HBST100metaG_FD_189944 | JGI IMG/M metagenome (GOLD analysis project Ga0255356, IMG submission 189944) | Peat soil microbial communities from Stordalen Mire, Sweden - H.B.S.T100 | ecosystem: Environmental > Terrestrial > Soil > Wetlands > Peat | place: Sweden: Norrbotten County, Stordalen Mire... | reverse complement strand
CGATAGGGGCGCTGGGCCGAGGCCGCGCCGAGCAGAAGGAGGCTCAACAGACAGATTGCAAATTTTTGCGCCATGGGATGTTGCCCCTTTCTGTCGCGCGAAGCGATTTCACACAGTGTAGATGGTCGGGGGCGGAGCGGGTTCGGCGCGAGGGATGAGAGGATGAAAAGGGAAGCAACGGCGCTGCGGAGGGCGAGGGAATGAAAGAGATTGTCGCGGTGATTTTTGGATTGGGGTTGGTGTGCAACGCGCTGCTGTTTGTGCCGCAGGTGCTGGCGGTGTGGCGGAAAAAGAGCGATGAGGGGATTTCTCTGATTACTTTTGGCGGGTTCAGCGTGCTGCAGATGATCGGGATTGTGCACGGGATTTTTCAGCAGGATTTGTCGTTGATTCTGGGTATGGGGGCGAGCTTGCTGAGCTGCGGAACGGTGACGCTGCTGACGATTGTTTATCGTGTGAAGCGGATGCGGGCGTAGTTTTGCCTTCCCATCCCTGCCGCGATGCAATGCAGGTCCTTCGACTTCGCTTTGCTTTGCTCAGGATGACAGCAGTATTTGTTGTCATCCTGAGACGGGATGCGTCGGTCTTATTTGGGATCGGCGATGGGCTCCAGGTGCGCAGTGAAGTGGCGCAGGAAGGGCGCTTCGTAGGTGAGCTTCATGCCGCGGATGCGGTCGCGGTTCTTCCAAACTTCAAGGATTACTTCAACAAGATAGTCTATGTGACTCTGTGTATAGACACGTCGGGGAATGGCGAGGCGCACAAGATCCATCTGCGCGGCGGCGGCAAACATCAGAGTGCCGATTTTGATGGAGCGGACTCCGCCTTCGAGGTAGAGCTCCGAGGCCAGGGCGACGCCGGGGAATTGCTCGGTGGGGATGTGGGGCAGGAAGGCGCGGGCGTCGATGTAGACGGCATGGCCGCCCGGCGGCTGCACGATGGGCACGCCTGCCGAGGCGATGTGATTGCCTAAATACGCTGTGGAGGCGATGCGGTAGCGGAGGTAATCCTCATCAAGCGCTTCCTGCAGGCCGACGGCAATGGCTTCCAGATCGCGTCCGGCCAGGCCTCCGTAGGTGGGATAGCCCTCGGTGAGAATCAGGAGATTTTCTTCCTCCTGGGCCAGCAGATCGTCGTTGGTGCAGAGGAAGCCGCCGATGTTGGCCATGCCGTCCTTCTTGGCGGACATGGTGCAGCCGTCGCCCAGGCGGAACATCTCCTGCGCAATTTCCTTGGGCGTTTTGGAGGCGTATCCCGGCTCGCGGAGCTTGATGAACCATGCGTTTTCGGCAAAGCGGCAGGCGTCGAAGTAAAGCGGGATGCCGTGCTTCCGGCAGACGGCGCTGACCTGGCGGGCGTTCTCCATGGAGACAGGCTGGCCGCCGCCGGAGTTGTTGGTGATGGTGAGCATGACGAGGGGAATGCGCTCACGGCCAACGCGAGTGATGAGAGCTTCGAGCGCCGCTACGTCCATGTTGCCTTTGAAGGGGAGCTGGAGAGCGGGCTGGCGGCCTTCAGGCAGGAGCAGATCGACGGCTTCGGCTCCGATGAACTCGATGTTGGCGCGCGTGGTGTCAAAGTGCGTGTTGCTGGGAACGATGCTGCCTTTTTTGCAGGCTACGCCGAACAGGATGCGCTCGGCGGCGCGGCCCTGATGGGTGGGGATGACGTGCTTGTAGCCGAAGATGTCCTGAATGGAGCTGCGGAAGCGGTCAAAGCTGGGGCTGCCGGCGTAGCTCTCGTCGCCCTCCATAATGGCGGCCCACTGGTGCGTGGACATGGCGCCGGTGCCCGAATCGGTAAGCAGATCGATGAGGACATCGCCGGACTTGAGAAGGAAAAGATTGTAGTAGGCGGCCTCGATCAGCCTCTGACGCTGTTCGCGGGTGGTCCAGCGAATCGGCTCAACACTCTTGATGCGGAACGGCTCGATGATGGTCTTGAAGGTCATGTTGCCCCTCCCGGGGTTGCTGCAATTGACGGGCGCGCGGCAGAGGAGCCTGTCGCTCCGCTTCCGGCGGCCCGGACAATTCTATTCCGTTCAGGAGAGCGTGTCGGGGGGATTTGTTGGGGAGTTCAAGGGGATGGTTCTGTGGGAGAACTGTAGTGGGCCGATCGGAGCTTGAGGTTTCCCACCCTTTCCGCGATGAAACTGCGGAAAGGATGGGGCACGGAACATTTGTGCTGAATCCGGCCCGGTTTATTCCTATGTGTGGTAATGAGCGCGGGAAGGTTATCGAGACCTGTAGCGGGGCTTGTAGAATGGTGCGGAGGTCTGCTTGCGTTTTGTATGGCGGCTCTGGAGCCACTGAGCTTGAGCGGATGCGGCAGTTTTATTGCCTGCGAATGAAGAGGTAGAAACCGTGAGAAGAGTTCTTGGATTGGTCGGAATCGCGTTATTGATGGCAACGGCGATGGCGCCCGTTGCGCAAGGAGAGGTGAAGATGTCGATTTTTGGTCGCACTGCAGATGGAGTTGACGTACCGATCTACACGCTGGCGAACGGGCAGCTTGAGGTGCGCGTGATGGCGTACGGCGCAAAGCTGGTGAGCGTAAAAACTCCGGACCGCACCGGCAAGATGGCGGATGTCGTGCTTGGATACGACAAGCTGGAAGATTATTTGAACGACAAGGGCACGCACTTCGGATCGGTCGTAGGGCGCTACGGCAACCGCATTGCGAAGGGGCGTTTTTCGCTTGACGGAAAGACCTACCAAATTCCGCCGAACAACGGAGAGAACGCGCTGCACGGCGGACCGAAGGGCTTCGACGAGTACGTGTGGAAGGCTGAAGAGGTTTCCAACGGCGTGGAGTTCACGCTGGTGAGCCCCGATGGCGACATGGGCTTTCCGGGAACGCTGACCGCAAAGGTGCGCTATACGCTGAACGGAAACGTGCTGCGGATTCACTACTTTGCCACGTCAGACAAAGCCACGGTGGTGAACCTGACGAATCACTCGTACTTCAACCTGCGCGGCGACGACAAGGGAGACATCCTGGGGCAGCGGCTGGAACTGAACGCGGACCGGTTTACGCCGGTGGATGCGGGCCTGATTCCGACCGGCGAATTGGCTCCGGTGGTGGGCACGCCGTTTGATTTCCGCAAGCCGGCGGTGATTGGCTCGCGCATCAACGACGCCAATGAACAGTTGAAGCTGGGCGGCGGATACGATCACAACTTTGTGCTGAACGGCACCGCGGGAACCCTGCGGCTGGCGGCCATTGCGACCGACCCGGAGAGCGGCCGGAAGATGACGGTGGAGACGACCGAGCCGGGTGTGCAGTTCTATACCGGCAACTTCCTGGATGGAAGCTACATGGGGCGGCATGGCGTGAAGTATCAGAAGCGCACCGGGTTCTGCCTGGAAACGCAGCACTATCCGGATTCGCCGAATCAGGCGAGCTTCCCGAGCACTGTCCTGCGTCCGAGCACGACGTACCAGACAACGACAACCTTCGCTTTCAGCACGACTAAGTAAGTTGGGTTGGGGTAATACAGAAAGGCCGGCCCGCTTGATGCGGGCCGGCCTTTCTGTTTCTACCGACAGCTTTGTACGTGGATGAGTTGTGATGGGGGTTCGTGCTATTCCAGGTCTCGAGACCCGGGGCACCCGGCATTTGTGGAATGGAAAGATGGGCTTGTTGAGGTTCGTGCTATCCCACCCTTTCGCCAGAAAAAAGGCGAAAGGATGGGGCACGGGGCAGCTTTGCTCGGACCAGAATGGGGTACGGGGCAGCATTGCTCGGACCAGAATCAAGAACGGCGAGCTACATGTTGGCGATGATGCGGGTGGCGAATTCGCTGGTGCTTACCTTGGTCGCGCCGGCGGTTTGGCGTTCAAAGTCGTAGGTGACGGACTTCTGGAGGATGGTTTTTTCGAGCGACTGCTCGATGAGATGGGCCGCTTCCTTCCAGCCGATGAAGTCGAGCATCATGACGCCGGAGAGGATGAGCGAGCCGGGGTTGATAACATCCTTGTCGGCGTACTTGGGCGCGGTGCCGTGGGTGGCTTCAAAGACCGCGTAGCCGTCGCCGATGTTGGCTCCGGGGGCGATGCCGAGGCCGCCAACCTGCGCGGCGGCGGCGTCGGAGATGTAGTCGCCGTTGAGGTTTGGCGTGGCCAGAACGCTGTAGTCGGCGGGGCGGATGATGATCTGCTGGAAGATGGAGTCGGCGATGCGGTCGTTGATGAGCAGCTTCGACTTCCAGGCGCTGTTGCCGTGGGTTTGGCCGATGGAGTCGAGAACCGCTTTGACTTCGGCGTAGATGGATTCGCGGAAGCTCGGAGAGCCGAACTCCAGGCCGGGCTGGATGAGGGCGGCGTTGTCTTCGATGGAGATGCCGGGGTGGGATTCGACATTGCCCAGAATCCAGCTTTCGCGCTCAGTGACGGTTTGAGAGCGGAACTCCTGGACGGCGACTTCATAGCCCCACTCGCGGAAAGCGCCCTCGGTGAACTTCTGGATGTTGCCCTTGTGGACGAGAGTGACGGTTTTGCGGCCTGACTCCAATGCGAATTTGATGGCGGCGCGGACGAGGCGCTTGGTGCCATAGATGGAGATGGGCTTGATGCCGACGCCGGAGTCTTCGCGAACTTTTTTCTTGCTGTTCTTGAGCAGGTCGTTGTTCAGAAAATCGATGAGGCGGATGGCGTCGGGCGAGCCCTCTTTGAACTCGATGCCCGCGTAGACATCCTCTGTGTTTTCGCGGTAGATGACGATGTCGACCTTTTCCGGGTGCTTCACGGGGCTGGGCACGCCCTGGTAGTACTTGACCGGGCGGACGCAGGAGTAGAGGTCGAGAAGCTGGCGCAGGGCCACGTTGAGCGAGCGGATGCCGCCGCCGATGGGGGTGGTGAGCGGTCCCTTGATGGAGACGCGGAGGTCGCGGGCGGCGGCGACGGAGTCATCGGGCAGCCAGGACTGGAAGCGGCGGAAGGCCTTTTCTCCGGCGAAGATTTCAAACCAGCGGATGGCGCGGCGGCCGCCGTAGGCTTTTTCAACCGCGGCGTCAAAGACGCGCTGCGAGGCCCGCCAGATGTCGCGGCCAGTGCCGTCGCCCTCAATGAAAGGAATAATGGGGCAGTCGGGCACTTCATATTGCCCGTTGCGGTACGCGATTGGCTGGCCGTTGCTTGGCAATTCCAGTCCGTTATAGGTTTTTTGCATGGATGTTTTGGGATTCCTTCCGATGAGAGGTCTTATTCAAGGCTACCATCCGCAAAATGCGGGCAGCAACGGCGGGCGGGCGCGGGAGATGAAATCGCCGGAAATGCTGTTTCTACCCGGCCAGATAAGATAAACTCTACCGGGTACGTTCAAAATAAAACCGCGATTTTCAAATGCATGGAGGGTACATAGAAATTGGGAAAAAGCATGGTCCCGCGGAGGATCTTCTTCACCAAGGGCGTGGGCAAGCACAAGGAGCGATTGACCTCCTTTGAGTTGGCCCTTCGGGATGCGGGGATCGCCTCGCAGAACCTGGTTCGCGTTTCATCCATCTTTCCGCCGCAGTGCAAGGTGATTACGCGCAAGGAAGGCCTTACCCATCTGAGCCCCGGCGAAGTGGTTTTTGCGGTGATCGCGGAGAACTCCACGCGCGAACCCCACAGGCTGCTGGCGTCGAGCATCGGCGTGGCTCTGCCCGCCAATCGCAACGCTTATGGCTACTTGAGCGAGCATCACTGCTTTGGCGAGACCGAGGAACAGGCCGGCGAGTACGCCGAGGAACTGGCCGCGGAGATGCTGGCAACGACTTTGGACGTGGAATTCGATCCGGATACAAGCTGGGATGAGAAGAAAGAGATTTACCGTATCTCCAACAAGATTGTCCGCACCAGCAATACCACCCAATCGGCTGTAGGCGACAAGCGCGGGAAGTGGACCACGACGATTGCCGCGGCGGTGATGATTCTGGAAGAGTAGCAAGCGCACGGGAAGAACGGATGAGGCCAACTCCGCCCGGCGGGGTTGGCCTTGCTATGTGGGGCAAGAGGGCGGCAGGCGAACGATGGCGAAGAACAAATACACGGTGGGGCTTGTGCAGATGCGCATGGGCGCGGACCCGGAGGCGAACTTTGCCACGGCGGTGGCGCGCATTCGCGAGGCGGCGGGGCGGGGTGCGAAGATTGTCTGCCTGCCGGAGCTTTTTCGCACGCAGTACTTCTGCCAGCGCGAGGAGCCTGCGCTCTTTAACCTTGCGGAGGAGATTCCCGGCCCATCCACTGCGAAGCTGTCCGAGCTGGCGCGCGAACTGCATGTCGCGATCATTGCTTCACTGTTTGAGCGGCGCGCGGCGGGACTTTATCACAACACGGCGGTGACGCTGAATGCCGACGGGAAGCTGGTTGGCGTGTATCGCAAGATGCACATTCCCGACGATCCGCTTTACTACGAGAAGTACTACTTCACACCGGGCGATCTGGGCTTCAAGGCTGTGGATACTGAGTTTGGCCGCGTGGGCACGCTGGTCTGCTGGGACCAGTGGTATCCGGAGGGCGCGCGCATCACCGCGCTGCAGGGCGCCGAGGCGCTGTTTTATCCGACGGCGATTGGATGGCATCCGGCGGAGAAGGCCGAGTTTGGCGCGGCGCAATACGACGCGTGGCAAACGATCCAGCGGGCGCACGCCATTGCCAACGGGGTTTATGTGGCGGGGGTGAACCGGGTGGGCGTGGAGCACGGCGACATACTGGGCAATCGCGCCGAGGGCGTGGGGTTGGAGTTCTGGGGTGGAAGCTTTTTGGCCGATCCATTTGGCCGCGTGATTGCCAAGGCCTCGCACGATAAGGAAGAGATTCTGATCGGCGAAATCGACACGGCGCTGATTGAAGAAACGCGCCGCAACTGGCCGTTTCTGCGCGACCGGCGCATCGATGCTTACGCGCCGATTACCAAACGCTTCCTCGATTCCGCGAACAAGCGGATGGCGGACGGAGAGACAAAGTAACAATGCCAATTCAACAGCCGCCCGCAAAGACGCCGCGCGAACTTGGTTACCGCATGCCTGCCGAATGGGATCGGCACGAGGCGACATGGCTTGCATGGCCGCACAATCCCGAAGACTGGCCCGACAAATTTCAATCCATTCCGTGGGTTTATGCGGAGATTGTGCGGCTGCTCTCAGCGCATGAGCAGGTACACGTCCTGGTCGATCACATCAGGGCGCAGCGGCGCGCAGCATGGATTCTGGAGCGGGCGGGCGCGAATCTGGACCGCGTGAGCTTCCACACCTTCCGGACCGACCGCGTATGGATGCGCGACTGCGGGCCGATTTTTGTGCGCAATGCCGCGGGGCAGGTCGCAATTACCAACTGGCATTTCAATGGGTGGGCCAAGTATCCCGACTGGGATTTGGACGACCAGGTGCCGGGGCGCGTGACTGCGCTGCTGGGCCTGCCGGAGTGGCGGCCCACGGCTACGCTGGCGGATGGGTCGGCGCACAGGCTGGTGCTCGAGGGCGGCTCCATTGACACCAACGGCGAGGGAATTTTGCTGACTACTGAGGAGTGCCTGCTGAGCGAAACGCAGCAGCGCAATCCGGGTGTCAGCCGCGAGGGGCTGGAACAGGCTTTTCACGATTATCTCGGCATCGATCAGGTGGTGTGGCTTGACAGCGGCATCGTCGGCGATGACACGCACGGCCACGTAGACGACCTTTCGCGCTTTGTGGGGCCAACGACCATTGTGACTGCTGTGGAGACGAACACGAAGGATATCAACTATGCGCCGCTGGCCGAAAATCTGAAACGGCTGAAGGCCGCGCGCACGGCGGAGGGCAAGCCGTTTACGGTGATCGAGCTGCCGCTGCCGCGTCCGGTGATTTTCGATGGACAGCGGCTGCCGGCGAGTTACGCCAATTTTTACATTGCGAACGGGCTGGTGCTGGTTCCCACTTTCCACGCTCCCAGCGACCGCGTAGCGCTGAATCTTCTGGCCGAGGTTTTTCCGGACCGCGAAGTGATCGGCATCCATGCTGTGGATTTGGTGTGGGGACTGGGCACGCTGCACTGCATGACGCAGCAGCAGCCGGCTGCTATTCCGAGTTCGATGTAAAATGATGCTGTTTGGAGGATTGGGATGAGCTTAGACATCAAAGAAGTAATTCAAATTGCACGTGCGCAATTCAAGGAACTGCTTCCAGATCTGGCGATATGGCCAATTGCGGCTGTACAAGGCATGGGGGGAGTCATAAGAGATGCCGAGCCATCTATTCCATTTTGTAAGAAGGATGCTGACATCATTCGTTTGGAAGAAATAGAGAAAGAAGGCGAGAATTGGGCCATTACTCTCAGCGTTCCGAATCCGAATTACAATCCTGATGCACTGCTGGAGGGAATTCGCAGCGCAAGGAATCTGGCGCGTATTGCCAAAGTCATTGTTGTCGATGGCTCGGAAGGTAAACTCATTGCCCTGAGGGAGCGGGCGGCATGAGGCTGGCGGACAATCCGCTACTCAAGCCGTATGTTGGAAAACCGGTCATTCTGGACGCGAATATTTTGCTTCTCCACTGGTGCGCCAGCTTCGATCCGCAACTTATCTGCACCTTTAAGCGCCTTAATAGTTTTCAAGGTGAAGATGTCGAACTGCTTACCCAGACTCTGAAGATATTTTCAGCGATTAAAACGACGCCTCATGTTCTTACAGAGGTTTCCAATCTGGCGAATTCTCTTCCAAAATGGAGAAAAGAAGATTGGTCCAAGCATTTCTCACGGCAGATCGAGGTGATTCCGGAGAAATGGATTCCTGCGCAATCGATGGCTGCAAATCCTCTGATGGTTCTCGGCCTGACCGACGCAGGCTTGGCAGCTTTGGCGACAACTCATGTCATCCTGACCATTGACTTTCCTCTGAGTAACTCTCTGGAGTCTCGAAAGCTCAACGTGATCAACTTTACGCATCTCCGCAGCATCAGGCTCGGATGATCGATATTGATTTCATGGAAGCCGCGCTGGCCGAGGCTCGGCTGGCCGCAGAGGCTGGTGAAGTGCCGATTGGCGCGGTTGTGGCGCGTGAAGGCGCAATCGTGGCGCGGGGACAGAATCGCGTGCTGCGCGATGTGGACCCGACGGCGCACGCGGAAATGGTGGCTTTGCGCGCGGCTGCTGCGGCTGTGGGTAATTACCGGCTGAACGGCTGCACGCTTTACGTGACGCTGGAGCCGTGCTCCATGTGCGCGGGAGCCATGATTCATGCGCGGCTGGACCGTCTGGCCTTTGCCGCCGCCGATCCCAAGGCGGGCGCGGCGGGGTCTGTGCTGGCGGTGCTGAATCATCCGCAACTGAACCACCAGATGCAGGTGGAGCAGGGAATTTGTGGCGAGGAAGCGGCGGAGTTGCTGCGGAGCTTTTTTCGCGAACGGCGGTAACTCTAACTCCTGGTCAATGCTCTGATCCGTTCCGCTTCTCCTGGCCATTTTTCGACTAACTCGGCATAACTTGCGCTGCGGTAATCGGCATAGTCGAAGCCGGGAGTTACGGTGCAGCCTAACAGGGCTACTTTGCCGTTGCCGATGAGGCGCGCGCCTTGCCAGACGCCGGCGGGAACGACGAGTTGGACGTGCTGGCCTGCCTGCAAATCCTGTCCGAGCGTGAAAACAGCGGAGCGCCCGTTGGGATAGAGTTGCAGTATTTCGACCGGGTCGCCGAGGTAGAAGTGGAAGACCTCGTCGGACGGAAGGACGTGCATCTCGGAGAAGGTCCCGGTTTCGAGCAGGTAGTAGATCGCCGTGCCCAGCGAGCGCACGCCGCGCGGCAGCTTGACCGTGTTGGCGGAGATATAAGTTTGGCGGAAGGAACCGCCTTCGGACGGATGCGGCTCCAGATTCAGCAATGCCTTGATTTCGTCGGCTGTCATTATCACGGATGTTATCAGCCGCGGCCCGGTAGAATTGAGCTATGAACGTGCAGGTTTATGCGACGAAGTGGTGCCGGGACTGCCGCGCCGCAAGGCAGTTTCTGGACGAGCACGGCATCGAGTACACGGTGATCGATGTGGACGCCGATCCTGCCGCTTCCGCCGAGGTGCTGCGGCGCGTGGGCAAACGGGCCGTTCCGCAACTTGTGATCGATGGGGAGTGGTTTCAGCCGTACAAGCCGGGACAGGGGCTGCTGCTCGACGAACTCTATCAGCGGTTGGGAATTCCTCGCGCCTGAGTGGGTGCTTTCCTCGTACAATCAAAGAGATGAAGCAGACCGCGAAATGCGGCGCTGGTGAGGAGCTTCCCTGTGATTGAACGCTATACACGCGCGGCGATGGGCCGCATCTGGACCGAAGAGAGCAAATATAACTGCTGGCTGGAAGTGGAGTCGGCGGCGAGTACGGTGCTGGCCGAGGACGGCGTGATTCCCGCCGAGGCCGCCCGGGCAATTGCCGAGAAGGCGAGCTTTACCGTCGACCGCATCCACGAGATCGAGGCGGAGGTGAAGCACGACGTGATCGCCTTCACCACGACGGTGGCCGAGAGCCTGAAGGCGCAAGGGCTGGACGCCGAGTCGCGCTGGCTGCACTACGGGCTGACTTCGAACGACATTGTGGATACGGCGCAGGCCTTGCAGGTGAAGGCGGCTTCGGGGTTGATCCGCACGGACCTCTTAGCGTTCATGACCGTGCTGAAGCGGCGGGCGTTGGAGTTCAAGCACACGCCGACGATCGGGCGGACGCACGGAATTCACGCGGAACCCACGACGTTCGGGCTCAAGATGCTGAACTGGTACGCCGAGATGGAACGCAACTTGGCCCGCTTCGACGCCGCGGCTGAGGATATGCGCGTCGGTAAGCTGTCGGGCGCAGTGGGCACCTTTGGCCACTTGAAGCCGGAACACGAGGAACGCATCTGCGCGCGGCTGGGGCTGAAACCGGCGCCGGTGGCCACGCAGGTGATTCAGCGCGACCGGCACGCCGCCTACATTTCCACGCTGGCGATTATCGGCTGCACGCTGGACAAGATCGCGTTGGAAGTGCGCCACCTGCAACGGACTGAAGTGCGCGAGGCGCAGGAGTACTTCAGCGAGAAGCAGAAGGGTTCTTCGGCCATGCCGCACAAGAAAAACCCGATTACCAGCGAACAGATCTGCGGGCTGGCGCGTGTGCTGCGGGGCAATGCGCAGGCGGGGTTCGAGGATGTTGCGCTGTGGCACGAGCGGGACATTTCGCACTCGTCGGTGGAGCGGATTATTTTTCCGGACTCGACCATACTGGTGGACTACCTGCTGGCCAAGACCGCTAACCTGATTGACCGGCTGCTGGTTTATCCGGAGCGGATGAAGAAGAACCTGGAGAGCACGGGCGGGCTGATTTTCAGTGGGCAGTTGCTGCTGGATTTGGCCGAGGCCGGGATGATGCGCGAGGATGCGTACCGGCTGGTGCAGTCGCACGCCATGCGCGCCTGGAAAGAGGATCTGGTGTTTCGCGACGAGGTGGCGCAGGATCCGAAGATTACCGCGCTGCTGAGCAAGGAGAAACTGGACCAGACGTTCGACACCGCGCGGCAGTTGGGGAATGTGGACGCGATTTTTGAGCGGGTGCTGGGGAAGTAGTTTTTCTCGTCGGCTGTCCGGCGTCTGAAGATGCCGGATAGCTGGAACTGCGGCAAGATTCCTCTGCAAATGGAGATTTATCATGAAACGCAATCCGCACATTGGTTCTTCACTGGATGATTTTCTCAAGGTGGAGGGGCTGTACGAGGATGCGACCAATCACGCGGTCAAGCGGGTTTTGGCTTGGCAGGTGGAAAAGGCCATGCAGGAGCAGGGAATCACCAAAGTTGAAATGGCGCGGCGCATGGGCACCAGCCGTGCGCATCTGAATAAACTTCTCGACCCGGAAAACGATAAAGTGCAACTGGATACAGTGCAGCGAGCGGCTGTGGCTGTGGGGCGGCGGGTCAAGCTCGTTTTGGTATAACGGGTGTTTCCCAGGTTTCATAAGCGAGACCTGGGGCACCCAGCATTACCAGTTGTTGCTAGGAATCATGAGGCAGAATCCGTGGAAGGCATGAATCTTACCGTTGCACTGACCGGCGCTTCGGGCGCGATTTTTTGTCGAGAGCTGCTGCGCGCGCTGGAGGCGGACGAGCGGGTGGGGCGCGTCCACTTTGTGCCTTCAGAGAACTCGCTGCGGGTGCTGGCCGAAGAACTGGGGCTGAGCGGGCGCACGGGGCTGCTGGAAAAGCTGCTGGGCACGGCGGCGGTGAAGACGGTGCAGCACGCGGATGCGAATATTGGCGCGCCGATTGCCAGCGGGAGCTATCCGTCGAGTGGAATGATTATTCTGCCTTGTTCAATGGGCGCGCTGGCGTCCGTGGCCAACGGGCTGGCTAATACGCTGATCTCTCGCGCCGCCGATGTGACGCTGAAAGAGCGGAGGCCGCTGCTCCTGTGCGTGCGCGAGACGCCGTTCAACCGCATTCACCTGCGGAATATGACATTGGCCGCAGAGGCTGGAGCGGTGATTTTTCCGGTAATTCCGACGTTCTATAACAAGCCCGTCGACACGGCGGAGATGGCGCGGCAGTTTGTCTGCCGCGTGCTGGTGCACATCGGGCTGGCGCAGCCGGGGGCTTATGTGTGGAAGGGCGAAGAGTAGGGAACTGTAGGTTCCCGGGGATATCTTTGGCCTTCTGTTCTTGAATGCGAAAAAGCAGCCGAGTGGTCAGCGGCTGCTTTTCGCATTCAAGGGATTGCATTTCTATTTTTTCTATATTTTTTAGAGCATTTCTCCTGATGGTATAGAGGAAGAATGATTCCCTCGGGGGCTAGAGCATTTTCGGAAGATGAATATCATGCTTGCTCCGGCATAGGGCACGGTGCAGATAAAAAGACGGTTGTTGTGGAAAGGAAAGATCCCGCAGGGGCTGAAGCCCACCTTTATTTGAGGCATTTTGCGGCCCGACTGAAGTCGTGCCCTGTTACAAAGCCACGACGCATCCATCGCTTTGTGGGAATGCCGGAGCAAGCATGATATTCATCTTTCGGAAATGGTGTAGACCCAAAATTTATTGGTATCCCACCCTTTCCGCAGAAAAAAGCGGAAAGGATGGGGCACGGAAGTCTACAGCAAAAGCAAAAATGCTCTAAAGCTCACGAGATTGCTGGTGCTTTATGGCGTGTCTAAAGCCACGCCCTTTCAAAGCTGCTCTACAGCAATAGGAGAACAGCTCTAGCGCCGAGTTTTGAGCCAGTTCTGGTAATCGGTATAGAGCTTGGTGGATTGCGGACAGCCGGCAAAGGCTGTGGAGCCGGGCTTGTTCATCATTCCCAAATACTGATAGACGAGGATCTGATCGACCCACGGCGAGACGGCTTCCATCTGACGCAGGACGCGGTCGAACGAGGCCGGCATCAGAGCGCTGCCATAGACATTGCCCTCGAACTCGAATATTTCCATGTCAGCCCAGAGCTTTGCGCGCTGTGAGCGGTCGTGGGCCTTGCGCAGGCCTTGATAGAAGGCCGAGGTCTCGGTCACCTTTGACTTGCGTACGCCCACTTCATCCTGATAAGCCACGATGTCGACGTCCAGAGTGTCGAGCTGGCGGACGTACTTGTCGTCGGGGGTGACGATGCGCGTGCCATAGGGCGCAATCATGATCTGCGCCTTCGGCTTGAGCTGGCGCGCCTCATGGGAAAGGTTGTTGACGTAGGTGATGAAATCCTGCGTGTAGTAGGGATTGATTTCCGCCTCGTCGGGCCAGTACCAGCCGTAAAAGCTGGGATGATGGCCGTAGAGATTGGCGAGCTCGCCGAGCGACTGGAGGCGCTTTTTGGCGGCGACGGGGTCGACGATGACTTTGCTGCTCATCCAGTCGCCGTAAAATCCCGCGCCGACGAAGAACTTGACCTTGTACTTGTCCGCCGCAGAGAGTACGGCTTCCAAGGGGTCCGCGCAGGCCAGGTGCCACTTGGGATAGATCCTGGTGTCGTAGAAAGAGCGGTAATAGGAGGCGGTGGCCATCAGCACCAGGTATTCCAGACCGGCGTCGGCGATTTCCTTGATCTTTGCGTCCCACTGCGCGGCGGTGAAACGGGTGAGGGCGGAGTTCCAATCGACGCCCTCGACAGTGGCGTGATGCTGAAATTCAAACCAGCTTCCGGAGATGGGCTTGATGGGGCCGGGCGCGGCATGTGCTTCCGCCGGGTTGATCGCCAAAGCGGCGGCGCCCATGCCCAGAGCGGTGATGAAATCACGGCGGTTCAGTTCGTTGGTCATGGCAAAAATTCCTTTGCAACTAAAATATCAATCGTTATGTTGTATATACAAATTTGACGCCGGATGCAAGCCTGAATTTGCGCGGGGGTGCTGCTGAGCAGTTGGCCCGCGATTTGACTTTAAGCGCAGGGGCCGTTGATACTTGCGTTAATGCCTAACTCAGGGAAATACGGAATTGCGGCCATGGCCATGTGTCTGTGTATGGCGTGCGGACCCATTCGTGCGGCTCTTGAGCGGCCCATGCGCTAGGCGCAACCGATCTTGAAGTCAGGCGGTCCGGGTCCGAAATGGATTCGGGCCGTTTTGTTTTTGGGGCGGTCCGTATCTCCCGTCCGCACTCATAAACCAAAACCACATGAGCCTGAAGGAGCCCAAAAATGTCCGAAGAGAAGCAGCAGTTTGCCACCCTTGCCGTTCACGCCGGCCAAGTTCCAGACCCCACCACGGGAGCAGCATCCACGCCCATTTTCCAGACATCTTCGTATGTTTTCCATGACGCAGATCATGCCGGACGTCTTTTCGGCCTGAAGGAGCCCGGCTACATCTATTCCCGCATCATGAACCCCACCACCGATGTTCTGGAGCAGCGGGTGGCGGCTCTGGAAGGCGGCGCGGCTGCGCTGGCCACGGCTTCCGGCCTGGCGGCGGAGGACTTGGCGCTCTCCTCGCTGGCCGACTCCGGAGACGAGATCGTTTCGACGACCTCGCTTTATGGCGGCACCTACTCTCTGCTGGCTCATACCTATCCGCGGCGGAGCGGCGTCAAGGTGCATTTTGTGGATGCGGACGACTTTGACGGCCTGAGGGCGGCCATCAACGACAAGACCAAGGCTCTTTATACCGAGACACTGGGCAATCCCAAGCTGGATGTTTCGGACATCGAAACACTGGCCAAGATTGCGCATGAGCACAATCTGCCGCTGGTGATCGACAACACGGCGGTTTCGCCGGCGCTGGTGCGGCCCATCGAGTGGGGCGCGGACATCGTGGTCAACTCGGCCACCAAGTTCCTGAGCGGCCACGGCAGCGTCATTGCCGGAGTCATCGTGGATTCGGGCACGTTCGACTGGGCCGGATCGGGACGCTTCAAGAACTTCACCGATCCGGACCCGTCGTATCACGGCCTTTCCTACGTGGATGCATTCGGTCCGCTGGCGTTCATCTTCAAGGCGCGGGTACAGGGCTTGCGCAATACCGGCGCGACGCTTTCGCCCTTCAGCGCCTGGCTGGTGCTGCAAGGCATTGAGACGCTGCACCTGCGCTTGCAGCGGCACTCGGAGAACGCGCTGGCCGTGGCCAAGCACCTGGAGAAGCATCCGGGCGTGACGTGGGTCAACTATCCCGGCCTGGAGTCCAGCAAGTATCACAAGCGGGCGCTGAAGTATCTTCCCGACGGGCAGGGCGGACTGGTGACTTTCGGCATCAAGGGCGGCCTGGAGGCGGGCAAGAAGCTGATTAACTCGCTGAACTCGCTGAGGGTCTTTTCGCTGCTGGCCAACATCGGCGATGTGAAGTCGCTGGTGATCCATCCGGCTTCGACGACGCATGAACAGCTTTCAGTCGAGGAGCAGGCCTGGACCGGCATTACTCCGGAGCTGGTGCGCTTGAGTGTGGGCATCGAGGATATTCGCGATATTATTGCCGATCTGGACCAGGCGATCGAGGTTGCCAACGGCCAGACCTTCACAGGCACAACCAAAGGGTAATGCTGCACAATAAATGAGATGAGTGAAACCCGCAACGGGACCAGCACCGCGCCGGCCGGTTCTCGGACTCTGGCGCCCACGTATGAAGGCGACTTTGTGCTTGACGAGCACTTGGCGCTGGACTGTGGCCGCACGCTGGCCGGTCCCACGCTGCATTACGCTGTTTACGGACGGCTGAATGCGGCGCGGGACAACGCGGTTCTGGTGTGTCACGCGCTGACTGGTTCCGCACTGGTGGGCTCCTGGTGGCCGGAAATCTTCGCACCGGGAGCCGTTCTTTCTTTGGAACACGATTTTGTCATCTGCATCAACATGCTTGGCTCCTGCTATGGCTCGACGGGGCCTGGTTC
>Ga0255356_1001249_pt1 | contig 16281 bp, 13 predicted proteins | sample HBST100metaG_FD_189944 | JGI IMG/M metagenome (GOLD analysis project Ga0255356, IMG submission 189944) | Peat soil microbial communities from Stordalen Mire, Sweden - H.B.S.T100 | ecosystem: Environmental > Terrestrial > Soil > Wetlands > Peat | place: Sweden: Norrbotten County, Stordalen Mire... | reverse complement strand
ATCATCGCCGATCCCGACCTTGTGATCCTTGACGAGCCGACGTCCGCACTCGACCCCCTCGGCCGCCGAGACGTGCGAGACATCATCGCGCACCTTAAAGACGAGGGGAAAAGCGTCCTCTTAAACTCGCACCTCCTCTCAGAGATCGAGATGACGTGCGACGAGGTGGCGATTGTCAAGGCCGGAAAGGTGATCCGCCAGGGCAAGATAGAGGATCTGCTTGCAACTCCCACCGAGGTGACACTGCGTTTGGCCGATCGGTCGACTGCTGTCCTCGACGCCATTGGCAAAGTCGCGCCGAGCATTCAGCTTCCCAAAGACCCGAATGATCCTCGCTTCACGGTAATGGTGAGCGACGAAAACGCCGTTGCAGAAGTCGCGGCCGCAGTTGTCCACGCCGGAGGCAAGCTCCTCGAGCTCACCCCCCGGCGCGAAAGCCTTGAGGAACTGTTCGTTCGTGTGATCGAGGGAAAATAGCCCGGATCTACCGTCGCATCTCGATTCCTGGCGCTGGCCGGAGCCGCAGATTGTCGATAAGACGGACGTCACCGAACCGGGCAGCAACCAGGGCGATAGAGGGCACGTCTATAGTGTCGACCTGCATAAGATCGTCCTCGTCCACAATTTCCGCGTAATCGAGCGATGCGAGAGGTTCCACTTCAATCGTTTGGGCGATCCACGCGCGGAGGACGTTGGCATCATGCACCCCCGTGTCCGCGATCTCTTGGGCGTATGCCAGCGCGGTGTGAAGCACTGTCGCCGCCTTTCGCTGCGGTTCGCTCAGACGCGCGTTCCGTGACGATAGCGCAAGGCCGTCTGCTTCCCGAATGATCGGGCAGCCAATCACGTCGACGGGGATATTCAGGTCGGACGTCAGCCGCCGGATTATTTGAAGCTGCTGATAGTCCTTCTCGCCGAAATACGCCCGGTCAGCCTGCACCATCAACAGCAGTTTGGTTACAACCGTGCTCACTCCCTGAAGGTGACCAGGGCGTGACTTGCCCTCGAGAATGTCGGACAGCCGGCGCACTGCCACCACGGTGTCAAATCCCTTTGGATAGACCTCGTGCATGTCCGGTGCGAGAATATAGTCCACACCCTCCGCCTCGGCCACGCGCTCGTCGGCCCCGAGCACGCGCGGGTACTTCTCGTAATCGTCCATCTCGTTGAACTGGGTGGGGTTTACGAAAAGCGTCATAACGACAATGTCGTTTTCGCGGCGCGCCCTTGCGAGCAGCGCAGCGTGGCCGGCATGAAGCGCTCCCATCGTGGGCACGACACCGATTGTACGGGCAGCACGGCGCACAGGAGCAAGGACGTCGCGCAAGGCGGAGACAGTGGTTATAGTTTGCATGGGCAAGACGTCACACGCCGAGGTATTTGCTGGAAATCACCTTGCCATCGCTCGACATTTCGTAGACGAGAGGCACACCGGTGGGAATGTTCAATTGCAGCACCTGCTCACGAGTCAGGTTGTCGAGCGACATGACGATCGAGCGGAGGCTGTTGCCATGCGCCACCACGAGGACATTGAGGCCAGCCTTGATATCCGGCAGAATATGCGCGTCGAAGTACGGCAACGTCCTCGCCGCAGTGTCCTTGAGGCTTTCGCCGTTGGGCGGCGGAACGTCATACGAACGGCGCCAGATATGCACCTGCTCGTCCCCGTACTGCTTTGCGGTTTCCGCCTTGTTCAGACCCTGGAGATCGCCGTAATGCCTCTCGTTCAACGCCTGGTCGCGCTCGGTGGGAAGCTCGGCCCCGCCGCGAACTTCCAATGCGAGCTTCGCGGTGTTGATCGCGCGCTGCAGCACCGACGTGTAGAGCTTATCGATCGGCATGTCCTTCAGAAGCAGCCCGGCGTGCTTGGCCTCTTCCTCGCCCTTCGGCGAAAGAGGCACGTCTACCCATCCGGTAAATCGATTTTCAAGGTTCCACTGCGATTCGCCGTGGCGCAACAATATCAGTTTCGGCATAGTTACTCATTTCAAAATGGGATTGGTTGCCAAAAGTATACCCCGAACGATCCGTGCGAAGGGGAGATATGCGCGGCCCGCGACAGTTTCGCAGCTCAGGACAAGCCGTGAATCGGGAAAACCATCTCTTTGAGAGCCTTTGCCGTAGTATGCGCGTAGTGCCAGATGTCTTTCATGTTCTCGGCATCGATTTCCGGCGTGGCACGGTCCCTGATATACTTGATTCCCCACTCGCCCGGTATGGTTGCAGGCACATCGTCCGGAAGCTCGACTCCGGCGAGGATACCTTGGCACAGCGCGTACTCGCGCGGAACGGCCCAAAGGTTGTACCCGCCGCCGCCCAGCACGACTGTGGGAAGGTTGAGTGCCATCACTCGCCGTATCATGTCTTCATACCCAGCCGTGGTCAACGCGAGGTGCGCCAGCGGATCGGCATAATGGGCGTCCGCCCCCACCTGCAAAACGACAGCGGTCGGGGCAAACGCACTCAAAATAGGCGTGACAAGCTCATCGAAAACCCACGAAAAGTGGCAGTCGGTGCTCGCTGGCGAGAGCGGTATGTTGACGCTGTATCCTACGCCGTCGCCTTCCCCGCTGTCGCCAGGGAAACCAGTGCCAGGATACAATGTCTGCCCCGTCTCGTGGATTGAAATTGTGAGGATGTCCGAGCGCCCGTACGCCAACGCCTGTGTGCCGTCGCCATGATGGGCGTCGATATCGATATACGCCACCTTGTGCCCCATCTCGGCAAGCATGTCCGCAGCAATCGCGCAATCGTTGAACGTGCAAAAGCCGGCCGCCTTGGATCGCATCGCATGGTGCAGCCCCCCTGCAGGGTTGAATGCTGCCTTGTACCCGCCGGCCGTCACCAATCGGACACACTCCACCGTGCCACCGACATACACCAGGGACGCTTCCCACATGCCGGGAAACGGAGGGTTGTCCGCCCGGCCAAAACCGAACGGCCTCATGCTGTCCAATGCTTCGCCTGCGCTCAGCCGTCGAACCGCATCAACGTACTCTTCCGAATGGACGCGCAACAGATCGTCGACCGTCGCCAGCCGCTGTGGCTCAATCAAGTCGGACGCACCGGAGTCAAAATGCCCGAGCGCTTCGAGTATCTGCACAGTCATCTTCAATCGCTTCTGTTGAAGTGGATGCGATTCGCTGAATTTGTAATCGAGATACCGATCCGAATATACAAATGCCGCCTGGGCCATAAAGTCCGACCTCGTTAGACCCCGCTCATCGCGAGGAGTAGTATAGTTAATACTACCAGAGTGATCCACACAAAACGGTAATCGCCTTCGTAAAGATATACGACAACTGAAAATGCAACGCGAACCACAGGCGTCACCACCAACATCATCAATCCCAGATCAATGATGTCTCGTCCGCTGTGGCGGGCGACGCTCGCCTGCACCAGCCCAAGCAGCCCCGTGCGATGGTGCATGATTGGCGGCATCCTAAAGCTGCCAAGCGCCGGCGCATGCCCGGGATAATGGGACAAATACAGCAAGTAGCCAGCTACAACCGTGATCGCCGCGATGCTGACACCCAGTCGAAGAACGATGGAGATCATCGTGTCGAGCTGGTACGCCCGCACCTGGGGCACACCCTCCATGCTGTCTAGTGAATCGCCGTGTGAGAGGTCCATAACATGTCCAGCCCAAGTGCAAGAAGCACAAATGCAAAGATGATGCGCAGAGTTTTGGTTTTCCAGCGCACAAGACACTTCGTGCCGAGAAGCGCACCGACAAGCACTCCCAGCATCACAGGCCCCGCAATGAGGGGATGGATATATCCGCGGGAGAAGTAAACGACAGCGGATGCGGATGCGGTGACGCCGATCATGAAGTTGCTGGTGGTGGTCGACACCTTGAACGGTATTCGCATCGCACGGTCCATCGCCAGCACTTTGAACGCGCCAGAACCGATTCCGAGCAGCCCTGACACGGCCCCCGCCAAGGCCATCAGGCCGAAACCCAGCGGGACGTTACGGACACCATATGGCACGGATTCACCTGTGTCCGCTGGGAATCTGCCGTATAGATGCAGTTTGCGCGCTATGGTGTCGGACACCGGAATCACTTGGCCGCTGTCTTGAGGACGTTGCTGAAAAGACTGCACTGCAGAGAACAGCAGCACCAGCCCGAATACCACGCCAAGAGCTGACGCTGGAATGATCGCGGTGAGCATGGCACCGACAACCGCCCCGATCGTAGTGGCGATTTCCAGAAACATGCCGAGCCGCATGTTCGTGTAACCCTCGCGGACATACGCCGACGCGGCGGCTGACGACGTCGCGATTACGGACACAATGCTGGCACCGATGGCGTGGCGAAAGTCGATGCCAAACAAAATGGTCAGCATCGGAACGATCACCACGCCACCGCCAAGCCCGGTCAGTGCGCCGAGAAGCCCGGCAAGCACCGACCCGCAGAACACGAGAGCTTCAAAGTCTATCCCAGTCAAACGTATCCTTTCGCCGCCAAGTTCTTATATGACGTCTCAATCGCCTGCAGAGGAGGGTTCTTGCAGGAGTCCTGCTCCACGATCAGATATTGGCATCCGGCCGCAGGCGCGGCTGCAAGAATGCCGTCAAGCGGCAGGATGCCGGTGCCGACCTCGGCAAAGGTCCGATCAACCGGGTTCATGTCCTTGATATGAAGGAGCGGGAATCGTCCCGGATGTCGCCCGATCACGCCAACGGGATCATCGCCAGCAAAGAGCGCCCAGAACGTGTCGAGCTCGCTCATGAGCAGGTCTGCAGGCGCGGATGCAAAGATGATCTCGTATCCCGAAACGCCGTCGAATTTCTGCTCGAACTCGAAATTATGGTTGTGGTACGACAGGCGAATTCCATGCGGTTTGAGGAGGGTTGCCACGCCGGCAAGTTTTTTGCCGACGTTCTCATAGCCCTCTCGCCCTTGTCGATACTTCTCGTCCAGGTATGGCACGGCAATATCCGTGAGCCCGAGCGCGAGCTGCTCGTCTATTACTTTGTTGACGTCCGGCCCTAAGAGACCCTCAATGCCAACGTGGGCCGAAATGGCCTTCAGTCCGTGATCCTTCAGGATCGTGTTAAACTCGGCTGCGGACCTGCCGTACGTGCCGGCAAGCTCCACGTTCTTGTATCCAATTTGAGCAACCTTGCGAATGGTCCCGATTAAGTCCCGATCCGCGTCGTCGCGCACAGTGTAAAGTTGCAATGCAACAGGTATCGCCATGAATTTCTTTCCCCTAACGTGCAAGGATTTGCATAGATTTTCTTTTACGGATCTACTCGCATTTTCCTGCATGAAAGCCAAAACAATTGGCGTTAGGTATCACGCGTTAGCAAGATATCGACAGGCGCTCTACATCCAGTTTGCGCTGTGCGCGGCTGGCAACTGCTCACTGTAAGTTTCTGCCAACAATCGATTTCTTCGATGCCGCCTTCTTCCTGGTCTTCTTTGCTGGTTTCACCGGCTTATCGCCGTTCCCATCGCACTCAATTGGCGGATCAGGCATTGTGGCACCGATCGAAGGCATTTCGGAGAGGAAAGGCGAGCGCGACAAGCTTCTGGACTGGTGCGACCGCGGCCACGACAGCACCACCCTGGTGCGGGCACGGGTAATGGCGACATAAGCGAGACGACGCTCTTCCTCCACACTTTCGGGTTCGTACACTGTATGTTCCTCGTCTATCCAATGCACGCTACGGTGATGCGGGATCATGCCGAGCGCGAAGCCGCAGACGATCACGGTGTCCCACTCCAAACCCTTGGCGCGGTGAACCGTCATCAGTTCCACGCAGTCGCCAGCAGGCTCGTCCTGAGCCGATTTCTGCTGGGCGCGCACAAATTCGAGAAACGCCGCCGCAGTCGGGAAGCGCGCCGCACTCACGCAAAGCTCTTCGAGATTGTCCAGCCGGCTGTTCCCCTCGTCCTCGACCGTGCCCTGTTCGCGTACCAGATAGGAATCGTATCCCAGGTCTCGCGCTTTGCGGAGACGAGCCTCCGCAGACGGGCCGGCCTGGGCAACTTGCTTCACAAAGTCGCGGAAGTCTCTCACCGCGAGGCCCTGTTTCGTGTTCCAGTCGCCGTCCAGCAACATCCTGTACAGCGACACTCGCTTGCTGATGGCCTGCCCGATCGCCAGCCCTAGAAATCCACCGCCTAGAAAGTGCGTGTGCTTGCCGAACGAGTTGGTAGGCACGTTCAAAATCCGTGTCACCGCCCTGTCTGCCTCTGCGCTGTCTCGCTCGATGGACAACTGCAAAAACGCGACAAGGTCTTGCACTTCGGACCGCCCGTAAAAGCCGAGAGCGCCTTCGAGCCGGTACGGCACGCCAAGCGTCACCAGCGCCTCTTCCAAACAGCGTGAATAGGCGTTCGTGCGGAACAAGATCGCATGGTTGCGCAGTTGCAAACCACCCGTCGTACGTGCGTCCTGCAGCGTCTGCGCCACCCACTCGGCCTCGGTCTCCGCGTCAACGTGCTCGATCCACTCTGGCGGAAGACCTTCGGGCCGCACCGGCTTCATGTCCAGCCGAAACCTCTTGTCGATATCGGCTTGCCCGATAAGCTCGTTCGCCGCGCGCACAATCGCACCGGTAGACCTGTAATTTGCCGAAAGGCGCATAATCGCGCCGTGGGGATAAGTGCTTGTGAACTGGGCAATCGTTGCACGCGGGTCCGCCCCTCGAAAGGCATAGATGGACTGGCCGATATCTCCCACAATGAAGACATTGCCCTTTCTTCCAGCCAGAAGGCGAGCGATCTCCCATTGGATTTGCGACGTGTCCTGGGTCTCGTCGATCAAGATCTCGTCAAACCGAGCCTGATACTTCTCGCGAACCTCGGGGAACTCTTGCAGCAGACGGAGGCACTCGATCAACAGATCGTCAAAGTCAAGCCGACGGGTGTGCTTTTTGGCCAGCAGATCGAATCGCGCCTCTTTGGACATCTCGTACGATCGCCAGATCCGGCACAGCGTGTTGATCGGCGCGTCGCCCATGGTTGGGCTGTGCTCCCGAAAGGCTCGCTCGGCAAACTCCACACTGTGACCGCGGTTTTTCACCGCCGAGATCGCAGACAGCGCCGACTTGGGATCGTAGGCTATGTTCAGCCCGAACGGTGGGCTGGGCAGACCTTTGACCCTGCCGTCTTTGTCGCCTAGAATGGCGCGCATCGCCCTGAGCTGCCACTGCTCGTCGGCAATTTGAAAGCCCTGGATGCCCGCCGCCACCTGATCCTGCTTCAAAATCCGTAGACAGTGGGAATGGAACGTCCCTATCCACAGATGCTCGGTCAATGCCTCGCCCGCGTCGCCAAGCAGCTCTTTCAAGCGCGCCGCCATCTCATCGGCGGCCTTGCGCGTAAAAGTGGCCACAAAAAGGCGCTCCGGAGGCGTCCCTTCAGAAAGCAGTCGAGCCACACGCCGCGTAAGAACCGTAGTTTTTCCCGACCCAGCGCCAGCAAGCACCAGCACTGCGCCATCGTCGGCGAGCAAAGCCCGCTCCTGCTCAGGGTTCAGGCCTTTGGTCAGTTTAGGGAGGAGCGCAGTGGCGCGGAGGATATCGAGTTCTTCGGTGAGGGCGTGGAGAGTGGCTTGCACGTCGGTTGTTTTACCCTGATGCGTCTCCCACGCGCAAGGCTTGACAAAGGGTGCGACACGTGTCCCGGCGAGCGTCCCCGCTCTCTTTCAGCCAAATCGGCTGCATTGTCCCCGACACACCTCTGCTGCCTGTCTGCTCGGGGCAGAAGTGGTTATCGAATCATTCGCTCCCTTCATTCTACCGGCCGATACTTGACGTTCCGTGCGTCGAGCCGCTTGAGATGCGCTGGCAATCGCATCGAAAAATCGCGATAGTCTCGTGCCGATTTCGGGGTCCACGCCACCTCGGACAACGCGCAAAGACGCGGAAACGCCATGTATTCCACCTGATCCGGGCCAGCGATGTATTCGGTCCAAATCTGGCCCTGGACGCCAAGAATATGCCCTGCGGCCTCATGGTCCAGCTCGGCGGGCACAGGATCGTATGCGTACACTTTCGACAGCGGCAGGTAACCGCCTATTGCCAGTGGCTCGGCATCTGTGTTTTTCGACTGGTAATAGTCCAAATAAGTGTACTCGTTCGGTGCCATCACAACGTCATGCCCTTGTTTCGCTGCGGCAGTGCCACCTTCTATGCCCCGCCAAGACATGACCACAGCGCCCTCCGCCACACCGCCCTCCATGATCTCGTCCCACCCGACCAAACTTCGGCCGTGTTTGCGGAGATAATTCCCCATTTGCCTGATGAAGTAGGACTGTAGTTCGTTTTCGTCGGCCACGCCGAGGTCGTTTATCATTTTTTGCACCTCGGCGCTGTTCTGCCACTGTGTCTTTACGGCTTCGTCGCCGCCAACGTGAATATACTCTGACGGGAAGAGCTCCATTATCTCTGCCAAAATATCCTGGACGAAGGCGATTGTCCTACTGGTCGGGTTCAGGATATGCTCCTTCACCCCCCACTCCGTGGCAACTTCCACCGGGGCACTTAGGACGCCAATCTCGGGGTACGAAGCGATTGCCGCCTGCATGTGCCCCGGCATGTCGATCTCCGGCACAATCGTGATGCACCGGTCTGCGGCGTACCGCACCAGTTCCCGTATCTCCGCCTGCGTGTAGTACCCGCCGTGCGGCACATTGTCGTAGATGCGGTTGCCAGGCGACGCGCTGAGATGACCCACCAGCGTCGCCTTGCGACGAGATCCGATCTCCGTGAGCCGAGGATATTTCCTGATTTCTATTCTCCAGCCCTGGTCGTCGGTAAGGTGCAGGTGAAGGACGTTCAGCTTGTGCAGAGCCAGCAGGTCGATGAACTTTATAAGAAACTCTTTGGGCATAAAGTACCGCGCGACGTCCAGCATGGCCCCGCGCCATCGAAATCGCGGATAGTCCTCGATTTCCACGGCCGGTATCGAATAGACGCCGTTCGAATCGGGCGCATGCAAGGGCGGCGAGATTAGCTGCGCCAGAGTCTGCAAGCCGTACGCGATTCCCTCGCGTGTCTTGGCCGTTATCTCTACTGTGCGCTTCGTCGACCGAAGACGGTATCCTTCGTCCCCCAGCCCGCGCACCTCGTTATCAAGCGACAGCACAATGAGTTTGTCTGCCTGTCCATCTGCGGCAACGGCTTCGAGCAGAAGCCCCGTTGTCGAGCGGAAAACGCCGCCAAGTGCCCTCGCCTCTTCGGGAGTCGTCCCAATCCCGCGAAGAGCAACAGACGAATCCAACAAGAAGAAGCCGTCTCCGACCTTGATGCTAGCTGGCCTTGGAATAATCGATAATGTCAAAACAAGTTCCGATCCGGCCTATTTGGCCTTGGACAACCTTAAGCCATCGCTCAGGCCCGTGACATGCGTCGCCGATGGAGCGACTGCGAGGAGAGATGTTTCGAACGGGCCGACGTCACGGGCCCAGTTGTTCGAAACTGCGACATCGGAGCTGTCCCCGATCCAGACGACCGCGCCAGGATCAATTCCGGGGCCTTTCCCGTTGTCGCATGCAACCTGATGCGTGTGCAGAAACCGATTTCCGTCGATCACAACGCCCTTCGCATACCGCACTTCAAGATTCGGGCCGTAGACACTCTCGAACGTGTTGTTCTTCACCGATATGTCCTGATTTCCAATCGATCCGTTGCCATAGATCGTGATCGCGCCGGCGTAGCCGTTCCATGCTCCCGTTGTCGCATAGCCTGTATGGCGCACGGCGTTGCCGATCAGCGCCACGTGATGGCTGTAGCCAGCTTCCGAAGGTGCCTCTGGCGAGACGACAATGCCAGCGATTGTACTGCCGTCAACAACGTTGTATTCAACCAGTCCGTTGTCAGCTTTCAGCAACATGCCGCGCGCACGGTTGTTGCGAATGGTGTTTCCGATGATCTTATAGCCTTGACCGCATCGGTTCGGATTGGTTGCCATCGCGCCATCGGGCACCGACAGTTTTTGATCGAGCGTCAGATCGTATACATGATCGGCGTCCTGGCCTCGTGATACCGTGTTCGGCCGAATTGCGGTCACAATCGCGTCGGCGTAAAATCCCGTCCGATCCTGCTGAATCCTAATGGGCCCGCCTACCGTGAACTGCGTTTGACCGGGTGCCGCGGTTGTTAAGGCGGTGCCGTTGCTTCTGAGCACCCTCTCATAGTAGCCGTGGACTGCGAAACCGTCATCGCAATTGCCTTCGAACAAACACTTTTCAATGTCTGGGCCAATGGACGCATCGGGTGAGTGAAGCCCGTCGGCGCTTTGTGACAGCAATGGCAAATTTGTCGCCCCTGGCGGCATCGGGCCATAGGTGATCGTATCGTGGATAAATCGATTTGCAGTGGCATCCCCAATATCGAAGAACCCGAAGACACCGCCCCAGTAAAACGTCAGGTCCTCAAACGTGCAGCGCGTGCAGTGCTCGTCCTTCAGCATTGTGTTGCCCGCTCCCCGGCAGACAACGTAGTCGCCGGCGGCAACGTTCCACTGCGGCGGAAGCCCATAATCGCCGTTCCAGTATATCCGCTCCTGCCCCGGCGTCGCATACGGCACGATCAATTTCGCGGACATGTCCCAGTTTCCGGGCTTGAAGTGACGCGTGGAGGGATCGACGATATAGGCGCTGCTAAAATCGTCCAATGGATACCCGGCGTCCACTTGCACATCGTAATAATTGCCGCTAGCGCCATGCCCAAAATCCAATATTTTGGCTTGGCTTGTGAGAGGGTGCGAATAATGGACCGTTGCCCCCTTGAACACAACGTTCTGGCAATTCTCAAACACGACGCAGTCTTTGAGGTCGATCATCGAAAGGTCGACATTCTTGGCGTCGATTTCGACATCGTGCATATTTCGCACCGTCAACGATGCGCGGTCGCTGCCTGCTGGCAAAACATAACGGCCGGGAGAAATGACAATCGTCTTTGATCCTGTATTATAGGCAGCCGTGATGGCCGCCGGCAAACCGCCGGGATCGGCGGGGCTTCCAACAAGGGGCGCGGCTGACACCAAATGGCACAATCCAAACACCAGCAAAAGAGCTGGCAATAATGAACCGCCTTCTTCTTGAAAGGCCCGCTTGGCGCAGGCAGACGATGGCAAGGGATTCAACGAATAGCTCATTCTAGCTTTCCAGACGTGGCGGCTATGGCCCGCAGTATCGTTGCAGCATGGTCTTGTCGGATTGCTATGGCGCATCGCACGCCTATGGCTGGCGAAGTGACGACGTGCATTGCTATCGAGAGATCTGCACCAGAATTGCGGATGCATGCGGCAAACGGATTGCAGCAGAACCATCGGTGATCGCCGCCTTTTCAAATGTCTTTGGCTTCCAATTGCCGTTGTTGTCCACCTCTGATCCTCCGAGCGTTACCTGGTCGAGGCTGCCGGCGCTTGGTGCGGCCAGGCGATAGGTTGCGGCTTTTGTGTAGCCCGCCGGCACAGTCACCGAGACATCGGCATCGCCCGTCAGATCCTTGTTGATCACAGTGAGCCAGAGCGCGCCACTGGGCGCCTTGGTTGCGTACGCCGTCAAATTGATATCGTCGTTGTCCACACGCGTCGCAACCACGTCTCCTCTGCCCGTTATGGAATACGCAAGAAGCCCGTAGTATTCAGGGCGGACGTCACAACGTCCCGACGGGTCGTGAACGATTGGGGAGTAACGGCTGATGAAGCCGAGCTGGTTCAGGTCGGTCTCGAAGTTTACCCCGCTGCTGCCATTGGACGCCAATTGGTACGAAACGTCCAGGGCCCAGAGCGCCGATGCAAACGTGTCGCTCACCCCGGCCCTGCCGCCGCCAGAGAACGAGTTGAACTCGTTCATTCGATAGGGGACGCCGCTTTGGTTCGAGATAGCGCGCAGCTTTTGCAGCGTCCGCGTCAACCCGTCGTCTGTGCGCAGCAGCTTCTCTATCGTCGTCGCCGGATCACCCTGCCCGCCGCGATAGTAATGGCACGTGAGCAGCTTGGCGTCGCTCCCTTCACCGGCCGCGTACTGGCTCACCCAATCGGTGCCGCCAATGGAGTCTGGGCCAGAGAGACGTGCGTTTGGGATCGCGGCTCTTAGCGCTGCCTTATAGCCCTTGTAATACGTGTAGTAATTGTCAAACTTGCCGCCAAACTGCGCGTGCGCTTGCACTTCGTTGCCGATTTCGAACGACTGAAGCCGGTCTCCCAGAGCATCGTTTACCGCTTGCGCCTCGACGACGCCGTGATCCACCGTGTCCGTGCTGGCGTTCAGGCCCCACATCACGGTCCATCCGGTAGCCCGAGCGAAATCTGCAAGGTCGAGCAGGTTCTGGTGGTTGACAATCGTCACGCCGCGCTCCGTCGCCGCGACCGCGGTTCCATTCGCGTCATACACCGTGTGGTCGGAGACGTTTCCTCCAATCCGCATCAGGCCATGCGCAGACAGGTTGCGGTACAGGCGGATCATCTTCTCGTTTTTTCCGCTGAAGAAGTTTGGCTGCGCCACCGCCGCGCTTTCAAAGCCGAGCCCCAAGAAGCCAGAGGGAATTCGGGCGATTACGGACGTGGGGTCGATGCCGACTTTGATTCGGTGTACCGGCGCGTTGTCGGCGAACAAAGGCGCCGCACACAGCAGCACGGCGCAGATCAACGGGCAGATCTCACAAAATCTCAAATTCCACATTAATGGTTTTTCCGTTCAAGCGCGCCAGACATTCGGTGCGTTTGCCCTTGAGGCATCCGGCGCATCAGCCTTCATTTCGCCAGCAGATCGACTAATCCCTTGCCCGGCAGTGGAGATAGGGTCACGCTCTGCGGGGTGTTGGTTTGCGTAACGGTCAGGCTGCCGTCCGCGCCGAACGTGATCGGGTCGATGCTAACCCAGCCGGACGTGCTTGAGTGCTCGTGCTTGTCGCAGGCCCACCAGTTTCCATCAGGGCCAATGAACTCTGCTTGATGTCCTCCCGCGAAGACTCCCCCTCTCGGGTCCAATGTCCAGGGGCCAGAAAGGCTGGTTGCTGTGGACACGCCCGTCGCATAGACTCCGCCGTAGTTGCAGGCATAGAGGCTGTAATAGACGCCGTTGTGCTTGATCATGAACGGGCCCTCTACCGCGGCATTGGATCGCCAATCATGGCCATTTGCCCTGAACTGCTCAGGCGTGGTCGTCTGGCTGATCTTTGGCCCGACTGTGACAATGTCTTTGTCGATCTGAGAGAGGTCTATGGAGTGGATCTCGTTCCACGGCCAAACAACATAGGTTTTACCGTCGTCGTCCTGAAAGAGCGTCGTGTCGACGCCGGGGCCTTTCAGCGCGGTCGTGTGCGTGTAGGGCCCCGTCACTTTGTCGGAAACACCCACAAACTGGTAATAGCCCATTTTCCCATCAACGTTGTATTTGGCGTCGATCCAGTTGCTTGCGCCGAAGATGATATAGTAGCGCCCATTGATCTTATGCAGTTCGGGTGCCCAAAACTGGTGCTTATACGGCGCTGTTTCCGGAATGTCCGACGACTTATAGAGCCAGTTCTCGAATTTCCATACCTTGAGGTCACGCGAAGCGTAAAGAGCGATGCCTGGCGCAGATCCGTAGTCTGCCTTGTTTTGGTCTCGGTCCGTATAGTTGGCAAAGGGCGACAGGGTTGCGACCATATAGTACACGCCGCCGTCATTGAGGATCTCCGGATCGTGAACGTCATCGCCGCGCTGATCGCCCTGGAAGTATATCGGATTTGTCCATGTGAACGTGTTCGGCTGGAACCTCTTCAGGTCGCTGGCATAAAGCCGAGACACCTGCGAATCCGTAAGTGCCCGCTTGTAGATCCGCAGCTCGTCGACTGCGGCGCTGCAGAAATCGGCTGGGACGCCTCCCACGCTGTCGCAGCCGATCTCGGTGTTTCCCAGAGACTTCCAAGACGACACTAGCGGGAGCGAGCCCAAGCACGTACCGTCAACATAGAATCGGATCTCATGCCTCGCGGCGTCGTAGACACCGGTCAGCAAGTACCATTGCCCCGGCGTCGGCGCGAAATCCGAGTCTATTGTCTGCGTTCCAGAGGACGTCGTGTCCGCCGTCGCCACGGAAAATGCAAGCTGATCCGTCTTCTCTTTTTTCAGAGCGAACGCGATGCTCTGTGACCCGCTTTGGCTGACGAAAGTTTGAAGGCCGGCAACGCTGCTTAACTTCACCCATAGTGAGACCGTATAGCTTGCCGACGTGTCGATCACGGGACGGTCTGCCTCGCCATATTGTGCCTGGCCCTGATCGAGGCTGATCGCGCTTCCACTGATTCCAGCGGCCCAATGCGGCGCGCCGTGAAAAGCCGCAAGGGCGGACACGCCGCCTCGCGATTTTGCGAGTGTTCCCCCGCCCTCGTCAAACGCAAACAGGAGTGACGGCACCGGCAGCGATGCCGTAGCGATGCTGGTCGAGTAAACCCTGCTCACTGGTGAAATAGTGGCGACGCACGATAGCAATGCCGCAACGGATGTGGCAATCCATCGAGAACGTGAAACGGGAAATTTGCTGGGATGCATTTTTCTGGTCGGCTTTCTTATGCAAGAGAATATGTATGATCAATTATACATATAAATCTCGCCGATTGCAGGCATCGCGTGCCGGCCATCGAAAATTCGGCGATTTCCAACCAAGAATCGAGCCAATTTCTGTGCGAATCCAAGCCATGCATTGACAGATATGTGGCTATATGGCATAATAGCCACATATGTGGTATCGCTTGCGCAACCAACCGCGCATGAACCAGATACAATCGAAGGAGTTATCAATGACCAAGAATTTCCCCGAATATCGCAAAGATCTGCAAGCCCTTATGGCATCCCTTGGCAAGGAAGTGCCGGACACGATGGCAGGATTCGGCAAACTGCATGAGGGCACCATGAAGGCCGGATCGCTCGACGTCAAAACAAAGGAGCTTATCGCACTTGGAATTGGAATAGCGTCCCGTTGCGATGGCTGCATTGCGTTCCATGTTCACGAGGCCCTTGCCAACGGAGCAACGAGAAAGGAAATCGTGGAGACGATTGGCGTGAGCGTGCTGATGGGCGGCGGGCCCGCATTGATGTACAGCGCTCACGCAATGGAAGCATTGGAGCAATTTGGAGCGATCAAGGCAAAGGCTGCGTGATTACCGGAATCCCCGTCACGGCTGGTGATGACCCGCACAGGCAAAACGAAATGTACATCGATCAAAATTGCAGTGAATCTGAGATGTCGATCAAGTTGACAGAACAGGTGCTGAAAGCCTTGGCTCATCGGAGCCGCCTTCAAATCGTGCAGTTCATCGGTCGTGGCGAGGCGTGCGTCACCGACCTCCAGCGCGTTGTCGGCTCAGACATGTCCACGGTGTCAAAGCACCTTGCCGTGTTAAAGAACGCGGGAGTTGTCGAAGACCGAAAATCCGGGCTGCAAGTCTTCTACCGGCTGCGCATTCCGTGCATGGCAGACTTTATCCATTGCATCGGTGCCGTCATGACGGGCCAGCCAGTCAACCTGCCCCCGGAGCTTCTTGCAGCTCAACACACCGTCGATCCCGCAGTAAAGTAGAAGCTGCCAATTTCGTGGGCCAATAGCAAGAAACGTCCACGTGAAATGATTGGCTATTTGGCCAAACATGCACACTTATCACATGGGATTTTGTGGAGCAACTCAAATATGCGCAGCATGAAAAACGCGATGGGCATTTTACTGCTGGTTTCGGCCATAGCCGTTGTCACGGGATGTCAGGGGCGATCTCGTCAACAATCGACGTCCATGACGGCAACCGTTGTTCCCGTCCATGTAACCACGGTGTCAACGGGCAATTGTCCGATCACAGTTGATGCCGTTGGCACAATCTCCGCGCAGTTCGCCACTGACCTGTCGTCCAGGGCGCAGGAGCGCGTTACGGCGATCACCGTTTCGGAAGGCGACCGTGTTCGGAAGGGCCAGCCTCTTGTTTACTTGGACACAAATGACCTCGCAGCGTCAGAAGCACAGGCGAACGCCGATGTGCAAGCATCGACGGCGCAGTATGGTGGCGCGTCCCTAGCCGCCAAAATGGCATCCTCCACCAGCGTCGATCAGATCCAAACGGCAAAAGCCCAAGTCACGGAGGCCCAAGCATCGCTTGCGAATGCAATCGCGAAGCGGAACCTTGTCGACGCCGGGCCACGGGCGCAGGAACGTGCGAAAGCAGCCGACGACGTCGATCGCTCCAATGCATCGCTTGTCCTAGCCCAAAAGACCTACGATAGGATGGCAAAGCTGTTCACCGAAGATGCGATCACCGGGCTGCAGCTCGACACGTCAAAGAGTG
>Ga0255356_1001247_pt1 | contig 16284 bp, 14 predicted proteins | sample HBST100metaG_FD_189944 | JGI IMG/M metagenome (GOLD analysis project Ga0255356, IMG submission 189944) | Peat soil microbial communities from Stordalen Mire, Sweden - H.B.S.T100 | ecosystem: Environmental > Terrestrial > Soil > Wetlands > Peat | place: Sweden: Norrbotten County, Stordalen Mire... | reverse complement strand
CGACTGGCAACTGGGAACCTTGCCTTATGGATACGATCACAAGTACACCTACTCGCACATTGGCTATAACCTGAAGGCGACTGACATGCAGGCCGCGGTGGGTGTGTCGCAGCTCGCCAAACTGCCGCACTTCATTGAGCGCCGCAAAGAAAACTTCAAGTATCTCAAGGAGGTACTGAAGCCGCTTGAAGAGTTGCTTATCTTGCCTCACTCAGAACCCGATTCCGATCCCTCGTGGTTCGGCTTTCCCATTGGAGTCCGTCCAGAACTCTCCTTCAAGCGCGAGGATATTACTCGCATCCTCAATGATCGCAAGATCGGCACCCGCCTGTTGTTCGGCGGCAACCTGCTACGGCAGCCTGCATATGCAGGTTGCGAGCATCGTATAATCGGAAATCTGCCAAACACGGACTTCGTAATGAACAACGTGTTTTGGATCGGTGTGTATCCGGGATTGACAGAGGAAATGCTCGATTTCATAGTGAAGGTGATTAAAGACTTTGTAGCGCAGGCCAAGACGCTTCCGGCGGTGAGCGAATGAAGCTATCGGAATATGTAATTACAAAGCTGGCCGACTGGGGCGTACGCGATGTTTTTCTGGTGACTGGCGGAGGTGCGATGCACCTGAACGACTCGATTGGCAGGGAGCCGCGGATCCGATATACATGTACACATCATGAACAGGCAGCTGCAATGGCCGCCGAGGGGTACGCCCGCATCACCCGCACGCCGGGTGTGGTGAATGTCACGTCCGGCCCCGGTGGCATCAATGCCCTGAATGGTGTTTTCGGCGCCTGGACAGATTCCATTCCCATGTTGATTGTTTCCGGTCAGGTCAAGCGAGAAACCTGCATGGCGACCTATGGCCTCACCGACCTGCGCCAGTTGGGAGACCAGGAAGTGGACATTGTCCGCATGGTCAAGGGAATAACCAAATACTCTGTCTTTCTGAACGACCCGGAGTCGGTTGCCTACCACTTGGAGCGTGCTTGGTATTTGGCGCAGACTGGCCGACCGGGGCCGGTGTGGATCGATATACCCGTGGACGTGCAGTCGGCACAGATCGATCCTGAGAGCCTTCGTCATTATGACCCGTCGGAAGATTCTTTAGCCTTTGATCCCGCGACCCTTAGAACGCAAGTGGCCGATACTCTCTTGCGCATCCGCAAGGCTGAGCGCCCGGTCATCATGGCTGGCAGCGGGGTTCGCCTCGGTGGCGCAATTCCAGAGTTCGAGCAGGTGATTCGTTCGCTGCGCATTCCGGTGGTTACAGCCTGGACGCATGATCTCATCGCCGACGATGATGAACTATTCTGTGGAAGGCCGGGCACTATTGGTGATCGCGCTGGTAACTTTACCGTGCAGAACTCGGATGTCCTGCTCGTCCTGGGGTCGCGACTCAACATTCGTCAAACCAGCTACAACTGGAAGTCTTTCGCCCGATTCGCGACCAAGATTCAAGTTGACATAGATGCTGCGGAGTTGCGCAATCCTCTGCACCAAGCAGATATTCCTATTCACTGCGATGTCAAGCTTTTCCTGGCCGAAATGGCGCGCCAGGCTGAGGAGGGAGATAATCCCATCCCGAAGCATGCGAAGTGGCTGGAGCAAGGCCGTCAATGGAGAAACCAATATGCCGTTGTGCAACCCCATCAGCGAGTATCTGGGCCGCCACTGAATCCGTATGACTTTGTCGACAGGCTCTTTGAGATGCTCGGGGCTGATGACGCTGTAGTCTGCGGCAATGCAACTGCGTGCATCGTTCCGTATCAAGCCGCTAAACTGAAGAAGGGGCAGCGTCTTATTTCAAATTCAGGTTCGGCATCCATGGGCTATGATCTTCCGGCGGCAATTGGGATGGCTGTAGCCAGAAATGCACGCACTGTTTGCATCGCGGGTGACGGGTCACTGCAGATGAATGTGCAGGAACTACAGACCATCGTTGGCTACAATCTCCCAGTTAAGATCTTCGTTTTGAACAACGGCGGATACCTCTCGATCCGACAGACACAGACAGGTTTTTTTGAGGGCCGCAGGATCGGTGAAAGCCCGGAAAGCGGCATCACGTTTCCGAGGATGGCTAAGATCGGTGCAGCTTATGGAATTCCGTCGTTTACGATCGAAAAGGTAGCCGACCTTGATATTGTCCGGCGTGAATTGGAAAGCGCCGGGCCCACTCTGTTTGACGTTTATCTCGACCCAACTCAGGGCTTTGAGCCTCGCTTGCGCTCGCGGATTCTTCCCGACGGGAAGATCCTCACGCCCAATCTGGAAGACATGTATCCCTTCCTCTCGCCAGAGGAGCTATCTTCCAATATGCTGGTTAAGGATTATGAATGAGTCCATGTCTGCCCAGTTGCATCCTCTTCGATCTGGATGGGACTCTTCTCGATTCGCTGCCCGGGATCGAGTACTCGGTGCGGGCGGCTTTTGCCTCTTGTGATCTTCCGCAGCCGCAGCGAGGTCTGCGCCAGATGATTGGCCCTCCTATCCGAACCATACTCTCCCAAGCGGGAAATATTGTGGATACCAGTGTTCTTGCCTCACTGGAACAGGCATTTCGTGTCAGTTATGACAGCGAAGGATGGCGAAAGACAGTTTGTTTCCCGGCTGCTAAACGGATCCTGCGGGTCATGCGCAAGCAGGGGTATAAACTCTTTGTAGTTTCCAATAAGCCGCGGCGTATTTCGCTGAAGATTCTCGAAGCTGAAGGTATCGTCGATCTCTTCGAAACCATAGTCACCCGCGATTCCCGCTCACCTGCATACTCAGGAAAAACAGAAATGATCAAGGCTCTTTTATACGGGCGACAGCTTGCCCCTGAGAACTGCCTCGTGACTGGTGATACAATCGAGGACGCTGAGGCGGCTATTGCAGCCGGTATCAAGTTCGCCTACATGGCACATGGTTACGGAGAAGTTTCTGAGAGAGCTTCTGTTCCCGTTGACTACAGATTAGATGGATTCCAGCACTTTTTACCACTGATGGCGAAGGAGTTTTCCCATGATTGACAAAGATATTTTCGAAGACCTGTTTGTGCTCGAAATGGCAAACAACCATCTCGGCAGCGTCGAGCGTGGACTGAAAATTATCAGCGAATTTGCCCAGGTTGTGCGGTTCAATAACATCCGAGCCTCGATTAAACTGCAGATTCGGGATGTTGAGCACTTTGTTCACCGAGACTTCCTCAATTCGAACGAGAGATATATACAGAAAACTCTTAAAACCCGCATGTACGATCAGGATTACGCAACCCTGGTGAAAGCGATTCGTCAGGCTGGCTGCATGCCCACCGCGACGCCCTTCGACGAACGTTCAGTTGATCTTTGCTGTGAACTTGACCTTCCGATCCTCAAGATTGCAAGCTCCGACCTGAACGACTGGATGCTCCTCGAAAAGATCGCAAAGACGAAGAAGCCTGTTGTGCTTTCGACTGGCGGATCCTCCCTGAAGGATATTGACGATGTCGTCACATTCTTTGCAAATCGGAACATTCCTCTTGCCATCAATCATTGTGTGTCGATTTATCCGTCCGAAGATTCGCAATTGGAACTGAACCAGATAGACTTCCTCCGTGATCGGTATCCGCATAACACAATTGGATTCTCGAGCCACGAGTCCACTGACTGGCAAAACTCAATCCTTATCGCATATGCCAAAGGCGCGAGGACGTTTGAGCGGCATATCGATACCGACACCGACGGAGTGAAAGTATCGCCGTACTGTACCGTTCCGTGCCAGATCGATCAGTGGTTTAAGGCATTTCATAAAGCAAAAGAAATGTGTGGCTCTCCCGGAACGCAGAAGAGGATTCCCCCTAAGAATGAGATACAGTATCTGGATGCTCTTGTCCGCGGTGTCTATGCGAACGAGGATCTTCCCGAAGGACATTCCCTGACAGACAAAGACGTATATCTCGCCATTCCGTTGCAGAAGGGACAGCTTTCATGCCGAGAGCTGATGAGAGGAGAAATCATGCTGAAGGCTGTGAAGAAGGATGCGCCCATTAAGATCGATGATATTGAGAGCCCCTATTCGCAGAGTCCCTCGCTGCGCCAGACAATCTATAACCGCGGTATCGATGTAGAGGCCGACCAAGCGAAGTAGAGGGGATTGTCCGGGCGCTCGGATGCGTGAATGGAATCCAGTAGGAACAGGATTTTTTGCGGAGCAGCAGCCCAGCCCGTGAACAGCCTGGCACGAGCCTCGGCATTTAATGCGTTTAGCCCATCGGATATGGGAGCCGAATTAGGCGGACAGCATTATTCTGAGTGCGCCAAATCTGAAGAAGGAGACATATGAACAACTCCATGCACCACATACGTCCGTACAAGATATTCACCTTGATCGAGTCCTGTCCCATAGAACGGATCGTCAATGTCCCTCTTCCAAGCCGGCGCGGCCTGGGCGGAACATCGCTCTTGGAGACCTTTTTGATCCTCGCCGGAATTCGGGTTGTGGATGCGCAGCGAGTTTTCGAATTCGGTACATTTCTTGGAATCAATACCCTGAATATGGCTCTGAATACTAGGGAAGACGCCAGGATTTTCACTCTCGATCTGGATGAGACGCACACAGCCGACGCAAATCAACTGGACACGGACGCGCCGCTCACCCAGATGCATCTAGCTTCTCAATCGTCGCTGGATTTTGCCGGGACCCCCGTCGCCGAGAAGATCGTTACTCTCTTCGGCGATTCGACCACATTCGATTTTTCTTCTTTCAAGGGGTCGGTGGACTTCTCGTTTATCGATGGCGGTCACGATTTTTCAACAGTGAAGCAGGACACGGAAAACGCCCTGGAAATGGCCGCGAAGGAAACTCCGTCTGCCATCATGTGGCACGATTATCGACGCCTTGAGTATCCAGAGTTAACTGGCTATCTTGACGACCTCGCGCAGGAATGGGATCTATTCCATGTCGAAGACACGACCCTCTGCGTTTGGTTCAATGACCCCAGCGGCTCGATTCTTCCCCGGCTCGTGATATAGCACCCTCTTCCTCTTCGGAGAATCAGAATGGTTGCGCCGATTTCGGCTTTTGATCTCGACCTTATCCTCGCCCATACGCAAGAAGTCTGGCACGAGATGCGTGGTCAGCGCATCTTTATGACCGGCGGCACGGGATTTTTCGGCTGCTGGCTGGTAGAGAGCTTTGTTCACGTGAATCGGGTGGAACGACTTGGCGCGCATATTACAATCCTTAGTCGGGATCCGAGAGCCTTTGCACGGAAATGCCCTCACTTGGCATCCGATTCCGCAGTGACATTGCTCGCTGGAGATGTCCGGGATTTCTCATGGCCAGATGGTGAGTTTAAATATGTGATTCATGCCGCAACCGAAGCCAGTGCTAAACAAGCTGCCGAGAATCCCATTGAAATGCTGACAACAATTCTACGCGGCACGGAAAGAGTGTTGGAATTTGCGGCTAGTCACGCTACGCAGAAGTTTTTACTTACCAGTTCTGGCGCAGTGTATGGAAGCCAGCCGCCCTCGATAACACACCTTTCGGAGGACTACGCCGGTGCGCCAAACCCTCTGAAATGTGAATCTGTCTATTCAGAGGGTAAGAGGGCTGCGGAGTTGATGTGCGCCATCTACGGGGCAAAGTACGGAATTGAGTGCAAGATTGCAAGATGTTTTGCTTTTGTTGGACCGCATCTGCCTTTGGATGCTCACTTCGCCATAGGAAACTTTATTCGCGATGCGATGAGCGGAGATTTGATCCGCGTAAACGGAGACGGCACCCCGAAGCGATCCTATATGTATGCAGCTGACCTAGCCATCTGGCTTTGGTCAATCTTGTTTCGAGCACCGGCGATGGAAGCATTTAATGTTGGGTCTAACCGGGCCGTCAATATCCTGGAACTTGCCCATATCGTGGCTGCTGCTATCGGTTCGCCCGCAAAGGTTCGTGTTGCGCAGCAGGCAATCCCAGGAGCAGAGATACCACAGTATGTTCCAAGTACCAGAAAAGCGGAGCAATTCCTTGGTCTGAAGTGCGAAGTTGCGCTTGAAGATGCCATTCGCAGATCCGCCGCCTGGCACGGATATCAATCTGGTAGAAATACAGCACTGAGAAATGAATGAAGCAGAGCAGTAGTTGTTATGACGCAATTGTCGGATTTACGATATTGTCCTTCACGGTATAACCCTTGCGAGATTCAAGAGACGGAATCATAATGAATGCTAATTACAAATTCAGCGCATCGCAATTTCTAGCGAAATCGAAGCACTGGATAGGGCTAGATCGTGCTATCGCCTATACCATCATGGCGCGATTCTGGTCTGCAATGGCCGGGATTATAACCGTGTTGTTGATCGCTCAGTTCCTCAGCCCGAATGAGCAGGGGTACTATTACACGTTTTTCAGCATAGTGGCCCTGCAGATCGTCTTTGAACTGGGATTTTCGTTTGTTGTACTGCAGTTGGCGGCTCATGAACGCGCTCAGTTGACCTTCTTGCCAGACGGCCGGGTGGAAGGCAATGCGGCTGCACATTCGCGTCTTGCGTCTGTGTTGCAATTGTCGGTACGTTGGTACTCTCTGGCAGGGTTGCTAATGGCCATAGCGCTTTTGCCTGCTGGTATGTACTTTTTCGCTACTCATCAGAACTCTGGCGCAGTGGTTGCTTGGAGGCTCCCATGGTGTCTGCTGGTGGTGGCCGCGATGCTTGCGTTTCAGATTGACCCGGTCTTTTCCTTTCTGGAGGGGTGCGGCTATATTGCGCAAGTGGCACACAGGCGTCTGATCCAGGCCGTGCTCGGGAGTCTGCTAGCGTGGACAGCGCTGGTAACACACCATGGGCTGTTTTCCCCCGCCATGGTGATCTTGGGGCAGGTCACGGTAGGTTTGGTTTATCTCTTCTATTCCCACGTAGGGAGGCTCCTTAAGAATCTGCTGCTTTACCCGGTAGGCGAAAACCATGTGGGGTGGCGGCGCGAAGTATGGCCTTTCCAATGGAGAATTGCCTTGAGCTGGCTCTCTGGCTATTTTATCTTCTACATCTTCAATCCATTGCTCTTTGTATACCAGGGGCCGGTGGAAGCCGGCCGTATGGGAATGTCCTTGACCGTCTCAGGGGCGGTTGGGGGGGTAGCGATAGCGTGGATGAGTACTAAGGCGTCGCCCTTCGGCAGCCTGGTAGCACGAAATGAAATCGAAACGCTGGATAGGCTATTTTTTCGCACACTGTGGCAATCTACGATCTTGTGCGCGGCCGGATCGGCAGTACTCTTCTTATGCCTCTTCCTTGGAGGTCCACACTATCCGAAACTTGCTGCAAGATTTCTGACCCCGTGGGCTTTAGGGATGTTACTGCTGGCAACGCTGGTCAATCAAGTCATCTTTAGCGAGGCATTGTACCTTCGAGCACATAAATGCGAACCCTTTCTTGTTAACTCAGTTCTTGGAGCATTTATAACGCTTGGTGCTTCTTGGGTGCTGGCCAAGTTCTGGGGAGCTAACGCAGTGGCACTTGGGATTTGCTTAATAACCACACTAATTGGCCTTCCGTGGGGGACCTATATCTTTGTGACCAAGAGACGTGAATGGCACGCTGCATTCAACGAAGCGAAAGCGCAGTGACTGAAGGGGAATGAAGATGATTACTGGGGAATTGCAGCAGCCCAAGAACGATAAGCCACTACTGACGATTGCCATCCCGACTTATAATCGAGCGAAATGCCTTGATCGACTTCTTGGCGTACTTCTCGAACAGTTTCAAGACGAGAGACGTGCCGAACTGATCGTATCGGATAACGCCTCCACGGACAATACGCAGGCAGTAGTCGCGGATTACAGGCAGCGAGGGCTTGATATACGTTATCTGTGCAATAAAGACAACCTTGGGCCAGACTTCAATATCCTGCACTGTTTTGAAGAAGCCGCAGGCAAGTATGTTTGGATATTTAGTGACGACGATATTATTGCGCCCGGCACCCTGAAGCGCGTGCTCGATGCGCTATCCTCGCAACTGTATGATCTTGTCTGCATTCGTGCCTATTTCTTCAATGGGGACTACCTCCAGCATAGGAGCTTTGCTCAGATTCCGGATATTGAATTGGCAAGAGCTGAAGACTTGGCGCGGCATGTCCACGTCTTCTTCACATTTATCTCCGGCATCATTGTCAATAAGGAGCGCATCTCCTCCGTACCTCATCGGCCGTTTGATTCACTTTTTGACACTAACCTCTCTCAGCTCGGACCGTTCTATACGGCGCTCAATCATCAACGCAGAAGTCTCCTTATTCGCGATCCCCTGATTGCGGCCACGGGTAACAGCCATGTCGAATATGCGCTTTACCGCGTATTCGGCCCCACGTTCGCTCGGATCACGGGCGAATGGATCGAAAAGAAATCCGTTCAGCGAGCCATCATCAATGGAACCATTCAGACGTTTTTCCCGCCATTTCTGCTCCTGACCAGGCTGTCTGAAACTTCATCTGTCCCTGAAGATCCCCACCAAGTCCTTCGCGCCTGCTTCGGCTATAATTTCCGTTATTGGGTATTTGATTACCCCATTTATGCGCTGCCGCTCCCATTGGCAAGAATATGGATGTTGGTAGTAAGGGCGCTTAATAAGTTTGACAGAATGATTGGGAGTTTTACACTAAGATCATGAAGAAGCTGATTGCAGTCTATAGCTTTCTGATGCGAACGAGATGGATCCTTCGAGAGAATTGACTTTATTCTGACGCGTTGGGACGCGAATAGAAATTGCTTTTCGGCGGTGGATGCAGGCTGAAAACTTGACTGTCCTACCCTCTCGGTCAGCGCTGTTATTTGCGCAGTCTGGCTCTTATCCACGTTGGGGAACACTTCCAGGCAGGCGAAAGAATCAACACGGCAACGATCTATATGTTTGATCGCGATCATAATATCTTAAGACGACCGCGCAGCACGGAATACGTTCAGCGGTGATGGTCACGGAACCCTGGAAATCGCTTCCAGGCAAGCTTATTAGGGTAGACAATCTCAATGGCCACCATCAAATCGATATCGCGGTTTTGGACGGAGAATGGTGCGTATCCCTTAGGGGAGCATCTTGTGGAAAGAGCATCCCACTGGATTCGGAACCGCATGCTGGCGTCGAAGTTTGGTGTTAAACAAATTAACATAGGGACAGAAGCCTACTTGCGCGGTATATGTGCCATTCAGATGGGTGAGAACTTTTCTGCAGGACATGGACTGTGGATGGAAGCCATTCTTCGCTTTAATAATCAGACATTTGCTCCTAAACTCGTCATAGGCCGTAATGTTGGAATAAGTTGTTGGGGGCACATTGCCGCAACTCACTACGTCGAGATCGGAGATGGCGTTCTCATGGGGAGCAAGGTCATCATTACAGACCACAACCACGGTGAGTATAGTGGGCCCCATTCCTCTCCATACATCCCGCCAAATCTTCGACCGCTGTCTTGTGACAAGCAGGTCATAATAGGACGCAATGTCTGGATAGGAGACGGGGTGGCAGTTACTGCTGGATCGTCGATTGGCGAAGGAGCCGTAATCGGTGCAAATTCAGTGGTAAAGGGATATATCCCGCCATTCACGATTGCGGCAGGTGCGCCCGCCAGGCCGCTGAAGCGATACGATTTCAAAGTCAACGCATGGGTGGATATCAGATGACACGAGCAGCTTGCACTATTGTTTCCCTTAATTATCTTTCTTACGCGCGAGTTCTCTGCGACTCGTTCCTTCGCCATCATCCCGACTGCAAGTTCTATGTCCTTCTGGTCGACCGCCTTCCTTCCGACTTCGATCGCCATTCCGAACAATTTGAAATTATCACAGTCGAAGAACTGGACATTGCCGATTTTCCGTCTGTGGCATTCAAGTATGACATCCTGGAATTAAACACCGGCGTTAAGCCTACATTCCTCAAGGCGCTTTTAGCGCGCAATATTGATCAAGTTGTGTATCTTGATCCAGATATCTACATATATCGTCCGCTTGACTCTGTCTTCGATGCGCTGACTCAGAATGCGATTGTTCTCACGCCCCATATCCTGTCCCCGGTTCCGAATGATGGCCAGTTCGAACTGAGTCTGTTATCGAGCGGTGTATTTAATCTCGGCTTCATCGCCGTAAAGAGATGCGCGGAAACAAACAAACTTTTGTCTTGGTGGGAGAATCGTTGTCTTAACCTTGGCTTTAACGACCCGCGTGTAGGAATGTTTGTCGATCAGAAGTGGGTCAATCTAGTTCCGTTCTTCTTTGATTCCGTGAAGGTTCTAAAGAATCCAGGTTGTAACATGGCCTACTGGAACCTTCACGAAAGGCAACTATGTCAAGATGGAGACATCTGGATGGTAAACCAATGCAGTCCACTTGAGTTCTTTCATTTCAGTGGCATTTCTGTAGATGGCGGCGAGCAAATCTCAAAGCATACAGACAGATTCAATCTTAATAACCGGCCGGACCTGCGTTCGATATTTGAAGATTACCGTGGCGAGCTTATTGATCATGGCTTCCGCACTTCATTTTCAGGAAAGTATGCATTCGGATCTTTCGATAACGGCCAATATATCAGTCGTCTTATGCGCTCTATTTTTGCTGCTAACCTTGAGGAATTTTCCGACAAGAATCCATTCAGTAGCTCGTCCAAATTCTATAAATGGGCAAAGGCAGTGCGAATCTTCAGCGCTCGCGATTCGGTGAATAATTATACTAAGAAAACCCATTCAAAGAGGGATCCGCGACTCCGAGTAATAAATGCGGTACTCCGTCTTGCTCTCCGTATCCTGGGAGCCGACCGTTACGTCGTTCTGTTGAAATATTTGTCCTACATCTCTATATTGAAGAATCAGCGCGATCTGTTCATCGCATGAGTGGCATTGGACGCGGCCCATGGCAATTTGTGTATCAAGATGTTTTGTGAGGCCAAAGTTTCCGATAGGGTCACGATACTAGGTCTTTGACCGTCTGAATTTGTTTCTGTTGTCCCCGAACTACTAGCCTGCCTTTGTGCGGAATTGTGCGAAAGAACACATGGGATCAAATGACATTTCAGTTCGCGACGCGGTACCAGTACCGTCTGAGCGTCATGCGGTGGCCTTATCGCATTTGCGGACTAACAGGATTGCGGCACTAAAAAAGTTTTCAGACGAAAGCCTACTGAAGAAAGCGGAAACGCTGAAAGCGAACAAAAGGCCGAAACGCGACAGGCTATGGTCTGCCATGTTATTTGTTTCGGTTATGCCTTCGGTAATCTATGCCGTTCTGATCCCATTTCTTAGTGGAGCTCTAGAAGGCTTTATTGGAGAGGTATTTCTGGGCCTAAGCGTGATTCTCTCTTTATGGTTGTTAAGACGCTACCCGCTGATTAATCCAATTCATGTAGTCGTGCTCTTCTTTCATTGGTGGTTTGGCTGGTCGCCGGCTGTTTGCGCCGCGTTCTGGCTTTCGCAAGGTGACCCAGAGAGCGCCCGCGCATACACAGTAAATGGAATTGCTCCGATCCTCATTGTTTCTATTGGGCTGCCGCTATACGCAACCGCTGCTCGATGGGTTTTGATGCATTGGAAGGGGCCACAACTGACCGCTGCCGTTCCTAAGCAAGGTTGTTACACGATTAAATTAGTTTTCCGTCTGTGCTTGGCTGCGATGGTGGCTTGGCTGATTGTGCAGGTTTTCGCATTCTTTGGGATCCGAGCTTATGAAACTATCAACTATTTAGGAGGACAGAAAACTATAACATGGTGGCTCATGCCGCTAGTGGAATGCGAAGGGTTAGCATATCTTGCTGTAATTGCAAGTTGCTCTTTGCTCGCTGTATCTGATGAAAATATAAATCGGAAAACGCGAATAACAGCGCTCGCTATAATTATATTTGCGACTGCACTCGCACTGCCGTCCGGGTCTAAAGGCGCCATCGTAGCGCCAGCATTTTACTTCATTGTTGCATTTATTAACTGGAGACGGCGTGTACCATGGCCAGCACTTGCATTTTTGCTTCTCGGTTATCTGATAGTTATCGAGCCGTACGTCGCCGCAATGCGCAATGTAAGCGAAATGATGGGGGTTTCAACTAACGCAGAGCGGGTAGAGGTATTTCGCATGGGCCTTCGAGAGATGGTATCAAATAGAAATATAGAAGTTCATCCCAATATCGAATCTGTCTTTCGCGGCATCTATCCGTTCACCCAACAGATTATGAAACAGAGCAGCATGATAAGCGGTCCTTGGAAGGGTGAATCGATTGTAGATGGGATTTCAGCAATTATACCTAGAGCAATACTCCCTGCCAAAGCGGATTCTAATATGGGCAATTTCTTTGCTCATGAATTAGGGGATGTTGGTTTGGATAATGATATGCAGAACATCTCGATAACGATTCCGTTCGAAGTGGTCGGCAACTTCGGCTGGTTTGCAGGGATCCTATCCTTCGCCGCTATCGGAGCTGTGTGGGCAGCCTTTATCGCTTGGGCGCTTACTGTTGACCGTATGACAACTCATCCCCTGACGCCTTCCATGATCGTATTAGCAATGATTATGGAACAGAGTGTTGGCCAAGCACTCAATGCTCTCAAACTTCTTACTCTCACTTTGTTCTTCCTGTATCTTGTTGTGAAGACGTCGCACATGAAGCTGGTTGTTTGATAAATGCGTGACTCAAGCACAAATAGAGGTCTCATCAGTGTGCAATATTACGAGCGAAAGCCAGCGGCGACGCGCTTCAGCATCGAGCGCGTCTTTGATGCTGTGCGCAAGGCCTTGCCGGCAGACATTGCTGCGGAGACACATCCTTGCCCGTTCCAAAGTCGCCGTATTCTTAGACGGATTCTAAACATTGTTGATGCTCCATTCCATCAGCGCGACCTTAACCATATTGAGGGAGACGTACATTATCTAGCGCTGAGTTTGAAAAAGCGACAAACGATTCTCACAATCCACGACTGTGTTGCTCTTCGATTCAAGAAGGGTTTCAGTCGTAAGTTCTTGCTCTGGTTCTGGTATTGGTTGCCGGTAAGGAGGGTAGCAGCGATTACCGTCATCTCCAAGTTCACGCGGGATGAGGTGCTGCGTTATACCGGTTGCAACCCTAAGATCATGCATGTAATCCCTGATCCAGTGCCCAGCGGTTTTGTCGCGTGGCCCCAAGAGTTCCGCGCGCAGCAACCAGTGATCTTGCAGGTTGGCACAGCGCCGCACAATAAGAACATCTGCCGAGTTGCGGAGGCGCTTCAAGGAATTCGATGCCACTTGGATATTGTTGGCCGGTTGACTGAAGAGCAACGCGAGGCGCTGGAAACTAATCGTATCCAGTACACGGAACGGTGGAACCTTTCAGATCAGCAAGTTATCGAAAGCTATCGCGCATGCGATATGGTGGTGTTTGCGTCCATTTATGAAGGCTTCGGAATGCCCATCATTGAAGCGAACGCTACAGGGCGTCCGGTGGTGACCAGCAATGTGGGAGCAATGCAAGAAGTTGCAGGCTCGGCGGCCTGCTTGGTAGACCCGTTCGACTGTGCCTCCATTCGAGACGGAATCTTGCGCGTGACAAACGACGCAGATTACCGGAGACATCTGGTCGAGCAGGGCTTCGAGAATATGAAAAGATTTCAGGCAGATGTTATTGCCGCGCAGTATGCTCTGCTCTATAGGGAAGTGGGGCAGAAAGTAATGAGAAATGCGGATTCGTAAAGCATACCAACTTGTCGAAGACCATGAAACAGAAGTTGCAGTGTCACAAAGGGCCGAACCATCCATGACAACAAAAGCCGATTGCACGATTGTTACGTTGCTTGGCGCATACCTCCCAGGCTATAAGGCCGGCGGCCCGATCCGCAGTGTGGCAAACATGGTAGTGGCGCTTGGGGAAGAACTTAGCTTCAAGATTATTACCATGGACCGGGATATGGGAGACCCAGTGCCATATCCTGGCGTAGAAATCGGCCGCTGGATTCCTGTTGGAAACGCAGATGTGATGTATTTGTCCTCCGGTTGGAAGGGGCTTTTTCGGTTGATGGCTTTGCTTAATTCGCTGGATACGGGGTCTGTGCTTTACCTGAACAGCTTCTTCTCAAGACGTTTTTCCATGCTCGCGATATTCATGCGTTGGATGGGAATCTGCAAGCCAAAATGTATAGTTCTTGCGCCGCGAGGGGAGTTTTCGCAGGGCGCACTGTGCCTCAAGAGCAAGAGGAAACTCTTCTATATGAGGTTGTCCAGTTGGCTTTGCCTCTATCAAGGGATCATCTGGCACGCGTCCACCGTGCTGGAAGAAGCCGACATACGCCGAGAGATGTCGGACATTTCCTTCGTCAATGTCGCAGCGCTTCTGCCCGAAGATTCGAAAATATGCGGGAGCAGGAAGACGGGAATAATTGTGACTGCGAAGGACCTACCACTCATGTCAGAGCGCAACGGGGGAATGAAACCGCTTAAACGTGCAGGCCAGCTTCGGATTGTGTCCATTTCTCGAATATCACCCATGAAAAACTTATTGTACTCGCTTAAAATGTTGCAGGGTCTATCAGGAGATGTGTCTTTCGACATTTATGGCCCCTTAGAGGACGTTGAGTACTGGAATCAATGCAAGAAGGTGATTGGCACGTTACCATCAAATATTGTGGTGAAATACAAGGGGATGGTAGAACATGAAAGCGTGGGGAGAATATTTGCTGAACACAATCTGTTCTTGTTTCCAACTCTTGGCGAAAACTTCGGGCATGTGATTTGCGAAGCATTGAGCGCGGGATGTCCGGTGCTCATCAGCGATCAGACTCCGTGGCGGAATTTACAGAAGGAGGGTGTTGGCTGGGACATTCCTCTCGCAGAAACCGAACGATTTCGCGCTGTCTTGCAGCAGTGCGTAAATGGCGGTGACGAATGGTATGCCTCACTCGCGGCATGGGCATCTGAATATGCGAACAAGGTAGTGTCTGATCCTGCGATTGTCGAGGAAAACCGCCGGTTATTCAGGTATGCAATCTTGGAGTCTTAAGGGCGCGATCCTAAGGAGTGAACAACTGTTGGGCATACAGTATGAAAGCTTTTCGCATTTCCCCTCGTATCTTTGCCGTTACCATTGTAGAGTGAATCCGTTCAACAATGGCATACTTGAATTTGAGCGTTCAACAATTTGCAGATCAGACGGGAGCTTACAAGATGAACTCAAAAGTATTTGTGGGTAAAACCTTATTGATTACCGGCGGCACAGGTACCTTTGGCAATGCCGTCGTGGATATGGGAAGCAAGGCAGGATTTGGCGAGATTCGCATTTTTAGCCGCGACGAAAAGAAACAGGATGATATGCGGAACCGGCTGAAGAATCCGTCGGTGAAGTTCTATCTGGGAAATGTGCGTGATTACGATAGCGTCTATCAGGCTATGCGTGGCGTGGATTTTGTGTTTCATGCCGCCGCGTTGAAACAAGTTCCATCGTGCGAGTTCTTTCCCATCGAGGCAGTACAAACGAATACGCTGGGCGCTGATAATGTAATGCGAGCTGCTCTTGCGTGTAGCGTTAGCAAGGTGATCGTGCTGAGCACGGATAAGGCAGTCTATCCCGTGAACGCGATGGGAATGTCGAAAGCCCTGATGGAGAAATGCATGGTGGCGAAGGCGCGTATGTACCGGGATAGTTCCACGGTGTTCTGCGGAACGCGGTATGGAAACGTGATGGCCTCCCGCGGGTCAGTAATTCCGTTGTTTCTGAATCAGATTCTAGCTGGCGAACCGCTGACCCTGACCGATCCGAATATGACCCGCTTCATGATGACAATCGAGGGGGCAGTGGACCTTGTGCTTTATGCCTTTACGCATGGTGTGCCAGGAGATATCTTTGTACAAAAGGCTCCGTCGGCGACCATCGGTACTTTGGCCGTGGCCCTTTTGAAGCTCCTGAATGCGCAGAATGAGATTCGGATTATCGGTACGAGGCACGGCGAGAAACTCTATGAAACACTCTTGAATCGGGAAGAGATGGCGCAGACCGAGGATCTTGGCGATTACTACCGGGTGCCGGCCGACGTTCGGGATCTGAACTATTCCAGCTTTTTCAGCAGCGGAAAAGCCGAGGTTTCAGAAGCCGTTGATTACAATTCGCACAATACGGAGTTGCTGGATGTGGATGGGATGATGAAACTGCTGCTGAAGCTACAGTGTGTACAGGATGCCCTGAACGGCAAGACGGTGCTGGCATGACGAGGGTTCTCGTCACTGGCGGGCGGGGGTTCTTAGGTCGCAACCTGGCAGCTCATCTGCTTGAGCGCAAGGATTGCGAGACCAGAATTTTTGATCGGGAGGACTCGACCGAAGATCTCAAGAACTGGTTG
>Ga0255356_1001245_pt1 | contig 16297 bp, 10 predicted proteins | sample HBST100metaG_FD_189944 | JGI IMG/M metagenome (GOLD analysis project Ga0255356, IMG submission 189944) | Peat soil microbial communities from Stordalen Mire, Sweden - H.B.S.T100 | ecosystem: Environmental > Terrestrial > Soil > Wetlands > Peat | place: Sweden: Norrbotten County, Stordalen Mire... | reverse complement strand
GTGCCCCATCCTTGCGGCAGAAAAAAGCCGCAAGGATGGGGCACGGAACTTTTGTGGCGAGGCGGCAGGTTGGCCGCATTCCCAGGTTGATTGATTTGCCTTCAGGTGCGTCCTGCGGCGTTTTTTTGCGCTTTGCAGCGAGGAACTAATTTTCCGCGGAGTGGAGACCGCCGGAGCCGGCTCGGAAGTCGATGTTGGAGTGTTCGCCGTCGGGTGACTGGCCGCAGTTCCAGAGACATGCGCCGCAGTGCACGCACTTTTCGCGCTCGAAGGCGGGCAGGCCGTCGGAACCGAGCGTGATGGCTTGGCCGGAGCACATGGCGATGCAGGTCTTGTCGTCGCAGGAAGTGCAGAGATCCTTGTTGAGGAAGACAACGTGATCGGCAAAGCCGGCTGCGGCCTGCACCTTTCCACCCATCAGCAGGGCATCCTGCTGCGTGACGAGCAGGCGACCGTCGAAAGGAATCTCGGGCCACCCGCGCGCGGTGAGCATGGCGTCGTGGAGCGGGCGGCCATCGGCGAGAGCCAGCTTTACGGCTTCCTTCAATTTGAAGCCTTCGGACGAACGCGGCGAGAAGGGGTGAATCTGCTTGTGGGCCGGGGGAATGTGCGCTTTGAGCGACAGTTTGCCGCCGGTGAGGCCGGCCAGTCCCATGCCGATCATGCCCTTGACGAAGCTGCCGTAGAAACCGTTGCGGGCGTTCTTTGCCTCGTGGGCTCCCTTTTCCACGCGGCTTGCGCGGCGGCTGGCTTCGTAGGTGGCGGCGAGATTTTCGTGGGTGAAGGGCTTGCCCGCGCGCAGCAGTTCAAGCACCGCGGCGGCAAGCTGCGTGCCGGTGGTCCAGGCCTCATCGACGCCGGAGCCGGTGAGCATGTTGGTGGAGCCGGAGCCCTCGCCGATGCGGGCAAAACCGTCGCCGGTGAGGAATGGTTCGCCGTGCTGGCCGGATTCCTCAAGCGATTTTGCGCCCCAGGAACGCAGCGTGCCGTCCTTGAGATAGGGCCAGAGGGCGGGGTGCTGGATGTAGTGCTGGAGATAGCGATAGGTGGTGCGCGCGGGATCGCTCAGCCAGGAGGGAACGAAAATTCCTACGGAGACGAGGCGGTCCGGGTGCACGTACAGGAAGCCGAAGATTTCCGGCTCCGGGAAGCCGAAGGAATGCCAAACCGTGCCCGGCTGAAGCGGCGAGTTTTCGGGCAGCTCGATGACGAACTTCATGCCCAGAGCCCACTCGCGGCGCGCATGGCCCTCGGGGAGTCCGAGCTTGCGGTCGAGCGCCTGGCCGACTGCGCCGACCGGGCCGTCGCCCACGACGGTCAACTGCGCGCGCACGTCCATTCCGGCCATGTAGCCGTCGGAGGGCGCGCCGGACTTGTCGACGCCCTGATCGGCGAGTCGAAGTCCCTGAACGGCCTTGCCGTTTGCAGAGAAGATGGGGCCGCTGACAGGCGTGCCGGGCCAGATCTGCACCAGGCCGCTGGCCATCAGTTGCGAGCCGACCCACTGGTTGAACTGGCCGATGGAGAAGATCAGGCCGCCGTCCTTGCGGAGGAAGGCCGGGGTCCAGGGCAGCTCGAAGGCGGAGTCTTTCACGCCGAGCAGAGAACCGGCCAGGCGCAGAGCCGCATCGGCCGCGCGCACGGTGAGCGAGCGGCGGCTGGCGCCGATGGGGTCGAGCAGATAGAGAACGCGCTCCTGCTTGACCTCGACGGCCATGGGAATTTCAGAGAGGTTCAGATCCGGAAAGCTCGCGCGAATGCCCTTTCCGCCGGTGACGACGCCGCTGACGCCGGAGGCGATGTCGTCGGCTCGCTCGTAGCAGAGCACCTGGAGGGGCATTCCGGGCATGACTTTGCTTTCAAAGGCGGGGTCGGCGGGATTCTGGTTCCAAGCCTGGGTGAGCGCGGTGAGAAAACCTCCCGTGGCAGGGCCGAAGCCGGCGCAGGCGATGTCCACGTCCATGGCTGGGCGTTCAATTTCAGCTTCAGGCAATGCGACCGATGCGGTTTCCACGCTCATGCGGGCTTCCTCGTGAATGGGCTCCGTTGAGTGTTGTGGCTTCCCACCCTTTCGCCAGAAAAAAGGCGAAAGGGTGGGGCACGGAGCATTTGTGCGGCTACCGGGATACCCCCCGGAGTTTTTGTGTGACATCCGGGATTGGACACCGGAGCTATTGTGCGGCATCCGGGTGGGGATCCCAGGTCTCAGACGCGAGACCTGGGGCACCCATCTTGTTTCAGATTAAACGCCGACGCTTATGCCGGTCCCGCAGCCGGATAGTCGAGGGCTTCGGGAATCATGACGGAGGCGACGTTTTTGGCGGCGCGATCCTTGGCCAGCCGCGAACCTCTGAGGCCGAGGGTCACCTTGTTTTGCAGGTGGAGGAATTCGGCGGCGTCCGGGGTTTCTTCCTTTTCCGAGGAATCCAAGGCGTTGTAACCGAAGACCAGCTCGGCGCAGATGCGCGCGGACTCGCCGGCAGCCTGGGCGGCCTGGGTACAGCAGAGGTCGCTGAGGAACTGCACGGTTCCCGCGAGCCCTTCAGAGGCCACGGCGTCTTCCGCGCCGCGCGCTTCAAGCTCCAGCACATCGAGAATCTGGAAGCGCGAGGCAAGCAGCCAGCAGAGAGCGTCGGCGAGCGTAAAGGTCACTCCCTGGCGCTGTCCGTGATAAAGCGTGTTGCCGTCGGGATCGGTGGCCTTCTGGAGATCGTCCAGCGTCCAGAGCCACAGATCCATAGCCGAGGCCAAGTTGGCGGCGCCGATGGCGGGGTGCGTGGCGGCGATCTGGCGCAGATCCTTGATCCAGGTGCGGAACTGGGCGAGGAATATCTCGGAGGTCATGGTGAGCGTCAACTGGCGGCGCTGTACGGCCTCAGGGCCTTCGTAGGTGGCTTCCAACTGCGCGTCCATCCACTTGTTGGCCAGGTAGCCGGGGCAGTCCTCGGTGATGCCGTAGCCGCCCATCAGGCTGACGGCCTCGCGCATTACGTTGGCGCCGTGGCCGGTATCCCAGAGCTTGGTGGCCGGGCAGGTGATGTTGGCCTCGGCGTCCTTGATGACAAATTGAACCAGCGGGTCGGCCTCAAGTTCGGCGCGGCGGGGATCGCCGGGCTGGAGCGAGAGCAGTTCGAGGGCCTGATGCTCAACCTCGCGCAGAGCCTTCATTTCCGCACGTCCGCCCTGGATGCCGCGCTCTTTGAGCATGGCTGTTTTTTGCTTTTCCAGGGGGTCCAGCTCGTCGAAGAGGCGGGCGGTGGCAAGGCCGAGGGAGGTGGCGGCTTCACCGGTGGCCCAGACATCGACCAAGCGGTGCAACGTATCTTCTCTCTGCTGAAGGCCGTGCTCGTAGCGAGCAGAACCGGGCTTGGAGCCTTCGACTCCGCGGAAGCGCTCGCGCTGATAACGGATGACGGGCTCGATGGCCGACAGCAGCTTGGCCGCCGTCATGACGCCGACCGGGACGCGGGTGCGGCGGAAAACGGCGTCGATAATTTCGCTGTGGTTGTAGTTGGGGACGATGACGCCGTCCCTGACCGTGTATCCGCCAATGATGCGGCTGGCCGGAACCTTGAGGTTGAAGACGGGGTCGCCGGTGGAGGAAAGCTGGTGAACCAGCTTTTTGGTGGGGGTTCCGCGGTCGTAAGTGCCCTCGTCGCCCTCCTCCAGAATGACCATGCAACTGCCCTTGATGCGCGGGTCGTCGGAGCCGACCGCGGCGGTGACAAAGTTGGCGAAGCCGATGCCGGTGATGAAGCGACCGCGCTTGTCGACCTGGAGCATGGGCTCCTCGCCGTCTTTCCACTCGGCAATGCGGAGCTTGCCGCCCAACATGCCGGCATCGACGCCGACGTAGGGAATGGGCTCAGTGAGGGCGAATGCGCCGCGCCAGGGCTTGCGGTCCTCGCCGGGCTGCGGGGGAGCGGCCAGAGACATATAATGCACAACTTGTTCCGCAGTGCCGCGCTCGTGGATGGGAGCCAAGGCCAGGCAACTGGCTAGGCTGGCTGTGGCGGAACCGCCATCGACCCAAGCCAACTCGAAAGCGACCAGGGCCAGAGCCAGATTCTTGGGTCCGGCGATGAAGCCGCCCTCTTCCGGTTCCATGAAGGCTGCGGTAACACCGGCGCGGTCGAAGGCTTCCATCATTGCGCTCTTGGCGGGGGTCCACTCGTGCGTGTTGCGCTCGCCGGCAGCGACCATGCGAGCCACGGTTCCGCGAGCCACGGCCCGCGTTGACTGGACGAGCATTTGCAGGTCGAAGCGGTCAGCAAACCGCCATTGGATCTGGCGCACTGCGTCGCCGGGAAGAGTGAGCATAGTATTTGTCTCGGATAGTGCAACAGTACCCATGAATATTGATCCTCTAGGAGTCGTTATATTGTCCCTGAACAAGGGGCCTACAGCAAGTGACCCACATCACCCCGGCGGGCAGATCGCCGGAGCGATGCATGTGGAAAACGGGGATTAAATGGTATTAGAGCGGATGGAAAGGCCTACGCGCCAATGCTGGAGAAAAAATACATGCTACGACGCATCCTGAGTGCAGGGCGAGGGGAAGGAACGCTGTTGACTTGCTCTATATTTTGAACTGTGACCACAGTCACAGCCAAGTTCCCATTCCGAAGAATCTCCTTCAAGTGTGAAATACGGTAGAAAAATCTTCACGCCAACGCTGATGTTGTCCGTGCTGGTCTGGGCTGGCGTGGCACACGCCCAGCAGCACAAGCTCAAAGACGCGGACTGCCTTGCCTGCCATTCCGACTCCACTTTGACCAAGGTCGTGAACGGCAAGCAGGTGAGCCTGTTTGTGGATGAAAGCAAGCTGAAGCACTCCATTCACGGCTCCATGTTTTCCTGTGTGGATTGCCACAAGGACGTAAAGAGCCTGGTGCATGAGACCCCGCCGCAGAGAGTGACCTGCGGCCAGTGCCATGCGGAGGAGCGCGACGGCTATGCGCGCAGCGTGCACACCAGAATTACCAAGGCTGGCATCCCGGCGGCAGGATGCGAGGATTGCCACGGCAACGTGCACGAGATTGTGGCCGCGGACGACGCCAAATCTTCGGTGAACCACGCCAACATTCCAGCCACCTGCGGCCGGTGCCATGGGCAGAAGTTCCTGATGGAGTCGAACGGGCAGAGCGCCCAGCCCTTCATCTCTTACCAGGAAAGCGTGCATGGTCGCGCGGTCGCGAAGGGTTCGCAGAAGGCCGCGGTCTGTACAGATTGCCACGGCGCACACGCGATTCTGGCCGCCAATAACGCGCAATCACCGATTGCGAAGTCCAATGTGCCGGCCACCTGCGGCAAGTGCCACGCGGACATTAAAAACACCTTCATGCAGAGCATTCACGGGCAGGCGATTGCACGCGGCAACCAGATGGCTCCGGTCTGCACGGACTGCCATGGCATCCATTCCATCAAGTCGCACAACGACCCGAACGCGCCGAACTCGGAGAAGAACCTGTCCAAAGATACGTGCGCCCGTTGCCACGAGGGCGTGCGGCTGTCGCAGGAGTTTGGCCTGCCCGGCAACAGCGTTTCAAGCTACATGGACAGCTATCACGGACTGGCCTCGAAGGGTGGGTCGGTGGTGGCGGCCAATTGCTCAAGCTGCCACGGCGTGCACGACATTTTGCCCTCCAGCGATCCGCACTCCACCATCAACCGCGCCAACCTGGGCGCGACCTGCGGCAAGTGCCACCAGGGCGTGACGCAGAAGTTCACGCTTACGCCGGTGCATGAGGGCGGCGTCCATTCCCGGGACATCGGCTCGCGGGTGGTGAGCTGGGTGCGGCTGATTTACATTGTCCTGATCCTGCTGGTGATCGGAGCCATGTTCCTGCACAACGCCATTATTTGGCGGAGCAAGGCCGTGGCTGTGCGCAGGATGCAGAATCCCATGATGGTCCGCATGACCACACGCCAGCGCTGGCAGCACCTGACGCTGCTGACCAGCTTCATCGTTCTGGTGATTACAGGCTTTGCCTTGAAGTATCCCAATTCATGGTTTGCCGAGACGCTGGGAATGGGCGAAAGCCTGCGCGGCATCATTCATCGCATTGCGGGCGTGGTGCTGATTGGCGCGGGCATCTATCACATGTTCTACCTTGTGTCTCTCCGGGAAGGGCGGCGGCTGATTCGCGATCTGGCGCCCATGCCGAAGGATGTCTTCGATGCGTGGGGAACCATGCTCTATTACCTGGGGTTGAGAAGCGAGAAGCCGAAGTTCGGGCGCTTCAACTACGCGGAGAAGGCTGAGTACTGGGCACTGGTATGGGGCACGGCCCTGATGGGGCTGACCGGCGTCATGCTGTGGGCCAAGGTGTGGGTAGGCAACACGCTGGCGCGCTGGTGGGTGGATGTGGCCACCGCAGTGCACTTCTACGAGGCCGTTCTGGCCACTCTCGCCATTTTGGTGTGGCACTTCTACCAGATATTCTTCGATCCCGACGTGTACCCGATGAACTGGGCGTGGTGGGACGGAAAGATGCCGGTGGAGCACTATCGCCACGAACACGAGCTCGATATCGAGTCTCTGGCTGAAGCTGAAGCCAAGGACTCGGAGGAGCCGGCCAAGAAGGCAGAAGGTGAGGAGCCGCCGAAGAAGTAGTGCGGGCTCGCCAGAAGAGAAAAAACTGAGGGGCAGGCGGGAATGGAGTTACTTCATTCCCACCTGCCCCTCAGGCATGTTTGGAGAGTCTTATTTCAGCTTCATATCGAACGCCAGCGGCATGATGTCGGAAAAAGTCACCGTGCTTACGCCGGTCGATGAGGCAAAGATGATCTGCGCGTCCGGGAGAATGAACTCGGCCAAGACCTGGCGGCAAGCTCCGCAGGGAGGGCTGGGTGCGTTGTTCAAGTTGGCGATGGCGGCGGCCTCAATACGGATTTCAGGCCCGAATTGGGAAACCGCACGCACCAGCGCGGAACGCTCGGCGCAGAGCGTCAGCCCGTAGCTGGCGTTTTCCACGTTGGTTCCGCAGACAACTTCGCCGCTGGTGAGGCGAAGGGCCGCGCCGACCCGGAAGTGGGAGTAGGGCGCATAGGAATTGAGCGCAGCCTGACGCGCCTGTTCAAACAGCGTTGCGAGGCCGGGGTCGGTTGGAATCTTGTTTTCCATTTCTTCTTTCATCTTCTGAAAATCCTGAACCATGATGCTAGAACTTTCCGCTCCGGCTGTATATCGACATTCGGTTGCCGTTGCCGATGTTGGTACCTGCTTTTCTGTGTTGGATACCTCCACCTGGTTGGCAGGATAGGACGCCTTCCTCAAGTTGTGCCCCATCGATCCGATATGAGAGACGAGTGCTTGCTGTGCCGGGGCTGCAATCCTGGCCGGCTGGATGAGTGGACACGATGGATGAACTGACAAGGGAGTTCCTGATCGAGAGCCAGGAGGGGCTGGACCGCATGGAGCGGTGCATGACTGACCTGGAGACGCGGCCGCAGGATGCGGGGCTGCTGGCGGAGATCTTCCGCGCGGTGCACACGATCAAGGGAACCACGGGATTTCTGGGTTTCAAGCGTTTGGAGAAGCTGGCCCACGCTGGCGAGAACCTGCTGGGCTTGCTGCGCGATGGAAAATTGACCGCGGACAGCCCGATGATTACCGGTCTGCTGCACCTGCTGGACGGGTTGCGTTCCATCCTGAAGACGATTGAGACCGAAGGCAGCGAGGGCACCGATGAGGACGCGGCGCTGATCGCGCAGATCGAGGCGTTACAGGCGCCGGCCAAGCCGCCGGTTTGCGTGAAGGCAGGTGCGGATCAGGCTGCTGCGCCTTCGCGTCCTGATTCAGCCGGAGCTGCTGCGACTGCTGCCTCCGCGCCAGTTTCTGTCGCATCAGCACCGACGCCTGCCAAGGCCGCAGCACCAACGCCGCTGCCGGCGGTGCCGAAGCCTGCCACCGCGCCTACTGCTGCTGTGCAATCGCCCGCTGCTAAAGCTTCAGCCGACGCGGCCAAGCCACGCACGCAGGCTGCGGGGACGGCTGCGGAAAGCACGCTGCGCGTGGATGTGGCGCTGCTGAACCGGATGATGAACCTGGTGGGCGAACTGGTGCTGACGCGCAATCAGGTGCTGCAGGCCACTTCGGCAGATCCCAACATGACGCAGCTTTCGCGCCGTCTGGACATGGTGACGGCCGACTTGCGTGAGTCGGTGATGCGGGCCAGGATGCAGCCTGTCTCGAATATCTTTTCCAAGGTGCCGCGCATTGTGCGCGACCTCTCGCAGACACTCGGCAAGCGCATTCGGCTGGAGGTCGAGGGGCAGGAAACAGAGTTGGACAAGAGTCTGCTGGAGGCTATCAAGGATCCGCTGACTCACATTGTGAGGAACTCGCTGGATCACGGCATTGAGTCGCCCGAAGTGCGCATTGCCGCGGGCAAAGACCCCGAAGGGGTGCTCAAGCTGCGGGCCGCTCAGGAGGGGAGTCACGTCATCATCGAGATTTCCGATGACGGCGCTGGCATGTCCGTCGAAAAGATACGCAGCAAGGCCATCGAGCGCGGTTTGGTGAGTGCCGAGCGTGCAAACCAATTGCCTGAGCGCGAACTATTGCAACTGGTCTTTCTGCCCGGCTTCTCGACCGCGGCGGCCGTCACCAATGTGAGCGGCCGCGGCGTGGGAATGGATGTGGTTCGCACCAACGTGGAGAAGATCGGCGGCAAGGTCGAGCTCGAATCGTATGCGGGCAAGGGAACCACGCTACGGCTGCGCATCCCGCTTACGCTGGCCATTATTCCCGCGTTAATTGTGCGCAGTTTGGAACAGAGCTTTGCTGTGCCCCAGGGCGCGTTGTCCGAACTGGTGCACGTTCCGGCCGAACAGGCCGCAACCATGATCGAATGGATCGAGGGCGCGCCGCTTTACCGGCTGCGTGGCAAGCTGTTGCCGCTGGTCTTTCTTGACCGGTTGCTGAAACCCGGTGGAGAGCACAAGGCGGTTTCCGAGCGGGACAACTTCATCGCCGTTTTGGATGCCGATGGGAGGCATTTCGGCCTGGTGGTGGATGGCCTGGCCGATCCCGAAGAGATTGTGGCGAAACCGTTGAGCGCGGTACTGAAGGGCATTGGTTTGTATTCTGGCGCAACCGTGCTGGGCAATGCCAACCTAGCGCTAATTCTTGATCCCGGCGCGATTGCCATGAAGGCGGGAGTGACGGTGAACGCCGACGAAGAGAAGGCGCGCGCGGCGGCGGAAGCTGAAGACAGCGACGCGGCCAAGGGCCTGGAGTATCTGCTGGTGGAGGCTGCCGGACGACAGGCCGCGGTGCCGTTGGCCGACGTGCTGCGCATCGAGCAACTGCCGGTGTCGCGTATCGAGTACATCGGCTACCGGCCGGTGCTGAACTTCGAAGGGCAGTTGCTGCCGGTGGAGGATACGGGCGGAGTGCTGGCCGCGGCGGAGGGCAATCGCGAGGCGCAGATCATCGTGGTGGTATGCCGAGAAGGCGACCGTCAGGTGGGCATCGCGGTTTCAAAGGTACTGGATGTGGCCGCGGGCGGCGACTTGTTCGAGGCCGGCAGCAGCCAGCAAGCAGAAGGCGTGACGCTTCTGAAGGATCGCGTGACAGGCGTGGTTAACCTGGGCAGCGTGGCGCCGTTGCAAGCGGGGGAAAGCACGTCCAACGAATGGAATCAGGTTGCGGAGACAGTGGAATGAGCACAACAGAAACAGGATTGCATTCCAAAAAGAAGGCGGCGGCGCTGGTGGAGATTTGCTCCGTGCGCCTGGGGCAGACGTGGTTTGGTATGCCCATCACACACATACTTGATATTGTGGGCTCGGCGCGGCCCCAGCCGGTTCCGCTGGCTCCCGGTTACGTGGGCGGGCTGGTTCACTACCGCGGCGACGTATTGACAACAGTGAGCCTGCGCCAGTTGCTGGACCTGCCTCCGAAAGAAGGGCCGCAGGACATTCTGGTGCTGGAGAGCTCAGGCGGCTGCTTCGGACTGCTGGTGGACGCGGTGGGCGAGGTGCTGACGGTTTCCTCGGCCGACTACGAGGCCAACCCGTCGATTCTGGAGGAGCGCCGGAGAAACCTGTTTGCCGGCGCTTACAAGCTCAAGGACAGGCTGCTGGTGATGCTGGATCCAGAGCGGCTGGATCCGTTGCGGCTGAGCGGTTCTGCCATGGCTGTGGCCTGAAACTAGGTCTTTGACCGGATGAAGAAGTTCCATTGAGTTCGTGCTTTCCCAGGTCTCAAAATCGAGACCTGGGGCACCCAGCGGTGGTACAAAATCAAGCTGCCAGAGACCTGATAAGAAACAAATTCGCAAGTATAACAAAACAAAGGCAAATGCGAATTGGCCAGTTTCATGCCCCGTGGGTCGGCGAAGCCGGTGGGAGACTAGAGCGAAACCAGAGTAACTATATCCTGTTGAGTTTTGTGCAGGGTCGCCGCTCCCTGGGGGTCGCGTCGACTTGAACGCTGCGGCTTCGAGATACATCAACTCTGGTTTCGCTGTAGGCGCTTATCCGTACATGTTGGAACGGGACCCCTACGCACTTCAGGCTGGAGGCAGCCATGCGAGCACTGATTGTCGACGATTCCCGCTTTGTGAGGAGCTATCTGCGCGGCTTGCTCGAAGCGAAAGGCATCGAGTGCGAAGAAGCGGCGGACGGACAGGCTGGCCTGGACCTGCTGCTTGCCGGCACGCCGTTTGACCTTGCACTGGTGGATTGGAACATGCCCGTGTTGAACGGGCTGGAAATGCTGAAGCAACTGCGCGCCCGGGGATTCGCAGGCATCAAGGTGATGATGGTGACGACCGAGGCCGAGAACGATTTTATCCTGCGCGCGCTGGAGGCTGGCGCCGACGAATATCTGATGAAGCCTTTTGACGACGTGGCGCTGTTCGAGAAGCTGGCTATGCTCGGTCTGGTGGAGGGCTGAGTATGGCGTCTGGAGGCCGGATCAGAGTTCTGATTGTGGACGACTCGGCAGTGATGCGGAGCCTGCTGCGTTCCGTGGTGTGCTCCGACGCACGCCTGGAAGTGGCCGGAACCGCGGGCGATGGCGCATCGGCATTGAGCGCTCTGCCCATTCTTCATCCCGATTTGATTTTGCTGGATGTGGAGATGCCGGTGATGGACGGATTGGTGACGCTGAGGGAACTGCGGAGGCGGGGGCACAAAATGCCGGTGATCATGTGCAGTTCGCTGACCCAGCGCGGCGCCAAGGTGACGATCGAAGCGCTGGCCAGCGGGGCTTCCGACTATGTGACCAAGCCGGCCGGGCAAGCGAACCGCGAGGCATCGCTGCGCGCGCTGGTTCAGGATCTGCTTCCGAAGATTCATGCGCTGACCAACCATCCGCAGCCGGTCTTTCCCGGTGCGTCTGGCACATCGCGTCTTTTTCCCGGGGCGCCGCCGCCGAAGGTGCAGCCGATTTCTGCAACTCCGACGGTTCTGACGATAGGCGTTTCGACGGGCGGCCCGGCGGCTCTCGACAGGCTGCTTCCCGTGTTGCCCGGCAACTTTCCGCTTCCGATTCTGATTGTGCAGCACATGCCGGAGCTGTTTACACGTCTGTTTGCCGAGCGCATGAACGGTCGCTGCAAGCTGCGTGTCTGCGAGGCTGCGGAGGGTGATCCGGTCAAAGTTGGAACGGTTTATATCGCTCGCGGCAACTGGCACATGGAGGTGCTGCCCGCATCGCTGTCCAGCGCGCCGCCTACGCTGTATCTGAACCAGGGGCCACTGGAGAACCATTGCCGTCCCGCCGTGGACGTGCTGTTCCGCTCGGCGGCCAGGGTTTACGGCTCCGGTGTGCTGGCCGTGGTGCTGACCGGCATGGGCTCGGACGGGATGAATGGCAGCCGCATTATTCGCGAGCAGGGAGGCAGTGTGCTGGCCCAGGACGAAGCCAGCAGCACGGTGTGGGGAATGCCGGGCGCTGTTACGAATGCAGGGCTGGCGAACAGGGTGCTTCCGCTGGACGCCATGGCTCCTGAGATCATCCGCATCGCCAACCGGACGCACAGCGAAGCTCGCGAGCCTCGCGGATTAGTGGTGTAAGAGATGCAAACCACCAGCACGGGATACGAATATCTGCGCCAACTCGTCTACGGCATCTCGCATAACGTGCTTGACCCCTCGCGTGACTACTTGTTTGAGACGCGGCTTTCCAAGCTGCTGCGCAACCAGGGCATGACTCGCCTGGACGAGCTGGTGGCGCAACTGCGCGTCCAAAGGAATCCAGCGCTCGCGCGGAGCATCGCCGAGGCCATGACCATCAACGAGACCAGCTTTTTTCGCGATAGCCGTCCCTTCGAGTTGTTGCGCACCGACCTGCTTCCCCAGTTGATTGAAGAACGCAGGCATGTGCGCACTTTGCGCTTCTGGAGTGCGGCTTGCTCCACGGGACAGGAGGCTTACAGCCTGGGGATGCTGATGCAGGAGCACTTTCCCATGCTGGCAGGTTGGAATATTCGCATTGAGGGCACCGATATCAACGGCGAGGTGGTGGAGCGGGCAAAGGCCGGCAGCTATCACCGCATCGAGATGAATCGCGGTCTTCCCGCGCGCTTTGTGGTGCGCTATTTCGACCACGCGGGCGAAGAATGGGTAATGAAGCCGGTGGTCCGGAATCTCTGCAACTTTCGTCAGGCTAACCTGTGTTCTTCGCCGCTGCCGTTCAGCCGTACCGACGATTGCTTCGACGTGATCTTCCTGCGCAACGTGATGCTCTACTTTTCGCTGGAGACGCGCAAGGCATTGATGGTGGGGATTCATCGCATGCTGGCACCCGATGGCATCCTGCTTCTAGGGTCGAGCGAGCAGCCAGCCGATCTCTCCCTTTGGACCGCAACGCTGGCCGGCGGCACCTGCTATTTCAAGCCGAGGCAGGCGAGTTAGAGCCAGGGATTTCTGACCGTGTGATTTGTGCTTTGTGACTGAAAGCCCTGCTATTCCAAGTCTCGATTCTGAGACCTGGAATAGCAGGGCTTTTATGTCCTATCTTGCTTGGTAATTGCTGAGGTCCGGGCGAATCAATTTGGATGATTGATTCGCCCGGTATGTGAGCTTGCACAGAAGCTACTGGAACGCACCTGATTTCTTGAAGTCGCCACCCTTGACGATGGAGATGGCGGCCGGATCGACGTGGCGCTTGAAGGCTGCGTTGACCTGTTCCGGCGTCAGCGCGGCAACAGCCGCTTCCACTTTGGCGTCCCACAGCAGAGTGCGGTTCCAGCGTTCGCGGCTCGCCAGTTGATTGGCGACGGAGCCCTCTTCGGTGCGCCCTACAGAACGCTGATCCAGCCAGGTCTTCTTGGCATCTTTCACTTCGTCGGCGGTAAAGCCGTCCTTGAGTGCGAGCGCCAGTTCCTCGTTGAAGTCAGCCTCGACCTTGGGCATATTCTGCGGTGCCGCAATGGCATATCCGGTGAGCATGCCCATGTCGTCCTTGGTGGGCATGGAGAACGACGCTCCAGCGCCGTAGCTCAGGCCGTCCTTGATACGAATGCGCTTGAAAAGGCGGGAATTCGGCGTGCCGCCGAAAACCATGCCGGCGATGGTAGTCGCCGCATAGTCGGGATCCTCGTCATTCATCTTCAGCGGCATTCCCACCAGGAAGAGGGCATTCTGCTTGTCGGGCGTTTCGAGCTTGTGGTTGACCTGCGCCACTTTGGCGTACGTGTTGGTGATACGCTGGTAGGGCTTGGCGCTCTTCCAATCGCCGAAGAGCTCGCTGACAAGTTTCTGTACCACAGCCGGGTCAAACTGGCCGCTGATGACGATTTCGCCCTCGCCAGCTCCGTAGAACTGTGCGTAGAACTGGCGCGTTTCGTCCAGCGTCGCCTTCTTCAAATCCGCAATCTCTTCATCCAGAGTCGAGACATAGCGTACGTCGCCGCTAGGATAGCGTGCGTTGAGAACGCGACGCAGATCCCGCGAAACCAGCGTCGTAGGTTCCGTCTTGCCGCTCTCCGCGTCGGCGACTTGCTGCTGACGGAGCTGCTCGAATTCGGTTTCAGGGAATGAGGGCTCGCGCAGAATCTCTCTTGTGAGGCGCAAGGAATCTGCAAGGTTGGCATCGAGTGTACGGATATTTGCGGAAACGGAGTCGCCGCTGCCATTCACTCTGATCTGTGCTTTCAAATGGTCGGTTGCATCCTGAATCTGCTGGCGGGTTTTGGTCTTTGTTCCACGCATCAGCATCTCAGCGGTCATGTCCGCCGTGGTGGATTTGCCGAACAGCGACTTTTCATCACCGAAGCGGACGTTGATTACAGCCGTCACCGTGCCGCCGCGGGTTTTCTTGGGGAACATCACCAGCTTCAAGCCGTTGGGCAGCTTGGCGCGAATCACGCGTGCTTCAATGTTCTGCGGAGTGGGATCGAAGGTCTCGCCCTGCTGAATCGCCGCGCCGCCTTTGAAGTCCTTGAACCGTGCAGCCAGATCCGGCGTGGCGGGAATTTCGGCACGATCGGGGGTGGCGGTCGGAATGAACTCGCCCAACGTGCGGTTGGAAGATTTCAGGTATGCCTTGGCTACGCGCAGCACATCGGCAGGCGTAACTTTGCTTACCTCGTCGCGTTCGAGGAACAGGGAACGCCAGTCGCCCTGGCCCTCGGCGCCGCCGAGCATAATGCCAACGCGTTGAGAGTTTGTCAGAGCAAGTTCGATGTTTTTCAGGATGCGGCCCTTGGCGCGGTCAACCTCTTCCGGGGTGGGAGGAGCAGCGGTCAGGCCTTCGACGGTTTTCAGCAGGATCTGCTGGGCCTCGTCGATGGATTGATCGGGTTTGAGCTGCACGTCGGCTTCCACAAAGCCCGGATCGTGCATGGATTCGGCGTCCATTTCGGCTTTTACGGCCTTCTTGGTTTCGACGAGCGCCTTGTACAACCGGCCCGTCTGAGAATCGCCTAGTATCTGGGCCATCACTTCCAGCGGCGCCATGTCAGGATGCAGCGCAGACGGAATGTGGTAGACCGCGATGATCTCCTGAATATTTCCAATCCGGCGCAGAGTGACCGAGCGCTCGCCTTCCTGGGTCGGTTCTGACGTATACGGTTGAGTCAGCACGCGCGTTGGCTTGGGGATGGCGCCCAGGGTTTGCGCAGCCAATGCCAAGGCCTTCGTTTCGTCGAATTGGCCCGCGATGATCAGATCGGCGTTATCGGGCTGGTAGTACTTCTTGTAAAAAACAGCTAGATTGGCGACGGGCACACGCTCCACGTCGGTACGGTTGCCAATGACGGTCTTTCCATAGTTATGGAAGTTGTATGCCGCGGCCAGAACGCGCTCTTCGAGCACATTCTCGGGGTCGTTCTCACCGGATTCCATTTCATTTCGGACCACCGTCATTTCGGTGTCCAGATCCTTCTTGAGCATGGTCATATTGACCATGCGGTCGGCTTCCAGTTCCAAGGCCCAGCGCAGGTTATCGTCGCTCGCGTTGAATCCTTCAAAGTACATGGTCTGGTCGTAGGAAGTGGTGCCGTTGAAGAACCCGCCTGACCGGTTGGTGAGTTCCTTGAAGAGTTCTCTGCCTGAAGTGGAGGTCTTGAAGACCATGTGCTCCAGCAGATGCGCCATGCCGGTTTCGCCATATCCTTCGTTGCGCGAGCCGACGCGGTAAACGACGTTCACCGTGATTTTTGGCTTGGAGTTATCCGGAAACAACAGAACATGCAGGCCATTCGGGAAAGCATATTCTGTGATTCCTTCAATGGACGTTACCTTCTGAACGCCTTGTGGCAACGTCTGGGCCAGAGATGTGGCAACCAGAACAATAGCCGCAAAGAAAACGGCGAGAAGCTTTCGAATCCGCATGTCTTTGCCTTTCAATCTTTCATGTCAGAGTGGTTCTCTAATAGACGCGCCCGGCGAGCATCGGTAACGTGGCTCTTCCTCGAGGAAAAAGCAGCGTTGCGGGAGTGCTTCGGCCTCAGCAATAGGGAGACCACTGTAGTTAGTTTCCGAATCCGATTATATCCAGTGGCAGCACGAGTTAGCCAAACGAAGTTTAAGTTGATAAAAAACATGGCGTGAACGCCATTTTGGAATTCGGAAAATTGACGCGCGGGGGCGGAAATATTCCAGGACAAGCGGAGCGCAGCCCTGGGCAAGAGGCAAACAGAGGGCATTCGCCCCGGAGGGGCGGATCGAACGCTCGCGCCACGGATTGCTGAATCCAATGACGGTGCTGGTCTTTCACACCGCCCCTCCGGGGCGGGAATCCCTTGGTCGAACGCTTCCCCAGGGTTTCACCCTGGGCTATTTTCGTCTCTTCCCTCCGGGAAGAACTGCGCTGAATGCCTCGTTATTCCCCCACTTA
>Ga0255356_1001240_pt1 | contig 16331 bp, 13 predicted proteins | sample HBST100metaG_FD_189944 | JGI IMG/M metagenome (GOLD analysis project Ga0255356, IMG submission 189944) | Peat soil microbial communities from Stordalen Mire, Sweden - H.B.S.T100 | ecosystem: Environmental > Terrestrial > Soil > Wetlands > Peat | place: Sweden: Norrbotten County, Stordalen Mire... | reverse complement strand
CACCTCCTGAGCCACAACGTTCGAAGTGCTGCCCACGATGTAGCTGGTTGAAACCGGGGTGTAGGCCGCGGTGATCTGATTCACGCCCTGCGGAAGCGCTGCGGTTGTGCAGGTTGCAACACCCGCCGTGCTGATTGCCTGGCTGGAGCAGAGCAGGGCACCGCTGTTGGTGAAGGTGACAGTGCCATCGAGAGCGTAGCCGCCTCCGCTCGGGAGCGTCACCGTTGCTGTAAAGATGACACTTTGGCCGACAGTAGAGGGGTTCACGCTCGACACCAACACCGTGGCTGTTGCCTCCTGCACGGTTTGCGTTAGAGGCGTCGCCGAGTCGTCGGTCGAGGTACTGGCGAAGTGGGTGGTGTCACCACTGTAGGCCGCGGTAATCGTGTGATCGCCAACCCCGAGGGTGGAGGTCGCGAAAGTGGCCGTCGAGGTTGTGCCGAGGGCATTCAGCGCGACGCTCGACTTCAGTGTCGCCGAAACTCCGTTGTAGAGGTCGTAGAAGCTGACCGTACCTGTCAGATTGCCGGTGGTCGAACCCGTGGTTACGGTTGCCGTAAACGTAACCGTTTTTCCATATCCGGATGGGTTCAGATCAGAAGTCACAGAGATCGTTGTCCCATTGACTGGCGCGGCAATTCCCACCAATTGGATGTCCAGCGGAGAGTTCGATCCCACAACCCCCGTCTGCGCTTCGTCGGCGACCGTAATGGTGGGAGTCTCTGTCTGGTTGCTCGTAAGAACCGGAGTTTTGGCAGGAGCAAATATCGCACCAATGACGCAAGTGCCGTTCAGGACGAGGGAAGAATCGGCGACGCAGGTTGTCGTGGAGCTATCGAGCGCGGCATTGGTAGCGGGAACAATATCGGTCAGATCGAGCGCGGCATTTCCGTCGTTTTCAATGGTCTGGTTCTGCGTCGTGGATTGGCTTCCCTGACGGATCGTCGTCGTGTAACTCAGCGCGGCAAAATTGCCTTGAATCTTGCGCACGATCTGGTCGAAGTAGTCGGCGACAAACAGATTGCCGCTGCCGTCCAGGCTGATGCCCATCGGTCCGTAAAGGGCCGTCGTGGCAAAGGCACTGTTGAAGTAGTACTTGCCCACGGCGTTTTTGGCCGGTGTGGAGATGTAGCCCGTCGCCACGCTTACCTTGCGAATCGCGTTGTTCTGCGTGTCCGCGATATAAACATTCCCGGCGGCATCGACAGCCACGCCGGACGGCGACCAAAGCGTTGCCTTATTCGCCGCCGCGCCGTCGCCCGCCCAACTCGCGGTCCCCGTACCGGCAAATGTCGAAATCACGCCCGACGTATTCATCATCCGGACGCGATTGTTTGCGGAATCGGGAATATACATGTTGCCGGAAGCGTCGAAGGCCACCGTAAAAGGCCGGTTGAGTTCGGCGTTCGTTGCCGCTGAGCCGTCGCCGCTATAGCCGCCGCTTCCATCCGTATTTGTAAACCCGCTGCCCGCCACCGTGGTGATGAGTCCCGTTGCAACGCTTACCATGCGGATGCGGTGGTTTGCCGTGTCGGCGATATACAGGTTCCCGCTTGCGTCAGGCGTTACGCCCCAGGGCGCATTCAGCACGGCGGAAGTGGGTGAGCAGCCATCCCCGGCCGTATCGGTCTGCCCTGTGCAAACGGTGCCGCCTCCGGCTACCGTGGTGATGATTCCGGTTGCAGCCGTCACCATGCGGATGACGTTGTTGCCCGTGTCCGCAATATAGAGATTGCCCGCGCCATCCACGGCCACGCCGCCCGGACTATTCACGCTTGCGGTTGCACTCGTGGAAAGGCCGCCATCACCCGTATACGCCGAATTTCCGTTGCCCGCCACGGTCAGGATTGTGCCCGCTCCCGCAGTGCAACTAATTCCGGAAATCGTAGCGCTGGTGCTGGATGCGCAGACCATGCGGACGCGGTTGTGCAGGCTGTCAGCGATATAAATATTGCCCGCGCCGTCCACAGCCACGCCCGCTGGCAGATACAGCTCCGCCTTTGTGGCCAGATTTCCGTCATGCACCAGAATCCAGTTGCCGTCACCAGCCACGGGAAGCACATTGCCAGCAACCAGTACGCCCAATCCGCCCGATCCTGTACCGGAAATATAGGCCGTGCCCAGAACTTTGCCGCCGCTGTCCAGTAGCACCACAGCGCCCATGCGCAAGCCGGGATTTGTGGGAGTGAATATAACCGATTGCATGCAGGTCCCGCCGACCGCGAGGGTCTCGTTCTTGCAGACCGCCCCGCTGCCAGCCGCAAAATCCAGTCCGCTCATGCCCAGGGTGAGTACGTTCACGCTGTTTACAGTGCCCGCGACCTGCGCCGTCACGGTCACGCTCTGCTGCCCGGTCGCAGTGCCCACGGGCGTCGTTGCGAAGGTGGCCTGCGCCTGCGCGCCTGATGCCGCCGCCAGCGCTGCCGCCAAACCGAGCGCCAGGGTTCGGACATGCCGTTGCACGGAATTTGCCGCGGCGGTTGCTGGTTTCTGCAAATTGCTTGCTTGACGTTCTCGACGGGAGGCTAGACCTGGCATGCAGCTCATGTGCGACTCCGTGTCCAATTCTTTGGACTGTGTGCTTTTTCCACGTAGCGTAACGGCCGTAGTTCAATCGTACGTAACGGTAAGATGGGGGCCGCTGCCGATTTGTTGCTTCTTGACAACGGTACTGCGGAAACATACTTCGCTTGCACTGCCGGACAGTAGAAACCTATGGTTGCATAGTTTCACGCATTCATAACTTGAATTCGAGATTGTTGTGCGAGCAGAGGTCAAAATTGCACACCTTATTACACATCGTAATTAGAGCGGAAAAAAGGTTCCTTTTGCACAGTGTCCTGGAATACTGTCAGCAGTTCTAAGTGGGGGAAGAAACGAAAATAGCCCAGGGTGAAACCTTGGGGAAGGGTGCGACCGAGGATTTTCCGCCCCGTAGGGGCGGTGTGAAAGCCCAGCACCGTCATTGGATTCAGCAATCCGTGGCGCGAGCGTTCGATCCGCCCCTCCGGGGCGGATGCCCTCTGTTTGCCTCTTACCCAGGGCTGCGCTCCGCTTGCCCTGGGCTATTTTCGACGGCTCCCTACGGGAGCAGACCGATGCGCTGCTCATGGGATGGCCAATATGGAGGTCCATTTAGAATTGCTGGCGTACTGCGCCCGGTAGGACAGAATTTTTTGCGCCTCGACATATGAGTTCGACTCGATAATTGCCCTTGGCGCAATAAGTTGTAATCCGTTTTCTGCCTGCCGCGTACGACAGAAATCTTCCGCCTGAGTGTGCGGATTGCCACTGCAAAGCCGCGCCGGTTGCAGTACCCTTGATTCAAGACGGGTATATTCCAGGATCGAAAAGGGCCGACCCCAGCCTAACCCCTATCCGAAGAGCTGCTTGGGCTTGGCATCTGATGCTTTTCCCTTCCCCCACGCTGATTCCCGCCTCAGGCTAGTGGATTCACCGGAGTACCGTTATGAACACCATGCGCAGCGCCAGCCGCCGGGATTTTCTCAGGCAATGTCTTACGGGCGCGGCAGCTCTGGGCACAGGCGCCAATCTGCTGGCATCCGCCGAGCCGGGTGCGCCGCGGGTAAAGTCCACGGTTATCATTGCGCGCGACCCGGTGCTGCGCGGCTCGAGTTCGGCGGTCGACGCCAACCGCATTGGTGCTCTTCTCGATCGAGCCATGCCGCCGCTCTTCAGCCGCGGCAGTTCCTCGGATGCCGGTATCGGCGCATGGAAGAAACTGGTCCGTCCCGGCGAACGCGTGGGACTGAAAGTGAATACGCTGGGAGGGCGCGGAATCGCCACCAACACAGCACTGGTTGAAGCCATCTGCGAACGCTTGCAACAGGCCGGAATCAAGGCTGGCGACATCGTGGTATGGGACCGCGACAGCAGCGAAATGGAGCGCGCGGGTTTCAAGATTTCCATGGGCGGAAATCGCGTGCAATGCTTCGGGACCGATCGCGTCGATTACGAAGAAGAACTGGCCGCGTATGGCAGTGTGGGCAGCCGAGTGTCGAAGATTCTTACGCGATACACAGATGTGCTGATCAATCTTCCCGTGCTCAAAGACCACGACAGCGCAGGCGTAACCATCGCCCTCAAAAACATGTACGGCGTGATTCACAACCCGAACAAGTACCACCCAAACGGCTGCGACCCGTACGTTGCGGACCTGAACATGCTGCCGGAGATCCGGTCCAGGATGCGGCTCACGATTTGCGACGCCACGACCGCCATGTACGAAGGCGGCCCGGGATTCAAGCCGGAACACAGTTGGAGATGCAACGCCCTGCTGGTTTCCGAAGATCCCGTTGCGCTGGATGCGACAGGCTGGCGGATGATCGAACGCAAGCGCGCTGAAAAAGGATTGAAGACGCTCGAAGCTGAAGAGAGAGCGCCGCACTACATTTCGACTGCCGCCGACGCCGAGCATCGGCTGGGCAATTGCGATCCCAGCCGCATCGCTGTTGTCGAGGTGTAACGCCGAGGCAATGAAGTTGGGGCGCGACAAAGTTGGGGCGCGACATGGAGGTTCAAAAATGTTCCGCGAATTCGTTACGAATGAAGGCGTGAAGATTCCCACAGACAGCGTAAGTGAAAGCCGCGGTTGGCTCGATCGCCGCTCGTTCCTGATGTGCGCACTGGCTTCGGGAGCCGCCATTGGCGCGGGCGGGGCTGCGGCTGCCGCAAGCGCCGAGCCTGTTTCTTCCTCGTCCGGCGCACAGGGGCAGGACGACTCCCGCTTCGTTGTCGAAGCAAAGTTCTACGAGAAGCTGGCGAACCGGAAGGTCAAGTGCAAGCTATGTCCGCGCGCCTGCACGGTGGGCGACAAGGAGCGCGGCTACTGCGGGGTGCGCGAAAATCGCGGCGGAACCTACTACACGCTGGTTCACTCGCGGGTGTGCGCGGCACACGTCGACCCCGTCGAGAAGAAGCCGCTGTTCCACTACCTGCCGGGGACCAACGCTTTCTCGGTGGCCACAGCCGGCTGCAACGTAAACTGCAAATTCTGCCAGAACTGGGAGATCTCCCAGTCGCGTCCCGAGCAGATTCCTGCAGACTACGCGCCACCGCAGCGCGTGGCGGCCCTGGCGAAGCAATATAAATGCCCCACCATCGCCTACACCTACAGCGAGCCGGTCATCTTCAGCGAATACCTGATGGACACGGCGGATGCGGGCCACAAGGCAGGCATCCGCAGCATTGTTGTTTCCAACGGCTACATACAGGAAAACGCGCTCAAACAGGCTTACGGAAAGATGGACGCGGTCAAGATCGACCTGAAGGCGTTCACGGAAAAGTATTATCGCGATGTTGTGACCGGGCAGCTAAAGCCGGTGCTTGAAACGCTGGTCACGCTGCGCAAGATGGGCAAGTGGACCGAGATTGTTTACCTGGTGCTGCCCACGCTGAACGATAACGACGCGGAGTTTCGCGGTTTGGCGAAATGGATCAAGGCCAACCTGGGGCCCGATGTGCCGCTGCACTTTACACAGTTCCATCCCGAGTACCTGCTGAAGAATCTGCCCATCACGCCGGTACCGACTCTGGAACGAGCCAAGGCGATTGCCGACGCCGAAGGCCTTCACTACGTTTACATCGGCAATGTGCCCGGACATCCCGCGCAAAACACCTATTGCCCACAGTGCCACAAGCTGCTGGTGGAGCGCGCCGGCTTCACCGCCAACCGGGTGCTGATCCGCAAAGACGGCAACTGCCCGTATTGCAAACATCCCATCCCCGGTATCTGGCACGCATAAGTGTGCCGAGGAGGTTGGCTCAATGAACATCAAGAAGAGGCTCCGTATGGCTTTGTTCACAGTTCCATTCGTCGCGTTAATGGTATCCGCACCGTTGCATCACGCCCGCGCCGCAGGTCAGCATAAGGTCCGGCAGGCCGCAGTCGCAGGCTCTTTTTATCCGGCCGACGCCAAGGAACTTTCGGCCATGATGGACGACATGCTGGCGCATGTCACGCTGCCGCCCATCGATGGGCCGATCGTGGCCGCAGTTGCGCCGCACGCAGGGTATCCGTACTCCGGGCCGGTTGCCGCCTACACTTACGCGGCGTTGAAGGGGCACAAATACGCACGCGTGGTTGTGATTGCGCCGACGCACTATGTGGCGTTCGATTTCACGTCCATCTATGATGGCGACGCGTACGCAACGCCGCTCGGAACCATTCGGGTCGACAAGGATTTCGCGCACAAGCTGGCGAAGATGAGTTCCACGATGAATCTTTCCAACATGGGGCACGATCCGACATCGGCCGGAGGCGAGCACGCTGTCGAGGTGCAGTTGCCGTGGCTGCAAAAGGTGCTTGGCGACTTCAAGCTTGTGCCCATCGTCATGGGCGATCAGAGTTACGAAAGCAGCCGCGCACTGGGCGTGGCGCTGGCCAAATTGATCGAGGCCGAAAAAAAGGACGGCGACACGCTCATCCTGGCCAGTTCCGATCTCTCTCACTATCACCCCTACGACGACGCCGTGAAGATGGACCACAAGACGCTCCACGCGCTCGAAGGATGGGATTACTACGGCATGTCGCGCAACTTCCAGTCGCGTGTGTGGGAAGCCTGCGGTGGAGCGCCCATTGTGGCCGCCATGATTGCCGCGGAGCGCATGGGCGCCAACAAGGCCGAGGTGCTGAAGTACGCAAACTCCGGCGACACGGCGGGCGATCACTCACGCGTGGTCGGATACAGCGCGGATCTTTTTGTGAAGGCCCCGCACGGATCGGCCACGCAAGCGCCGTTCACACTCACCAGCAAGGAAAAGAGCGAGTTGCTGGCCTTGGCGCGCAAGTCGGTTGAGTCCGCGGTGGTGCAGCGCAAGGCATACGCGCCCGAGCCCAGCACGAGCGAAGCGTTGAATCTGGAAAATGGCGCGTTCGTCACGCTTACCAAGATGGGAGCGCTGCGCGGCTGCATCGGCTACACCTCCGCCGTGAAACCTCTCTACCTGACCGTACGTGACACCGCGACCTTTGCGGCTTTGCGCGATCCGCGATTCCCGCCGGTGACGGCTGCCGAACTACCACTGCTCGATTACGAAATCTCGGTGCTCTCGCCTCTCCGCCGCGTTATCGACACTGAGCAGATCAAGGTCGGCGAGCATGGACTGCTGATGAAGAACGGCAGCAGCGAGGGCCTGCTGCTGCCCCAGGTTCCGGTGGAACAGGGATGGAACAGGCAGAAATTCCTGGAAGAAACCTGCCGCAAGGCGGGCATGAATTCCAATTGCTGGAAGGAAGAAGACACCGACATCTTCCAGTTCACCGCAGTGGTTTTCAACGAGAAGAAGTCGTAGAGGCGATTGATTCGGCCCGATTAGAGCGGAACCAGAGTAACTATATCCTGTTGAGTATTGTGCAGGGTTGCCGCTCCCTGGGGGTCGCGTCGACTTCAACGCTGCGGTTTCGGGATACATCAACTCTGGTTCCGCTGTAGAAGATTAACCTCCATCCTTGCGACAGAAAAACGTACAAGGATGGAGCAAATTACCGCAAGACCTTGATGCCCAGCAGATACATGAAATATATCGCCTGGCTGGGATCAATAATCAGGCCTTTGACCGCCTCAGCATTCACCTTCAAACCTTCGATCTGGCATCCTCGGACATCCGTTTTCGCAAGAGATGCACCTGAGAATTCCGCGTTTCTCAGATCACAGTTCGTGAACACTGTACCGGATAAATCTGCCCCATAGAAATCCGCATCGCGAAGATTGCACTCAGTAAACTCGGAAAAGGAAACACGCGCCAAGCGGAAGAGCGCATAATCGCATTTACAGGAAACAAACAAGGTGTCCTTGATTCTTGCTTCAAGCAAGCACACTCCCGTCATTTTTGAATTCTGCACCTCAGTCCGATCAAACACCGCGTTATGCAAATCGGCATTCGCACAATCACAATGGTTGATTTCCACATCGTACAATTTCATTGATCGCGCGCTACAACTTCCCAATTCACACCGCTCCAATGCACTTTGCTCGATGGTCATGCCATCAAGCAATGAGCTTCTGGCGCCAATAATTCTTACCTCATCCAGATCGCCTTCAAATGTATTCACATCCCTCAATGTGCCAGGCAGCTTTGGCAATGAGCGATGCTTCCTATTGGTTCCCATGATGTCCTTTGAATTTTCTGATGATTGCTCCGGCATTCTGGGGCATCATTTCCATCCACCTCGTACAAGGGGGGCCGTGTATTAGATACATCATAGCGTCCACAACCAGTTAAGTTCCGGAATCCCTTATTCCCGGGCTTATCCGCACGGCCAGCATCGCCGCTACAACGTTGATCGCCACGCCAATCCACGCTGTCCGCCAGAATCCAAACACTGGAATCAGGTAACTGCTGAGCACCAGCGCGCCCGCGCATCCGCCCAGCAGATCGAGCGCGTAGAGAGAGCCCAATCCCAGCCGCCCTTCGCGGTCACGAAGGAAAATTTCCGCCGCCAGAACAAACTGAAATCCTCCGAGCACTCCCGACAGGGCTGCCAGAGCAGGGAAAACCAACTGTGCCGCCGCCCATGTTGATGCAGCGCCGGAACTTTTCCCGAGCAGTTCCACAACAAACAATAGCGCCGGACCGGCAAGCGCAAGCAGAAATTGCGTCACAGCCATCGCGCGGCAGGGAGAACCATCGCCCTGAGAAATTCTTCGCAGACCAAGCCAGCTTCCCAACGCGAGGCCTGCCATGCACAGACCAATCAGAATCGCCAACTGGTGGTAAACGTAGCCGTAGAGCGACTGAAAACCCAGCAGCAAAAATATCTGCAAAGCCATCGACGTGAATCCGGTGGCCGCAGTGCAACATGCGGCGGCCAAGCGAGAGCGCCTTTCGCGTCCCGGTACAAACGCCGCGAATGCCGCGGCTATCAGCAATACAAGCACCACCGCGCCGAAGACGTTGCGAAAGCGAATGTGCGCGGCAGCGCGGAACCACGACGAATAGCCCGACTGGAATTGCGCACTCCAAAGCACCACGTCAAAGGAATACGCAACCGGCGCAAAGTCGCGATTCACCGGCGTCGCGGCTGTCGGCTTCAGTTGCTCGCGCACCTGCTCCATGCGATCCGGCATCATGCGGTAGGGGATGAAGTACTGGCTCACGTATTGCGTGTTCAGATGACGAGCCTGCAAACGTTCGACGAGGACTTGCGGATCTTCTGTCAGAATGCCGGGCGAGAGCGCGCCGAAGAAATGAATCGTCTCACCCGGAATCGCGTTCACCTGGGGAAACACCGACTCAAGCGTGCGCCGGATGCAGCGCAGGAATTCCGCCAAATCCGGGCTGATGGTCTCCTCCGACGAACGCAACTCCAGCGCCAGCAAGCCGCCCGGAGCCAGGTGCTCGCGCGCCGAACGGAAAAACTCTTTCGTGTAAAAACGGTTCAACTGCGCGGTCTGCGGGTCGGGCACATCCACGAGAATTGCATCGTAACTGCCAACAGCCGTCTGCAGATAGCGACGGCCATCGGCATAATGCACATGCACGCGCGCGTCCGAACCGAGAACGGCGGCCTGCTCGGGAAAGAACTGGCGCGCCATTTCGATCAGCGCCGGGTCCAGCTCAACGTAATCAATCCGCTCGACCGTCGGGTGCTTCAGCGCCTCCGCAATTGCGCCGTTCACGCCGCCGCCGATCAGGAGGACATTTCTCGGTGCGGGGTGCTCCAACAGGGCGTAATGAACCGCTTCTTCCGCGGCGCTTGCGTCTGGAGCATTGGCAAGAATCACGCCGTTGTCGTAGATGCTGCGCACCGCGCCAGTGCCGGTCACCGTCAGGTTGCCGTAGATGGTGTCCCGCGATTCCACCAGCTCAAAGCCACGCCAGAGCCGGGCCTGCGAATCCCTGTCCAGCCGCGGCGCGACGTGGGTCAGCAGCGGAATTGCAATGAGCGCCGCCGCCACAGCCAGCACAGCACTCCGCCGGCGCTTCATGTGTAGCAGCAACACAGCCGCCATGCTCAGGTTGAGCAGCGCCACGATGATTGCAATCTGAAAAGATTCGAGAAATCGCAGCAGGACAAGGCTGGCCACGACTCCGCCGACAGCCGAGCCCGCGGCTTCCAGCAGATATGCGGAACTCGCTGCCAAGCGCGCCGTTACTGCTCGTTCGCGCTCAACCATCCGCGCCGCCACCACAAACAGAGCCCCTGAAGTTGCGCAAAACACGCTCAGGCAAACCAGCGACGTGAGCAGCATCGGTACAGGGCCGACCAGCTCACCCGGCACGGTCTGAAAGATGGATTTCGATGCGCGCAATGCCCAGATTGTTGCCGGCAAACTCACGGCCAGAAGGCATTCCAGCGCGGCGGCGGCACGGCGAGGATGGCTCGCGCCCAGCCGCAGTACGCTGCAAAGGCCGCTTCCAACAGCGGTCCAGAAGAGCCACGTGGCCAGCAGAACGCCCAGCGAAATCTCGTTGCCGTTGAAGACAACAACCAGCTCCCGCATCAGGACGATTTGCCCAGTGACAGCGCTGAATCCCGCGAGTGCCAGCGCAGCCGCTGCTGGAGAGAGAGACGCAGGAAAGTGGAGCGTTGTCGCGGGTTTCTGAAGGGCTTCCATTACTTCGGAATTAGAAGCTGCGGGCCGCGGAAATGCAAGACCGGAGCAATCTTACAGATATCGTGATGCTGCGATATGGAATCAGCACGAAGAGTCGCGGCTTCCCACCCTTTCGCCAGAAAAAAGGCGAAAGGATGGGGCACGGGGCGTTGGTGGGAAGTCGAGAGTGTGACATCCGGCGGTCGTGCTATTCAAGATCTTCTGAAAATCCAGACCTGGGGGCACCCGGACTATAGTCCAAGGTGCTGCGCTTGAGTCCAAGATTCTGCGCTTGCCGCGGGCCTGTCGGCTCGTTATGGTTACTTGCTGACAAACACCGGATTGACGGCGCGGTGCATGACGGCGGAAAAACTGTCCCAGGTACAGGACATGTCTTTGCGGCCGCATCCCGGCACGAAGATGGGTGCCTGCGCCGGAGGATTGGTAACGGAGAGCGTCTGCTCCTCGCGCATCTGCTCCAGGGTTTGCGCGATGTATCTGAGGCGCACGAACTGCTTGCCATCACTGCGCGAACGCCACAACTCGAAGATCAGCGCACCGCCCGGTGGCGTGTCAGTATCGCGGCCATCGATGATCCAGTTGAGCCCCAGAGAGCCAGCCACGGCGGCGATGTTGCTGTCGTGGCCAACCACAATCAGCAGACGGTCGTCGGGCTTGCCGAGCGCACCCTGAACAGGTTTGCCCGTAACGCTCTGCTCCATGGATTTTTGAATGTGGTCAATGAGATTCGATGCGTACACGCGCGCAATGGCGGGCGTGCGATACCCGTAATCCCACCCCGCATCATTCAGCCGCATGAGAGTGCGTATGGAAGCGCCATCGATGCATCCCCAGCCGGTGTCCGCCGCGCTCATGCCCTGCGCATATTCCAGCAGAAGATTTGCAGCGAGCGAGGAGGCCGTGGGAACCGGTCCGCGCAGCGAAACAAGATCATCGCCTGAGCCGGGCGCCAAACGGGAGGGAACGTCGAAGAGCGATACGCGCTTGCTGTTGGTCTGCGTTGTTTTTCCGCAGCCGGTGAGTACGCGCTCCAACGCGACCAGCTCCGGCCGGTAGGCTTCAGTCAGGTTGTTGACATTACCGCCAAGGCGGCCAGCAACGGCGGCGGCGGCCAGTTCACGATCCGCCTGATTCACGCTGCCTTTGGGCACATTGAAGAGCGGGTCCCATGTGCCAACCGGCAGCGCCTGAATCGGCACGGTGCAGCCGGGCAGAATCCCCGCGGCCAGAGCCTTGCCCGTTTCACGCGTGCGCTGGTCAGAGTCGGCAACAACGCTGAAATGCGCGGCATCGCCACAGCCGGAAGGCGCGATCAAACCCTTCCCGAGCAGATCGATGCGATCCCAGTCGCCGAACAGCTTTATCAGCTTGTAGCCATGTGCGGTAAGCTGGGCCGGGGCCACATCCCACTGCGACCAAGGCGAGGCGGAATACTTATCGTATTCGCTGGGTTTAATCATGGGCGCTCGCACACCGTGCCTGCTCAGGAACACAACGTATTGCAGCTCTGCGTCTTTGTTCTTGGAAGCGGAATCAGCATTCTGCGCTGCCAGTGCGGCGCCACAAGGCAACCAACAAAGTGAACCAAAAAGAAATAACCGAAATGCGGTGCGGATTGTCATCGTTTACCCTCTGGATTGGTTTTGGAACGGAAGACGACTGATCAAAGCCTGTGCCATAAATATTGTTACCACCCAGGCACGATTCGATGCAGGCCTCAAGCAGGCGATTTTAAATCAGTTGATTTACGGCTGTCTGAAGCGCCGCCTGAACAAGGGGACTGAGCGCTAAAGGAAAGGCTGTCTTAATTTGGAAGGCTTTACATGGGGGGTGTGGCTGGTGCGCCCGGGGGGATTCGAACTCCCGACCTAACGCTCCGGAGGACTTACCTAACGAAGAATCAACAACTTACGGCAAGTGCGACGAAAAGTGATGAATTGCGATGCGTGCTGATGTGGTGCGCATCGCAACTCAAGCCTGTAGCACTCCATCGCAACCAGTCGGGGCAGGCGGTAGGCACAAAATTGGGCACAGTAAAACTGCGGTGCAAGGGAGCCGGAGTTCAACGCCATCAGACATACATGCCAACAAAGACATCTGGGCGATGATTGGAGGCTGTGGCTGATATGATTTCGCCGAAAGGAAAGAAGATGAAAAAGCTGTTTGCAGTCTTTCTCTGCGTCCTGTTTCCTGTGGTGGCCTTTGCTGGCGATAACGGCTACAAGATTGGCTATGACGGCGGATCAGTGCCCGGAGTCAAAGCGGGTGCTGAGGTAAAGCTGTATATCGAGGGCGACAAAATCAGGATCGTGAAAGGCAAAGCTGATCTTGCTATCATTCCGGCCTCTGCCATCACGGAAATCAGTTATGGACAGGATGTCCATCGGAGGGTGGGAGCTGCTATCGGGGTTGGAGTTTTTACACTGGGGATTGGAGCGCTGATGGCGTTGAGCAAATCCAAGAAACACTTTATCGGTCTCACTTGGGATGACGGCGGCAAAAAGGGCGGATTTGCTTTCCAGGCAGACAAGAACGATTACCGGGGATTGTTGGCAGGTTTGGAAGGTATCACGGGCAAGAAAGCTGTGGATTCAGCCGCTATGACCGTAAAGAACTGAGATGCGCTGGAGATGGTGTGCTGCTTGAGGAGAATGTGGAGTGACTTGGGCAAAAACTCCACATTCGGATACTACTTGAAAATCATGCACGTTCCAGAATCATCGGATGATTCGCCGACAGTTGGCTTAAGAAGAATGTTCACTTCATTGATTTGCACGCCTCCTCAACTCGCCTGACTGCCGGTTCTCTCTCCTTTCGCCGAGCAACATCGCGGGCTGCATCTTGCATTTCTTCCCGGTTAACTTCGCTTCCATACGCATCTTCGCTTTGGCGCACGGCGGAGTCTAATTGCTTGGCTTCATTTTCTTCAGCTTTGTTAGAACGAGTGAGTTGTGCATCATCAATTTGTCTTAGCGTCTCTATGGCTGCATCACATTCAGAGGAAGTGGGTTCATGGGGTACTTTAATATCTGCCCTGTGTTCAATGGAGTAAACAGTGAAGGCTACTCCGCAGATGACAAGAACCCAAAAGAAACTCCTCAATTTGTCACTCATGCAAACCTCTTCTTCAAAGTCAAATGAATACTTGGTTTATTGGTGAACACCGTAGCGGTTTGTGGTCTTCCAATTCTGGTAATGGCCGTTCTTGTGGCGTGCGTTGGTTTCGCCGGGATAGCTACCGCCGTGAGATGTTGTGTGGTGCCCGCCGCCATAATAGGGCCTACTAGCTGAAGAGCGGGGCGCAGGTGATGATCTTGTCGAGCTTTTGTAGCCGCTACTAGATCGCGGTGTGTATGCCCGATGTGATGAACTCGCATAGGCGGCGGGTATCAGTAGCGTGAAGAGTAGTAAAGCAAACACAAGCGATGCTCGTTTCATATCGTTCCTCCCCATGCCAGGACTATCTATCCTGTTTGTGCGGAATTTCAGTCATTGTCATCGGGTTCAGTTTCCCCATCTACATAGGCACGACATCCCTCTGCAAACGACGGAGAATTGTAGTGGTCCCCAGCCGCATCGCAGTCATCGCCGTCATAGATAGTCTTTCTCTCAGCCCATTCATATCCAGCCTTGTGCCCGCTACAATCGAAGGTGCAATCGTATTCATCGAATTTATGCTTCCTTGACGCGGCGTTATCGGAGTCGGACGAAAATGAACTAGCGGATTCCTGAGCATTGCTTGGTGTGTATGAATAGGCTGGTGATTCGGTTTCTGTCGTTGCAAGAGGGGGCCGGTATACTTGGTCAGCGTCGGGGTGCAAAGATTTTCCGACAATCGAGGCAATACCACAACAAATCAGAAGCAAAACGAACCAAGCCCACGTCGGAAGAAACTTGTTTAGCCATGCCTTTTGCGCCATTTATCCTCCGAATGAATCCAATTGGAGCCCCAAAAAACATCGCATTCTAGATGGTTTTTTGGCCTGTGCCACTGTCCATTAGCCTGTATCGCAATCACTCATTTAGTCGCAGATTTGCCAGAAGACATGTTTCCCGTCACGGGCGTCCTGTATGTTGACTGCGTGAGCGTATTCGCATGACTGATGAGGGCCGCTGGAGGTGTAGACGGTTTTGGTGTTGCCTGTCGCCGGGGCGCTTTCACCACAGTATGGACAAGTTGCGGAGTCGCCCCCGCCGTAGAACAGGAATATGAATGCAAGCAAAATAGTCGGCCAAACTCGCTTCCAAGTTTTCATGTTCTGCCTCTCCCGCAATGTCTGGCATACCAGACACGGACACGCCCATTATAGAGCCAGTATAAAAGGGTGTCCAATGAAAAACACGCATTATTGGTAGCGGTTGGGAAGCGCATCCGTGCTCTTAGACTTGCAAAGAAATGGACACAGACAGACATGGCAGTCTGCCTCGACTTGAATCGTGGTCACATTTCCGACATTGAACAGGGCAAGCGGGAAGCAGGACTGATTACGCTTCAGATTATCGCCCGTGGACTGGACACAACAATGTCCAAGATATTGAAGGACCTATAGAGCGGCGAGCGCTAATGAAATCTGGCCCCCCAGACGAAGGCAGTGCGGAGTATTCGAACGGCTTACGGGATAGGTTTAGCGTATGGTATCAGGGCGGGAATACGTGACAATAAAACGCATCGGGATTACCAGGCAATAGGCCAGTAAGAAACACATACAAAGGGGATTAGGCCGGGGAGGTAGGCACAGAAAAAAGAAAAACAGGATCCCCTGCCTCACCAGTACTTTTCCGCTGAAGACAGCGATGAGCGTGGTAACCCTGTTTTCTGTCTGGTGGTTGAGTGAGCGCGGACCCTATGCAGATACCAGCTACCGTGAGGGGCAAGCAGGTAGAGGAGGTAACTGGTGCGCCCGGCGAGATTCGAACTCACGACCTAACGCTTCGGAGGCGTTCGCTCTATCCAGCTGAGCTACGGGCGCGCTCTTTAAGCATACCGCACTTTTGGTTTGCTTCCGGCTCTGGCGGATGCCAGGAACGCACATATTAACCTTGCGGCCGCTTGCAGAGGCGCTTACCTCATAAAAAGGCTGTCCGGCTCCCCGAAAAAGCGGAAATGAAGGTACCGGGGCCTCAAATTGCGCCCTGAGCTCCAGTGCCGGGCTGCCGATCCTGGTGTTTTTGCGCCTCCAGCTTCTCCATCACCGACTGAATCAGCTCCTTGGCTCCCTCCATACCGCCCAGAACCGCCTGTAAATCCAGCGCAGGCTTGGCGGGATTGCGGGTGGAGGCACAGTAAACTCCATGCTGCCCCACCATAATCAGAGCGTCGGTCAGCAGGTCCAGCGCCACGGCCAGACGGCCACGCTCCACGCCCATCATGAACTCGTGCTGCTCCAACTCCGCCCGTTTTTCGTCAAAGATGTTCATTCCCCCAGCTTATAGCGGAACCAGGGTAGATGCACCTCCGAACATTGTTCGGTATTTATTTGTCGAAGCAATAGACGCAACTCCCCTGTCTACCGCTTTTTACGCCGGTAGACAAGGGAGCGGCGTAATAGACATTTCCTTTATACATTCAAACTGCGCACATACTCGGCGTTCAGCCGCATCTCTTCGATCGGCTCCATTTCAAATTTTTCCTGCTCCACGAAGTAGTACTTGAGCCCCTTGGCCGCGGGCATGATGGGGCGATAGTCCACGCTGCCCTTACCCAGAACGGTCATCAGCTCCGAGCCGTCGGGCTGCCGCACCATGTCCTTT
>Ga0255356_1001239_pt1 | contig 16334 bp, 15 predicted proteins | sample HBST100metaG_FD_189944 | JGI IMG/M metagenome (GOLD analysis project Ga0255356, IMG submission 189944) | Peat soil microbial communities from Stordalen Mire, Sweden - H.B.S.T100 | ecosystem: Environmental > Terrestrial > Soil > Wetlands > Peat | place: Sweden: Norrbotten County, Stordalen Mire... | reverse complement strand
CCTCCAATGCGCTGAAGGCCTCCCTCGGCGAGGGCTTCGTCAAATCCTACACCAAGCTCAAGCACGCCGAGTGGAACGAATACGCCGCTCACCTCACAGATTGGGAAAGACAGGCAACACTCGATTGCTGAAAATCCTGATGTACCTGGAAATTCATTCCGGGTACATCATCAGCCTTTGGTTGTGATTTCCACCTAGAAAGAAAGTCCGGGCGAATTTTATGATGCAAATGCAGAGCGGAAATCATCCTGAGACAATCTATCTACGTGGCGGCGCATCGCTCTCTCTGCACTTGCAGCCCGGTGATTACATCACGATTCTTGATGAGCAGGGCGGGCAGCCTTGCGATGTTATTCTGAATGGCAAAGGTCAAACACGCATCATCGCGGAAGACGCTCTACCGGGCGCTGTCTATTCATTTATGGCGCCGACTGAGTGTGAGCTCACGATTGCAGCACCGGGCGCGCCGATGACCCCCGAGGCACAAAACCCGCCAACTGATTTGCGGTTGTCCATCGTCCGTAAAACCAAAGCCTATCCGCAGCCCTTGGCGCCGGTGAAAGCCGAGATCCTCGTCAGTGCCGCCACGGCGGAATCTTATGTCGTGGAGGAAGGCGACTACATCCAGATCATCGATCTCGATGGTCAGCAATGCTCAGATTTTCTCGCTTTCGATTCGCTAAAGCCGCAGCATGGGCTGGATATGACCGCGACCCACACATTGGGTGGACGTATTTACCCCGGCCCCGGCCTGCACGCGAAATATTTCGATGACCGCATGCTGCCCTTCGTTGAAGTCATTCGTGATACCTGTGGCCGGCATGACACATTTGGCCTTGCATGCAACGCGAAGGGCTATGCCGATGCCGGTTATCCCGGCCATGCGAACTGTTCTGATAATTTCAACCTCGTGCTGGCGCAGCATGGCATCGCGCCGCGCGCCGGTTGGCCTGCCATCAACTTCTTCTTTAACACACAGGTTGCCCCTTGCGGGAGTATCGTGGCGGATGAATCCTGGTCCCGTCCCGGTGATTACGTGCTGCTGCGCGCGATGCGTGATCTGATCTGTGCCAACTCTTCCTGCGCCGATGACGTCTTCACCACAAACGGCTACAACCCTACCGATATTCTCGTGCGGGTCTATGATAAGTCAGAAAATTTCTCGAAAGGGATTGCCCAGCGCATGACAGCCGATGCCGAGCCCAGGCTCACCCGTGAGAGCGGATTTCATCCCGTAACCTCGACGCTGACGCGCCATTTCATTGAAAGCAATGGCTTTTGGCTACCGGAATCGTTCACGGCCAGCGGGGCTGTTAATGAATACGTCGCCTGCCGGGAAGGTGTGGCACTCATTGATATGTCCATGTTGCGGAAGTTTGAAATTACCGGCCCAGATGCAGAGAATTTGCTGGCGCTGGCGCTCACACGTAATACCCGCAAGCTTGCCATTGGTCAGGTTGTGTATACGGCGATGTGCTATGAGCATGGCGGTATGATCGATGACGGCACGGTAATGCGTTTGGGACCGAATAATTTTCGTTTTATTTGCGGCTCCGACTATTCCGGCGTGTGGCTACGTGAACTGGCGGCAAAACATGGTTTGCGTGCCTTCGTGCGCAGCTCTACGGACCAACTGCATAACATCTCGCTGCAAGGCCCGCGCGCACGTGAAATTTTAGCACCGCTGATCTTCACGCCGCCCGCGCAGCCCAGCATCGCGGAGCTGAAATGGTTCCGCTTCACCATCGGGCGCCTGGGCGGGCCGGATGGCGTTCCGCTCGTCATCTCCCGCACCGGCTATACCGGCGAGCTGGGTTATGAAATCTGGGTGCATCCCAGCAACGCCGCGGAGCTTTGGACGACGCTGGCCACTGCCGGGGTGCAGCCGATGGGACTGGCCGCGCTGGATATGCTCCGTATCGAAGCCGGTCTGATTCTGGCAGGGTATGAATTCTCCGACGAGACGGATCCTTACGAAGCTGGCATCGGCTTCGCCGTGTCCGACCGCGAAGAAGATTTCATCGGCCGGGACGCGCTGCGCCGCCGCGCCGCCAACCCGCTGCGCAAGCTTGTCGGATTGGTCATCGATGCTGGCGAACCCGTCAATCATGGGGATTGCGTACATGTTGGCCGGGCGCAGATTGGTGTTGTCACCAGTGCCATGCGCTCGCCCGTGCTGCACGAATCCATTGCCCTGGCACGGATTGATGCACACCATGCGGTCATTGGCACTGAGGTCGAGATCGGCAAGCTCGACGGCCAGCAGCGGCGGTTGAAGGCTCGTGTCGTCCGTTTTCCGCATTACGACCCTGATAAATATCGCGTCCGTGCCTAGAGGTTTACGAAATCCAGAGTTCGCTCAGCCCCGGATGCCCCACCGGTCGCGCCCCTTGCGGCCAGTGGAACAGCCGGTCGCCGGCGCTGATCGGCAGATCGTTGATGCTGGCAATACGCCGCCGCATCAGGCCGAATTCGTCGAACTCCCACAACTCATTGCCGTAGGCGCGGAACCATTGGCCGGACTCGTCATGAAACTCATACGCAAAACGCACGGCAATGCGGTTTTCGTGGAAACTCCAAAGCTCCTTGATCAGCCGGTACTCTTTTTCACGCGCCCATTTGCGTTGCAGAAACGCCGTCACTTCTGCGCGGCCAGAGAGAAATTCCGTGCGGTTTCGCCAGACCGTGTCCTCGGTATAGGCCAGCGCCACGCGTGCCGGGTCTCGGGTGTTCCAGGCATCCTCCGCCAGCCTGGCTTTCTGTGCGGCGGTTTCAGGGGTGAAGGGCGGCAGGGGCGGGCGGGCTTGCATCGGCGTGTCCTCTATGTAGACAGATCTGTCTACTACCAAGCGTAGACAGATCTGTCTACATAGGCCCATGTCAGCATCTCCCGCACGTACCCGCATAATCACCGCCGCGCATGAGCTGTTCTACCAGCATGGCGTGCGCGCCACCGGCGTCGATAGACTCATCGCCGAGGGGGGGGTGACGAAGGCCACCTTCTACCGCCACTTCCCCACCAAGGACGATCTGGTGCTCGCCTATCTCGCCGCACGGCATGAGCATTGGATGCGCTGGTTCCGTGACGCATTGACCCGCTACCGCGCGGAGCAGACGCTCTCCGGCCGCCAGCACCAGCCCTTCGCGCCGCTATTGCGGGCACTGGAGGACTGGTTCGGGAATCCGGAATTCCGTGGCTGCGCCTTCATCAATGCTGCGGCGGAGCTGGGGCCTGCGCTGCCGGGCGCGCTTGCGCTCACGGCCGCACATAAGCGCGAAATGGTGGCGGAGATCGCGACATTGCTGCCGGAGGGACAGCGCGGAAAAATTGCCATGGCGGCGGGGTTGGCGGTGGATGGCGCGATCATTCGCGCGCAAACCGGTGCGGATGAAGCCGCGCAGGCGCTTGAGGCGCTGCGAACCGCGTTGGCGGCGCTGGCCAAAACTTTCCAGGGGTAAAAAACCGTCACCTGTCTGCGGTTTTTTTGCTTGTCTACATTGACAGGGTCAGTTCTTTCTAATTATCTTCCTTAACTGAGAAGAATTTTTGTGGAGCGCAAAAATTTGGCTGAAATCATCGACGGCAAGGCGTTTGCCACATCTCTCCGCGCCAAGATAGCGGCTGAGGTTGCTTCTCTTTCCTTCAAGCCTGGCCTTGCGGTTGTGCTGGTTGGCAGCGATCCCGCGTCCAAAGTTTACGTCGCCAATAAGGCGAAGCAGACGGTGGAAGTGGGCATGAATTCCTTCGAGCATAAGCTGCCGGCGGAGACGACGCAGGAAGAGCTGCTCGCGTTGGTACGCAAGCTCAATGCCGACCCGGCCGTGCATGGCATTCTCGTGCAATTGCCGCTGCCGAAACATCTGAATGCGGATGAGGTGATCGCCGCGATTTCTCCGGCCAAGGATGTGGACGGTCTGACTGTGACCAATGCCGGGCTGCTCGCCGCCGGGCAAGACGGGCTGGTGCCCTGCACGCCGCTGGGCTGCCTGTTGCTGTTGCAGGATGTCTGCCCTGAAATGACTGGCCTGAACGCCGTTGTTGTTGGCCGTTCCAATCTGGTTGGCAAGCCGATTGCGCAATTGCTGCTCCAGCAGAACTGCACGGTGACAATGGCGCATTCCAAAACCCGCGACCTGCCCGCTTTGTGCCGTACCGCCGATATTCTGGTCGCTGCCGTTGGGCGGCCAGAGATGATCAAGGGCGATTGGGTAAAACCCGGCGCCATTGTTATCGATGTCGGCATCAACCGCGTGCCGGCCACCGAGGGCAAGACCAAGCTCGTCGGCGACGTTGAATTCGAAACTGCTGAGAAAATCGCTGGCAAGATTACGCCCGTTCCGGGCGGTGTCGGACCGATGACCATTGCCTGCCTGCTGCGCAACACACTTACGGCAGCAAAACGAATAGAGACTCATCCAACCCCCTAACTGTTAGAAGGCCCTGCATGACCCGTTCCTGGCGCCACGCCGTTCTCGCCTCTCGCCACCGCGCTCTTGGCTCCAAGCTGGAAGACTGGAACGGCATGCCAACGGCATGGAGCTATGCCACGGATGTGCAGGGCGACCATGTCGCCATCCGCACCAAGGCAGGGCTTATGGATGTGTCAGGCCTGAAGAAGATTCATCTTCACGGGCCACACGCCTCAGGTATTCTCGACCAGCTCACCACGCGCGATGTCGCCAAGATTACGCCCGGTAAATCCGCCTATGCGTGCTTCCTGAATGAGGGCGGCAAGTTCATCGACGATGGTATTCTCTACCGCACAGGCCCGAATTCCTGGTTCGTGGTACATGGCTCTGGTGCGGCGCATCAGTCGATCGCCAGCCTGGTGCCGGGGCGCAATGTGAGCATGCTGTTCGATGACGATCTGCTCGATCTCTCACTGCAAGGCCCGCTCGCGGTCGATTATCTGGCGAAGCATGTGCCGGGCATTCGCGACCTCAAATATTTCGGCCATATGGGCACCACGCTTTTCAGTAAGCCGGTGATGATCTCGCGTACTGGCTATACCGGCGAGCGCGGTTACGAGATTTTCTGCAAGGCCGAGGATGCGGGGGTGATCTGGGATACGATCTTGGAAGAAGGCAAGGAGATGGGCATTATCCCCTGCGCTTTCACCGCGCTGGATTTGTTGCGCACTGAGAGCTATCTGCTCTTCTACCCCTACGATAATTCCGAAATGTATCCATTCGCGAACGAAGCTCCCGGCGACACGCTGTGGGAGCTGGGCCTGGATTTTACCGTGAGCCCAGGCAAGACCGGCTTCCGCGGGGCGGAGGAGCATTACCGCCTGAAGGGTAAGGAGCGTTTCAAGATCTTTGGTGTTTTGCTGGAAGGTTCGGAAGCCGCTGCCCCTGGCGACAAGCTTGTGGCGGACGGCAAGGAGGTAGGCGTCATTACCTGTCCGATGGTCTCGACGCTCACCGGCAAGTCGATGGCCATCGCCCGCATGGACGTACCCTATGCTGTGCATGGCACGAAGCTCACCGTGGCCGGCAAGCCGGGCATCGCGCACAGCCTGCCCTTTGACGACCCGCAGAAGAAAAAGCGGACCGTGGTGGGCTGAGGCGATGATGAAGAGCCGCCCCGTTTATGCGCCGTTCAAGCTGGATCTTTCCGGGCGGGCGCATCTCATCGTCACCAACCAGGCGGAGCCGCCGGAAGGGATTGAGGATTCGCTTGGTGAGATCGAAATCTGGACGGTGCGGCCCGGCAGCCTGGGCGTGCCCGCCCCGGCGGCGGCGCATATCCGTGCCTTCCGCGCCACGGCGGAGTTGCTGCCGCAACTCAGTCACCGGCTGATGCGCGAGACAACCGGTCTACGCTTTTACACCATTGGGTCGGAGGCGTTCATCTGGGATGCGTACAACATCGCGGTACAGGCGGGGCTCGGCACTGGGGAAATTTCCCTGCACCGTGCCGGGCCTTTGGTAAGGCGTGTATACTGCACGCATTGCCGTACCCTAACCGAGGATGTGGCACAGAACATTCTGCCATGCCCGGCTTGCGGCGCTACGCTGTTTGTCCGTGATCATTTTTCCCGTAGGCTCGCCGCCTTCATGGGCGTGAAGGTGGATGCGGAGGTGCCGGGTGAGATTCCCGCGCCGGAGGTGTTTGTATCATGATGCTGCTGCTTACGAATATTGAAACACTTACACCTGCCCTAAAGAAATTCACCTTCACCGCGCCGGATGCGGCTCCTCTGCCGCACGCCGGCGCCGGCGTGCATGTGGTGGTGGAAATTCCCGGCCCCAGCCGCAAATGGAAGAACGCGTACTCGCTGGTCTCCAGTCCGGAAAGCACGGCTTCGTATCAGATCATCGTGCGTCGCGTGGAAAAATCCCGTGGCGGCTCGGCTTGGTTGCATGACCACGCCAAGCAGGGCGATCTGCTGGAGGTCGGCATGCCCCAGAACCTGTTCGCGCCGCCGCGCCGCGCGCCACGGCATTTGCTGCTTTCAGCGGGCATCGGGCTGACGCCATTCCTCTCCTATATGCACGTGCCGGGGCTTGCCTTTGAGCTGCACCATTGCTGCAAAGTTGAGGATGCAGGGGCATTTCGCGCGCTGCTGCCGCAGGCGGGTAATATCACGCTGCACACCAGCCGCGCTACACTGGATCTGCACGCGTTGCTCAGCCGTCAGAAGCTCGACACGCATATTTCCATTTGCGGGCCTGAGGCGTTCATGGATTTTGTTCTGGCCACTGCGGCGCAGCTCGGCTGGCCGGCGGCGAAGATCCATAAGGAGAGCTTCGGCGGGGCCACCGGGGGAAAGCCGTTCGTCGCGCATTTGCGCCGCTCCAACCTCACGCTGAACGTGGGCGAGGAAGAGTCCCTGCTGGACGCCATGGAGGCCGCCGGGCTCAACCCGCCCTGCCTGTGCCGTGGCGGCGCCTGCGGGGAATGCAAGGTGGCCCTGCTGGAAGGTGTGGCCGACCACCATGACCATTTCCTCTCGCCCGCGGAGCGCGCCGCCAATAATGCGATCATGATCTGCGTGTCGCGCGCGCAAACCCCTGAACTCGTGCTGGATTTCTGAGCCATGGACCTCAACATCAAGCCTGCCGAAACGTATCGCGGCGATTACACCTTCCGCAATTCGGGCGATGCGATCCTGCGCTTCCCGTTTCCCTTCCCCGACGATAATTATATGTATTCGGTGAATATCGAGCCGCATGTGCGCGGCGGCGAGACTGTGGCCTTTCAGGCGACCTTTGACCTCGACGAGCATTATGTGGGCGACATGGCGGACCGCGCCATCACGCTGGCGGATGACCCGCTTCGCTGCCAGGTGCTTCCGCATATGGCCGAAGCCGAGTGGGATACGCTGGAATTGCTGATGGAGAGTTTGGCGCACGATTATCCGCAGCATTTCTCGCTGACCAAAACAGGTGATGAGTGGCACTGGGTCAACCGGCCGCTGAACATCGACCAGCACTTTACCTTCGGCAAGGCGGAGACACTGCCTTATGGTCCGTTTGAATACATCACCCGCCAGGTACAGGGGGATTTTTCGTTGCAGGACCAGCGTGAAAACATGCTCTATATGGATGGCGGCATGGTCACCTCGCAGGCGGATTGGTCGCTGAACTTCGATGTCGGCATGTCCTTCACCGAATGGCACGGCCCGGTGCCGTTGGCGCATGAGATGGGTGTGTTCGACCGTGCGCTGCAATATCTGCTGCGCCTGCAATTGGGCAAGCCGGTGCGCCGGCTGAACTGGACGCTCACGGCGAATCCGCGTTTGGATACCTCGCCGGAGAACTACCCGGCCTGGGGCCCGGAGAAGGCATCAATCACAGCGGAAAATGTCGGCGAGCGCCTGTGCCTGCGCGTGGAGTTGCAAACCTTGACGCGCCTGCCGCGCAGCAATGCAATCCTGTTCGGCATCCGGGGTTATCTCATCCGGCTGGAAGAGTTGGCGCGGGTGCGTAAATGGGCTGTCCGTATGCACCGTGTCATCCGGAACCTGAATCCGCAGATCGCCGAGTATAAGGGCATGACGCGCTACCGGCAGTTTATCATCGACTATCTTGCCCCGTTCGATGACGGGCGGGTGCTAAACCAAGGTATTGCAGCAGAGCAGAGCAGCCTCTGACATAGCGGCAACATAAAAAGGGGCGCCCCGTGATGGAGCGCCCCTTTTTTATGCGCCATACATAAAAAACCGGGGGAAATTCCCCCGGTTTTCTGGTTTCAGTTGTTGGCGAGAAAGGCCGCCAAGCTGTCATCGGTTTGCTGCATCCAGGGCGTCTTCAGCGGTGGTGCCATGTTGCCGGTGAGGGTGGAGCGGAAGCTGTGGTGACGGTAGGTCAGCACATCCTCTTCCTTGTGGTGCTTCCATTCCTTGAACTGCTCGGCCATGATTTCCGGCTTGAAATCCGGGTAGTCGGTGCGGTCGATCAGGTCACGGATATAGGCGCACTGGAAGTCGATATCGTCGGAGGCGGATTCGCTGGCCTCTTCCTTCTCGCGCCAGGCCAGGGAGTCAGCATGCATTTCCTCATAGGAGGGAAGCTTGATCTTGCCGAGCATCACATCGCGGGCATACCAAGCCTGGGCATCGAACATATTGAAGGTGTAATACTGGTCCTGCATGCCGAGATAGATCAGCTTCGGGTTCTTCTCCCAGATCACACCCTTGTACAGGCCCAGCGGCCAGAGACGGTTATTCGTCTTCAGGCGCAGATCGTCCGGCAGGAAGGGGAAGTAGTGCTGGTAACCGGTACACAGCACGATGACATCCACCTCGCGCGTCGTACCATCCTTGAAGAACGCGGTATTGCCTTCAACCTTCAGCAGCAGCGGCACTTCCGAGAATGCCTCGGGGAAGGCGAAGCCCATGGGTTTGCTGCGATAGCTGAAGATAATTTCCTTGGCGCCGTATTTATACGACTGCGTGCCGATATCCTCGGAGGAGTATGAGCTGCCGATGCAGAGCACGCGCTTGCCCTTGAACTCGGCGGCGTCACGGAAATCATGCGCGTGCAGCACGCGGCCAGGGAATTTGTCGAGACCGGGGAAGTCCGGCACGTTTGGCGTGGAGAAATGCCCGGAGGCAACCACGACATAATCGAATACCTCGGAATACACATGGTCTTTCTGGAGGTCGCGCACGGTGACGGTGAATTTGCCAGTGGCATCGTCGTAGGTCACATCGCGCACCGGGGTACGGAAGCGGATGAAGCGGCGCAGATTGCCTTTCTTCACGCGGCCGACAATGTAATCCCAGAGCACTTCCCGCGGTGGATAAGAGGGGATAGGGCGGCCGAAATGCTCCTCAAAGGAATAGTCGGCGAATTCCAGCGCTTCCTTCGGGCCGTTGGACCAGAGATAACGGTACATGGAGCCATGCACGGGCTCGCCATATTCATCGAGCCCGGTGCGCCATGTGTAGTTCCACATGCCGCCCCAATCTTCCTGCTTCTCGAAGCAGACGATTTCAGGGATTTCAGCGCCGTGCCGTTCGGCGGACTCAAAAGCCCGGAGCTGTGCCAGTCCGCTGGGGCCGGCGCCGATGATCGCAATTCGAAGTGTCATATATTATGCCTCGCGTTTTAATGAGCAGCAGCATGGAAGTGGTGTTTTGGGAACAACCCGCATGCTGAGGGAAATGGCTTCAGACTAATAGGCGTGGGTTTGGCGGGTTGATGTTCCGGGACGGCATCTCCACAAGCTGACAGTGTCACAGCGACGGCGCGAGGCTATGGTGAAATATACTGCGTTGCAACAAAAAATTTATCTTTAAGCACAAAAATTTAGTTGAGAGAAACTATTAATCCGCCAATTAGGGGATGGATTATCTTTTAAAGAAAGTTTGTTTCTTTAAAGTTGATCTTTGAAATGCATGGCGGTAGCATTGTCAAGCTTGTATAAGCCCCCACCACGCCGCCGAGGAATGAGACAGAATGCAGCAGATGCTCGGCCTTCCGGCGCAGCGGCTCTATCGGAATTCGTGCACGCAGATCCGCCGTGTTTTTATCCGGAACCTGGTGGTCATGGCGCGTATCGGCGTGCATGCGCATGAGAAAACGGGGCGCCAGCGCGTGCGCATTAATATCGAGCTGGACGTGCAGCCCCCCGCCACCTCGCTGCATGACGATTTGCGCAATGTCGTCTGCTACGATGAAATCGTCAGCGCCGTGCGCAATCTTTGTGAAGCCGGGCATATCCAGCTGGTGGAGACGCTGGGGGAGCGCATCATGGATGTCTGCCTGGCCGATGAGCGCGTGTGCCGGGCGGAGGTCCGTGTGGAGAAGCTGGACGTGTATGAGAATGTCGAGGCGGTTGGCGTCACGCTGATCTGCGCCGCACCCTAACCCCGGCTGCGCAGCGCCGGTGCGCTCGCCGGCCCGCTCTGCCCCAGCAACGCCCGCGCCTGGGCGATGAACAGCTTCACCGGCGGCAGCGTGGCTTTGGTTTCGTCATAGGCAATCTCAAATGGCGCGGAATAGCACAGCTCGCCGGTCAGCAGCGGCTTCATCTCGTCCTGCTGCACCCAGCGCGCCGCATAATGCACCGGCAGATAGCCGAGATACACGCCGGAGAGGATGAGTTGCGCCGCTGCCTCCATGGTGTTTACCGTGGCGCTGGCGCGGTCGCTGCGCAGGCGCTTGGTATCGCGCGAGCCCCAATAGCCGCGCGATACCAAGCGGTGCTGCGAGATCGCCTCCAGGCTGAGCTGCGCCGCGGGCGCGGTGAAGAGCGGGTGCCGCCAGCCGCAATAGAATTGATGCGTCTCCTCATAGAGCGGCACATAGGTGAGCCCCAGCAGCAGCTTCGGAAAGCTGCCAATGGCGACATGGATCTTTCCGTCCAGAATGTCGCGCAGCAGCTCGTTGGGGGATTTTACCTCAACCGTCAGCTGCACATCGCTCATGGTTTCAGAAAATTGTTTCAGCAGCGGCGCGATTTTCGCGTCCGGGTCGCTGATGGTGTTGTCCACCAGCCCGATGACAAGGCTGCCGCGAATGCGTGCCCGCAGCGCGCTGGCCCGCACGTCGAAATTGTCGATGGCGGAGAACAGCTTCTGCGTCTCCGAGAACACTGTGGCGCCGTCCTCGGTAAGCTTGAACCCGGCCCGGCCGCGCTGGCACAATTTTACCCCCAGCCGGGTTTCCAGCGCCGCGATCTGGTTGCTGATGGTTGAGGCGCTGACATTCAGCACCGTCTGGGCGGCGGTAAAGCCGCGCGCCTCCACCACCGTGGCAAACACGCGCAGCAGGCGCAGATCGACCGTATCGAGCCGGGACATGCGGGTTCATAACATTCAGCCGGATAAAAGTAATGTCCCCGCTTGCGGCCAGGCGCGCCGATGCGCGACAAGGAGGAATGCGGAATGAGCCGGTGCAAGTGGAGCTGATCGCGGTGCTGGTCGCCGTAACCGATGGAGACCCGCGCGTGCTCACCATTGAATCCGGCTTCGCCTTGCCATCCGGTCCGCTGGAATCCGGGCATCGCTCTTTGCAATCGGGGCTGCGGGCCTGGGTGGAGCGGCAGACGCATCATCCGCTGGGCTATGCCGAGCAGCTCTACACCTTCGCTGACCAGCAGCGGGACGCGGCGCGGAGCATCTCCATTTCTTATCTGGGGCTGAGCCGCGAGGCGGCGGCGGCGGAATACCCCGGCGCCATTTGGCGCAGCTGGTACGAGTATTTCCCGTGGGAGGACCGGCGCCAGGGCGTGGCGGCGGCGGAGGCTTTGCTGCCGGGGCTGTCCGTGTGGGCCGGGGAGGACGCGGCACGGCATTTGCGCGTCTCCGGCCTGTTCGGCGGCCTTGGGCGCGGCTGGAATGAGGAGTTGGTGCTGCAACGCTATGAGCTGCTATGGGAGGCGGGGCTGCTGCCCGAGGCGCGGCGCGGCGGCGCGGCCGAGATGCCTCTGGTGCCGGGCGCCGAGATGACCCACGACCATCGCCGTATTCTGGCCACCGCCATCGCCCGGCTGCGCGCCAAGATCAAATACCGCCCGGTGGTGTTTGAGTTGCTGCCACGTGACTTCACGCTGCTGGAGTTGCAGCAGACCATGGAGGCACTGGCTGGGCAAAGCCTGCACAAGCCGAATTTCCGCCGGCTCATTGAGCAGCAGGAGCTGGTGGAGGAGACCGGGCGCTTCACCTCCGGCCTTGCCGGGCGGCCCGCCAAACTGTTTCGTTTCCGCCCCGCCGTGCTGGAAGAGCGCGGCTTTACCGGCACTAAGCTGCCTCTGGTCAGGTAATTGTTAAGCCTTTGTTGCAAACGGGCGGTAGGCTGCCCTGCGCAAAAACCTCTTGCACCCTTATACTCAGCCTGAGTATAAGGAACCTCCATCAATTTATACTCACTTTGAGTATAATGGGAGCAAAGACATGCCGCTCGACCAGCTCTACAACCGCGTTTCCCGTGTCATCCCGCCCGTTGAATGGGCGACCATGGAGGAGGACGCGCTGGCGATCCTGGACCTCAAGCGCCAGCGCCGCGCCGTGATCCTGGCGCATAACTATCAGACACCGGAAATCTTCCACGGCGTGGCCGACATTGTGGGCGACAGCCTGGCCCTGGCGCGTGAGGCCGAGATGGCGGATGCGGATGTCATCGTGCTGGCCGGCGTGCACTTCATGGCCGAGACGGCGAAGCTGATGAACCCGGGCAAGACCGTGCTGATCCCGGACGAGGCGGCGGGCTGCTCGCTGGCGGAGTCCATCACGGCGGCGGACGTGGCGCTGCTACGGCAGAAATACCCCGGCGTGCCGGTGGTGGCTTATGTGAACACTTCTGCCGCGGTGAAGGCGGCGTCCGACATCTGCTGCACCTCCGGCAATGCCAAGAAGGTGGTGGAGTCCCTCGGCGTGCCCGAGGTCATCATGCTGCCTGATGAATATCTGGCGCAGAACGTGGCCAAGGAAACCAGCGTCAAAATCATCGCCTGGAAGGGCCATTGCGAGGTGCATGAGCGCTTCAAGCCCGAGGATCTGCTGGCCCTGCGCGAGAGCCATCCGGGTGTCGTGATTCTGGCGCACCCGGAATGCCCGCCCGAGGTGGTGGACGTGGCGGATTTCTCGGGCTCCACGGCGGTGATGGCTGATTACGTGCGCACGCAGAAGCCCACCCGCGTGGCGCTCATCACGGAATGCTCGATGAGCGACAACATCGCCCAGGCGAATCCCGGCACGGAATTCGTGCGCCCCTGCAATCTCTGCCCGCACATGAAGCGCATCACGCTGAAGAACATCCGCAGGGCGTTGGAGGAGATGCAGACCGAGGTGACGATCGCGCCTGAATATTTCGCCCCCGCCCGCCGCGCTGTCGAGCGGATGCTCGCGGTCAGATGAGCGCGGATGTTGGCGGTCAAATGATCATCATCGGCGGCGGCGTGGCGGGGCTGATGGCGGCTCTTGCCGCCGCACCCCATCCGGTCACGCTGCTTAACGCTGGCCCGCTGGGCGAGGGGGCGGCCAGTCAGCTCTCCCAGGGCGGCATGGCGGTGGCCATCGGCGCTGATGACAGCGTCGCCCTGCATGTGCAGGACACGCTGGCGGCAGGTGCCGGCCTGTGCGACCGCATGGCGGTGGAGCGCATCATCGCCGCCGGGCCGCAACTGGTGGAAACGCTGCTGCGCTACGGCGTGCGCTTCGACCGGAGCGAAAACGGCGCCCTGGCGCTGGGGCTGGAGGCGGCGCATGCCCGCCACCGCATTCTGCACGCCAATGGCGACCAGACAGGTGCCGAGATCATGCGCGCCCTCATAGAGAAGGTGCGCGCCACGCCCAGCATCACCATTCTCCCCGCCACGGCGCGGATGATCTTCACGGATGATACCGGCGTCACCGGTGTGCTCGCCGTAAACGGAGAAAAAATCCTCCGCCTGGCCACGGGCCGCGTGCTGCTCGCCACGGGCGGCATTGGCGGGCTGTTCCGCTATTCCACCAACCCGCCGGGGGCCATCGGCCAGGGGCTGATGCTGGCCGCCGCCGCCGGGGCCGAGCTGAAGAACCTGGAATTCATGCAGTTCCACCCCACGGCGCTGGACGCTGCCGGCCCCTCTCTGCCGCTGATCTCTGAGGCCGTGCGTGGCGAGAGGGCACGCTTTATCGACGAAACCGGGCGGCACTTCATGCAAGGCGGCGATCTCGCGCCGCGTGACGTGGTGGCCCGCGCCGTGTTCGCCCATGCCCAGGCCGGGCATAGAGTGTATCTTGACGCGCGGCCCATCGGCGCGCGCTTCGCCACGCGCTTCCCCGCCATCCACGCCATCTGCGCCGAGGCGGGCATTGACCCGGCCTTGCAGCCCATCCCCGTGCGTCCGGCGGCGCATTACCATATGGGCGGTGTGGCGGTGGACGCTTGGGGCCGCACCAGTGTCGAGGGGCTGTTCGCGGCTGGCGAGGTGGCCTGTACCGGGCTGCACGGCGCCAACCGCTTGGCCAGCAACTCGCTATTGGAGGCCGCCATTTGCGGCGAGACCGCCGGGCGGGTGATGGCCGGGCTGGATACCAAACCGGCCCGCGCTTTGCCCGATGTTGCGCCGCCCCCCGCGCCGGATGCCGCCCCCTTGCGCGATCTCATGTCCGCCAAGCTCGGCGTGCTGCGCGACGAGGCCGGAATGAGCGAGGCCGCCGAGGCGTTTGCCGCTTTGGCGGGGCAGAATCCCGCCGCCGGGCTGTGCTTGCGCATCGCCGAGGCGGCATTGGCCCGCAAGCACTCCGTCGGCGCGCATGCCCGCGCCGACACCACCCCGCTCACCCAAGCCGCCTGAGGCCGTATGAACAAGCTCCCGGATATCATGATCGAACCCGCCGTGCGCGCGGCGCTGCTGGAGGATTTGGGCCGCGCCGGGGACATCACCTCGGACTCCGTCATCCCCGCGCATATCCAGGCCCGCGTCGCCCTGGTGGCACGTGAGCCGGGCGTGGTGGCGGGGCTGGATTTCGCACGCATCGCTTTCGCGCTCATCGACCCCGCCATCGCCATGCGGGTGCGGCGCGCGGATGGTGAGCGCCTCTCGCCCGGCGATGTCATCGCCGAGATCACCGGCCCGGCGCGCGGCATCCTCACCGCCGAGCGCGTGGCGCTGAATTTTTTGGGCCACCTCTCCGGCATTGCCACCGCCACCGCCACCATTGCGGACGCCATCGCCCATACCAAGGCGAGGATCTCCTGCACCCGTAAAACCACCCCCGGCCTGCGCTTCGCCGAGAAATACGCGGTGCGCTGCGGCGGCGGGGCCAACCACCGCTTCGGGCTCGATGACGCCGTTCTCATCAAGGACAACCACATCGCCATCGCGGGCGGGGTGGCCTCGGCCATGGCGGCGGCGCGGCGCAATCTCGGGCATCTGGTGAAGATCGAGATCGAGGTGGACAATCTCGACCAGCTCGACGAAGCCCTGGCCTTTGCCCCGGACGCCGTGCTGCTGGACAATATGGACCCCGCCACATTGCGCGTGGCGGTGGCGCGCATCGGCGGGCGGGCGATTGCCGAGGCCTCCGGGCGCATCAACGCTGAAACCGCCCCCGCCATCGCCGAGACAGGCGTGGATTTGCTCTCCGCCGGGTGGCTCACCCACAGTGCTCGCGTTCTCGATATTGGGCTGGACTTTGCCGGATAGCGCATCCCGCGCTAAGCCCTTGGGGCATGCGCAATTATGATGCTTCCTGGCTGACCTGCCTCGCCGGGCTCGATTCCTCTGGCCGGTTGCGGCGCCTTAGGGCGGCGGACCGGCGGCCGGGGGCGCGCATAAGGCTGGATGGCGGCCCGGAGCTGCTGGATTTCTCTTCCAACGACTATCTCGGCCTCTCTCACCACCCGGATCTTATCGCCCGCGCCTGCGCCTACACCCAGGAATGGGGCGTGGGAGCAGGGGCGTCGCGCCTCGTCTCGGGCAATTTGCTCCCGTTTGCGAAGATCGAGGCGCAGCTTGCCGAGGGCAAGGGCAGCCAGGCGGCGCTGCTTTTCGTTTCCGGCGTGCAGGCGAACATGACGCTGCTGCCCGCCTTGCTGGATGCCAAGGTGCTGGGCGCCGAGCCGCTGGTCTATGCTGACAGGCTGAACCATGCGAGCCTGATCCAGGGCTGCATCGGCGCCGGGGTGCAGCAGATCCGTTTCCGCCACAACGATTTCGCGCATCTGGAGGAGCTGCTGGCGCGGGACGCCGGGCAGGACCGCCCGCGCTTCATCATCACCGAATCCGTGTTCAGCATGGATGGCGATTGCGCCGACCCCCCCCGCCTCACGGCGCTGGCCGAGCGATACGATGCCTTCCTGTACATCGACGAAGCCCATGCCACCGGCGTGCTGGGGGAGGCTGGTTTCGGCCTCGCGCATGGGCTGAAGAATGCGCTGGTCATGGGCACGTT
>Ga0255356_1001234_pt1 | contig 16365 bp, 13 predicted proteins | sample HBST100metaG_FD_189944 | JGI IMG/M metagenome (GOLD analysis project Ga0255356, IMG submission 189944) | Peat soil microbial communities from Stordalen Mire, Sweden - H.B.S.T100 | ecosystem: Environmental > Terrestrial > Soil > Wetlands > Peat | place: Sweden: Norrbotten County, Stordalen Mire... | reverse complement strand
GGCGGGGGGCGGTGCTCGAGGGTCTGAGCCGCCAGTTGGGCGGCCAGCAGGAGCGCGGCAGGGACGAGCAGGGAGATGCTCAGAGAATTTCGAGTCGTGCGCATGGGGAAGGCTCCTGATAGGCTGCGGTCATTTGTTGAGACGCGCGCCAAGGTCAATGGAAAGCTATTCGCCGCTGGAGGACGCCTTGAGAGTCGCCACCTCGCGCGAGAGCGCGTCGATGCGCTCCAGCAGCTCGGCGTGGCGTTTGTCGGCGATGGAGGGCTCGAAAGCCTCCACATAGAAGGTGCCGTTCGGCTCCAGCTCGCAGCGGCGCACCTGGTGCAGGTCCTCGAAGCCCTGGCGGTGAATCACCTCCATCAGCTCCTCGCGGGTGAGCGATTCGCGATTGAGGGCGCGCTGGTCGATCTGGCCGTTGTGGACCAGGAGGGCGGCGCGTCCTTCGAGAACGCGGGTCATGCGGCGGGAACGGAAGAGCACCCGCACCACCAGCCAGTTGATGGCCAGCAGGCTGAAGGCGCCGATGACCCCGCCGGTGACGGAGTTGTCGTCCCCGATGATGGCGTTCTGCACCGTGTTGGAGAGCGAAAGCAGCACCACCAGGTCGAAGGGATTCAGTTGCGCCAGTTCGCGCTTGCCGAAGAGGCGCAGCAGCAGAACCAGCACCAGGTAGACGATCACCGGGCGAAGCAGCTTCTCCAGGATCGGGAGAGGAAGCTGAAACATGTGGTCGAAGACAAGGAAGTGCGGCATGTATCGAGGATAGAACGGAACCGGTGCAAATGGTCCTTGGCGGAAGCAACTCAATCTTGCCGGCAGGCTGCGAGGAAGCTCTTCCTTCTTACTGTCTGCCTCCCAGAGCAAGGGCAGGCAGCGTAACCGAACCGATGCGGCCCGAGTTCTCATCCACCACCACCACGCGCAAGGAAGCGATGCCCGGCTTGAACTGAACAAAGTGCTCGAAGGGAACGCCGCTCTCTAGCAGCTTCTGGTAGGTGGAGAACTTGAGCCGGAGGGCCAGGGTCTGCCCATCGATCAAGGGATGCAGGCCCGCGTCGTCGCGCTGGACGAAAAAGATGTCGACTTTGTCCATCCAGCGGCCGTCCTGTGGATGGAGCGCCAGGTCGGCGGCGGCAATGCCGATCTTCAAGTTGGCGCCGGAATTCATCGTCACGGAGTTGGCCGCGACCGCTATTTCGCTTGCATCCATGGGCTGCCAAAGGGCCTGCTGGAAGCGCTCCTTGAGCGAGGCTGGTTCTTTTTGGGAGAGATAGCCGGTGCGGGAACGCAGGGTAACTCCGCCCCTGGAAGCCACCTTGACGGAAATTGCGTGGTATTGGCCGTCCGGCTCGCCCTGCGGAGAAAAGCTTACGAGATAGCCGGCATGGCCGTCCTGGACCACGCCGGCCAGTTCCGCGGCCAGCTCCGTAGCCGGGTTGGCAGGGTGGCGAATGGCCCGTCCGCCGGTGGCCTCGGCGAGCTGCCGGATCGGCTCCTGAATGGGCCGGGTGTTCGGGCGCATTTCCGCGGCGGTGCGGTCGGGAATCACGTCCTGCTCCATGGCGTTGCCCCTGATGCCGCCCCTGTCCGCCGAGGGTTGGGAGGGTTCCGCGTTGCGGCGCTGGAGCGAGGCGCCGAGGTCTCTGCCTTCAGGCTGCGATACGTCGCAGGGGTAAACCGAGGCGTGGGCTTCGTTCATGGCCTCCTGGGCGCGCAGCGCGAAGCTCTCGATCGGCGTTGAGCCCGGGTCGATCGCCCCCTTCTCTTTTTGGCGCTCGGCGAAGACGTCGTCGGTGGAGATCCAGACCACGTTCTTGTGTCCGGGAACAGCCGAGAGATGCCGGGCGACGCCGGCAAGAAGGAGGAGCGACGCTCCCGTCGGATTGCCGCGCAGGGAGAGCAGTTGGGGATCGATGGAGTTGGCGTCGTCCGGGCTGGGTTCGGCGCCGGGCGTCCAGGTCTGGAGGCGGGCAACCAGCGCGCCGTGGTCCGTGGTCATTTCCTGGAGCACGTGGAAGCCCAGCCCGTTCATGGTGTAGAGGCCGACCCGTTCCGCAGGGGGAAGGGCGGCCAGGAACTGGAGCATTTGCGGACGGATGCGGGCCAGGTCGGCCCCGGCTACATGGAGATTGTCAATGAGCAGGAGGGTGGACGCGGAGGCGGGAACGGGTGCGGCCAGTGGGCCCGCTGTGCGATTGGAGAAGGCGAACTCCGGCGCTGCTGCAGCCGACGCCTGGCCGGCTCCCTGCGAAAAGAAGCGGATCTGCTGCTTGTGGCCGTTGTCGGAGATTTCAAGCTGATCCGGCTTCAGGTCCAGGATCGGATGGCCTTTTTTGTCGTAGGCCACAACGCCCACGTCCACCAGCCGCGATGCGGGCCTGGGCGTGGAACCGCCCTCCTGCGCCTGGGGCGGATTGGCCGCTTGGTAGGGAACATCGCTGGCCGCGCTCAGGCTGATCTCCTGAATGGCGGGCGGTTGGGCCTCCGGTTGGGCAGCGGCTTCAGACGTTTTGGCGGGCTCTGCCAAGGGAGCGCTTGAAGCTGCCGGCGTTGCGGAAGTCTGAGGGCTGGGAGGAGGTGGCCCGGTCTCTTCAGCCGCGGAAACGGCGGGCGTTGCGCCTGGTGCGCCGGGGGCCGGGGTTGCAGAGAGCGCCGTCTCAGGTGCGATCGAGGCCTCCAGCGCTGGAGTGGCCGTTGCCGTCCCATCGGAGAGAATGCGCAGCTCGGTTCCCAAGCGGTGATAGCGGGTAAATGTGGTCTTGTTCAAATGCAGGACGGGCTTGAAAGCGGGCCGGCTGGCGGGGTTGGCCCAGGCTTCGTCGGCGGCCTGGTTGCGGCTGATGGTGGTGTCGCCCGGTTCGCGCGAGGCCGAGCCGTCGCTGCCTGACTCCGCCATGGTGAGCGCCATGCTGCGCACCGGGCAGATAAAGCTGCGGTTGCCGATGGGGACCGGCCCGTATTCGATCAGGGTGGCGGCGCGCAAAAGGGGGTCGCCGGGGTTCAATTCCGCTTCCAGGGTGAGGCGCAGGATAGCCCCCGACGCGGGATCGATCGAGAGGGTGCCGTGGTAGCCGGGAGTCTCCCGGAAGGGATGGGAGTCTCCCGCGGCGGACTGGGCGGACAATATCTGCGGTCCCATCCCGGAGCGGCGACCCCGCCCCCCTGCCGACGGGCCTTCAATCGTCTGTTCTTGGACAATGCAGCAATAACTGACCGCATAGTGCGACGCGGACTTGGGAACCGAATAATGGAAAACCCCGACCAGCCCGGTGGGGGTCTGCTCCCAGTGGCTCCAGGTCATCTTGCCCTTGGCCGTGTCGACCAGCATGAGAACCAGAATGGAGCCGAATTCGCCCCGGGTGGTCAGTCCCACGCTTTGCTCTGGCTGCTTGCCGCCCACGGAAACCTCGGCCGGATCCCGCGAGTCGCGGCCATCGCGAAAGGTGATTTCCCGGCTCGAACTCCCGATCGCGCGCATTCCGAGGCGCACCGGCCACTCGCCGGGCGCCGGAGACTGCGGGCTGTCGTCGAAGCGATAGGTGGTGAGAGTGGCAAAGAAGTTTGGCAAACGGGAAAGGGTTTGAATGGCGTATCCCCGCGCCGCTTGGACCATGCGTTGCTGGGTGGCCGGGTCGGGAGACGCGGTGGCGGGCAGTTCGCTAGAGGGTGGGTCCAGAAAGGCCGAGCGGTCGGCGAGCAGCTCCAGGGCCAGCGCGGTTTTCGGGCCCGGAGAAAAGCTGGCGCCCAGCCGGTCCAGGGCGGTTGTCGTCAGCCGCTCGGAGGGTTCCAGGTCGTCCAGCTTGTGCGCAATCTGGTCATCGGTGCGATGGCTGGCGAAGTCCGCGGCCAGGGTCTGCTCCAACTGCGCCACGGTCAAGTGCTTGCCCGCATGGGCGGGAAGAACCATGGCGATGAACAAACCCAACAGAATCAGCCTTCGCATGGGCGCAGCTCTCCGCTTAAATCCCCCTCATTCTGCTCCGACTGGCGGAAAACCGGGAGGAAAAAGCCGTCAGGCCGTTCGGGGAAAAGTTGTCTCACCGTACGGAGAAAACGGAGGGGAAGCTGATGGGAGAACTCTACACAGACAAGGCGCGACGGGCAAGGAAATTGCTGTTGGGGTGACTGGGGCAAGGGCCGTCATTAGCTGGCGGCTTCCTGCGGAGTCGGATCGAGGAGGCCGGTCTGCGGCAGAGCAGCTTTGTGGGCGATGCTCTCTGAAAGCTTCATGGTGGGCCGCTCGACAACGAGATGAATCATGGTCGCGAGCAGGATCACCACAACCACACATGCGACGGTTTCCGCGATGTAAGGGTAGACAGCCACTGCGTGCATGCCCCCTCGCAGTTTCATTGCCGTGTAATAGACAACGCCATGCACCAGATAGATGGGGTAGCTGATGATGCCGAGCAGACGAACGGCCCGGTTGGTGAGAAATCCAAAAAGATCCGCTCCCTGCACGACCAGGGCAAAACCTGCCAGCAGGAAAACCTCATTGACACCATCGATCTTTGGAATCATCAGATAAGCAAGATACAGTCCAAGCAGCATCCAGTTCTGCCAGGGCAGCACGGCTCGCGACCAGTTCCGAATCTTGGGTTCCAGCGCGGCAATGAGAATTCCGCCTCCGAAACCGAGCAGCATGAACTTGGCAAAACCGGCCAAAACCATACCGATCACATGCGAATATCCTGCGTTCACGCCTCCGAAGAGAGAGTATTTGTTCACCAGAGACAAGGGCGCAAAAAACAGCAGGAGAATCAATAACCGCCAGTTCTTGCGGGAAAACCAGGCCAGGAAGGGGAGCAGAAGGTAGAACATCCACTCCAACGCCAGTGTCCAGGTGACTCCGCAAGTGATGCGTAGGATGTCTGCATTGTTGACCGCGGTCCGTCCCCCCACGCTGAACAGTAGCCACGGAAGCAGGGAACTGAACAGGGCGCCGATTCCAACCTGCAAACGGAAGCCGGTAACGGCGAACCCGACGAGGATAGCGATTCCGATACAGGTGTAGTAAGCGGGACCGATGCGGACAAAGCGCGACAGGTAGAACTTACCCAGGGGAATCTTGCCTTTCTTCATCAGCTTGCGCCAGAAGAGAAATCCGCTGACAAAGAAGAACTGCAAGACGCCGAAACCCGCCAGCCGCGCAAAGATCAAGCTGCGGCCGGTGGTCCATACGCCACTCTGCATAAAAAAATACCAGCAATAGGCATGGTGAGCTATGACCGAGCAGGCCAGGATTCCGCGCAATCCTTCGAGAGATGCGAGCTTGGTAGTCGACGGACTTACAACCTTGCCGAGACTTCCGCCCAGCCGGTCGAACAGGAGCACCAGGACGCCGGCGCCAGCCGTTACGAAGCAAAAGAACAACACAGCCAGAACGGGGTCGGAAACGAATCGTTGAAGGGCTTCACTCAAGATTGCTATTTCTCCTTCTCATAGCCTTGCCTGACTTCGCGAGTGATGCAGGCGCACCAGACAAGACTTGCAGGTGCTTGGAGCGGTTCCACAATGCACGTGCCGTTGCCAGTTCTTTGCAAGGCCGCGTGCGGCGGTGGTTCCGGGGTACGGCAGTTGTGGAATCGCTGTAGGCGAGGTTTGCAGGTGCAATCGGCAAGGATTACAGGGAAATCGGAAAGAATCTGCCCAGTTGAAACCGGGTTTAGCATGTGCCGTCAAGCGCGGATTGCGGCCTTGCTCTTGAAGAAGTCGAGCGATCTCCGCAGGCCTTCCTTCAGTTCGATCTGGGGTTCCCAGCCGAGCAGGGCGCGGGCTTTGGCGATGTCGGGGCAGCGGCGGGTGGGGTCGTCCACGGGCAAGGCTTCAAAACGCAGCCCACTGCTCGATCCGGTTGCCTCCAGCACGGCCTTCGCACATTCGAGGATGGTGAACTCGTTGGGGTTGCCGATGTTTACGGGCATGTGCTCGTCGGAGCGCGCGAGGCGCAGGATTCCCTCGATCAGGTCGTCCACATAGCAAAAGCTGCGCGTCTGGCTGCCATCTCCATAGATGCTCAGCGGCTCGCCTGCCAAGGCCTGCATGATGAAGTTGGAGATGACCCGGCCGTCCATGGGGCGCAGACGCGGGCCATAGGTATTGAAGATGCGGGCCAGATGCGTGTTCACGCCATGCGTGCGATGGTAGGCCATGACCAGCGCCTCGGCATAACGCTTGGCTTCGTCGTAGACCGAGCGGGGACCGACGGGGTTCACGTGTCCCCAGTACTCCTCCGTCTGCGGATGTTCGAGCGGGTCGCCGTAACACTCCGAAGTGGAGGCGTGCAGAAAGCCGGCGTTATATCTGGCGGCGATTTCGAGGGCGTTTCCCGTGCCGGCCGAGCCTACCCGCAGGGTTTCGATGGCCAGGCGGAGATACTCGGGCGGACTGGCCGGAGAGGCCAGGTTGAAGACGTAGTCCACCGGGCCAGGGTCGAAAGGCGTGCAGATGTCGCGCTCGTCGAAGCGGAAGCGCGGCTCGCCGGCTAGATGGGTCAGGTTCTCCCTGTTGCCTGTCGAGAGGTTGTCGACGCCGAGGACGGTATGGCCCTCGGCCAACAGGCGGTCGGTAAGGTGAGACCCGAGAAAGCCGGCGGCGCCGGTTACGAGGATACGCATGTTCAAAACCTCATTGCTCCAAATCTCCGAAACCGGGGTCTGGAGGCCGTATCTCAAAAAAGAGCGAAAATGGACTGAAATGCAAGTCCCTACAGGATTGTTCGGCGCGGCTTGCCTTGCTGGGCCTGGTAACTTGCCGGCCTCCCCACGCTGACATAGGTGAAACCGTGGTCCAGCATCTGCTGTGGCTTGTAGAGGTTGCGGCCGTCAATCACGATGGGGAAGCGGACCACCTGGTTGAGCCGCACCAGATCGAGATGGGCGAACTCCTTCCAGTCGGTCAGGATCAGAACCGCGTCGGCGTCCTGCGCCGCCTCGTAGACGCTGTCCGCGTAGTGGAGATTCCCAGAGGGCGGCAGCACCGTCTTGGCGCGCTCCATGGCAGCCGGATCGTAGGCCGTGACCGTTGTGCCGGCATCCAGAAGCTTCCGGATCACGTCGATGGCGGGAGACTCGCGCACATCGTCGGTATCGCCCTTGAAGGCCAGGCCCAGGGCCGCCAGTCGCTTGCCCCGCAGGGTCCACAGCGCGGCGCGCACCTTGTTGAAGAAAACGTCCTTCTGGGTCTCGTTGATCTTGCGAACATCCTGAAGCAACTGGAAGTCCACCCCCTGCTGTTGCGCGACCCAATGGAAGGCAGCTACGTCCTTGGGAAAGCAGGAGCCGCCATACCCCAGGCCCGCCCGCAGAAACTTGGAGCCGATGCGGCTGTCCATGCCGATGCCGGCGGAAATGTCCTCGATGTCCGCGTCGACTGCCTCGGCCAGGTTGGCCACGGCGTTGATGAAGGAGATCTTCAAGGCCAGGAAGGCGTTCGAGGCGTGCTTGATAATCTCCGAGCTCTGTGCCGAAGTGACCAGGAGCTTGGCCGGGTTCTGCGCACTGCAGACTCCTTGGAGCGCACCCGGCTGGGCATAGTAGCTTCCGCCGGTGAGCGGCTCGTAGATGCGCCGCAAGACTTCGGCGGAGCGTTCCGTGTTGGCTCCCACAACAATGCGGTCCGGGTGCAGGAAGTCCAAGATGGCGGTGCCTTCGCGCAGAAACTCGGGGTTCGAGACCACGTCAAAGCTCTTGGGATCCACTCCATAGCGGTGCAGCACGCGGCGGATCCACTCGTTGGTGTAGACCGGCACCGTGCTTTTTTCCACGATCACCTTGTAGCCGTTGACGGAGCGGGCAATTTCAGAAACCACGGCCTCGACGTAGGAGAGGTCGGCGGCGCCGGTATCGCCCTGCGGCGTTCCCACCGCGATGAAGATCGCCTCGCTCTGCTCGACGGCAGCGCCCAGATCTGTGGTGAAGGCCACGCCGCGGTCGGCATGCCTGGCCAGAAGCTCGGGCAAATGCTCTTCGTAAATCGGCACGCCGCCCTCGCGCAGCGTCTTCACCTTGGCTTCGTCGTTGTCTACGCAAAAGACCTTGTGTCCCATTTCCGCAAAACAGACGGCCGCTACGAGTCCCACATAACCGGATCCGATGACACAGATGGAAACTGGCTCTGACATGCGCAGGTGTACACTCCTTCGCGGCTTCCCGCGGGATGGCGGCCGGAGAATTCCCAGCCGGTGAGGCGTCCAGGCGGCGCTCTGAGGGGCGGTGGCCTGACCGGAACGAACGGGCCGCCGCAAATCGCGGCCCGGGGTTGACCCAGGAGAATGAATCGTGAGCCTTAGTGGGCAATTCTCCAGTTCGACTAGCTACTAGGCTATCCGGTGAAGGGGGGGGGGAGCAAACGTCTTCACCGGTTCCACCATTGCTGTATCCCGGAACCCGGAGAGCGACGGGCGGGTTTGGCCATCTGGTAAAGTGGGATTGCAGCCTGAGGACCGGCGCCGTGCAGCTACATTTGCGGCCCTCTTCCAGACGCTGCAAAAGATTTTTTCAATATTGATCAGGCCTTGTCGGGAATTGAGCATCGGGGATCCATCCCGGTCACGAAAAAACGTGACGGGTGGGGCGCCTGGACTGGTTCCATTCCTCATGGGGCTTCTCAGTAAGAACAGGGGCAATCATCATGACAACTTCCGAGCGCTCTTCGCTCTCCGAATGGGCTCCATTTCGCGTGACGCCGCAGTTTGTGGAGCGGGTGTGGGGCTGGAACGATCTTCGCCCCTGGTATGACCAGGTCGCGAAGGGCAACCCCATCGGAGAAGCCTGGCTCACCGGCGACGAGTGCGAAGTGGCCACCGGCCCCCACGCGGGGCGGAAGCTGGGCGAGCTCTTCAGTGAGTCTCCAAAGGCCCTGCTGGGCCCCGGCGCGCACGATCCAGGCTCGCCGCTGCTGCTCAAGGTGATCTTTGCCCGCGAAAAGCTCAGCGTGCAGGTGCATCCGGACGACGCCATGGCGCAGAAGTACGGCGAGCCGCGCGGCAAGACGGAGTGCTGGTACGCGCTGGCGGCCGATCCGGGAGCCAAGGTGGCTTGCGGCATCAAGCCGGGGGTCTCGCTCCAGACGATCGAGGATGGGATTCACTCCGGCACCCTCGAAGAGAGCCTGAACCTGCTCGATGTGGTCGCCGGCGACATGGTCTTTGTGGATGCCGGAACGGTCCACGCCATCTGGCCGGGATCGATTCTGCTCGAGACCCAGCAGAACTGCGATCTGACCTACCGCCTCTACGACTACGGCCGTCCGCGCCAGTTGCACGTGGAGAAATCTCTCGAGGCGATGCGCTTGACCAGCCGTGCGGGCAAGGTTCCCGCCAAAGATCTCAAGGATCGCTCGATCCTTCTGGATGTCGAGTATTTTCGCGTGGAGCGCCTGCATCCGGCGGAAAGCTGGACCCGCGTCAGCCTGCAGGACGAAGGCGAAGCTGCGCCAGGCTTGGCGTATCTGTTCGCGGCGGCCGGAACAGGCAGGCTGACCGGGGAGGGCTTTGAGCCGGTTGAGCTGCCGGCTCGCGGGATTGTCGCGGTACCGGCCCTAGCACCCGATTTTCTGGTCGAGAACCTGGGCGGGCTGGATCTGTTCCGCATCACGCCCCGCTGGCCGAGCCAGAGCCGGTAACCACGGCCTCCTGAAATGGGGCGGTCGCGGCCTGCATCCGGGCCCGGAGGCATCCCCGCCATGGCCCGGCATTGAAAACGCTGGACATGGGGCTGCGCCCCGCGTCAGGCCCCTTCGTTCTTTCATTGCCGACCTTGAAGACCAGACCGGTGAATTGCTGTACCGCAACCCCAGCCTGAAAATGCGAATTTTCCGTGGCGCGTCGGGGGCGCGAGCATTTTCGTTCCTTGTGATCCTGCTCTGCGTCTTGCGGATATACACTCAAGCCAAAGGGCACCCCCTCGGGGGAGGAGCGCATCCAACAAAACTGAAGGAGATTCTTGAATGCGGTTGAAGATATACTTCGCCCTGCTCCTCGCGGCTCTCCCGTTTTGTGCGGCGCACGTTCTTCTGGCTCAGGCCGCTCCCGCGGCCAGGGATGGAAGTCTGCCGCTGGCCATTGGCGGCGGCTTGTCCAGCTACGACGTGGATTGGGGGCATGGCCGTATGTTGGGCGCCACGGTGTGGGCCGACTACACTCCCGGTTGGCTCCCGGCTCGCCTGCGCGGCCTCGGCATCGAAGCTGAAGCGCGCGACATCAGCCTCGATCCTTCGTCTTCGCAGCCGTCGAACTTTCGCGAAGCCACTGCGGGAGGCGGGCCGATCTATGTCTGGCGTCACTTTCGCAACTTCCACCCTTACGGCAAAGGCATTGCGAGTTTTGGAGTTATCAATTTTCGCATTCCCAATTATCCGGCGTACAACTATGACAGCCGCACGGTCTTAAGCGCGGGCGTCGGGTTCGAGTACCGGGCCTATCGGAACGTGTGGGCGCGGGCGGACTATGAGTACCAGGATTGGCCTCAATTCTTTGGGCATACTCCGGGCCCCCAGGGCTTTACCGTCGGCGCCTCCTATCACTTCAGCCGCCCCCATCTTCATTGAGGGCGAGGGCTCAAGTTGCGTCCGCGGGTGGAAGTCCGATTCGCCCTGGTTACCAGCGGCCTCACCCACGGTTCTTCGATTGCAGTCCTCGCGGCGGGGCGCAAGTCAGCTTCCGAGCGAGAGTGGAGCGAGATATAGGTTGCGTCGCGGCGCCGCAGGCGGTTCTCCATTCTCGACCGCGCCAACGCCTTCAGGTAGCAAAAGGCGCTGCGGTTTTTAAAGCCTTGCCGGGCGCACAAGCAGCCTCCCGGATGGACGATAAACACCAGCTTGCGAGAACCTCAGGCAACAGGCAAAACGCCGGGAGGCTCACGAAACGTATCCCCAATTGATAAGAAAGGAGATCGCCAATTTGTCTCTCTACCGGCAGCGAGTGCTCGGTCCAAGAATGGAAAAGTCGCGGAGATGTTTCAGTAAACCATTGAAGGTACACGATTTATACTGATGGCGTCGCAACAGAGACGACAGTGCACTGAAAAGTGCAACAAAAATCTCCTTCAGTTTTGTAAAATGAGCTCCTCCGTCGCAACAGGGATGACAGTGCCCTGAAAAGTGCAACGATTCAACTTACGTCTAAGCTTTCCGCCAAAGACATCGAAGGTTGCAAGGCTGCGCGGAGCGTGTCAACGACTTTGAGACAGGTGGCGTGAGAGTTTAGTGTCGAACGGCTTGGCTCTCAAGCGGATATGGTGGATCGGTCGGTGGAATGTGCCGCTCCGAGGAAAAGTCCAAGTACGGGACTTTTCCACTTCGCTTGGAAATCCCGCAAGCGCGGCGGGATTCCCACTTCTTCCACCGCCCCGGCAGCGACGGGCAACTTTGAAGCAACGACAAGAACCATGGTGACCGGCGCTGCCGGCCCACGTGGTTCCTACGACTAGGCTAGTTCTTCTTTCGACGACGGTGGTGTTTGTGGATTGATCCAGACCGCGGTGGGCTGGGGCGGATGCTTGGGTCGGGCGTGGGTGAACCGTTCGGGGTTGCGAGCATAGGATGCATCGAGAACCTGTTGTCTCTGTTCGATGACCTGCCCGGCCCTGCCGTAATGCAGCATCTCCGGAGTCAGCAAGACGATCCCGCTGTGATGGTGATCCTGGTTGTACCAGAGGGAAAATCTTTGGCAGTATGCGCGCGCATCCTCGATGGAACCGAATCGGTCGGGGTACTCGGGCATGTATTTGAAGGTCTTGAACTGGCTCTCCGAGTACGGATTGTCGTCCGAGACGTGGGGTCGGCTATGGGTTTTTGTCACGCCCAGGTCGGCCAGCAGCAGCGCCAGCGGTTTGGAGGTCATTGAGGTTCCGCGGTCGGCGTGGATGGTCAAATCGCCAGCAACAATGCCCTGTTTCGCGCATGTCTCGGCGATCAGCCGCTTGGCCTGTTCGGCGGTTTCGCGGGGAGCCACCATCCAGCCCACCACATAGCGGCTGAAGATATCCAAGATGACGTAGAGGTGAAAATAAGTCCACTTGGCCGGTCCCAGCAACTTCGTTATATCCCAGGACCAGACTTGATTGGGGCCGGTGGCCAGCAGTTCCGGCTTTGTATACTGCGGATGCCGTAGCTGGTTGCGGCGCTCCTTCAGCTCCCCGTTCTGAGCCAGTATGCGGTGCATGGTGCGGATCGAGCAGAGATAGATGTCCTCGTCCAGCAGCGTGGCAAAGACCTCTGCCGGAGCCTTGTCGCAGAAGCGCTCCGAGTGAAGATGCTCGAGCACAACCTGCCGTTCAGCCGCACCCAGAGCCCGCCCTGGCGTGGGCGAACCCTGCGCGGAGCGGCCTGGCAGCATGCACCGATACAGTGACGCACGCGGCACACCGAGGGCGCGACAGGCAACCGCTTTGCCGACCCTGTCACTCAGTTCCAAGGCGGCGCTCATCAGTTCTCCTCGTCGATCTGGATGTTCGGAATCGGGTTGCCCAACAGCGCAGCCACTTTTTTTGGACCTCGATGATCAGCTCGGCATTCTTCAGTTTCTTGGTCAGGCGGGCATTGGCGGCCTGCAGTTCGCGGTTCTGCTTGACCAGAGGACTGACGACCACCTTGGGGCCGCGCTTCTTGGGCGTGAGGGCGTCAATCCCACCCTGCTTCCGCTGCCGCCTCCAGGTGGCCAGGTGCGAAGAGTAGAGCTCCTCGCGCCGCCGCAGAAGACCCACGGCGCCGGCATCCTTGTATCTCTAGAACAGCGACAAAAAGTATAAGAAACTGTCGCAGTGGGGGAACCGAGGCATCGGTTCCCCCGCGGGCGGACGGCTCCCGTTCATCCTGTGGTGGTCATCCACCGATGCTCAGCACAGGGACCGCTGCCCTTGTCACGTACGACCGAACAGTCGCATGACTCTCAATCGCACATACAAGGAAGGTTACCGTGACCCGGATCATTTGTGGAGTGGATATTTCTTCAATTTCTCTGGACGTACGTATCGGTCGCGATGGCGCGACCGGTTCGTTCCCCAACACGGCTGCCGGCATCCAGGCTCTTTATGCTTTCTGTCAGATCCATCAGGTGGAGTTGGTGGCCATGGAAGCAACCGGCGGCTATGAAAAGCCCGCCTTCACGCAGATCTCTGCGCAGGGGCTGCCTGTTGCGATCCTCAACCCTCGCGCTGTCCGTCATTTCGCTGACAGCATGGGGCGATTGGAAAAGACCGATGCCCTGGACGCAGCCATGATCGCCTGGTTCGCCGAGGTCAAGAACTCCCAGCCGACGTATCTTCCCTCAGCCAGCCAGCAGCAGTTGCGGGCACTGGTCACTCGCCTGCAGCAACTGACCGCCATCCGCACGGCGCAACGCAACCAGTGCCGTCTGGTCACCGACCCGTTTGTGCAGACTTCGTTCCGCGAGATCCTGTTGTTGCTCGCCAAGCAGATGGAGGAGTTGGAGAGGCGCATCCACGGGCTGATCTTCGCCGATCCGCTGTGGCAAAGACTCGATCCTGTCTTCCGCTCCATCAAAGGCGTGGCGGATCGGACGATCGCCCGTCTGATGGCCGAGATGCCGGAGATCGGCTCGATCTCGAACAAGACCATTTCCAAGCTGGCCGGGGTTGCGCCACTGGCACGGGACAGTGGCAAACACCAAGGAAAACGCGCTGTGCGGGGTGGCCGGGCCTCGGTGCGGGAGATCTTGTTTATCGTCGCCAGCGTAGTTGGACGCTACGAGCCAGACTTCATCCAATTCCAACAGCGGCTCACATCTGCAGGTAAGCCCCGCAAGGTGATCCGCATCGCTCTGGCCCACAAACTCCTGGTGCGGCTGAACGCAAAGGCGCGGGAAGTGCGCCAGCAACTGGAGCTGGCGCAAGCCTGTAACCCCGGACAGGAGTGCGTGACAATTTAATTGAATAGCCCGCAGCAGTCGGGGTTGTGGGAAAGCGGAAAACGGCTCCATCGTTTTCCGAGGCACCCCTGCGCCGTCTTTTCCATAACCCTCCCACAAATTTTTCCCTTGACTAAACAGACAGTCGCTGAGCCGCATCGGCCTGGTCGAGGATGGAGCGCCTATACTCTGCGGTGCAGCTCCGCCGGCGAGGGCGGGCGATGACTTCGGAATCGGGCACCGGTGGCCGGGAGCCAGGCGCTGGGGCGCCCGCGGCGTTGGCAGCTTCTCCGCTACGCTCCGAAGCTGCCAACGCCGCGGACAGTCGCTTCGGTAGGGGAGTCTGGAGGTAGGCCTCCAAGAACTGGCACTGCCAGCCCTGCCGGTCAATGAAGGACATGTACACCCGGTGTCGGTCGTTCGGGTTTGTCATGAAAACCCGTATAGGCGAACAGGAGACGAATATATTCCACAGCCTGTTCACACGACCTCTCCTCGGTATAATCCGGGCATCACGGCCTCTATTGCCGCGTACCGGCCAAGCGAAGAAGGGCGTCACAGGATGCCGGGGGATGGGCAGCACGCGAATTCCTGTTACTACTCGTTACTATTTTCGACCATAATGGGTGTAGCTGAGAGTTCGCGACTGTGAGCGACTGTTAGTAACAGGGGCTGGCTAAGTGTAGTAACGGATTGATCTTATCTGCGTATCATTCATAGAATCAACAATTTGGCGAACATGCTGCTCGAATCTCCCCCTCTCCGCCATAAGATCAGTAGAATCAACATGCAGGGGCCTATCAGGGCCCCTTTTCTATTTGGCGCCGATCTTGCCTTCTGTGGGAAATGTGCACTTGAGGGCACAGAAACGCACCGAAATACAAATCCAACTGACACCAAAACCGACACCGAAAAGTGAGGTGCAACTGGCTCTGGGCCTCGATCATCTCCGTCACCAACTCCGCCGCCGTGGTGAAGCGCACCCGCTTGCGTTGCCGGCAGGCGGCCACGGCCAGAGCGACGGCCAAGTGACTTTTACCCGTGACTGTTTCCCCTAACAAAATGACTGGTTCCTTGCGTTCGAGATACTCGCCCTCGCTGAGCTTTTTTATCAGTGCCGCGGAGATGTGCGGCGCCGCTTGAAAGTCGAACTCTTCCAGCGTCTTGGCGACCGGGAAGTGAGCCTCCTTGATGCGCCGGATCACGGCCCGGCGCTCGCGTTCCTCGACCTCGGCGCCGAGCAGCGCTTCCAGATAACTCAGGTGCGATTGCTTTTTGCGGACGGCGTCTTCGGCCATACGGGCAAACTGGTCGGCCACGGTGGTCAGATAGAGTTGCCGCGCATACTGCTGAATGGCGGCTTGTTCGATCGGTAGGGGTGTGCTCACTGAACCACCTCCGTCGCCACCGGCCAGTCTGCAATCGGTAAACTTGACTCTGTCTGTGGGGGCTCTGTCCAGTTCGGCCGCAGTTGTTCATAGGCTTCCATGCTGGGTTGCGGACGGTCATAGCGGTGCAATTCGCCGACCTCCACAGCCAGCGCTTCTGCCGTTGCTGGCCGGCAGTCCACGCTGAGCAGATAGCGGATCGCGCTCAGGCTGGAAGCGCCCATCGCCAGCGCTTCTTCCACCGCCTGGCGATCGCGGCCAGCGCCACAGGTGCCTGTTCTGTGGTGATCGGATCGACCGGACAGCAATTCACTTTTCGGGGTTTAAGTCAGAAATACCCAACCTGGATTCGGAACAGTTGAGCGGTTCGGGCGCGTCGTAATCGAGCATGATAATGTCCTTTGCCACGCACATTGCCATGCAGGCTTTGGGACACAAGGGGTAAGTTCTGACCCATGATCGCCGCCCCGCGTTTTCAAGGGCTTGCATGGGTCAAAGGCCAGGGCAGCAATGAACTCGTGAAACCGGCCCTAAAACGAGACATTGCTTCGCAGCCATTGGCACAGATGCTCGAAATCGAACGAGCCGATGACATACAGGTTGAGCACGAAGTTTTCTGTCTCGCCAGCGCTTGCGGTCAGTCGGACCTCGTTGATGGCAAGGAAGGTGTACATTGCGGCGAAGGCAGTGCGCTTGTTGCCGTCAATGAATGGGTGGTTTTGCGACAAGCTTTCCCAGAGAGCGGCGGCTTCCTCAATCAGATCGGCATAATAGCCGGTCTGTGGCCGAAAAATGGCGGCTTCGAGCAAGCCGCGATCCCGCACCCCGGACGCGCCGCCATAACGCTCGATTTGGTCGTCATGGATTGCCAGCACCTCGACGACGGTCAGATAGTCAGTCATTCAGCCAACTTCTTGTAGAGCGGCGCGAATTTCTCGTGGCTGGCTTGGTAGGCCGCCATGATATGGGCACGCGGGCGGCTCTGCTTTTTCTTCTCAATCAGATCGGCCAGAGCCTCATCGATCAAGACCTGAAGTTGTCGACCTTCATTCTGAGCGATGTACCGCACTGAGCGCAGGATTTCAGAATTGACCTGGGTAGCGAATTTCT
>Ga0255356_1001233_pt1 | contig 16372 bp, 5 predicted proteins | sample HBST100metaG_FD_189944 | JGI IMG/M metagenome (GOLD analysis project Ga0255356, IMG submission 189944) | Peat soil microbial communities from Stordalen Mire, Sweden - H.B.S.T100 | ecosystem: Environmental > Terrestrial > Soil > Wetlands > Peat | place: Sweden: Norrbotten County, Stordalen Mire... | reverse complement strand
GAGGACGCTTGTAGGCAGCGACAAAGCGGACTTCCCCCTGGAAGGTCAGTTCAAAGAAAAGCTGGGAAGGGATGGCCCGGTCGATGGTGCGCAGAACATCTTCCCGGAGTTCGCCGGTTTTGAGAGCGATCTCGAAGACTTGAATTTCCTTGATGCCGGTCCGGGCGGGCAGGTTCATGTTCTCGGTGCCAAGCACAGAACGCCAGACGATCTGTTCCACTTCGTCGATAAACCTCTGGCGAATGGAACGGCTGGGCTGCGCGTACCCATAGATTTTGTTTTTGGGCAGGATGCGGTCTTTGCGGGTGCGCTCGGGATACAGGAACATCAGAACCTCACACCGCGGTGCCAGTGGGCTCAACCACGAGGAAAGCAATCAACTCGAAGTCGTCAAGGCCGGTGGCCGGGCCGGTGAGTGCGGTGGTTTTCAGGCCGGTGAAGAGGCTGTCGAGTTCCTGTTTCTCCTTGATCTGGATGATGGAATGAATGGCGGCGTTGAGCAGGTTGGAATAGACGCCCATCTCGCGGCCATCGCTGGTACGGAGATTGAAGGGCTGATATGCCTGTGGGATCGGCGCATCGCAGGGCTTGGCCACTGAACGAACCAGGTCAAGCAGCCGCTTGACCTCGGTATGCGGCAGAACGGTTTGGCCGTCCATGTCCACATAGACCATGTAATAAGGATGCAGGCGATTAAGCTGCTCGACGTTGACGCTCTCGTTGCGATTGCGGAGTGCGAAGATGACGCCGGGAACAAGGCCGCGCTCCGGGGCGGCGGGCAAGACAGCGTGCATTCCGCTGGGCAGATGCGAGAGATCGCCGTTGGACTTGACGTAGTTGAGCAGGTCCATGCGGAAGTCGTTGAGTCCGAGATCGGTGATGCTGACGCCGGCCTTGAGGTCTTCGAGTTCGATGACCTCCTCCTGCATCCGGCGCAGCTGCTCCTTGCGATAGGCAAGATCATTGGAGCGGCCATCGAGCGGATTCTCATCACCGGTGGCCGTTACATCGGCAATAACCATGCGGCTTTCGACGCGCTCTTTGAGCCGGATGTACTCGTCAAGCGAGATGTCTGGCCAGTAGTTGACAAGCTGGATGGAGGCGTTTGTGGAGCCGATACGGTCGATGCGGCCAAAACGCTGAATAATGCGAACTGGGTTCCAGTGGATGTCGTAGTTGATGAGGTAATCGCAGTCCTGAAGGTTCTGACCTTCAGAGATGCAGTCGGTTGCGATGAGCAAGTCAATCTCATCTTGCACGTCAGGCATCAGCAGAGCCTTCTCTTTGGATCGCGGCGAGAAGAGCATGAGCAGTTCTTGAAAGTCGGTCTTTCGGCCAAGCGTGGACTTGGGCCGGTCTGAGCCAACGACGCGGGCGGAGTGGAGGCCTTGTTGCCTCAATGCTGGCGAGAGATGCTCATAGAGATAATCGGCTGTGTCGGCGAAGGCAGTAAAGAGCAACACCTTGCGATTGCCGGGATTGATGGGTGCAGCGATCTTGTCGAGGATGTGGTGTTTCAGATGCTGGAGTTTGGCATCGTCGGCGGGCGATACCTTTTCCATTTCGGCAAGCAACGCCTCAATGACTTGGAGATCAGCCCGCAAAACATGCTCCCAGCCAGGAAGATCCATGTCGGACAGTTGGATTTTTACCTTGCCGCCAGTCTGCATCTCCGCAGGCACATCTTCTGGATCGGGGAAATCCATCTCCTCGTCTGGCTCGGTATCCTCGAATGCCGAAGATAGGTCACTGAATGTGTCTCCCTGGCCCGTGCGCTGGAAGGATTCAATTCTGGCCAATGTGTTGAGATGAATTTGCTGGAGCTTCTGGAGCGTGAGCCGAAACGCGTGAACCGAACTTTCAAGCCGCTTGAGCAGGTTCACCGTCATCAAGGCGCGCAAGCTCTGTTCGCGATCTTGCTGCTTCAGCCGACCACCGCCGCCGCTAACCTCGGTGTCATACATCTCCTCATACTTGGAACGCCGACTTGGCAAGATATAAGTGACCGGGGTGTAGACGCCAAGTTTCAGTGTTGTGAGCTGAACGAAAATGTCATTGAAGCCGATCACATCCGCACGCATGGTCAGCGGGCAATGAAAGGAAAGCGGCTTTCGGCGCGTGGGAAATGCCCCAATCTCTTTGATGTCGTAAAACGTAGTGATATGTCGGCGAGAGCGCGCGATGGTGACGGAGTCGAGCAACTCGAAGAAATCGAAGTCCAGGGAAGCAAGAATCGCCTGGGGCGTGCGCTCTTCAGCAGGCAGCTTGGACCAGGCATTGAAGGCGGCTTGGGCGCGTCGGAAGATTTGATCGATGTTGCGATTTGCCTTCAGCTTGGCGCTGAGCGAATCGGGTTCTCCCTCGTAGGCCAGAGCAAGCTGATTCTTGAGGTCGTTGAAACGGTTGTTGACGGGTGTAGCTGAGAGCATCAGGACTTTGGTGCGAACGCCCTGCTTGATGATCCTGTTCATGAGCCACTGGTAGCGGGTTTCGCGGTCTTTGAAGGCATCATCATTGCGGAAGTTGTGGGACTCGTCGATAACAACCAGATCGTAGTTGCTCCAGTTGACCCTGCTCAATGGAATTCCCAACGACTCTCCGCGCTCTCGAAGCAGGTCGGTATGGCAGAGTACATCGAAGCTGAAACGATCTTTGAGCAGCGGATTGTTTTTCAGGTTGCCCTTGTAGGTCGTCCAGTTGTCGGCCAGTTTCTTGGGGCAGAGAACGAGGACCGTCCTATTGCGCAGCTCGTAGTATTTGATTACCGCCAGCGCCGTAAACGTCTTGCCGAGACCGACACTGTCGGCGAGGATGCACCCATTGTATGTCTCCAGCTTGTTGATGATGCCGGTGGCTGCGTCTTTCTGGAAGTGATAGAGCTTCTGCCAGATGACGCTGTCCTGGTAGCCGGTGCGCTCGTTCGGCAACACATCCTCGCTCACGTCCTCAAGGAACTCGTTGAAGATACTGTAGAGCATGAGGAAATAAATGCGCTGGGGCGAGTTCTCCTGGTAAACGGAGGCGATGTGGTCGCAGATCAGATCGGTCACGTCCGCGACCTTAGCCGGGTCCTTCCAAATCTGCTCGAAAAGATCAATGAAGGTGCGGGTGGCCACCGGCTCATCCATCTTGTTAACAAAGTTGGAGACGGCATTGCCTTGCTGGTATCCAAGATCGACGGCGGTAAACCCGTGCAACGGAATATAGACGGCATCCTGCTGTTGCGCGACAATGCAGGCGAATTGCTGCATGGGCGCTCCGCTCCGGTTGGATCGAAACTTTGCCTTCCGCCGAATCCAATCAGCGCACTCCCTGGCTATCGCCCGCTGCGTGAGCCTGTTCTTGAGGCGAATCTCAAACTCGGTGCCAAAGAATCCCTTCTCTTTTCCCGGCTGTGGGATGTGGAATTCTTTGGGCTCTCGTCTGACCTTGTCGGTCACCTCGCCGGGAACAAAGGTCGGAGTGGTGAAGATGAACTCTAAGGAGTCGATCTGCTCCAATTCCTGACGCAAGGCCTCAAAAGCAAAAATTGAGAAGCAGGAGGCGGCGATTGCCACCTTGGAACCGGGGAACATCGTTCGCTTCAGGTCGTCTCCGAGGAAGCGATTTATATTGTCAAGGACTTCCATCGTTCAGGCTTGCGAGTCATGGGCGCGATCCTGACTCCCAAAATTCCTCCGATCTGCTTGAGAAACAAGAACATAGGAAAAATTAACGACCATCCCTCTGAGTGTAGAATTTTAGCACCCTGACCGAAGGATGCCGCGGGATTAACCGCCATGGCAAACCTTCCGTCGTAGGATCTATAAGAACGGCGTGGCTAGATTTTGAAACGGGACACCCTGCGCGCCGGTTGGATCACTCAGGCAGTCATGAACGGAACCAGCGAGCGCTAAATCATATGCCAGACCGCCCACAAATCGACCGAGAAGCTCGCCAAGTACATCCGAATCGGCGAAATGTTTACCCGCAACGCCACCACAGGTCTGGGCATCCAGCCCCTGAGAACATGAATTTCTCAGAGGCTGGGCTACCGAGTATTTAGGACGAAGCAGCAAGCAAGGTCGAACAGCCACTTGTGGCCTGAGTTCGGGTCCGGTCTAGACCTCTGCCGTGACAGAAGTGCTTTTGATCGTAACCCATTGGAACTATGGGCACTGATGGCAGACAAAAGCACTCTAAGTCCTTATAAAAATCGGTAGGCAAACTCTCAGCACCCTCGTCAGCACCCTTGCCGACCTCTGCTTTTTGGTTACAGACCTCTGCCATGCCAGCGGGGAGCGTCTGAACACGTCATTTTTTGCGAGGGTGCGTGACGAAGGTGCTATACAGGGTGCTGGAGCACCCTCAGCCGTCGTCCCATCATTGCGAAATCCGAATAGATAGCTGTAGACAACATTGTTGCTCCCGGAACGTGTCGGGCGCGGGAGGGTTTGTCCGCGAGGGCTTTCCGTATGGTCCCGTGTCCCGAGTCTGGTAGTCAGCCATCCAACTCGCCCTGCAACTGTAGTGCTGCAGGCACCATACGGGAGGTGAGATGGGCGAGAATCGCTTCAAACGCAGCCTTGATTGCCTGGTTGTCCCGGAACTGCTGCTGCTGCTGCTTCATCTGCTTTGCGGATGCCTGAACCGCAGCTGTCAGTCCGTCCATCAGGTTGCGCTCTTCCCAGTCCGATTCAGAATACTTCGCCAGGGCATTCGCCACGCGCACCATGCCCCAGCCAATCAGCGCATTGCCGGATGGCGTCGAAAGGAAGTATGCAAAATGCGCAAGAGCCCGCGGAGCTTTAAGCCAAACATCACACCATCTCTCAATGACTGGGACGATCCTCGCTACGGGAACGCTGAATCTGGTGTCTGCAATCCGGAATTGCTGGTCTCTTGGAACGATGATTAGCTGGTCGCACGTAATGCCGAGAAGTTCGTTCGCAAGCACGTCAAGATAGAAATACAGCCGCGACGTTTCTCCATTCCAGTGGGGCGAAGCGAGCGCGTAGTCCACCATCGTTCCCCAGCGAATGCCGAACTCCTCAGGCGACGGCGATATCGCGAGCCCCTGATCGAACCAAGCATGAAGAAAATCCTGTACCCAGTAATGAGCAGAGGCGCCGAGGTCGAGAATCGGCGCATAAATCGATGGCGCGATCGTCCTGTCTTCCATCCTGGCCATAAACAAGGCCGCGAGTTCCATAATCCAGATTTCATACCGGCTGTCACCCCTCTCTACCTCGAGCCCTTCCTCTCCGGAGTCGAGGGCAGGCACCGTAGCCATCTGCATCGATAAGAGCAGGCGGAAATGCGCAAACAATTCCGATGCGAGCGCCGGCGCGGCCGTCCGGACGTCGCCCAGAAAGCAATAGCCATAAAAAAGGACCATCTGATCGAGGTTGGTGTCGCGCAGTTCGAGCTTGTGATCCCGGCGAGGAACAAGTTTCTCGTGCTCGCGCCTTTGCTTCTCCCACTCGTAGCGGCCTGTTCTCTTCAGGGCACCAATGGTCAGCCTGGCACCCAGCAACTGTGCACGGCCAAGATTGACGGGATGTTCGCGCAACCGTCCCGAGGACCAACGCGCGAAGAGCATGTCGCGATACCGATTCAGCTCCCGCCACGCATAGGCCCCATGCAATATCCTTGCTCCACGCCGTATGGCCGACCAGAGATGCAGAAGGCTCACCAACTCACCGAAGCGCGCTCCAAGGGCTGTCCGCCGGGTGAAGGCTGCATACATGCAATATGACGTCGACTGATAGAAGAATCCTGTCACGCCATCGAGCGCTGCACGCAGAATCCACGGATCATTGCGATGTTCGAGCAGCGCAAGAGCAGCCTCGCCGCGGAAAGCCTCGGCGTTCAGTGCCGCCGACTGCACGGAAGCGGGATTGGGATCGTTCGCGTCCGTGGCAACACGGAGATCGCGTAGCGCCGCAAGGCACCAGGCTTCTTGTTCTGCATTCTGCACCAACCAGTCGGAGTGCTTTACGAACAGAACTGCCAGTCCCGCTGCGATTGCGTCATTCCGATACTTGCGAAGCACCTGGCTGTCTTCGGGGCTGAGCACGATCTGCTGGAGTTGGAGAAACCACTGCTCAATCTCATTTCCGGAGAGCAAAGCGGCGCCTTTGAGGATCTGCCGTGCAGTCTGAGGAAAATCGATCACCGTTTGCTCGGCATTTGCCTGTGGTTGCGAACGGCGAAGCTTTTTCTGGAGCGAGCTTGGCGATTTGAATTCGCATTCAGGCTTGCCGTTTGGCCCTTCCCTCAAGGTGTAGTTGGAGGGATCGAGAAAGGCGAGGAGCTTTTCAAGTCGTGTCGTATTGCACGCGGGGTTACCAAGTTGGCCTGCCCAGAGCGTTCTCCAGCGCTCCGAGCGAAGAGCAAGGAGTTCACGCGTTGCGGGAGAACTGCAGATGAGCCCTTGAACTGTTTTGTACAGGTTGAGCCGGCGGTGAGGCATCCGATTCCACGTGGCCATTATGTCCACGAATGCCTGTCCGTCACGAGCTGCGAAAAGCAGACGGAACCCCCAATCTTCTCGCAGTTCACTCCGCAAGACCTCCCTGTATGCGCAGAAAAGCTCAAAGCTACTCAACAGCGGCTGGAGAATCCCATCGAATAAAGCCGGCCGGTACGTGCCGACAGAGAGGAGCACTCCCACGAACGCCAGGGATCGTGACTCCGCCAATAGCTTCTGTACGTAGGGTGAAATATCTCTGTTTTCGTCGAGAAGGTCATAGAGCCACTTCTCGAGCGCCATGAGCGCTGAGCCGACAGCGCTGCCCTGAGGCGGGATAAATCGGTGCCATTGGAACACGGAAACGCCGCCCATCCAGCGGACGTTCTTGCCATCGATCAAGAATTCCCAGCTCAGGGCCAGAGGGATCTCCATTGAGGACAGATCCCCGCCGCTTCGTTCAAACCACCGCTCTGTGGCGAAGTTGACCAGGCGCAAAATGGTGTCCAACGCCAGATCGGGCTCCTTCTGAAGGAAAGTGAGGAACGGGCCCTTAAAGTACATGGCAGGGTCGCCCGCTTTCGATTTGGTCAGCCCCTCCACACCCATGTCCAAAATTGAAGAACCACTCTCCCGATCCGATGGCGCCTCAATACAGGCCGCAAGGATAACTTCGGCGGCAACCACGGGCGTCTTTTCGACTATAGCGTTGATCGCCGGCGTGTCCATCACCACCGCGATGAACGATTCGCTGATCCGCTCGGACGGCCCGTCCGGCCACGGCGCCGACGGCTCCGGCGGGAAGTACATCATCGCCCCCGGCAAGGGCGCATTTCGTGCCTCCCATTCTTCCGGGTTTGCTGCTCTCGCTTTCTTTCTCGCTTCCGCACGCCCCTGTCCAGCCTCGGCTTCCCGCAGGAGGGCGTGTTTCGGTTGTTCTCTTCGACGCGACAATTCAAGCGCTATCTGTCCAACCTCGTCAGGCTTTTCTCGAGATGCATAGAGCAGCCCTTCGTATACGTCCTGAAAGCCCTCCCGCACATAGGAGCGATACTCTGCGAGCCTTCCCTGTACCTCGCGGGCAAGCACGACCGCGATCTCAGCAGCATCCTTACTACCGGGGAAATCCTCTGGAACCGAACGAAGATAGAGCAGGCAGCAGGCCGCGGCCTCGTTCAACGCGACACGAGATACGTCCTCTGCATGCTCCCGTAGGACGGCGAGCATGCTGAACCAGTAGAGAGGATTCGGCAACCGCCAATACACTCGCGCGGCCTCCTGAAGCTGCGGATCTGTGATGTTCTCAGCCGCTGGATGTGCAGTGGTCGCTATTGCTTGCAGTCTCTGAAGAATCCGGCGCAGAAGCTTGCCCTTGTCAGCGATGAGGCTAGGCCAGAGCTGAGCCAGCAATACAAACGAGTTGGTGGCAAGTGTGAGGCTATCGGTGAACAGGTCAGCGGCGAGCAGGGAGTCCAAGTCCTTGCCTTCGAATCTGGCAAGCATCTCCGTCCAGTGATCCAACCCCAGCCCCTGTTCGGCCATCGACTGGGCATACAAGCGAATGGCCCGCGCCCAGCGCGGCACCCTGCCATGGCTGCGGATGAAGCCGACAGCGCTCGGATCATCCATATCCCGGAGCATGCGATACCGTGCCCAATCGCTCATGATGTCGTGAGCAAACTGAATCGTCGAATCGGTGACATGTATCCGGCCAGACTGCTCGGCCTCGCCGAATACCTCGAGCTGATCCTGCCGCAGATCACCAACCTTCAGCGTTCCACCTGCCTTCTCGACATCGAGCGCACCCAACTCCTCAAGGAAACGGGCACACAGATATTTCCGCACTCCTGAGCCTGTCCAGTAGTCCCAGATCCAGTCGATCACGTGCGTTTCACCGATCCAGGGCTGGTTGATGTCGAACGGCCTGGCCTGGACTGTCCGAACCACCTGATCTAACGTTGCGAGATTCAGCAGCGTGCTTCGCAGGTCCTTCCGCAACAGGACTGCTCCCATCCCGGGAAGTCCCTTGAGCTTTGCGAAGATCTGGTCGTAGCCCGGCCCCTGGAGCGGCAATTCGGCGACCGCCGTATTTCGGACCTTGAAGATGTGAACGCGCTGCTCTCTCCACGGCAAAGTCTGGCAGGTGAGGATCAGATGCCAACTGTTATTGGCGGCATCTCCCACGGCGGCGATCAATTCGAACACCCGATCGAGTGCGTCTCCATCGAACTGCTCAAAACCGTCCACCACCAGTACAGAGCGTTTCGCTGTCGATTGATGGATGAGGGCAGGAAGCTCGTGCCGGATCTGAAGCGCTCTGGCGATATCGAATTGGCTTGGATGAGCGAGCTGGGCTTTTCGAAGCCAGAGCACCCGGTCATAGGCGCCAGGATCACTCACGTGTTTCGCGACCAATACAGACTTTCCGGCGCCGGATTCGGCAAGGACGACGACCGCATCGTTCTGCTGGAGTTTCTTCTCGAGTGCTTCCAGATCCGAAGCCAGATCCAGCCGCACTCCGGCGCCGACCACGTCGTGCACCGCGGTGCGATTGCCTTCGGAAATCCGGTCCAGCGTCTCCCACGCCGCCTGATAGTCAGGGTAATCCTTGAGATTGAAATCGGGACGCAGCCTTTCAAGCAACTGCGCCAGAGTGATCGTTCCTCCGGACCGTTTCTCCTTTGCGATTTCCTGAAGGCGACGCCATAGCTTTACGCTCACCTCAACGGAACCCTCCACCGTCAGAGGAACGCAGCGGTTGACGGCCTCCCCTTCGAGGGAAGCATTCCACTCGACGACACACATTCGAGCTACAATTGCGGCTGCTTCGTCCTGCGTGCCGGGCGGCACCAGGTTCGCCGAAGCGTGGAAGACGCTCGCGAAGATGTTCCGCTGCAGAACATCTGACTGTCCGTCTGCGGCCGCCAGTCGAGCCGCCAGCCGCATGGGATCGGTAAGAGCCGCCTGGCTCTCAATCGCTTGCCACGCTTCTTTGACAGTCTGTGCCAGGGAGCCGACCGCGAGAACCAAAAAGTCCCGTGTGGGATCAAATGGCTTGCCGGGCTCTCCACGCCATTGGGCCCAAGCGTCCTCGACGAACGGCGCACTGAAGCCGTTGCTGTTCAGGTGGGAGCTGCTTTTGACGGATACGGCCGCCTTTGAGATCTTGTGATGGGAGTTTTCCAGTTCAAGCAACAGGTCGTCGATGTGCCATCCGAGGTCCTTTGCCTGCCAGTCTAACCGCGTCGGATACCCGGCCTCCACCCTGAAAGGAAACGCCTGCCTCAACATATCGAGCAGAAAGCTGGCGGCAACCTGGTCCTCAAAGGAGAATCCCTCACCGGCGGTGTTCTTGACGGGTGCGCTGTGTCTTGCCATCACTACTGAGAAGCATAGTCTTTCAAAGGTCGGCCCTGAAACGCTTTTTTTAGGAGCGTCTGAGCGGCTTTAGAAGGAACCCAGCCTTCCGTTCCTGACTCACGGTAGTACCCACCCGGTCAGTCGGACCGAAAACGGAAGTATGGGCTCCCAAAGGCGGTCCCGATGACGAATTGGGAGGGAATGCTACCGAGTAGCGGCCTGATGCCGCTTCCTATGGGGCATAGGCACCGCGGTTTGAAGGTATGAAGACTTCAGGCCCTCAGCCTCGCCAATATGGACTTCTACGTCCGGCAACTCGACTCGATGGGTCCGGATGGAAATGGGGCCAGCCAGGCGAAACGCAATCCCAACGGACAAGACAAAGGCGATGAGCAGCACGAGCGACAAGGGTTTGAAGAGCAGGAGCTTGACCAGGTGTTTCATCAGAGGAGGTGTGCATCCGGGATTGAATTGGGCTTGCGCGACGCCGGAGCACCTTTCTGAAGAAGGGCTGGATAGTTCTAGAGCAAAACCAGAGTAAACGTGCCCATGGTGAGAGCATTCAGGGTGGCTTTTTCTTGAGGAAAAAGCCACTTGAGAGGTTTGCCTCTGGGTATAGCTACTCTGATTTTGCTATAAAAGTGAAAAATATATGCGGTCGAAAGTAGACCCGTGTTAGCACACGGCGCCCGCGCGCGAAAGCAGTGGTGAGCGTTTCCTAAACCATCTGGTCTGACCCAGGGGCACCTGGAATGTCGAATGCTAGTTGTCCCATGTCGGCTAACGAAGGCTGTTTGGGCGTTCCGACGTAGGCCAAATCGATCTTCCGCTTTACGGGGTAGACCTCAATTATCTCGACGAGGACTCGTTCACGGTACGCAAACTGTTCCAGCCTCATGAATCCCAGCGGAAGGCGCGAAGAATGTATTAGTCCAGTAATTCCCGGTTCTAGCTCAACGAAAACTCCGAAATCCCTTACGTTCACGACCGTTCCAACCGCACTGCTCTTTGGAGGAAATCGCTTTGCTGCGGAGGACCAAGTGTTTCCTGCAACCGAGCGTTCGAGAGCGTCTATAGCCTCAGGAACATCGGAAAGGTCGGAAAGCCGCTCGTAGACACTTCGATCCAGAATGGCGTCGAGTGAGGCTAAGCTCGTTTCTCTCTGTTCAGAGAAGAACGCTAGAACATCACGGGCATTGGCAATCACGGTGTCCACATTGTACTGGTTCTCAAGCGCTCCGATGCGAGCGACCACTCGTTTTGCCACTCCCTCATTGGGGAACGCCGTGTCCTCGGCGATCGCAGCAAGGTAGGTCGCACTCTTAATTAAATCGAGGTGAACGAATCCCGCAGGCGCAAGGCGGATCAGCTTCTCGTCAGAGAAGCCCTCCAAGGAGAAGTCTTCCGCCACAACACATTGCGCCTTCGCCAAGTATTCAACCTCCCTCCGAATGACCTCCGGGTCAAAACCAAATTTGCTCAGTTCGTCTATCGCCGCTCCGATGGAGAAATAACCCTTTAAGCCGGTTCGACCCTGTTGTGAGAACTTGCCATAAAGCCAACGGAGAAGCACGAGTCTCGTGAAGTAATTAGGTCTCACATCCTTCGCGTCCAACGCCAGGAGATTCTTCACGTAGGAGTAGTCGCTATCGTAAAAACGCCTGTTCATTCTCAACAGGACCCTCTCAACGACATGCAGCGGAAGCACATACCTGCCTTGAGCCTGTCTTATCTTGAAAATGTAATCCTCGGTGATGTGCCCACTTCTGCAAAATTCCAAGAACATCTCCAACGCCCGCCGGATATTGCGCGCTGCGAGGCCAAGAATGATTCTCCGGATCTCCCTATCGTGCTCAAATACTGCATATAGAATCGACGCGAGGTAATATGCCTTATCACTTTGGGGGTATTCGACTCGAAATCCGTTTGGCAGGTCATACCGGTATGTCTCGGAACCTGAGGAGCGTATCTCGCTAAGCGCCATCTGTACGCGCGAAACGAGCACCTGTTGGAAGACTGGTGGTTCAATCCGAAACACTAAATCCTTCAGGGCAGTGTCCAAAGGCGGTCGATCCCTGTAGTTGTCATAAGTTTCCTCGCGAAGGGGAAGGATCACGAGTGCACGGAATTCGCGTTGCGTCCATTGCGCAACCTCAAACATTAATAATTGCTGATCGAGCGTGCGCTTGTCGCAGTTGTCGATAACGATCACAAGCAACTTGCCTCTCTCAGTGGAGCAGTGTCTCGTATATGCGACTGCTTGATGGTGACGATCATTCATTAGTCCGCTGAGGTGATCTGCGAGCTTCTCATTGAAGAGCTGTTCGTTGCCTCGATAGAGGGCGCCGAGGCCCTTCTTGAATTTATGTACTTCAACTGAAAACACCGCCTTAATTGCTTCAAGGCTATCGAAATCAATCTGCGGGTACGCAGCGCGGCAACCAAGGATAATTTCGCTACGCATCCAGTCGTATATCTCGTCCTTGACTCCAGGAGCATTGTTCATGTTGACACGTACCCAAACGGTCGTGTCGACGAGATCCTGTGGAAGAGCGGCGTACTGTAGGTGGTCAATAAATGTTGTTTTCCCAACTCCAACACTACCAATGATCAGCAGAACTTGATGTTCAAGCTGCCTAGGCTCCTTCAACGCTTCGAGAAACTCACGAGGCCGTGACGTGTCTTCAAACTGTATCGAATCGGTTTCCGATGGAGGCCGCGCAGCGCGTATCACTTTGTCTATGGGATCAACATATCGTTCCCGCCTCTTCGAGGGCACGTATCCTTCTTTCGCGATTCGGATACGGTCTTCCATACTGGAGGGGTTGAAAATGTGCGCAAACTCCGCCGAAATTGTTGTTCCAAATGTGTTAAGGCTGATTTCCCCCTGCTGAACTGCTATCCCGCCAAGCATGCGTCTCGGTTTCCAGAACCGGGAGGGTTTCACTGCGCTACTGATCCTGAGATAGTCGGCATGCAATGCCGATCGACCTATAAAACTGTGGAGTTCTGCCATACCCTCAGATGAGGGACCAAACTGAGCATGTGTTATATCGACCTTTGGTATCGAAGAGTCCCAAAACCCGGCGATCAGGCGAGCGCCATTTGTCGCCACAACTTTTCCCAGGGGATTCACTCCGGAACCGAAGATCGCGTTGATTTCGGCCGCGTAAAGTCTCGCTTCACGGAAGGCTTCGTCGATGTCCTCGTTTGGCCCCTTAGCCTCAATCACGGCAAGCGGGATGCCGCTGGCGACGATCAGGTAATCAGGAAAATACGATTTTCTGTCGGCTCCTTTCCCGATTGTAATGCGCCGAATATTCTGCTTCGTCAGAACCTCGTTTGAGAAAAACCCGAGCCCGAGAGGCTCATCCCCCGTAAGGAGCGGATAAATAAGCTTCTGTTCAACATCGCTCTCGTTGTGGAGGTCATTTAGGTGTGGCAGTTCGAAGTTCATGGTTTGCGCCTTATCCACTCTGTTTCTGATTTCCACCGTAATTGTAATGGGTTAGCCGCGGGCCGAACTCGGCGAAAAGGTGAGGCGAGGGGTAAACTGCTTTTCGATGGGTTGTTCACCCCGTGACGCGTCTGAGTTGGTCCCCGCAAACGCGCCAGATTCTGGAAGCCTCCTTGGTCACCAAACCTAGCGGAGGGCACAAGATTCCAGCTGCTATGACATATCAGTACGAATCGGCTTCTCTATGACCGATTTGGCGATTAGCGTCGGCCTAGGTACCACTGCGCAGGCGTATACTCTATGGCAATCGCCATGGATACTAAAGATATTTCCCAGAATCCCTCTCAATGGCTCTCGGCGGACAGGCCAATTGAGACCGGTGAAGAGGACGAGCTCGACCGTTGTGGCTTCTCGGAGGCCTTAGCTAGTGCGGTTCGCGGGTGGTCTGAGCGAGACAGTCTCGTTCTTGCGCTGTATGGCGCATGGGGCAACGGAAAGTCCTCGATCAAGAACATGGTTGTCGAGTCGCTTAGTCAATATTCGCCTGCTGTCCGATGCGTTGATTTCAACCCGTGGCAACTTGCGAATCGTCCGAGCCTGAGCGAGGCATTTTTCGACGAGTTGGGGGTCGCGCTAGGCAAGGGTAATCTCGGTACCAACAGCCAAAGGAAGTCAATCCTCAACAAATATAGGCGGTGGGCGTTGAGGCTTCAGGGCGCGCACGATTTAGCCAAGGCGACGCGCCAGATAGTCGGGGCGCTCCTTATCTTCTTTGGCCTAGTGACTCTCGGTTCGGCTTGGCTGTTCCCCCGCGCTCTTTCCTTGGCTCTAGGAATCCTCACCATTGTCATGGCATTTCTAGCGCTTACAACTGGAGTCGTCGAGGGATTGATCAAGTTCCTCGCGGCCGGCACGGAGGTCGGTAAAAAGAGTATCAGCGAAATCAAGGCCGAGCTCGCCGGAGAATTGAAGGGTCTCAAGACTCCACTTTTGGTGATCCTTGATGACCTTGACCGCCTCACTCCGCAGGAAATTCTAGAAGTGTTTCAGCTAATCAAAGCAAACGGCGATTTCCCCAACGTTATCTATCTGATTCTCTGTGACCGCACGATTGTTGAAAATAACATCACGAGGGCACTGAGCGTTCCCGGTCGAGACTATCTGGAGAAGATTGTCCAGGTTGCCTTCGACGTGCCAATGATCGACGTTGAACGCGTGCGCAAGGTCCTCTTCAGCCGCCTAAATTCCCTGCTGGCTGGGGAGTCTATCTCGAAGCGATTCGAGTCCAAACGCTGGGCAAATATCTTCTTGTCGAGTCTGAACGCTTACTTCACGACACTGAGAGACGTCAATAGGTTCATCTCGACCCTTGCATTCCAGATTTCCTCGTTTACGGTCGAAGGTGCGTTTGAAGTCAATCCCATTGATCTAATCGTGCTTGAGGTGATTCGCCTGTATGAACCGGAGGTCTACAAGGCGTTGCAGTCCAACAAGGAAATCCTCACAGCAGGCAAACCAGATGGGAGAATGGCAGACGCGACAAAAGAAGCGCTGAACGCCATCGTCGAACTCGGTTCCGAGAGCCACAGAAAGACCCTCACGGAACTCTTGCAGCATTTGTTTCCCAATGCCGAATGGGCTTTTGGAGGGTCCAACTACGCAGAGGGATACGGGCAGCAATGGTACCGGGACCTCCGCATTTGCTCGCCAAAGTTGTTCGACCGGTACTTCAGGCTAACAGTCTCGGATGAGGAACTGTCCCAGGCCGTAGTCCAGAAATTGCTGAACTCACGCGGCGACCGTGAGCAGATGCGAATCCTGTTGGAATCGCTGAATGGGCAGGGGCGCTTGGCCACGGCGCTGGATGAACTGGCAATTTACGAGCATGAGCTTGAGCCAACACAGGTTGAGCCTTTCATCACTGCGATTTTCGACGTAGGGGACTCGCTTTCCGAAACAAAGGGGAGAGGGTTCGAGATCCCGATTCAGTGGCGCGTTGGATTTCGTGTGCAGCATGCGATTGAGAAACTTACCGAGGTCGAATCCCGCACAAAAGCTCTCTCGGACGCGGTGAGTAATACGACCGGCTTGAGCATGGCGGTCGAAGTCGTAGCCGTTTTGATTGCGAAGCCGGAGGATGAGACTAAGGAACCATTCCTTCCAGAAGCGAAGGCGGCTGAGGTGAAGATGACCGCGCTTCGCAAAATCGAGGATGCCGCGACCTCTGGGGCTCTGGCGAGGAGTCCAAGACTAGGTACACTGCTTCATTTGTGGCGGGCCTGGGGTAATGAACTGGATGCAGTGAAATATACCGAGAGGATCACGGGCACTCCGGAAGGTACGATTGCATTCCTTAAATCCATGGAGTTGCGAAGCGTTCATCAGCAAATGGGCGACTATGTTGGAACCGACCGGTATTACTTCCAGAGGAGTGACATTGAGCCCTTAATATCCATGGACACGTTGAGCGAAAGGGTTAGTGCCTTATCAAAGGAAGCTCTTGACGAGGTTGGGAAGCGTGTCATCGAGAACTTCCAGAAGGCCATGGATCGGCGAAGCGCGGGAAGGCCGGATGGCCCACCTTTTATTGAAGACTAGAGCATTTGATTAGGACTTCACGCGCTGAACATGGACAGGCGGTTCGGGCATGACAACGCACTCCCGCAAGGCGGCGCCAAAACGTCATTCCAGCACCCTTCTGAACACCCTGAATCGCAGCAAACCGGTGATTTGTGCTCCATACCTGTGCCGTGCAACGACAGAGGTTGATTTAGATTGCTTACGACAACTGTGCAAGCCAGCGGCTTTACAGGATCGATTTCCGCCAGTTTTCTCCCTTTCAACCTTGAGTATTCCCGCGGACTCCACAAGGACCGCATCGGGCGGATCTTGAACCGGACCGCTTGCGCGCCTGCCACGTCGCCAGAGCGGCGATAAAAAGGGTCAGCGAGCACGACATCCTGCTTTAGACCAGGCACAAGTTAGCCGAAATGCCCGCCAAATACGTTTCCGGTGGCTCAAGCGGACGATCCCGTTTCCTGCCTGTCCCGATCGCGTCATTGCACCCAAGTCAATCAGGAGAACACCATGAGACTCCGCCGTAA